>WOYI011470055.1_pt1 | contig 22054 bp, 25 predicted proteins | sample 6423411 | NCBI WGS metagenome assembly WOYI01 (sample SAMN13441803, study PRJNA592873) | oil field metagenome | biome: oil field; feature: oil-well bore; material: oil-contaminated soil; isolation source: oil-contaminated soil from oil-well borehole | place: Germany: Wietze | collected 2016-10-18 ... | reverse complement strand
ATTTCTTCCAAAATTAACTTTTATACGCTCATCATCATTCAGTTTTCAAAGACCTACTAAACGCGCATTACTTTTCGCGCGCTTAATTATGATACCATTACATGTTGGATTTGTCAACAGATTAAACATACTTTTTTGCGCTTTATAAGTTAATCCGTAGAAATCACGTCTGCCGCATAGGCAGTCTTGTATATGATATGACATTTACACCTATAAGTCAACCTATATCAATAAAAAAACCACATTATCAACCTTTTTGAATATTGGTTGTGGTGTGGTTTATATAGCGTTTGATTTTAACCAAAAATCAATCGCATGATATCATTATATGTAACAAAGACGAATAATCCCATTAAAGCAAAGAACATGACCGTATTGATCCAATTTTCAACCTTTCTGTTGATTGGTCTTCTGGAGACAGCTTCATATCCTAAGAATGCCAAACGGCCACCATCCAATGCTGGAATTGGTAATAAATTTAATAGACCGATATTTACTGATAGGAAAGCCATGAGCGCAAACAATGATAATATCCCTTGACTTGCACTTGAACTCACGAGTGAAAAAATACCGACAGGACCTGATAAGTCACCTATGCCTAAATTTTCATTTGCACTAAATAATAACCCCAGTGTCGTAAATACTTCCCTTACATCGCCCCACAAGGCACGTGGTGCATAGGATAAAGAATAGCCAAAATCAAAGTGCGTTGTCGCAGTGACACCAAGTTGAAACACGATAGATTCATGCCCGAGTTTCGTTAATGCTTGCTCACTTATTAAACTATAAGATGTTTCTGAAGGAACGCCATCTCTCAAATAGTTTACGGTGATATCACCGGATGTGATTAGTTTGAACGCAGCAATCAGATCATCCCATGTTGAGATAGCATAAGGCGTACCGTTTGCTGTGATTTGAGTGATGACATCACCGGCTTCTAAACGACCAGAGGAACTGGCTCTGCCGTATGCCTGTCCAAGGACCGCTGAATCATTTCCTAAAATCTCGTTATCTACTGTGACATTGGACAGTCCAGCTGATTGAATAAAAACAGAAAGATTTAAGTCTGTAAAAGCAATGGTTTGATCATCACGCGATACAGCAACATCGACGATGACTGTATCGAGTTGACTCATCACAAGCGATAAATCGGTCCAATCATCGATCGGATGCGTGATACCATTTGCGGTGATCGAAACAATTTTATCACCATCGATGATACCCGCTGTTTCCGCAGCATAATTATCAGTGACTTGATCAATCTCATTGGAGCTCAACGTTGGTAACAAGACAAACCATCCTAAAACAAAATAAATCACTAGCGCTAGAATAAAGTTCATCAGAGGTCCACCGAAGACCACTAGGAATCTTTGCCATAACGTTTTTGATTCAAAACTTTTTTCTTCTGGTGTGATCCACATGGTCTTATTTTTACCTAGTTGATAGATCGCATCACGATTGACTGAATAGTGTGAAATCACGCCATCCTTTTCTATATCTATATAGAGCCCGTTGAAATTCTTTCCATATAAATCATAACCAACGACTTTACCAATCACATCAGATTCAACCGAATCCGTCAAAATGATTTCGTAAACATTACGCTGATCATCAATTTTTAATCCGATGGTTTGGTCTTTCTTGATTAAAGCATCACTTACTGCTTCACCCGCCATGGACACATACCCACCAATCGGAATTGCGCGTATAGCATAAACGGTTTCACCTTTTCTTTTTTGATAAAGTGTCGGTCCCATCCCAATTGAAAATTCATGACATAATATGCCTGCTCTTTTTGCAAAAAAGAAATGACCACCTTCGTGGAGGAGGATGATGACTCCTAACACGAAAATGAAAATTAAAATATTTAAAATAACCATAGTTTACCTCTTCTCATAGTATTCGATAATTGATTGTTGGATAGATTGATCTGTTTCTAATATGTCTTCCAATGTTGGATTTTCTTTGTTCTTGAATTGACGAACGGTTCTAATCACGATTTCTTCGATACCTAAAAATGTAATCTTTTCTTCAATAAAGAGTTTAACTGCTGCTTCATTAGCCGCATTCATGACCGTCGGCAACAATCCCCCTTGTCTACCCACGTGATAAGCGAGTGCTAATAATGGGAACCGATCAAAATCCATTGCTTGAAATGTCAACTGCTTTAAATCTAATGTTTTTGGATACGTGCTGCGATTTGGATAAGTTAATGCGTAAGCAATTGGAATGCGCATATCTGAAACGCCTAATGATGCTTTCACGGTGCCATCTTTGAAATACGCCATACCGTGCACAATAGATTCTTTATGAAGCATGGTTTCAATCTTTTCATATGGCAATTGAAACAAATGATGGGCTTCAATGATTTCCAAGCCTTTATTCATCATCGTTGCCGAATCAATCGTCACTTTTGGTCCCATTGACCAATTTGGATGTCTCAGTGCATCTTCAACGGTAACATCGTTTAGCTCATCTCGATTAAGATCTCTAAAGGCACCACCGCTAGCGGTAATCACAATCTTTTCGATATCTTCAAAGCGTTCGTGTGCCAAGGTTTGCCAAATCGCACTATGCTCACTGTCAATCGGAAATAACGTAACACTATAATCTTTTAAATATTGGTTGATTAAATCACCGGCCATGACCAATGTTTCTTTGTTGGCTAATGCGATGTTCTTTTTTTGTTTAATAGCAACCACCGTCGGCATTAAACCTACGGATCCCGATAATGCATTGACAACCAAGCCAGGTTTTGGATATTTGACGATGTCAATCAAACCTTCAGTACCAATTGTAAAGGTTGTATCCGGATATTTTTTTTGATAGAGATTCAGTTTTTCATTTGTTCGCAGACAGGCAATTTCAAGTGGAAATTCACTTAAAATCTGGTCGTTATCTTTGTCGTTTCTACCGAGCGAAGCACCAATCAATTTAAATGCATGAGGATTATCTTTAATGATGTCTAGTGTCTGTCGGCCAATCGAGCCTGTTGCACCTAATAAATAAATATATTTCATACGCCATATAGTGGGTATAATTGCTGAATAATCAAGAACACAGCAACCAAGAACATCGCGACGAACAAGACTGAATCAAATCGGTCAAGCAGACCACCATGCCCCGGTAAAATATTCCCAAAATCCTTTATATTATATGTTCTTTTAAGCCTTGATGCTACCAAATCGCCAATTTGTGCTAACAGACTAGCAGCAAATGTAATCGGAACAAGTACCAGTGACTGTACCCAAAGTGGAATACCATCCGCTAAACTTGAAAAGTTTTCAAGCAATGTGCGTTCTCCTGTCGCGTTAAATAAATCACCAAGCATCGTTCCCGGCACAAAAACATAACCATAAAATATCGCAAATAATGAAGCAAACACAGTCGCGATGATAGTACCCCAAATTGCCCCTTCCCAAGATTTCTTAGGCGAGATATGCGGTGCTAATTTATGATTACCAAATTTCGAACCTATCAAATACGCAAACGTATCAGTAAGTATTGTAATTAAAAATAAATAAACAATAAAACGAACACCAATCATCCTTAAAATGACAATAGCAGCAGATCCCAAACCGACATAATTAACAATGGTCAACGCTTTACCAACATCAACGCCATTGAAATTCTTGATCAGTGCCATAAAGCTAAACAATATCAATGTAATGATTGGTATCATGATGGTTAAGACGTCGCCTTTGACCAATGGATTATCTGTGTTCTGAAACACAGAAGACATGCTGACAAACGTCGCCAGCGTCAACACCACAATGCCATACTTAGCAATCGGATGAAATGGTTTTTCTTTTTCGTACATGCGAATCATCTCAAAAGATGCAATCACGACGAAAACGACCATAAAGACTTCAAAAACTTCAAAAAATATGCTTAATGTGAAGATTGGAATGAGCAATGCAAGTAGGATAGCACCAGTGATGAAACGTTGTTTCATGCCAAACCTCCATAACGACGTTGTCTTTTTTGATAACTGCGAATGGCCATTTTTAACTGTCTTTTCCCAAAAGAAGGCCAGTGTATCTTGGTAAAATAAAATTCGGCATAACTCGCTTGCCACAACAAGAAGTTGGATAATCGTTGTTCGCCGCTTGTTCTTATAAGCAAATCAACCGGTTCTTTTATCATCAAATGATTTTCTAAATCCGCAATCGTAATCGGTGGTGTCAATTGATTGAAAGCTGTAATCAGTTCATCATATGAACCATAATCTACACAGATATTTAAAACAAATCCACGAAATGATGACGTCGTTTTTTCAATCTCGACCATCACATCTAGCAACTTTTTAGGTAGACGATCACGACGACCTGAAAAAACGATTTGATACCCCATGGTTTTAAATTTATCTTTTTGTTTTTCATAAAATTCAATTGGTATTTGAAAGAGATAATCGATCTCTGCTTGTGGACGCTTCCAATTTTCTGTACTAAAAGCAAAAAGAGAAAGCTTTTTAATGCCTAACTCATTCGCGATAGTAGCTACCTTAAAAAGGTTTCTACCACCCCTATAATGCCCGTATGAACGAGGTTGACCTCGTTTTTTAGCCCATCTGCCATTACCGTCCATGATAATCGCAACATGTGCTGGAATATGTTTAAAATTCAATCCTAATCACCTTACACCATTATAACCGATTTCAACTATAAAAGAAACGTTTTTAAACATTTGTGAAAGATTACATGATTCGAAGAATCATATTTTTGATAAAGAAAAAGGCCGAAGCCTTTTTTACATCTGCATGAGTTCTTTTGATTTGTCTTTGACCAAATCATCGATTTTCTCGATGAATTCATCGGTCAACTTCTGAACATCATCCATATATCCTTTTTCGTCATCTTCTGATAATCCCAACTTTTTTAAGTGGTGATTACCATCGCGCCGAATATTTCTAACGCCTACCTTCGCTTCTTCAGCTTGACGGTCGACTTCTTTGACCAGTTCTTTTCTTCTTTCCTCATTAGGTTGTGGCAAAATAAGTCTTAAGCCTACACCATCATTGATGGGATTTAATCCCAAATCCGATGCATAGACGGCTGTTTCTAGTTGTTTTAACATCGATTTATCATAAGGTTTGACATACAGTTGATTACCTTCTACTACCGATACAGAAGCAATTTGTCTAATAGGGCTTGGTGCGCCATAATAATCTACGCTCACATGGTCCAACAAAGCGGGATTCGCACGTCCTGTACGAACTGCGGCAAATTCTCTTTCTAACGCCTCAATCGTCTTTTGCATGTGCTCTTCAATTTCCATCAACAATAAATCCGCTTGCTCATTCATCTTATTCCTCCCATTTAACAAGTGTGCCGATCATTTCCTGCATCACAGCGCGTTTGATGTTCCCTGGTTTGTTCATATTGAAAACCAATATATTCAACTTGTTCTCACGACAGATTGATGCGGCGGTTTGATCCATGACTTGCAAGTTTCTTTTCAATAGTTCACTATGCGTAATCTCGTTAAACATCTTCGCATCTTGATATTTTTTGGGGTCCTTGTCATAGACACCTTCAACACCATTTTTCGCCATTAAAATGATGTCACTGTTCAATTCTGCGGCACGCAGTGCTGCAGCTGTGTCAGTTGAGAAGAATGGGCTTCCTGTTCCTCCGGAAAAAACCAACACTCTACCTTTTTCAAAATGTCGAAGTGCACGTCTTCTAATATAGGGTTCAGCGACAGCGCTGACAGGCAGTACCGTCATCACCCGTGTGGGAATGTTTATTTGTTCAAACGCATCCTGCAGAGCAAGACCGTTCATCACTGTACCAAGCATCCCCATATAATCCGCTTGGGCACGATCCATACCGAGTTCTTCACCCATCTTACCGCGCCAAAGATTACCAGCACCGATGACAATTCCGATTTCAACACCAAGTTCGTAAATCTCTTTAATTTCAGTGGCAATACCCTTAACCGTCAATGGGTGAATCCCATAGGTGCCATTGCCTTTCAAAGCTTCGCCACTGAGTTTCAATATGACTCTACGATACATCTTGCCACACTCCCTTGTATTTTAATACTATTTTTTATTAACTAATTCAGCAACCGCTTCTACGATATCGCAAGATCTGTTTTCAAAGCCTTCACCAACTTCTAAACGAATGAATGAAAGGACATTATTTTGATTTGTCTTTAAATATTTTGCAACCGTCATATCGGGATCCTTGACATATGGTTGATCGACGAGACAAATATCCTTAAGGAACTTGTTCAAACGGCCAATGACCATCTTTTCAACGATATTGGCGGGTTTACCTTCCGCTAAAGATTGTTGGGTTAGAATATGTTTTTCATGATCGAGTGTTTCTTGATCAACTTGGTCGCTATTCAAATATTTAGGATTGCTTGCTGCCACATGCATGGCAATATTCTTACCAACTTCATCATCTGCTTTTTCAAGCACTGTCAATGCTGCAATGCGCCCACCCATATGAAGATAAACACCAAAACCTTGTTCGTCTGTTTTAGTGATACGTGTCACACGACGAAGCGATATCTTTTCACCAATAGTCGCCGTTGCATTAATCAATAGATCACTAACAGTGCCACCTGTTACAGGTGCTACTAACGCTGATTCAGTGTTAACGGCACTGGATTTGATAATTGCTTGACCAACTGAATCAAGTAAAGTCAAGAACTTTTCGTTTCTTGCGACAAAGTCTGTTTCCGAGTTAATTTCATAGATGACAGCGTCATTGCCATCAACAACGACATTGCATAATCCTTCCGCAGCAATGCGGTCAGCTTTTTTTTGTGCTTTCATGATGCCTTTTTCTCTTAGGTAATCAATCGCAGCATCAATATCACCATCAGTTTCAACAAGCGCTTTTTTGCAATCAAGCATGCCTGCGCCTGTTTTTTCTCTTAATTCTTTTACCATTTGTGCTGTTACAGCCATATTTATATTCCTCCAGTATTTGATAAAAATATAAGGGGACGAATCCCCTTATCTTATGCGTTCAATAAATCGATTAATTCTGCTTTTTTAAGGGATGAGTATCCTGATAAACCACGTTCTTTTGCAATTTCGCGTAATTCTGCAACTGTATGATTTGAATAATCTTCTTTAGCTTCTTCAGATGCGGGTTCAACTACTTTTTCTACAGCAGGTTCAACCACTTTTTCTGCAACGGGTTCAACCACTTTTTCTGCAACGGGTTCAACCACTTTTTCTACAGCAGGTTCTGCTTCTTTTTGAGGTGCATCTTTTTTCACTTTTGGTGCAGCAGGTCTTTTATCTTCAACCTTTTCCTCTGTTGCTGGTTTCTCTCTGCGTGGTGGGCGTTGCTCACGTGGTTCACGTGGTTCTCTTTTCGGAACAATCATAGCTTCCTCATCATCGATCTTTTCAACATAACCACCCTGTGCCTCGATAATTGCGTTCGCCATGACATTTGTTATTAATTTGACAGCACGAATTGCATCATCATTCGCTGGGATGATATAATCTACATCATCTGGATCACAATTTGTGTCTACGATACCAAAGACTTTGATGCCAAGTTTACGTGCTTCTAGAATAGCATTCATTTCTTTTCTTGGGTCTACGATGAAAATCGCTTCTGGTACTTTCTTCATCTCTTTAATGCCACCCAAAAACTTTTCAAGACGATCACGTTGATGTTTAAGTTCTAACACTTCTTTTTTAGGAAGTTTTTCAAACGTGCCATCTTCTTCCATCTTGTATAAGTCATGCAAATATTTAATCCGACGACGGATGGTCTTAAAGTTCGTTAGCGTACCGCCTAACCAACGTTGATCAACATAAAATTGACCCGTACGAATTGCTTCTTCTTTTACAGCTTCTTGTGCTTGTTTCTTCGTACCAATGAACAATACCTTACCACCGTTTTGAACGATTTCGAGTAGTGCTTGATAAGATTTTTCAATTTCAGCTGCTGTTTTCTTCAAGTCAATAATGTAAATACCATTACGTGATGTGAAGATATAAGGTTTCATTTTCGGATTCCATCTTCGAGTCGCATGTCCGAAATGCACGCCAGACTCTAATAACTGTTTCATTGAAACAACTGCCATAAATGACATCTCCTTTTTGTTTTTAACCTCTGCACGACTCATGTCATTCTCACCCAATGGGCACTAGAGAGCGTAAGCATCGCGCATGTGTTTTCTTATAGCCTTATTAAATATATCATATAATAGGGGGATTTGCAACAGTATTTGCCTAATTTTAGTGTTTTCCACTACTACCAAATCCACCAAGTCTCAAATGACCGTCTCCCGTGTCATCACTGGTTTTCAAAAAACGCATGAAAACACCTTGAGCAATGCGTTCATGTACTGCAATGGTTACAAGTTCGTTACCAAAATTAAAAAGCGGTATCATAATATGCCCTTCATTATTTTCATTATTGTAATAATCTGCATCAACAACACCGACGGAATTAGACATCATGAGATGCTTTTTAATGCCTAAAGAAGACCGTGGAAAAATGAAAAGTGCTTCCTCATGGGGCAATTTCACCTTAAGCCCAGTTGGAATCATTTTGATCTCACCAGGTTCAATCGTTACCGCTTCGATAGCTGCTAAATCATACCCAGCCGCGTGTTCAGTTTGTCTTTTTGGTATTTGGGGGTTTAAATACGCATAAGCTTCTACGATTTCAAATTGTCTCATAATGCGATCTCCTTTAGTTTATTTAGTACCATGTTCTCGCGAACAAGTACTGTTTTTAATCCTTTGGTTTGATGACGTTCATCAATGATAATAAATTCATTTTGTTTCAGTGCATCATCGATTGAAACCCAACTTGGCACCAAGCCATGTTTTACTTCTCGGTCATGTAAATCTTGTTCACTAAAAGCATGAATCTGACAATGATAATAAATAGATGTTTGAATATAGATATCATCCTCACCTCTAATACCATAACGCAGTTCTTGCGTATAGCCAATCGGCTTAATTATTGTCATATCAGATGCGCCAAATTCTTCTAGTAATTCTCTTTTTAAGGCCATTTCAAAGTTCTCTCCGGATTTTAATCCACCGCCTGCAAACGTGTAATCTTTAAATAATTGAGAATAGGCCATCATTAATTCACCTTGGTCGTTTGTGATGATAGCTCTAGCAGTTTGCCTCGTTTTCGGCATGCGATCAAAAGTTAAACCTGCTTCGATAATAAGTGGTCCTAGACTAATCATTTTTTCACCATCCTTGGATGTTTATCTCGATATGATTCACGTATTTTTTCAGATGAAACATGCGTATAAATCTGTGTTGATTTTAAGTGTTCATGTCCAAGCAATTCCTGTACAACGCGCAAGTCTGCACCGTGATTGAGCAACGTCGTTGCAAATGCGTGTCTAAGCATATGTGGATGGATCTTGAATGTTTCTCCAGAATCGCGAATAATCTTTTTGAGAATCAATTGCAATCCTCTAACCGTCAATGGTCCACCGCGATAATTTAATAAAACCGTCTGCGTAGATGTATCATGTCCTTTGGACAACAAAACAGGTCTAATATATGTTAAATAATGTTTCAACTCATCAATCAAATGGTCGTGAAGTGGTAAATAACGATCTTTAGATCCTTTACCGTGAATCAAAATTTGCTCTGAGCCCAATTGAATATCTCTAATTGTCATGCCAACGAGTTCGCTCGCTCGTAACCCACAACTATATAATAAATCGAAAATAACATAATTACGATAACCTAAAGGCTTTGACTGATCAATCGCTTCAAACAGCATTTTAATCTCATCATCATTGATAATCCTCGGCAATTTCTTGGGTATTTTTGGTACATCCAAATCCTTGAAGATATTGATATCGATATCGCCTTGTTTCACCAAGTAGCCATAAAATGTACGCAATGCTGAAATTTTTCTAGCGATGGATTTCTTACTTAATCCGCGTTCGTCCAAATAAGATACAAAATGTCTGCCCAATCGTTCTCTTCTCACACTTAAAAGATCGGCTGCAAGTTCCTCGTTCTTAATGAACGCTTCGAAATCTAGCAAATCCCGTTCATAACTTTTTATGGTATGTTCAGAATAATTTTTTTCGTTTGTCAAATACTCTAAAAATTGGATAATTGGATTCATGCTTCCTCCAAATATTGATCAAGTGCTATGAGTGATCTTCCCACATAAAGTTCTTTACGTTCGCTTTTTTGGTGCTGAAAGTTCAACTCAGGAAATAATCCAAAATTCGCATTCATGGGGACAAACGAAGCATTTGGCGTCGATATATAACGCGCCATTGCGCCAATCATGGTTTCGTTTGGTAAAGGTTTAATCTCATTTCCTTTTAAGATACGTGCTAACTGCATCGCCGCAAGCAGTCCAGACGCTGCACTTTCCACATATCCTTCGACTCCACTGAGTTGTCCCGCAATGAACAGCTTAGGATAAACCTTTACTTGATAAGCTGCATTCAACACATTTGGGCTTTCAATATATGTATTTTTATGCATGACGCCATAGCGCAAAATCTTTGCATGTTCTAACCCTGGAATCATTTGGATCATGCGTTTTTGTTCCGGCCATGTGAGGTGCGTTTGAAAACCAACGATATTATACATCTGCTTTGCAGCATCATCCTGACGGAGCTGTACAACAGCAAACGGTTGTTGACCTTCATGTTCTAAACCAACGGGTTTCATTGGTCCGTATCGCAATGTATCATAACCTCTTGAGGCCATTGTCTCAACGGGCATACACCCTTCAAACACATTTTTCTCAAATCCTTTAACATCCACTTTTTCGGCATGGATAATCGTTTCATAAAATGCCCTATATTCATCTTGATTCATGGGGCAATTGATATAAGCCGCTTCGCCCTTATTATATCTGCTCTTCAAATAAGCGATATTCATATTAATGGTTTTTGCATCGATGATGGGCGCAACAGCATCAAAAAAATGTAAATACTTTTGATGCAACAAGGTTTGCAAGTGTTTTGCTAAATCATCACTCACAAGCGGACCCGCACAAACGATGGTCGGTATATCCAAATCAATTGTCTTTACTTCTTCTCTAACTACTGTAATATGTGGATGATTTAATAATTTTTCTTCAATGAAGTTTGAAAAGCGATCTCTATCCACAGCAAGGCTAGATCCTGCCGGGACGCTGGCATAGCGTGCCGCTTTCATCACTAACGACCCAATCATCTCCATTTCATGCTTTAAAAGACCGACGGCATTCTTAATGTCGTCAGACCGAAGTGAATTTGAACATACGAGTTCTGCAAAGTTACCGGTTTGATGGGCGGGTGTCATTTTATGAGGACGCATTTCATAAAGCGTGACGTCTATCCCTTGGCTGGCAAGGTAATAGGCTGCCTCAACACCTGCGAGTCCCGCACCAATGATTTTTACCATTTAACCACCACCTCTATTATACATGATATGCAACGATTCTCTCATCAAAAATAAAAGCACTTGCGTGCTTTTTAAAGTTCTTCCGTCTTTAATTGCGGGCTCATGAACCGGTCGCTTACTGGTTTCAGTTTCTTTTCAAGTTCCTTGATGATAAAGAACATGATGATTGTGTTCAACGGAATTAAACCGACTCTCGCATAAAAGGTCGCCGTCGCTGATTCAATCCCGTAATAATAATAAATCGCGAAGGTGTTCGCTAAAGAAGCAAATACGTAAGTGATAAAAACTGCAAGTCCTAATCTCGCCCAATTCGCTTTTTGTTTTCCTCGGATGAGCCCGGGTAACAATCCCCAAAAAATAGGGCTGATTACAAATAGCGGCAAATAGCCATAAGGTGATAACATCACACCAATAGCATCACCGATGACACTCATTAAAACACCATATACTGGTCCTAACAAGATGGATCCAAAAACCAAAGGAATCGCATAAAATGGTACGCCAAAATTAGGTAATCCCAGCAGCTGTTTAAAAAATAGATCAATCGTGATGGAGATGGCAGTCAAAGCTGCAGCAAGCGCCATGCGCTTTAATTCAATATGTTTATTCATGAAAAAAGACCTCCCTTGAGGCCCACTATAAAATACTTTACAGCGGACGCGCTAGATTACCGCCACTTTCGTGTTCGTTCCAACCCGACATCCCATGGTTAGACACTTTACGCTTTCTAGCTACTCTGTAATTTTCATTATACGCTTATTTTTATAAAATAACAGTAAAACACTATGTCAATTCCCAATCGATTGGTGCGCTACCCGCTTCAATTAAATATTGATTGGCCTTACTAAAGGGTTTAGAGCCAAAAAAACCCAGATGTGCGGACAGCGGCGAGGGATGGGCAGACATGATAACCCTGTGTTTTTTTAGATCGATATAGCGTAGATAGGCTTTCGCTTTGGCTCCCCATAATATAAACACGACACGTTCATTTTTTTCATTGACCTTTTTAATCGCTGCCAGCGTGAAAGTCTCCCATCCTTTGTTTTGATGAGATAACGCTTTATGCAGCTCTACGGTTAAAACTGTATTCAATAATAAAACACCTTGTTTCGCCCATGCTGTCAAATTACCCGTGGTCGGATAAGGAACACCTAAATCATCAACTAATTCCTTATAGATGTTCATCAAACTGGGGGGAAACTGACCTTGTTCAACACTGAAAGCCAAACCGTGTGCTTGATGATAATTATGATAGGGATCCTGTCCTAAGAGGACGACTTTCACTTGATCATAAGGCGTCAGTTTAAAACATGCTAACCGCTGCTCTTTGGGTGGTAGTATAACCTTTTTTTGATCTTCTATTTTTAAAAATTTGACTAACGCTTGAAAGTATGGTTTTTCAAGTTCAAATTTGATGAGATCATCCCACGTCATGCGCTACCATCTTCTTCATCGTCATCTCGTTGATGCTCTTTGTCAGATGTCACATCTTTAGCTTTAATTCGCTTTTGATCCTCTTTGACACCTGTGCGTTTTTTTTCTTTGCTGTTTTTTTTCAGTAAAACAACAAGCGCAATGATAATCCCGATATTCGCAACAATCAACAACAGCAATATCGGATTTCTAAATAGCCATTGAATGACCAACACAACATAACCCAATAACGGAATTCTAAGTGCCCAATGATTCGCTCCAATCTGTTTCACCTCAGCAAGAATCAAATCGCTGGTCAGATTGATGGCACAAGTTACTGAGGTGCATCCTTCTGGACGAATAATGTCAGTAGCACTATTGGCATCTCCCTTCGTGATATACACAGGTTCACTACCTGAATTATCAACACGGTCAACGCGATGCACGACACGTTCATAACGCCAAACACCATTCATATTGATATAATTATAAAATGCAACAATATCGCCTTCTTCAATGTTATCCCGATCAACTTTGGTCAAAATAATGATATCTCCAACGTTAATATTGGGTTCCATAGATGGTGTTGGAATAACAGATAATTGAAACCCTGCGATATTGACAACATTATTTGGCGCAATGACATTGACAGCTATAAAGAAAACAAGACACGCTGAAATAACATAAAATACAATATTTCCTACGATACTTTTTTTATGTTTTTTCTTGTCATTCATGTTTTTTCTCCCCTTTGAGAACCTTGATTTCACGAATAAAAATTACATAATATATGGATATAACGCTTGCGTAAACAGCCGTGGCAGCAAGTAACCCTGTCCAACGGGTTGCAACAAACAAAAGCGTTCCAAACGTATTTGCACTTCTTTCATAAACACCATCAATTTCATCAAATGAAACATCGACAGAATATACACCATCATAAGTTACATATGCTGTTCGTGATGCCATATCAAAATTTGAAATCTCAACTTCCCAATAATAGTCTGTATCGATTAATCCATAAACAATAACTCGGTCACCATAGTCAATTTCATCTAAGTTATATCTTGAAATGACCATGACATGCCCTTCTCTTGCAGGTACATCACCCGCCACAAAAGGAATACCGATGACGCTTGTTTGTCCTAACATTTGAACAGTTCTATGGACACCTAAGATAGCAGGTATAGAAAAAAATAACAAATGAAGCACTGCAATAGCTACAATGCCCCAAAGTATAACCCACTGAATTTTCTTCTTGTGTTGTTTCTTTTGTTTTGTAATATGTGTAGCGCTAGAAGTATCTTCAAGTGCTTTCAGTAATTCCTCAGTTGTCAATAATTTTTGATTTTTATTCATTCTTTAAATTCTATTTTGGTCACTTTCTTCTCTTTATTACCACTTTTTACAATATATATAATACTACCAATAATTGCGATATTAACAAACAAAACAGCGATGCCAAAAGGACTGCCAAGAAAATCGACAATTAACCCAAGAACAGGGATACTAAAAGCATAACCGCCAACAAGACTATCTTGTTGTAATACGGCCCAATCTCCTGCTGATCCTTCGCTTCTAAAGTAATAGTATGCATCATTACCCAAACCTGTAGTTCTATCAAAATATGCGGTGATTAAATCGTATTTCCCATCGTCGTTTAAATCACTGTTAGATTGAAAAGTGATAAGATCATTAGGATTCATGTCTTCTAAATCAATTTTATCAATAAAAACAAGCGCGTTGGCTTTAATGGTCGGTTCCATTTGATCATAATGAGACACATAGGCTCTAAAGCCAAATGAATTTAACATAAAATCGGGAAAAACTGACAACATTATAATCAATAAGACAATGAGCCCTAAGACTGAATACAGTGTGTACAATAATGTTGATTTTACCCGCTTTTTATTTTTATTATTTTTTGACATAACAACGCTCCCTTTAGCAAAGCACTTTTCAGTGTCATTATATCATATAATCTTTATATATGTTTCATACAAATTTTAGTTAAGAATTACGCATTCTCGTTATAAAGTCCCCAATATGATGCTGAACCCGAAACACCAGGTTCGATGTTAGTTGAAGCCGTTAACGCAATATAGACACCATCAGCATGATATAGAATATCGCCAACTTCATAATTGTTAAACCAATACCATTCATACCCACTTAATCTATTCCATGCATCAGCATAGGTACCCGGTGCATGTGTGTTTGCATTCGATGCATTGACTACTTCATAAACCACACCGTTTACAACAGCAAATTCACCATTCGCATAGGTACTATATGGATCATATTCCATGTTGTTCATCAAGTCCCAAGAATTACCTGCAGAACCAGGAATCACAGTGGAATTACTCGCATTGTCAAGCATATAAACATCACCATTATACATGACGAGATCATCAACGGTATATGTATTGTATTGTTGCCACGTTTGCGTGTTGATGGCATGCCATACACCATAAGCAGCCGATGAACCTGGTGTTGTACTTTGAAGTGTTCCTATATTTGTTGTTAACGCTTCGTATAATAAACCACTATAGAAAACGTGTGTTGTTCCACTTGGAATACTACTTGACCAAGCAGGTGTATCTAATACAACAAATGGACTATTCTTTTTATTAGGTGCCTTGTTCTTCGCATAGCCAGTTGCAAGATAATAGGTGCCGTTATAATAGGTGACATCGCCCGTGTTATACACAAAGCTGCTAGAATAAGTAAGGTTTCCTACAACACCCCAACCAGCAGTTGTGCCGGGTTCCGATGTTGTATAGTAATCATGATACATCCATAATTGACCATTATGATAAACGGTTTCATTTAATGTAACCGCTTGTCCGGTAATCCATTGCACTTGATTATTCATCATACTCTGCCAAGGTGCACCTAGCATTGGATCATCACCATCTGTATATCCTGTTGTTTGAAAAACAATACCATTGTAATAAACAACTTCATTTGCCTGATAAATAATGCTTGGATACCAGTTTAGATCATTGAGATACGTCCAGCCGTTTTCAACAGTAGGATCTTGACCATATGAATAGTTACCTTTGTATATCCAAAAATTGCCTTCAAACCAAACCAGATCACCCGTACCATATCCGGTAGTTGGACTATATGCATCGATACCTTCGGGCGCTTGTGTCCATGAACCCAATGTTAATGAGCTCTGTTGACTGGATGAATCTCCAAGAACGGTACCACTCGTAAAATAACCAAAACTCAAGGAGATTGAAAATATAAACATGGTAAAAAGGACAATCATCGTTATGCGTTGAGTCCTTAGTGAAACACGAAATGTCATATCATTCAACTCCTCTCTCTTTTTTTCATGAAAAACGGTCAAAAGACCGTTTGTTCATGCTTGTTTTTTGTTATTTATTATTAAGCTACTGTGACTGTGAATGTAACGTCAAATGATAATGTACCATTTGCTACTTGTGCATAAATAGCTTGTGTTGCTGGTTCATTGGCAAATACAACCGTAATATTATAATTTACAGCTGCGCCATCTAAGGCAATTGCAGTTGCAGGATCAGCAGTAAATGTAAACATTGCTAAAATTTCTGTTTCTGTTAATGAACCCAAACTATAATTAGAGAATGTCGCTACAACCGTACCTGCAGTACCATCTGCATCTAAATCAGTTGTTTCTGTCCATGCTACGGAGTATGTTAATGTTGAAGTATCATCACCAGGATTAACAATATATTTTGTTGGTACTAGAGCATCTGCGGCTGTTTGTTCATCAAATGAAACTGATGTCGTAACTGCTTGTCCTTCACCAATTGTAATACTATTACCTGAGACTGTTGTGTCAGATCCAGCAATTGAACTTGCCCAATACGCGAATGTTGCACCCGATAATGCAACCATTAAAGTAACTAATAAACCAATAACTAAATTTCTCTTTTTCATTTTTTTAAAATCCCTTTCCTTGTTTACATTGTTTTTTTTTATTTTTTTTTACATTGTATTTAATACTGTGATTCTATTGATTCTTTCGGTTCTACTGTGAAACTTAATGTGAAACTTATGATTTCACCTTTGATCGCCTCGTATGCGGCCACCGAATTTTCCACATTTACAAGACTTTCATCTAAACCTCTCATATTGGCTTCTTCTAAATCAATCGGCTCTTCGATTGTAACAACCACTACAATTGTTACCTCTGAATTAAATAAATTATTCACATGATAACCATCATCTGCATTAATGGTTATATGAACGAGATCCGCATAATCATATGAATCACCAATCTGTACATTGATTGCCTCGACAATCAGGTTAACTTCTTTGACGAGCGTTTTATCTACCGAGACAGTGTAAGTGAATACTGCTTCATCAAATTGTCCCTCAAATAAATCATAATACTGAGGTACTAATGTTCCTGTGAAGTCTTCACTTGTTTGTTCAATTAATAGTTTCGCTTCTTCATCGTCGAAGTTAACAACAACATTTGAAACATTTTTTACATCGTTCCAATAAGCAACTACTGCGGACGATGTGAATCCCAATGCTGCCACGAGTAGTACAATAACCAAGTACTGAATACTCCGACGTGGGTACATAGCATACCTCCTTTGCAAGAAAATAAAAGGTCAACATCTGGTAATGTTGACCTAAATTCTATCTTTAATTAGGTCGTAAGGTTCCATTACCATTTTAAAACTATGAATGGCAACTGGCTACCTTGACTAGGCCCTTTAGTTTTGCGTCGCTAGATCCCTCTAGTTTTGCTTTTACATTTGATTAAATTCGATAATATCCTACACTATCTACATTATCATACGAATTTTAATATATTTTACACAACTTGTCAAGCATTTTATGCAAAAATCTTTTTGAAAGTGTTTTTTTTTAGTTGAAATATGGTTATTTAATGAAACTTGCAAGTTTTTGAACAGTTCTTACGAGTTGTGATGTATAACTCATTTCGTTGTCGTACCAACCCATAACCTTGACTAACTGTGTGTCACCATAATTAACGATTTGTGTTGTGTGTGCATCATATAATGATCCGAATCTCGTGCCGATCACATCACTTGATACAATTGGATCAAACACATAAGCTAATGATTCATTAGCAGCTTCTTTAAACGCTTTGTCAACAGCTTCTAAATCTGTATGGTTCTTGACTTCTACCGTTAAATCAACAATAGAGCCTGTAATAGTGGGAACACGAAGTGCCGTACCATCTAGTTTACCTTTTAGACTAGGTATAACAAGCCCAATTGCTTTTGCTGCACCTGTAGATGAAGGGACAATGTTTTCTGCAGCAGCACGACCACGTCTAGCCCAAATTCCTTTTTTATGCGGTGAATCTTGAAGTGATTGGTCAGCTGTATACGCATGAACTGTCGTCATAAATCCGCCTTTAACACCAAAATGATCATCTAAGACTTTAAGCAATGGTGCTAAGCAATTTGTTGTGCATGACGCACCACTGACGATATCATCATCTGCATTTAATGTGTCATCATTCACGTTATAAACAATGGTTTTAACATCATTTCCCGCTGGTGCAGAAATAACAACTTTCTTAGCGCCAGCTTCTAAATGCCAAGCAGCCTTTTCTTTGCTGGCAAAAAATCCTGTACATTCTAAAACAACATCGACTTTGAGTGCTTTCCATGGTAATAATTTAGGATCTCTTTCTGATAATACCGTCAGACGGTCACCAGCGACAACCAAGTCATTACCTTCAAAAGTCACGTCTTTACTAAAAGGTCTTTGTGCAGTGTCATACTTTAATAAATATGCGAGTGATTCTGCATCAGTTAAGTCGTTTACAGCAACGACATCAAATGTTGGGTCATCTGAAATCAGACGATAAGCGAGTCTGCCAATTCGACCAAACCCATTGATTGCTACACGAATAGCCATTATAATATTTCCTCCTTGAGTGGATTATTTCTTCTCATCTATTTTACCATTACTACAAATAAAAACAAATAATTAGAATAATCTTTAAAATGTAAACGTTTTTCCTTTATAAATATGGGGAATTTTGGTATAATAAATAAGAATAAATTGTATATGATCGGAGCATGGGATGACACAAAACGTTGAAATCGAATTTAAAACGATTATACCGCTGGAAACCTACCAGTATCTTCTCAAAAAGTTTGATCTAGAGAACAATATATTTAAACAAATCAATCATTATTTTGATACGGATGAATATATGCTTAACCAAAAACAAATTGTTCTCCGTATTCGCCAAAAAGGTGAACTCTATCGATTAACACTTAAAAGTCAAAGCGATGAACAAGCTTATGAAAAACATTTTGTCTTGCATAAAGAAAAAGCGATAGATATGATTGAACACGGATTTCATACATCCGAGTTTTTTGATAACATCGATGCATTTGTAACATTTAAAGTAAGTTTAGATAATTATAGGGTTAGCACACCTTATGAAGGTGGTACACTTTTTTTGGATCGTTGTGATTATTGCAATATAACTGACTACGAATTAGAGTATGAAGCAAACAATTATGCCGAAGGAAAAATCGTTTTTGAAAAATTGCTTTCTCAGTGCAATATCGACCCAATTCCAATCAAAAGAAAGAGTGAACGCGCATTTACCTGCAGAAGATAGCCAAAATGGCTATTTTTTTTGACAAAAAATTGACATTTAATGGCTTAAAACATATAATTAGTATAAGAGATTTTGTCCGGAGGGTCTTCATGAAAGAACGCAATTTATCATATTTTGTTACAGCGGTTGTCGCAAGCATCCTTTTGATTATGGCAATTGTTATTCGCTTTTTCGGATTTTTTAGTTACAACACATACGAATATTCCGGATTTGTTCTAGTGGATTACTACTATTTCATATTCCCGGTCGCACTCTTATGGTTGGCTTGGTATTTTGAAGAAGAGACACTTGTATTGATCAGCACATCATTATACGTTATATTTTTCGGATTACATGTTGAAAACATTGGCGTCTTAACTGGCACACCTTATGTCATTTCAAGATTTGCTCCAATTGTCAAAACAGTTTATCTTCTCGGTTTCTTGCTTATGCTCGGTACCATAGTTACTGGCTTTTACAGTCCGATTAAAAAACGCTTTAGTGCGCTAAAGAAACCCACTAAATAGAGACATATAAAAATTGTTGTTTAAAGTAAATACACAAAAAGAACTAGCATACAACCATGTTCTAGTTCTTTTTGTTAGCATTATTTAGCAAGGCACGTCATGATCTAAAAAACGCGATTCGTTATCCTAGCATAGACAAGGTGCCATATTCCCCACTGATTAACCTAATTCTTCTTGATTTTTCTTATTATAAAACAACTAGCATAAACTCCATAGCACAATCAATTAGTTCTTTAATATCGGATAGTCTGAGACTACTTCTTGCCAAACATTGATAAAATCAAAGTTGAGATATGTAGATAAATAAACCGCTGACTGTAGGTTTGTAAGTGATGTCGATGTTGTATTAGCTGTATATTCAGTATATGTCTGGTTAGCGGTGATCAAAGATCCATTTAATCGATATAAACTTGATGTGACCCCTTGATTACTACCAACGACACGACCGATATATCGACTACCGCTCGTCGTATCGATATTCAATGTGATGTTTCCGGTAGCGAAGACATGATGGACAGATCCTCCGCTGGCATTTAAACCCACTAAACCGCCAGTATACGTATTGACAGTCACGTACGAAAAAAAACCACTCGTTGAAGTATCATTATTGCTTGTCACATTGCCGGTCGCGTAACTTTGCGAAATGATTCCGCTATTATAACCGACAAGTCCACCAACATAGGCATTGCCTGTACTGGATGAAAAAAATTGTGATGATACGGATGCGTTCAAAATCACATTAACACGCGCATAAGAATTAATAATGGTACCACTGTTTCTACCAACTAACCCTCCAGCGTATAATGTCAGTGAACCGCCTCCTAAAAAGCCATTTACGGCATTTGTTGTTTCAATACTTGAACCTTCAACTTGAATGTTTGATAATGTCCCCTCATTATTTCCTACAATCACACCAACATAGGTTGTTTCATTTGTATTATTTCCACTAGAACCGTCATCTTGTATGACCGTTACATCAGATACTTTGATATCGGATATTTCAGCATCTACACCAACATTTAAGAACATACCTACCTCAGATATTTCATTAGGAACACTGGTTACATCTAATTCGAACCCGCTTATCGTAAAGCCGTTACCTACAAAGGTACCCGTAAAGTTTTCTATAGGCACAAACGTTTCTGTGCTGCCAGATAGATCAATATCACCAATAAGTACATAATCAGCATTTGTTGGATAATTAGGATCTCCTGTTAATAGCCCTTCTAATACTTCTGTTGTCACAGCAATAGAACCTTCGGGAACAACGACCCATTGACCAACTGAAATTGTACCAGTAGCATTAGAAGAATCACCATTGACTTGTGTTGCCCAATACGCAAAAGAAACGCTCACATTAAACGCAATTAGAATGATGGCTAAACTTGTGATAAAGCCTTTTTTAAACACGTATTTATACCCCTTCTAGTCAGTGATATACCTACCTGATGATATCAAATGTCACGGAACTTTTGTCAAGGAAAAATGATTATTTATCTATATCGCAAAAAAGACGAGAACAATGCTCGTCTTTTTTAATGTGATTGTTGTTTGTCTTTTAACTCAGCAAAATATTGTTTTAAAATGGATTGGTAATCACAATTATCTCCATTTGGACAATCTTCGCACATAATCATTTCCCGCAGACGTTTTGGAATGAATACACGGATCTCCTCATCATTATATCCCACTTGTAATTTACCACCATCGATCATGATGGGTCTTTTTAATACACTAGGATTTTCTAAGATAAATGCTTTTAGTTCACTGATACGCATATCATCAATATCCAAATCATTATCTTTGAAAACTTTTGATCTAGTTGATATGATATCGTCAAATCCATTTTCCGAGTGCTCGAGCATGCGGTCGATGTCCTCTTCTGTAATCCGAGAATTGAAAAGGTTTTTCTCCTCATATGCGATCTTATGATCGTCGAGCCATTTTTTCGCTTTCCGACAAGATGAACAACTTGGTGTTGTATAGATAGTAATCATTGTCTTCCTCCTTATGGAGCATAGGTTTTTTCCTATAGCACTCATGGTCTCTACCTGCAAGTTTCATTATATTATGGATAACTTTTTTATGCAACCTTTGGAAACGCTTTTACGATTATTTTCCATTATTTAAGTGAGTAATCATCAA
>WOYI010644675.1_pt1 | contig 22064 bp, 19 predicted proteins | sample 6423411 | NCBI WGS metagenome assembly WOYI01 (sample SAMN13441803, study PRJNA592873) | oil field metagenome | biome: oil field; feature: oil-well bore; material: oil-contaminated soil; isolation source: oil-contaminated soil from oil-well borehole | place: Germany: Wietze | collected 2016-10-18 ... | reverse complement strand
GGTCCATGCCCATCACGCTGAGCTGGCCCTCGAACGGGGTCAGCCCGAGGATCGCCTTCAGCGCGGTGGTCTTGCCGGCGCCATTGGGACCGATCAGGCCCACGATGCGCCCGGACGGGATGGTGAAACTCACGTTGTCCAGCGCGGCGGTGTTCTTGTAGCGCTTGCTCAGGCCGCGGGCGGTGACGACGGCGTTCATGCGCTTTTCTCCCTGCCGTCGCCGGCTTCGCGCAGCAGGGTCTTCAGGTCCAGGCCCAGGCGCTGCAGCCGGGCGAACAGGGCGGGCCATTCCTCGCGCAGAAAGCGCTCGCGCTCGGATTTCAGTAGTGCCTCACGCGCTCCATCGTTGACGAACATGCCCAACCCCCTCCTTTTTTCAACCAGTTGATCGTCGACCAGCTCCTGATAGGCCTTGGAGACGGTCAGCGGATTGATCTGGAAATCCGCCGCCACCTGGCGTACCGACGGCAGCGGGTCGCCTTCGTTCAAGGTGCCGTCCAGGATCATCGCCACCACGCGTGCGCGCAGCTGGCGATAGATCGGGATGCTGTCGTTCCAGGTAATGGTCACGTTTTATTCCTTGGTGATGCGGCCGAGCTTGTTGCCAAAAGAGTAGTAGGGCATGGCCAATTGCGACCCGACCAGCGGGATGTCGGCTTCGGCGCGACCGCCCAGGCTGTTCGGGGCCGGCAGGGCGGGAGCATGGATGACCGCGGTGAGGGCGGCGGCGCGCAGCTCTTCGGCGCTCGGGGTGACGTTGACGGGCGCCAGGTCGATGACGTGGATGCCATTGATCTCGGCGACCGGCACGCGGGCGACGCCGTGGTCCATGGCGGCCAGGCCGGCGGCGGTGATGAGGACGGCGGCGGACAGCGCGAGCAGGTTCGGTGCTTTCATGACGGATCTCCTTTAGTGATCTCGTGATCTAGTGTTGTAGTGAACTATAACACCATATTTTGGTTCGTCCATGGATGAAGGCGGAAATCGCCACATGACACATGGCCTATGCCGGAAAACCGCGCCACAGAGCCGTTCTCCCCGTGCGCGAGGCGACTGCCGATAGACTGGCGGCCCTTTGGGCACGGGAGACAAGGCGATGGATCTGGAGCTTTCCGGGCGCCGGGTGGTGATCACCGGCGCCAGCAAGGGGATCGGACTGGCCTGCGCACGCGCCTTTGCCGCCGAAGGTGCAAAGGTGGTGGGACTGGCGCGTTCGGCCGAAGGCCTGGCGCAGGCGCGCGAGGCGCTGGCAGCAGCCGGCCATGTCATGGCGGTGTACCCGGTGGACCTGCGCGACGCCGCAGCAACGCGGGAAACCTTTGAGCGCATCGCGGCCGAACACGGCCCGGTGGACGTGCTGGTGAACAGTGCGGGCGCCGCGCGCCGCCGGCCGCCGGACGAGCTGGACGCCGCCGCACTGCGCGAGGCGATGGATGCCAAGTACTTCACCTACATGCACGCCATCGACGCGGTGATCCGCGGCATGGCCGCGCGCGGCCGTGGCGCCATCGTCAACGTGATCGGGCAGGGCGGGCGGCAGGCCAATGCGCTGCACATCGGTGGTGGCGCGGCCAATGCGGCGCTGATGCTGGCCACCGTGGGCTATGCGCAGGCTTATGCGGCGCAGGGCGTGCGGGTGAATGCGATCAACCCGGGCATCACCCGCACCGAGCGCATGGAGGAAGGCCTGGCCGCGGCGATGCGCGCCACCGGGCTCGACCGCGCTGCGGCGCTGGCGCAGCAGATGGCCGGCGTGCCGATGGGTCGGCCGGCCGAGCCGGAGGAAGTGGCGGATCTGGCCGTCTATCTGGCCTCCGCCCGCGCCGGCTACGTCATCGGCGCCATCGTGCCGATGGACGGCGGCATGGCCTCGGTGATCTGAAAGGCTGAAAAATCGCGCGCCTAGGGCGAGCGCCGCCCGCCGTCCGTGGCAGTGGCAGTGGCGCGACGCGGGTCAATCGGCGTCATTGCGTTCACCCAATACCCCGGATTGGCCCGCCACGCTCCTTGCCACCAGCGCCTGACGACGCACTCACGACGGCGAGCGAATTTTCACAGCCGCTGAGGCCCGCCGCGTGGCGCATCATTGCGCCGCGTAGACCTGCTTGCCGCCGACCCAGGTCTGCAGCACGCGGGTCTTCCAGATGTCCACGGGCGGGCCGGCGATGATGTCGCGGTCGATCAGGATGAAGTCGGCCCACTTGCCCGGCTCCAGCGTGCCGAGCGTCTTTTCGGCGTGCTCGGCGTAGGCGGCGTCGAGGGTGAAGGCGCGCAACGCTTCGGTGATCGTCATCGCCTGCTGCGGATACCAGCCGCCCGGCGGCTGGCCCCGGTGATCCTGCCGGGTCACTGCCGAGTACAGGCCGAAGAACGGGTTGGGCGATTCCACCGGGAAGTCCGAGCCGCCGGCGATCACCGTGCCCTGGTCGAGGAAGCTGCGCCAGGCGTAGGCGCCGGCCATGCGCGCGTGGCCGATGCGTGCCTCGGCCATGTTCATGTCCGAGGTGGCGTGGGTGGGCTGCATCGAGGCAATCAGATCCAGCGGCTTGAAGCGCGGGATGTCGCCCACGGCCACGATCTGTGCGTGCTCGACGCGGTTGCGGAAGGCCTTCGCTTCCGGATGCACCTTGTAGGCCGCGGCGTAGCTGTCCAGCACCTCGCGGTTGGCGGCATCGCCGATGGCGTGGATGCACACCTGGTAGCCCTTGCCGAACGCCTTCTCGATCATCGCGGTGAGCTGCGGCTGCGGCTGGAACAGCAGGCCGCGATTGTGCGTGTCGTCGGAGTAGGGCGACAGCAGCGCCGCACCACGGCTGCCCAGCGCGCCGTCGGCATACAGCTTCACCGCGCGCACGCTGAGGAAGTCGTTGCCGTAGCCGACCAGCGGGCCGCCCTGGCTGATGGTGTCGAAGTCGGCGCCGGTGTTGTGGATCATCGCGTAGATGCGCGCGGTGAGCTTGTGCTGGTCCGCGTAGCGGCGATAGAGCCGGTAGGTGGCCGTGTCGATGCCCGGATCGCCCACGCCGGTCAGGCCCACCCTGGCCATCTCGGCCAGTGCGGCGTCCAGGGCGGCCGTGCGCTGGGCCGGCGTCGGTTCCGGCACCTTGGCGTTGACCAGGGCAGTGGCGCCGTCGACGAACACGCCGGCCGGATTGCCCTTGGCGTCGCGCTCGATGCGCCCGCCCTTGGGATCGGTGGTCTGCGCGGTGATGCCGGCGAGGCGGATCGCCGCGCTGTTGGCCCAGGCCGCATGGCCGTCGACGCGGCTCAGCCACACCGGGCGGTTCGACACCACCGCGTCCAGTTCCTTCGCGGTGGGGAAGCGGCCGAGTTTCCAGATCTCCTGGTTCCAGCCGCCACCGATGATCCATGGCGCATCGGGATGCGCGTCGGCGTAGGCCTTGATCCGCGCCAGCGCGTCATCCAGCGAGCGGGTGCCGGTGAGGTCGACCCGGATGCTGTAGTAGCCCAGCGCCATCACGTGGCCGTGGGCGTCGATCAGGCCTGGCAGCAGCGTGCGGCCGCCGCCGTCGATGACCCGCGCCGCACCGGCCTTCGGCTGCAGCACGGCGAGCGTGCCGGTGGCCTCGACCTTGCCGTGATCGACCAGCAGCGCATTGAAGCGCTGCAGCCGGCCATGGCTGTCCAGCGTGTAGCCGTTGACGTTCTTCACCAGCAGATCGGCGCCCATGGCCGGAGCGGTGAGCCCCAGCAGCAGCGCCAGCGCCAGGTGCAGCATCGGTTTCATTCGCGTCATCCCCTTCGCTCCGGGGCGGGCCGGATGCCGCCGCAGGCCGCAATTGGAACACAGGAGGGCGCGGGTCTCCGAACGCTCTCTGCCAGGCGCCGCCTGCCTGGCCGTGGACCACGCGCGTGCGTCTGTCAGGCTTTCCTGCGCAGGTCCAGCTGGTCGATCGCGGCGTGCGCGGCCTGCAGCGCGGCCTGCCTGGCGTCGTCACCCATGGCCACGCCCTCGGCGCGCACGATCTCGATATCGCCGATGCCGCTGAAGCCCAGCACCGTGCGCAGATACGGCTCCTGGAAATCCATCGCCGCCACCGGGCCTTCGCTGTAGTTGCCGCCGCGGCCGGAGGCGATGATCACCCGCTTGCCGCCGGCCAGGCCTTCCGGGCCGTTCGGTCCATACTGGAAGGTGCGTCCGGCGATCAGCACGCGGTCGAGCCAGGACTTCAGCTGGCTGCTGACGGTGAAGTTGTACATCGGCGCGCCGAGCACCACGATGTCGGCATCCAGGAACTGCTGCAGCACGGCCTCGTCGCGCAGGGCGTTGTCGCTGGTCGGGTCCGGATGGGGCAGCCAGTGCGGCAGCGGCTCGGCGGCCAGATCGCGGTAGCTCACCGAAGCGGCCACGCCGTCGCGCTGAAGCTTGGCGACGATGGCCGCGGTGAGCTGGCGGGAGACGGAGTAGGCGCCCAGCGCGCTGGTATCCAGATGCAGAACGTTCATGTTCATGGCGAAATTCTCGTGCTCGTGCGGATGCCGGCAGGCCCGGCGGTGCAGGGAACGATAGATTGCGAACGATAAGCCGATAAGATGGGGAAATCAGGACGTATCGTCCTTGAGATGAAACGATCATGTATCCACTCACCGGCACCCTGCAGGACCTCAACGACCTCTATTTCTTCGCCGCCGTGGTCGAGTACAGCGGCTTCTCGGCCGCCGGTCGCGCGCTGGGCATCCCCAAGTCGCGACTGAGCAAGCGCATCGCGCAGCTGGAGGAGCGGCTGGGCGTGCGACTGTTGCAGCGAACCACCCGGCGCTTCGTGGTGACCGAGGTGGGCGAGCGCTTCTATGGGCATTGTCGCGCGGTGCTCGAAGAAGCGCGCGCCGCGCAGGATGCCGTGGACGAACTGCGCGCCGAGCCACGTGGCATCGTGCGGCTGAGCTGCCCGGTATCGCTGACCCAGACCATGCTCGCCCAGGTGCTGCCCGACTTCCTGCGGCAGTATCCGAAGGTGCAGGTGCGCGTGATCGCGACCAACCGGCGTGTCGACGTGATCAGCGAGGGTTTCGACGTCGCCATCCGGGTACGCAACAAGCTCGATACCGATGCCACGCTGGTGGTGCGCAGCTTCGGCCAGTCGCGCGTGCTGCCGGTGGCCAGCCCGCGACTGCTTGACGAGCGGGGTCGCCCGGCCACGCCGGCGGAACTCTCCGCGCTGCCGGCGCTGTCGATGAACGAGCACGATGGCGCGCAGAGCTGGGAGCTGATCGATGCGTCCGGTGAGCGCGTGGTGGTGGATATCCGGCCGCGGCTGATCTGCGGCGACTTCGCCATGCTGCTGTCCGCCGCGCAGTGCGGCGTCGGCGTGGCGATGCTGCCGGAGTTCGTCTGTGCGCCGGCGGTGGCGCGCGGCGAACTGGAGGTGCTGCTGCCGCAGTGGAGTGCACCGGAAGGTGTGATGCACTTCGTCTATCCGAGTCGCCGCGGGCAGCTGCCGGGCGTGCGTGCGTTGGTGGACTTCCTGGCCGAGCGGCTGCCTGCGGCATCGCGGCAGGAGAGCGACATCTGCAGCCGGCACAAGGCGCAGACGGCCGTCGCATGACGCATGCTAGCATCGCCGTTCAGCCATCCAGACGGATGAACCCATGCAGACAAGCAGCAAGCTTCCCGCCGTCGGCACCACCATCTTCAGCGTGATGAGCCAGCTGGCGGCCGAGCACAAGGCGGTGAACCTGGGGCAGGGCTTTCCGGACTTCGAGCCGCCGCAGGCATTGCGCGATGCGGTGACGCGCGCAATGGCCGATGGCCGCAACCAGTACGCGCCGGGCATCGGTGTGGCCAGCCTGCGCGAGGAGATCGCGCGCAAGACGCAGCGCCTTTACGGCCACGCAGTCAATCCGGACACCGAGATCACCGTGACCTCGGGCGCCACCGAGGCGATCTTCGCGGCGATCGCCGCGCTGGTGCGCCCGGGCGAGGAGGTGATCGTGTTCGATCCCGCCTACGACTGTTACGTGCCGGCGATCGAGCTGCAGGGCGCCCGGGCGCTGCACATTGCGCTGACCCAGCCGGATTTCTCGATCGACTGGCAGCGCGTGCGCGATGCCATCACGCCGCGCACGCGGATGATCCTGATCAACAGCCCGAACAACCCGTCCGGTGCCGTGCTCTCGGCGGGCGATCTCGACGCGCTGGCCGAGCTCGTGCGCGACACCGACATCGTGGTGCTGTCCGACGAGGTGTACGAGCACATCGTCTACGACGGCGCCGCGCATCAAAGCGTGCTGCGCCACCCGGAGCTCGCCGCGCGCAGCGTGGTGGTATCCAGCTTCGGCAAGACTTATCACTGCACCGGCTGGAAGGTCGGCTACGCGGTGGCACCGGCCGCGTTGAGTGCCGAATTCCGCAAGGTGCATCAGTACGTCACCTTCTGCACCTTCCATCCGGCGCAGGTGGCGTTCGCCGAATTCATGGCGAGCACGCCGGAGCACTATCTGGAGCTGCCGGCGTTCTACCAGGCCAGGCGCGATCGCTTCCGCGCGCTGCTGGCGCCATCGCGCTTCAAGCTGCTCGATGTGCCAGGCGGCTATTTCCAGCTGGTCGACTACGCGGCCATTCGCGATGAGGACGACCTGGCCTTCTGCCAGTGGCTGGTGCGCGAGGGCGGCGTGGCGGCGATTCCGCTGACGCCGTTCTGTGCCACGCCGCCGGCCACGCGCATCGTGCGGCTGTGCTTCGCCAAGAGCGACGCGACGATGGAAGCGGCGGCCGAGCGGCTGTGCCGCCTGTGAGCACCATGCAGCCACTCACCGTCACGCTCGTGCAGGGCGCCACGCGTTGGCACGACGCGCAGGCCAACCGCGAGTACTACGGCGCACGGGTGCGCGCGCATGCCGGCGCGAGCGACCTGTTCGTGTTGCCCGAGACCTTTCTCTCCGGCTTCAGCAACGACACCCGCGCCAGCGCCGAGACCATGGACGGCTCCGGCGTGGCCTGGCTGCGCGCCCTGGCGGCGGAGGTCGGCGCGGTGGTCACCGGCAGCCTGGCGATCCGCGAGGGCGATGCGGTCTACAACCGCCTGCTCTGGGCCACGCCCGACGGCGACCTGTCGCAGTACGACAAGCGTCATCTGTTCCGCATGGCCGGCGAGCACACCCGCTACGGCGGCGGCAGCGAGCGGCTGATCGTCGGGTTGAGGGGCTGGCGCATCCTGCCACAGGTCTGTTACGACCTGCGCTTTCCGGTGTGGCTGCGCAACCGCCGTGACGAGGAAGCCGCCGGGGGCATGGAGTACGACCTGGCGCTGTTCGTCGCCAACTGGCCGGCACCGCGTCGGCAACCGTGGCGCACGCTGCTGCGCGCGCGGGCGATCGAGAACCTCAGCTACGTGATCGGCGTGAACCGCGTCGGCGTGGACGGCAACGATCTTCCTTACGCCGGCGACAGCGCGGTGCTCGACGCGCTTGGCGAGCCGCTGGTCGAACTCGGCGCGCAGGAACAGGTGGTCACCGTGCGCATCGATCCGGCGCCGCTGCTCGCGCACCGCGCGCGTTTTCCCGCGTGGATGGATGCCGACGATTTCCAGCTGCTTCCGTAAGGGATGACAGGCGTGTAGGGGTTTTTCTCGACACACCGTCGGGCCAGCGCGCGATGAATGCAAAACGCCGGAAATCGCGAGATTTCCGGCGTTTTGCTGTTGATCTCGTCGGTCGCTGACCCGTAGCCTTCCGACCATCCGACGCGCCGCGGCACTGACGCGATGGCCTTCGGATGACGCTATCTCTTCAGGGGAAGAATCGATGTCACGCATGGATGCGAGGGTGCGCGCCGACCCGTATGCGCCGCCGCCGATGGCTGCGGTCGACGCTGGGCCCCCGACGCGGAATCTGCGGCGGAATCTGGCTGCGGCCTTGCCGCATTTCGCTCACGGTGCGGCGTTGCACGGCGCCGCGCGGATGAATGCCTCCGACCCGATTTATCGCCTTCGTCCCGGCAGGTACGGGACGCCTTGTCCCTCTCCGCCCGGGCGGCCGCTGGCCGCACCCGTTTCCACATCAGTCTCGACACACGGAGTAATCATGATTGACGCTCTCAAGCACGGCCTGCTCGCTGCGGCGATCACTGCCACCCTGACCTTGACCGGCTGCGCCACCATGCAGGCCGGCGGCGGCAACGATCCGGTGGGCGGCTCGGCCGGTGGCGCCCACAGCGCCAACGCCAGCCCCACGCTGGAGCACTGCCCCAAGCCGCTGGGCACGCTGGCAGTGGAGGAGGACGAGGGCGAGCCGTGGTACGCGGTGCTGACCCAGCAGTACCACCTGCCGGCGACCACGCCGCTGATCCGCATGATGATCCAGCAGAGCAATTGCTTCGTGGTGGTCGACCGCGGTCGCGGCATGACCTCGATGATGCGCGAGCGCGACCTCGCGGCATCCGGTGAGCTGCGCGGCAACAGCAACCTGCGGCCGCACCAGATGGTGGCGGCCGATTATGTGGCGACGCCGAACATCCAGTTCTCGCAGGACACTGGCGGCGGAGCAGCCGGCCTGGCGGGCCTGGTTCCCTTCGGGGCGCTGGTCGGCGCCGTGGCCGGGTCGATGAAGACCAGCGAGGCGTCCACCACGCTGATGCTCACCGATACCCGTTCGGGCGTGCAGGTGGCCATTGCCCAGGGCAGCGCGAAGAACATGGATTTCGGCTTCGGCGGCCTGTTCGGCGGTGGCGGGGGCGCCGGCGCCGCCGGTGCCTACGCCAAGACGCCGCAGGGCAAGGTGATCGCCGCGGCCTTCCTCGACTCGTACAACCAAATGGTGAAGGCAGTGCGCCAGTACGCTCCGCAGCGGGTGGCCGGCGGGCTTGGCACGGGCGGCCAGCTCGGGGTGGATGGCCAGGAGCGTCCCGGCGCCGGCTATTCGCTGATGGATGCGCAGCGCAAGCTGGCCACGCTGGGTCTGTACAAGAGCAAGGTGGACGGCCGGCCCGGTCCGGGCACGTCATTGGCCCTGCGCAGCTTCCAGAAAATTCGCGGCCTCTCGGTGACCGGCAAGCTCGATGCTGCCACCGCGGCCGCGCTGCAGGAGTAAGGCGGCGATGGGCGCGACACATCTGATTGCGGGCCGCGCCCACGTCGAAACAAGCAGGCCGCCCGCGGGCGGCCTGCTTGTTTGTTCTCACATGGCACTGAGCGCCAGGGTGAAGCCGAGATCGGTCATCGGCGAGCGTTCCTGCTCCAGATCGGCTTCGGTGAGCGGGTGCTGTTCCAGCCAGGCCGCTGGCAGCGCCAGCCGCAGGCGCTGCCGCGAGGCGGCAAGGCGCATGGTGGGCAGGGCCTCCGCCCGCCGCGCCCGCCGCAACAGCACGGCCAGGCGCAGCAACGCGGTGATCTGCCGCGCCAGCAGTCGGTAGCGCTGGGGCAGGGCGGCGATCAGGGCCTTTTCCGGCTTGCGCCGATGCAGTTCGACGATCGCCGCGAGCAGTTGCTGCTCTTGCCGCGAGAAGCCGGCGAGGTCTGCGTGGCGCAGGATGTAGGCGCCGTGGCGATGGTGCTGGCTGTGCGCGATGGCCAGGCCGATCTCGTGCACGCGCGCGGCCCACGACAGCCACTCGCGGGTTTCCGTGTCCAGCTTCCACTGCGGGGCGATCTGGTCGAACAGCATCAGCGCGGTGGACTCCACCCGGCGGGCCTGGGCGCGATCCACGCCGTAGCGTGCGGCCAGCGCGTCGATGCTGGCGGTACGCGGATCGCTGCCGCCGGCGCGGCCGAGCAGGTCCCACAGCAGGCCCTCGCGCATCGAGCTTTCACACACGCGCATGCGCTCGATGCCGAGCGCCGCGAACGCCGCCTCGAAGATCACCACGCCACCGGCGATCACCGGCGCGCGATCGTCGGCCAGCCCCGGCAGCTTGAGCGCGCCGATCTGCCCCTGCGCCAGCACGGCGTCGCGCAGCGAGGCCAGTGACGCGGGCGTGATGCCGTCATCGGAGAACTTCATCGCCTGCACCACCGAGCCGATCGCCTTGGCCGTGCCGGACGCACCGAACGCCTCGGTCCAGCCGGCCTCGCGATAGTCCTCCTCGAACTGCTGCATCAGCAGGCCGATCTCGCCGCACGCCTTCTGCCAGCGCTTGCGGTTGAGCTTGCCGCCGGGGAAGAAACGCAGCGTGGAGGCGATACAGCCCACCTGCACGCTTTCGGTGTGCAGCGGGGCCACGCCACGGCCGATGATGAACTCGGTGCTGCCGCCGCCTACGTCGATCACCAGGCGCGGTTCGCGCGAGGCAGGCAGGCCGTGCGCCGCGCCAAGGAAGATGAGGCGACCTTCCTCGCGGCCGGACACCACTTCCACCGGATGGCCGAGCGCGCTCTCCGCCGCGGTGAGGAAGGCCTGCGGCGAGGCGAGGCGACGCACGGTGTTGGTGGCCACGGCGCGCACGTGCAGCGAGGGCAGGCCGGCGAGGCGCTGGCCGAAGCGCTTGAGGCAGTTGAGCGCGCGGGCGCGATGCTCGGCATCCAGCGTGCCGTCGCTGCGCAGGCCGGCGGCCATGCGCACGGTGTCGCGCAGGCGATCGATCACCCGCGGCTCGCCGTGCTCGACGCGCGCCACCACCATGTGGAAGCTGTTCGAACCCATATCCACGGCGGCGATCAGTTCGCCATCGCGGATCGGCGCGTGATCGGCCAGCGTCATGCGCGGCATCCGTCAGCGCGGCGGCCGCAGAGGGCGGAAAGGAAGAAAGGCATGCGGGTCGTCCCTTACTTGACAGTCGGTGCGCAGAGCTTGTCCAGCAGCGTCTGCTGGGCGTTGTGCGGCGGGGCCTCGCCCGGCGTGGCGCGCACATAGCGTCCGTTGCTGCCGAGCAGCCAGGCCTGGGTATTGTCGGCCAGCGTGTTGGCGAGCGTCTCGTCGTACACGCGCGCGGCCAGCTCCGGGTCGAGGATGGGAAAGGCCACCTCGATCCGCCGCATCAGGTTGCGCTCCATCCAGTCCGCGCTGGCACAGTAGATTTCCGGCTCGCCGTCGTTGGCGAACCAGTACACGCGACTGTGCTCCAGGAAGCGCCCCACGATGGAGCGCACCCGGATGCGCTCGGAGATGCCCGGCAGGCCGGGTCGCAGCGTGCAGGCGCCACGCACGATCAGGTCGATCTCCACGCCCGCCTGCGAGGCGCGGTAGAGCGCCTCGATCACGTGCGACTCGTTGAGCGCATTGAGCTTGGCCACGATGCGCGCGCGCTTGCCGGCTTTGGCGTTGGCGGTCTCGCGCTCGATCTTCGCCACCACGCTCCTGTAGAGGGTGAACGGTGAATGCAGCAGCCGCTTCAGGCTGATGGTCGGCCCCAGTCCCGAGAGCTGCTGGAAGATCTTGTGCAGGTCCTCGCCGATTTCCTCGTTCGCCGTCATCAGGCCGATGTCGGTGTACATGCGGCTGTTGGCCTGGTGGTAGTTGCCGGTGGACAGGTGCACGTAGCGGCGCAGCCCGGCGCCCTCGCGGCGGACGATCAGCATCATCTTGGCGTGCGTCTTGAAGCCGACCACGCCGTACACCACCTGCACGCCGGCTTCCTGCAAACGCGTGGCCAGGTGGATGTTGGCCTCCTCGTCGAAGCGCGCGCGCAGCTCGATCACCACGGTGACGTCCTTGCCGTTGCGCGCCGCGTCCGCCAGCAGGTCGACCAGCGGGGAGTCTTCGCCGGCGCGGTACAGCGTCTGCTTGATCGCCAGCACGTTCGGGTCCTGCGTGGCCTGGCGCAGCAGGTCGATCACCGCAGCGAAACTCTCGTAGGGGTGATGCAGCAGCACGTCGCGCAGCGCGATCACCTCGAACGTGTTGCGGCTGGCCTCCATCGACGCGGGAATGCGTGGCGTGAAGCGCGGGAACTTCAGCTCCGGATGGTCGAGCCAGTCGTAGATCAGGCCGGCACGGATGAGGTTGACCGGGCCGTCGCAGCGGTACACGTCCGCTTCGTCCAGCTCGAAGTTCTCGATCAGCATGCGGGTGATCGCCTTGGGGCAGTCGGTGCCGATCTGCAGCCGTACCGGCCGGGCGTAGCCGCGGCCGACCAGCTCCTCGGTGAGCGCGCGCGCCAGGTTGTCGACCTCGGCCTCTTCCACCATCAGCTCGCTGTTGCGGGTGACGCGGAACTGGTGCGAGCCGAGCACCTTGAAGCCCGGGAACATCAGGTCGACGAAGGCATGCAGCAGCTCGGCGAGAAAGACGAAGTGCTCGCCCGGGCCGCTGACCTCGGCCGGCACGCGGATGATCCGCGGCAGCGAGCGCGGCGCGCGCACCAGCGCCATGTGCCCCTCGTTGCCGAACGCGTCGCGGCCCTTCAGCACCACTGCGATGTTGAGCGTCTTGTTGAGGATGCGTGGGAACGGATGCGCCGGGTCCAGCCCCAGCGGCGAGAGCACCGGCAGCACCTCGTGCTCGAAGTAGCCGCGCAGCCAGGCGTGCTGGCGCTTGCTCCAGCGGCTGCGCGGCAGGATGCAGATGCCCTCCGCCTCCAGCCGTGGGCAGAGGTCGTCCTGCCAGGTGGCGTACTGCTCGGCGACCAGGTCCAGCACGCGGGCGCGGATGCGCGCCAGCAGTTCGCCGGAGGGCATGCCGTCCGCCCCGGGCGACGCCGAACCGTAATAGTGGTGGTGCTTGAGCATGGCCACGCGCACCTCGAAGAACTCGTCGAGGTTGTTCGCCACGATGCTCAGGTAGCGCAGGCGTTCGAGCAGCGGCACTTGCGGATCACGGGCCATCGCCTGCACGCGGAAATTGAACTCCAGCGCCGCCAGTTCGCGGTTGAGAAACAGTTCGGGAGCACAGGGTTCGTCCGGGGCAGGGGCGTGGGGCGTGGGTGAGCGGCGCATGGGGGCATTCTGTCGCATCTCAATCCGGCGCACATCCCGTCGCAGGAGTGGCGAGGGCGCTGCGGCAGGTTCAGCTCTCCTCGGCGCCAGCCGGTCCGAGCAGGCGCTCGCGGCCGAAATGGCAGGAGAAGGTGGAGCCCTGGCCCGGCGTGCTCTGGATCTGCAAGCGCGCATGGTGCAGGTTCAGCACGTGCTTGACGATCGACAGGCCCAGCCCGGTGCCGCCGCTCTCGCGCGAGCGGCTGGACGATACGCGGTAGAACCGCTCGGTGAGCCGCGACAGATGGCTGGCCGGGATGCCGAAGCCGGTGTCGCTGACCGAGTAGGCCGCGCCGTCGCCCTTGCGCTGCCAGCGGATCGTGATGGTGCCGCCGGCCGGGGTATAGCGCACGGCGTTGCTCACCAGGTTGGAGAAGGCGCTGTGCAGATCCTTCGGCGAGCCGAGCAGGTCGGTTTCGGCGGTGGATTCGAGCACGATGCGGTGGCGGCCCTGGCTCAGCGCCTCGGCTTCCTTGCGCAGCGTGGCGAGCAGCGGCGCCATCGCCACGCGCTCGTCGGCCACGTGTTCCTGGGTTTCCAGTCGCGACAGGGTAAGCAGGTCCTCGACGATCTGGCCCATGCGCTTGGACTGCGCACGCATTTCACCAAGCACCGGCGCCAGCTCCGGCACGTCCGCCGGATCGAGCAGTTCGAGGTAGCCGTGGATCACCGTCAGCGGCGTGCGCAGTTCGTGCGACACGTTGGCGACGAAGTCGCGGCGGATCTGCTCCAGCCGCGTCAGGTCGCTGATGTCGCGCGCCAGCAGCAGGTGCTGGCGGCGGCCGAATGGCAGCAGGGTGACGTTGAGGTGGCGATCCGGACGCCCCGGCGCGGCGATGTCGTTGAGCGGCTCGCGCGCGCCGTCTCCCAGCCAGCCGGCGAGATCGGAACTGCGCAGGCGCTCGTGCAGGTCGGCACCGCGATCCTGCGGACGACGCAGGCCGAGCAGGTCCTCGGCGGCGTGATTGAACCAGCGCACGTGCTGCTCGTTGTCAAGCAGCACCACGGCGTCGGGCAGGTTCGCGGCGGCGCTGCGCAGGTCGCGCAGGCTGGAGGCGATGCGGCGGGTTCGCGTCATGAAACGCTCATGCGAGGGAGGAGAGGTGGGCGATGACGCCGCCGGCATCATGGCGTTGCGCAGATGACTGATCGACGACAGCAGCAAGACGATTTCCGCCGCCGCGACCAGCGCGAATCCAGCCAGCGCATGCCCGCCTGCCAGCTGGCCCAGCAGCGTGCCAGCGGCCAGCGCGACCGCGAGCCAGGCGGCGAGGGTTGGCGCGGAGCGCGGGCGAAAGGTGCTCAAGGATGGACGGCCCCGCGGTCATGGCGAGCCGGCAGCATCGGCAAAACCCCTCATCTGCGCAAGCACCGTGGCATGCGCTCAGACGCTGGCGGAGAAGCGGTAGCCGGAACCGCGCACGGTCTGCACCATGTCATCGAGCTTGAATGGCTCCAGGGTCTTGCGCAGGCGGCGGATGTGCACGTCCACGGTGCGCTCCTCCACGTAGACGCTGCCGCCCCACACGTGGTCGAGCAGTTGGGCGCGCGAGTAGACGCGCTCCGGGTGCGTCATGAAAAAGTACAGCAGGCGATATTCGGTGGGACCGATCACCACCGGCTCGTCGCCGGCGAACACGCGATGCGCCGGGCCGTCGATGCGCAGGCCGCCGAGTTCGACGATGCCCGAGCCGTCGTCGCCCTGGCTGCGTCGCAGGACGGCCTTGATCCGTGCGATCAGCTCGCGCGTGGAGAACGGCTTGATGACATAGTCGTCGACGCCCGCCTCCAGGCCGTTCACCCGGTCCATCTCCTCGCCGCGGGCGGTGAGCATGATGATCGGGATCTCGCGGCTGAGCTCTTCCTTGCGCAGGCGTCGCGCCAGTTCCAGGCCGCTGGTGCCCGGCAGCATCCAGTCCAGCAGGATCAGGTCGGGCACCTGCTCGGCGATGGCGATCTGCGCGGCGCGGGCGTCGGCGGCCTGGCTCGCCTCCATGCCGGCCTTGCGCAGGGCAAAGGCGACCATGTCGCGGATCGACGCTTCGTCTTCAACGATCAGGATGCGCTTGTGCACGCTTGCATTCGCTCGGGTGTCTGTGACGATGGGATTGCAGCGCCATTATGTTACGTCGCAATGACAGTTGTGCCGTCCGGCGATGACGATCGGGTTACTGCGCACCGCGATCGGGGTTGTCCTCGGTGTGTACCTTGCGCTTGCGCAGCTCCAGCACCAGCGGCGTCAGCTCGGCAATGCGGGCCTGGACGCGCACGCGCGCGTAATAGTCCAGATCGTCCCGCCTGAGCAGGCGCTTGAGCTGCTCGAGTGCGTCGAATGGGCGGCCCGCCAGGTAACTGGCATCCGCGTATGCCTCGCCGGCACGGGCCTGCTGGCCGGCTTTCTCGCAGGCGCGGGCGTAGGTGCGAAAGATGTCGGGGTCTTCGCTGGTGTCCAGCGCGGGGCGCAACAGGTTGGCGGCCTGCCTGGCCTGGGCGCTCGAGGACGGTCCCTGGATCAGCGCCTTGGCATAGGGCAGGGTGATCGACGGGTCGTGTGGCGACTCGTTGTCCAGCGCGGCGTAGAGGGTCAGCGCGTCGTCGCGGTCACCTTTCTGCAGCATCGCGTCGGCCATGGCCAGGCGCAACACCAGGTTGTCCGGATGGCTCGCCAGCAGCGGCTTGAGCACCTGGACGGCCTTGTCGCTGCGGCCGCTGCGGGTCAGCGCAAGGGCGTAGCCGTAACGGTTGGCAGCTGTGTCGAAGTCGTGGCGGGGCAGGTTGGCGGCGTAGTAGGTGGCCAGCTGCGGCGCATCGCCAGCCAGCACGCGCACCCGCTCGCGCATCAGCGCGTAAGTGTCCAGCGCGGTGCCGGGGCTGTCCGCGCGGGTGCTCGCCAGCAGGGTGGTCGGATCGCGCACGTAGGGAATCGGTGCCGTGCTGCGCGCCCACTGCTGCGGATCGAGCGTGTTGCCACTCGGGCGCTGCTTCTGCAGTGCGATCAGCGCACCGGCACGGGCCTTGGCGTCGCTGATGCGGGTGGTGTTGACCGGGTGGTCCTGCAACAGTTCCGGCACGCCTTCGCCGGAGCCGACACGCATGGTGTCGGACATGCGCTCGAAGAAGCCGGCCATGGCGTTGGGGTCGAAGTCGGCCTTGGCCAGTGTCTGGATGCCGACACGGTCGGCTTCGGTTTCGTCCTTGCGGGTGAAGTTGATCTGCTTCTGCATGATCGCGCCCTGGCCGCCCATCAGGATCGCGCCGGTCGCGTCGCCCGCATGCGCGCCGGCCCCCGCGGCGATCGCCCCCAGCAGCACCAGCGCCATCAGCGGGGCATCCTTCTTGGACGCCTCAAACGCGCGCTGCAGGTGGTTCTGGGTGATGTGGCCGATCTCGTGGGCGATCACGCCGGCCAGCTCGCTCTCGCTGCGGGTGATCTGGATCAGGCCGGAGTTCACCGCGATGTAGCCACCGGGCGCGGCGAAGGCGTTGATCACGGGGTCTTTCATGATGAAGAACGCGAAATGGTCTTTCGGCTTGTCGCAGGCGGCCACCAGGCGGTAGCCCAGCTGGTTGATGTAGTCGTCCAGCAGCGGGTCGTCGACCACCATGTCCAGTGCGCGCATCTGCCGCAGCATGGCACCGCCGTAATCCTGCGCTTCCTGGTCGGAGATCAGCGCGTTGGCCGAACTGCCCAGATCGGGCAGGCGCACGTTGTCCTGAGCCCCGGCGCCCAGGCAGAGGCCGGCGGCGATCAGGGCGGTGAGCAGGCGGGGGATGGGGCGTCGTGGTGCCATGACCATACGTTGGCGACAATAGCACTGCGACCGCCGCAGTCGCGCCCGGTTCCGGACTGCCTCCGGCCGGGTGCCCGACCACCGGCAAAACTTGCGCGCCGGCCCGTGCGCCCCCACATCCAGTCACTGTCGGTTTCCCGGAGTTCGGCAATGCCCAAGATCGAGGTTTATTCCACGGCCGTGTGCCCGTACTGCGTCTCGGCGAAGAATCTGCTCAAGTCCAAGGGACTGGAGTGGACGGAGCTGCGCATCGACATGGATCCGGCCCAGCGCGACGCCATGCTGGCGCGCAGCGGCGGACGCCGCACAGTGCCGCAGATCTTCATCAACGACGTGCATGTGGGCGGTTTCGACGAGCTCGTGGCGGCCGATCGCAGCGGCAAGCTGGCGACCCTGCTGGGAACGGGCGCATGAGCGCCGAAAAAAACCGCCTCGCCGAATTCACTGCTTCCGCCAGCGCATGAACGAACGCATCCTGGCCGAGGGCAAGCAGGTCGTGCGGGCGCTTCTTCGCGCTGGACACGCAGACCTACAAGGCCGGCGCGCTCGACGTGAAGACCCAGGGAACTGCTCGGCCTGGTGGCCTCGATGGTGCTGCGCTGCGACGACTGCATCAGCGACCACGTCGCCCAGTGCAAGGAGGCCGGCGTGACACGCGAGGCATTCTTCGAGACCAGCAGCGTGGGTCTGGTGGTGGGTGGATCGATCGTGATCCCGCACCTGCGCCGGGCGGTGGACTTCCTCGATCAGCTCGAAGGTGGCGCCCGCCAGGCATCGGAGTGTGCCGACCACGCAAAAAATCGCCCGCCTGCTGCGAGCGTCGCCAAGCGCCCGTGCCGGCGGCGCGCTGCGGGCAAATCTTAGGTCATTGGGCTCACCAAACTCCCTGGATTTGCTCCCACGCACCTTGTCACGAACGCCTGGCGGCGCTCTCGCTATGGCGCTCGAAGTTTTCTCCCCCCCCGAGTGCATGCAGCTTTTTGGGACGCTGCGTACCAGCATTTGCATCGCCCGGAGGGGCCGGTCGTGTGGCCGGTGCTGCGGGCATGAGCGATAATTGCGCGGTCATAGGGTCCGGATATCCCCGTCCCGGCCACTGCTGACGCACCCCAAGGAGCATCCCCATGAGCAAGACCATTGCCGTTATCCCCGGCGACGGCATCGGCCCCGAGATCATGAGCGCCACGCTGCGCGTGCTCGACGCGCTCGACTGCGGCCTGGCCTACGATTTCGCCGATGCCGGCATGGTGGCGCTCGACAAGCAAGGCGACCTTTTGCCCAAGGCCACGCTGGACAAGATCGCCGAACACGGGATTGCGCTGAAGGGTCCGCTGACCACGCCGATCGGCGGCGGCTTCACCTCGATCAACGTCACCCTGCGCCGCCATTTCGATCTCTACGCCAACGTGCGCCCGGCGATCAGCTTCCCCGGCACCAAGTCGCGCTACGAAAACATCGACATCATCACCGTGCGCGAGAACACCGAGGGCGCCTACCTGGCCGAGGGCCAGACGCTGTCCGACGATGGCGAAGTCGCCCAGTCGATCATCCGCAACACCCGCAAGGGCAGCGCGCGCATCGTGCGCTATGCCTTCGAGATGGCCGTGAAGAAGGGCCGCAAGAAGGTCACCGCCGTGCACAAGGCCAACATCATGAAGACCAGCTCCGGGCTGTTCCTCAACGTAGCCCGCGAGATCGCCAAGGAATACCCGCAGATCGAGTTCAACGAGATGATCGTGGACAACGCCTGCATGCAGCTGGTGATGCGCCCCGAGCAGTTCGACGTGATCGTCACCACCAACCTGTTCGGTGACATCCTCTCCGACCTCTGCGCCGGCCTGGTCGGCGGCCTGGGCCTGGCGCCTGGCGACAACATCGGCGAGCACGCGGCGATTTTCGAAGCCGTGCACGGTTCGGCGCCGGACATCGCCGGCAAGGGCATCGCCAACCCCTGCGCACTGCTGCTGGCCGCGGCCGACATGCTCGATTACCTGGGCATGGTCGACAAGGGCACGCGCCTGCGCCAGGCGATCCGCGACACGCTCACCCATGATCGTGACAGCGTCACGCCGGACCTTGGCGGCAAGGGCAATACCGAGAGCTTCGGCGAGGCGATCGCCAGGCGCGTCGCGGCCTGAGTGCGGCCAGACACCATCGGAGGTTCAAACGGAATGGCCGCGGGGTTTGTGCCCCCGGCCATTTTCGTTCTGAGGATACAGGCGCCGAATTTCCAGGCGAGTGGAGCGCTATCGCGAACTGCCGAGGAGGGAGGGTTTGCCAACGCAGGATCGGCGGCAGGGGAATACCTGCCAGCGTGAGCGTTTCTCGCAGGATGTTTCGGCGAGTTCGGCCGCCGTGCGAGCGATTGCCGCCATGGCGAGGTCGCCAATGAACACGCCCGCGCGATCGCCGATCCGGCGGCGGCCATCCGGATGCGCAAACATCCATTTGGCACAAGAAACGTACACTGGCAGCGGCAGCAGTTCAGCGCCGCGGTCGTGCACGCCATCGGGATGGCTGGCCCACGGTGAGGCATGGTCGGCTGCATCGCGCTCGAACGCGCCGGCCAGTCCTCGTGAACCATCACGCCGTCGATGCAGCGCTTCCGTCGCCTGCCTCCGCGCAGGGTCCTGCCATGCACGATGTGACATTCGCGAAACAGTACCGGGCGAAGACGTTTCTCGATGAGCCGTGGGGTGCCAGCAGGGTGGTTCGGATCGGCGACGGGCACCAGGCTGTCTTTTGTCGTCGCCCGCGCGCCACATCCCGGCTGTGGGATCCCACGTCCGCGGGGCGACACATTGACCCGCAACACCTTGGAAGCGCCCCGCCGGCAGCAAGTGCCTCAGTGCACGAACGGCCACGGCGCCAGGAAGATCAGCCAGATCAACACCAGCATGCCGGTGTACTTCATTGCGCGGAACAGTTTCGGGTGCTTCTTCTTGAACCCCCGCTTGCGTTCGCGGCTGCCCTGGTTGAGTGCGAAGACACGGTTGACGAAGCCGGTTTTTTCTTCCGGCGACTCGGTGTTCGGCGAGGCGGTGATCTTGCCCATGAACGCACCGACGCGGCGGTTGATCGCGCTCATCCAGCGCATGCGCAGGGGGCGCTCCACGTCGGCGAACAGGATCACGCGGGTCTGGTCGGTCTTGTTCTCGGCCCAGTGCACGTAGGTTTCGTCGAACACCACGTCCTTGCCATCGCCCCAGGCGTGCGTCTCGCCGTCGACGAAGATGCGGCAGTCGTCCGAGTTGGGCGTGATCAAACCCAGGTGATAGCGCAGCGAGCCGGCGAACGGATCGCGATGCGGGTTGAGCCTGGAGCCCGGCGGCAGCAACGCGAACATCGCCGCCTTCACGCTGGGAATGCTGTTGAGCAGCTTCACCGTCTGCGGGCAAAGCGCCTCGGCCGAGGCCAGCGGTTCGCCGTACCACTTGAGATAAAAGCGCTTCCAGCCCTGCTTGAAGAAGCTGTTGAAGCTGGCGTCGTTATGCTTCTCCGTGGCGCGGATGTGGCCTTCGTCGAACAGTTGCAGCGCTTCGGCGCGGATCGCCTGCCAGTTCGCCTGCAGCAGGTCCAGCTGCGGGAAGCCGTGGCGGTCGAGGATCGGTTGCGCCGGCACCGCCGAAAAGGCATACATCATCAGGTTGTACGGCGCGAACACGGCGGAGTGGTCCACCAGCTGGCGGTCGAAACGCAGCCGGGCGCGGCCGCGCAGATGCACCAGGAGCACGCACAGCGCAAACAGCGCGAACAGCAGCAACAGGACAAGCCGAGGGGCGAGGAGCATGGCGCAGTGATCGATGGGAGACCTGCTGATTCTACGCCGCCGGCCAGCCCCGTACGCTACGCGTCGTGAGGAGACCGCGCGCGGGCGCCGCCCAAGGGCTCAGTGGTGGCTGCCGGCGTACTTTTTCTCGCCGGCGGTCACGGCGATATCCAGCCGGTTTTCCGGTGGCGCCAGCGGACAGGTCGCGAACGGCGTGAAGGCGCACGGTGGGTTGTAGGCGCGGTTGAAATCCAGCACCACGCTGCCGGACTGCTTCAGGCCGCCGGCTGGCAGCGCGGCGTAGAAGAAGCGCGCCGCACCGTAGGTTTCCTTGCCCGAGGTACGGTCGGCGATCACGAAGAACAGCTCGCCGCCCGGCTCTTCCTGGTAGGGCAGCAGCTCGAAGGTCTTGCCGTCGCGCTCGAACACCGCCTTGCCCGGCACGTCGACCGCGTCGATGGTGCCGATCACCGAGCCGATCTGCAGCTTGTGTGGCGGATCGAACGGCACCCACTTCGCCACGATGCGCCACGTCGGGTCGATCGGGAACGATTCGATGCCGAGGAAATGCCTGCGGGTGGGCGCCTCGGTGTCCTTCACGCGCAGCGCCTTGCGGCCGTTGCGATCGATCACGTAGAAGCTCGTGGTGCCGAATTGCACCGTCGTCGGGCGGCCGGTGCCGGCGTGCATGTCGTCGTGCAGCAGCGCGCGGGTGACGGTCTTGCCGTCCACGGTGGCGACGCCGGCGGCAACGAGCGCGATGGTGAGCGTGCCGTCCTTGGCCAGCGTCACCGTGCCCAGGTGATCCGGGCCCGCGGCCAGCACGACGTCATTGTCTGCCGCACGGCCGACGCGATTGGCACCTTCGTGCAGCCACTCCAGGCCAATCAGGCTGAGCCAGCCGTCCGGCGCGGTCAGCCGCTGCAGTCGGCCCTGCCGCCACTGCTCGACTTCGCGCGTGACATCCTGGGCGGAAAGGGTCGGGGCGACGGGAACATCGGCAGCGTGCACGAGCGGAAATCCAAGCAGGAAGGCAACGGCCAGCGGGGCGCGACGGATCATCAGGCGGACAGCCGGTGGGGAGGGACGCCGAGTATGGGCAGCGCCCGGGCGGCGAGGCAAATGCCGCCGGTCAGCGGCCGCGCAGGAACAGCCGGTCCAGCTCGGCCAGGCTCAGCTGGGTCCAGGTCGGGCGTCCGTGATTGCACTGGCCGGAGCGTTCGGTGGCTTCCATCTCGCGCAGCAGCGCGTTCATCTCCGGCAGGCTCAGGCGACGGCCGGCGCGCACCGACCCGTGACAGGCCATGGTCGACAGCAGCTCGTTCTCCAGCTCCTGCAGCCGGCGCGAGCTGCCGTGCTGGGCGAGCTCCGCCAGCACGTCGCGGGTGAGCTGGCCCACGTCGGCGCCTTCCAGCAGCGCCGGAATACGCCGCACCACCACCGCCGACGGGCCGCCACGCGACAACTCCAGCCCCCACGCCGCCAGCGCCTCGGCGTGCTCCTCGGCGGCTGCGGCTTCCTTCGCGCTCACGGCCAGGCCGAGCGGCACCAGCAGCACCTGCGAACGGAGGTGATTGGCGGCGCGCGCGGCCTTCAGTTTCTCGTAGGTGATGCGCTCGTGCGCCGCGTGCATGTCGA
>WOYI010442709.1_pt1 | contig 22066 bp, 21 predicted proteins | sample 6423411 | NCBI WGS metagenome assembly WOYI01 (sample SAMN13441803, study PRJNA592873) | oil field metagenome | biome: oil field; feature: oil-well bore; material: oil-contaminated soil; isolation source: oil-contaminated soil from oil-well borehole | place: Germany: Wietze | collected 2016-10-18 ... | reverse complement strand
AATCATATTTGTCCACTTATGTGAAGAGGCTGTCCCTTACTTTTGGGACAGCCCCCAATATGCTGACAAAAATCAGCTTACCGGCGCGATTCCAAGGCCGGTAAACTGGCTGAGAAGTTCGCAAAGCCAGTTCGAAGCGTGGTCAGGTCTCCCCGGGCCACATTGCCAAGCAGGGACTCAATATTTAAGTTCCACTCCCCTAACAGCCCACCGCCAAATTTCTCCAGCGCCGCGCGGGCATTCGCACCGCTTTGGGCAATCGCCACTTTCTCCTGATAAGCCAGGACACCATCGTCCATGGCCTTCCGGAGCTCACCTGCGAAACCATTCACCAGGTCCACCATCTCAGAGCGGTCCTGTGCCTCAACATCCGGCGCCATCGCCAGCAAAGCCTCTTCACGCGCTTGCTGGGCGCTGGAAAAATCCGCCATCCAGGTCTGCGCCTGATCCTGGGCCGTGCCGGCCCGTTCGCTCAGATCGGCGGCCGCCTGGTTGAGCTGGTCAATCGTAGCGTTGACAGCATCAAGCCCCTGATTGAGGATATCTTCAATATCCTGCAAATTGGTGCTGATCGCCTCCAACTCGGCCTCAATCTCGTTCAATGAGGTAAGGGCTTCATCAACAGCGGCCCCATCATAGAGACTGTAATAATATGCCAGCAATTCGTTCGCATAATCCAGGGCGTCTCCCGCCGTCACAACCACGTAGGTGATATCGGTGGCTTCCTGTTCGGTCACGGTCGTATCGGCGGTGGCGGCCACCGTTTGGGCGGCGGCTTCTTCCGAAGCGGCGATGGCCTCTGTGACGGCCTGATCGATCAGGTCGGCCAGTTCCTCTTCGGTAAGTTCATAAACTGCAACCGGCGTCGGTTGCGGTCCAACCGCGGTCATCGTCGCTTGCACAGCGGCATCAATTGCCGCGGCGTTGGCAGCTTCGGCCGTCATTGTTGCGGCGGCAATCGCATTGGCTGTGGCTTCCAAATCAACTTCTGTTGTGCTGGTGGTATTGCAGGCGCTCAAAAGAACCAAAATGACACTAAGCGCGCCCAGCAGGGACACAGTTTTTTTATTCATATCATCCTCCTGTAAACGATCTTTTCGGTATAAGAAAATACTTTTAAATTTATTCAGATTTTTAAGATATAGTTCATCTTATTATACTGTTCTACAGACTGCCTGTGAGGGCCATTCACCTAAGAAAAACACCCCCTCAGCAGGGGACGCACTTGTCCGGGCGCAATAGCAGCACCCGGACAGTTTTGGGAGATAAGCAGTTCTTAATTTCGGTTCTGGTAGAAATGGTCCCTCAAATCCCAGCGTAATTCAAAGTGGGTATCTTCAGATAACTGGCGCAGATCCAGCAGTCCATCGGCGATCTGCCGCAGGGTGACGGCCGCGAGGGTCTCATCGGTGACCTCACCATCCGCATCAAACCCGGCATGTTCGGCAACCACTGCGCCGAGGTCCTCATAGGCCGCCTGCACAGCGTCCATATTTGCCAGATAAGCATCGAGGACCGCCTGCAGCCCGGCGGGGTCTTCGCCCGCTTCGGTCAGAGTCTCGATCCGCTTTTCCAGCCGGCTCACAGCCTCATCCGATTTCTCGATCCGCCTGCCTGCCCGGTCGTAGCGGTAGACCAGGTCGGTATACACTCATCCATCTCTTTGGGTTCTTTTTCCGTCCAGTCCCTTTTTATCCGCGGGCCTTCCCCCTGAGCCGCCACGGACTCAGTGGGGATCGCCAGCAGCACAACGGCGGCAATCACCGCCAGGGCCAGCAAGGTTTGATTGAGTTTCTTCATTTTCGAACACTCCTTCTGTCAGGATAGTGAATATTTTGATGCTTTCATCATAAAACCCGCTCGTAAAGCGGGTTTAGTGATCCTGTAAGAAGGCTGTAAATTAATATTGGAAAGCTAGCACACCCCAACTATTTCACTCATTCCCATTCACTGTCATTCACATTCCATCCCCTGGCACGGTGTAGCTCTGGCCTGAGCTTTGCAGCAACCGCGGGTTCACCCGGCCCATCCACTTTTCGGGCAGGTGCAGTTTCTGGAAGCCGCCGTAATCCTCATAGAGTTCGTGGGCGTCCCGGGTGGCGAGCATCGTCCAGCGCACACCCTCCTCATCCAACACCTCCAGGATCGACTCGGTCAGCCATTTGCCCAGGCCCTGGCCCTGGTAATCCACCAGGACAAAGACATCGCAAAGATAGGCAAAAACCGTGTAATCCGTGACGACCCGCGCAAAGCCCACCTGCCGGTCGCCGTGATAGAGGCCGAAGCAAAGCGAATTGGCAATCGCCTTCTCGGTTGTGGCGCGGGTGCGCCCCGTGGTCCAATAGGCTTCGGTGGTCAGGTAATGATGGATCATATCCACCTGAAGCCGGTCTTTCTCCGTACTGATGGTGAAATCACCACGCTGGAATTCCATCTGCTCCTCTCCTTCTTGGCTTCCTTATTGCTTCGAATCCGGGTGGATGCGGCTCATCCATTTCCCCGGCACTTCCAGGGGTTGAAAATCCCCATAGTGTTCATATAAACCGTGGGCATCGCGGGTGGCCAGCAGCATGCGGTGGATGCCCACCCGATCGGCATAGCGGCAGGCCGCCTCCACCAGCCACTTGCCCAGTCCCTGGCCGCGTTCGTCCGGGTCCACAAAGACATCGCACAGCCAGGCGAAGGTCGCCTGATCTGTGACCAACCTTGCAAAGGCCACCTGCTCCCCCGCGCGGTAGATGCCGAGGCAGACCGAGGTGTGAATCGAGGTCTCGATCACCTCCCGCGGCCGGCTCTGCGCCCAATAGGACTGCCGCGCCAGGAAATCCACCACCTTCTCAATCTGCAGGCGGTCCTTATCCAAGCTGAGCAGGTAATCCCCGCGCTGCTCCTCCTCAAAACCCGCTTCCGGCTGGTAGGGGCGCTCCAGGTCGTAATCCGCCGGCAGCGGCTCGATCAGGTCCCGGATGCGGACGTTGTCCTGATAGCTGAAGTGATAGTGATTCGGCGCGCCGCCCGCCAGCACCAGCGGCAGGAAAACGTGGATGTTATCCACCACCTCGGGCGCGGTGCAGGCCCATTCCCGGCTGACCCAGGCCAGCTCGCCTTCGTGGTTGCCAACGAAGGTCCGGTGGGGCGCCTGTGCGGTGAAGATCGCAATCCCACCCGGCGGGATCTCGAAGCCGTCCCAGGTGAGCAGACCGGCAAACTGCGGGTCGGTGATCCGGTAGCCCGTCTCTTCCGCCACCTCGCGGATGACGGCCTGCCGGGCGGTCTCGCCCGGTTCGATATGGCCGCCCACGCCGTTCCAAAGCCCCTGATTGGGCGGGAACCTGCGGTGCAACATCAGGACATCGTCCCCATCGAGCAGGAAACAGAGGGTGAAAGCGGGGATCAGGGTCATGCCAGCGCCTCCAAGAGGTCCGCGGGGTCCGCCGCGCTGATCTCCAGGGACTCCATCCCGTGCCAGGCGGTGAACTGGGCGAGGGTCCGCTTCAGGCTGGCGATCAGGTCATCCGTCAGCGGCACACCGGGCTCCAGATAGAGCGCCTTCACTTCCATCCGCTTCTGCTTAGCGGCGGTCGTGGCGTCCAGCCGCTCCACCAGGCGCACGACCTCGGGGGTCAGTTGGGTGAGGGTCAGGGGCAAGGGGTCACTCCTCAGGGTCTCCGGCCGCCGCGCTGCGATCCGCTGCGGCCAGCAGAGCCTCACCCAAGGCGCGGGCTTCGGCGGGCGTCAGGTAGAGGTGAGTCTCCCCGGCCCGCAGGATCTTCTCAGCCGGCGGGCAGCGTTCGATCACCGTCAGGCAGATGTTATCCTCCAGGTCCTGGTCCTCACACTCGTAGAAAATGTCAATTTGAAGGGTCTTGTCCAGCAAATGAATGGCCATAGTGAGCATCCTCCGTTGCAAAACAGCCAGTTTGCCTCTCCCGAATCATATCATTAATCAAAGCCGGAAAACGAGGAGAGGGGCACGAAAGAATACCAAATTTTCAAAATTTAAGGCAAAATGCCACCCGAAAAGCCAACCCGCCGCCTCCGAAAGGCAACTTGATAGTTTCTGAGAGTCACATTTCAGTAGACTAAGGTCTGTTACAGTAAAAACCCTGCCGCGCCACCCAACCTGCGGCTTCTAAGGAGTTATAAAATGGAAGTTCCACGCCATTGGCGATTAAAGAAACAACGGTACGCACTGGTGGGCGAAGTCTGCCCCCACTGCGATGCGAAAATTTTCCCCCCGCGGGATGTCTGCCCGGAATGCGGCGGCGAGGCCAAGACGGCCTATGCCTTCAGCGGCAGGGGGGAAGTCTATTCCTTCACCAAGATGGGCAATGCGCCCGCCGGTTTTGAAGCCCAGTCACCCTACACCGTGGCGCTGATCAAGCTGGCAGAAGGCCCGATCGTCACCGCCCAGCTGACGGACCTCGGCGAGGAAAAGGTCGAGATCGGCATGCCGGTGGAGATGGTGACCCGCAAGCTGCGCTCCGATGGCGATGAGCGCGGGATGCTGATCTACGGGTATAAGTTCCGGCCGGTGATGAGATAGAACATTGATTATTAAGCCGCTCTCCCGCGAATACGTGGAGGGCGGTTTTTGGTTGCAGGGAATTAGGGCGGCATATATAATGAATTGGGTGGGTTCCTTAAAGAAAAGTAAATTTAGAGTTCTTCAAGAGAAAAAAATCCACGCCCGTCAGCAGGATACGCAAATCTTTGGGCTTCTGGTAAATTGGTAAATTATGAATATCTGGTCTGCTAGAGAAAAATCATTGCACTGGCTAAATAATGAACTAGAGTCAGAAGGCGAGATTATGCAAGAAGGTTTTGATTATCTCGGGGACTTCGTAAAACTATTTGAAAAAATAGGTCAAGCCGAAGGTGAATCCGAGAAAGGGCAGTTTTGCAGAATCAGCAGCATTACTTTGGCAAAATATAGCCGCTTATTATTAGGTTGTTATAGTCTCATCCTGGATGGTCTTGCTCAAGAGTCGGGAGCATTGTTACGCCCACTCATTGAAACTTATGAATTACTCGTTTATTTTCGGCAAGACAAAACAAGAATAAATCAAGTACTTGAAGATAAGTTGCCTTCGGCTGGAGTTATTGGAAAAAGAATTTCAGGTAATTATCAAGATTTGCGAACATACCTCAACGATAACGCATCACATTTCAGTTATAAAATAGACTCTGTTCGACATCTATTTGATGAGAATATTAAAATTCAGCCAGTAGCCAATCACAGCCTAAAAGTTTTTCGTACAAATTTGCAGTTGCTCAACGCTTTTCAAATTTTTATTTTGTTTGAAGCGGTAAATTGTTTGTTTGCAGTAGAGTTTGACGCAAACTCATTAGCCGATAAAATAGAAAAATGGCGTGATACCTGTGTTAATATTTTCCCGCCTGAAAAATGACGAAGCCCAACAAAGCGCGCACCTGACGTGTGGGATTCTGCGGCATCTTCAAGCATTTTCCTCGCCTTGAGTTTTTTTTGCGTGCAAACATAACTCACACCCACCTGCAAGCAGGTAACGCAAACCGTTAGCTCGACACTCTCACCTCTCCATCGCGGACCAAGTCGTATGTACGGGTATAAGTTCCGGCCGGTGATGAGAGCTTAGAACAAAGATAAATGATATAAAGCGCCTTCCAAAAATGGAGGCGCTTTTTTATTTTCTATGCCATAATTGTAGCGTATGAGGAATCCGTATAATTAATAGTCAGGCTGCTCTCATCCAAAAGTGCAAATGCCTGCGAAGCCAAAGGTGAATCTTTACTATGAAGGCTGAAATCTTCTATCAAAAAATTGTTGCTTTCGCCGCTCAATCGCCAGCCGAGCGACGTCTTTCTCTCATTGGCCTTCACGCGGAGGTAGTAATATCCTATATCAACGCAGTTCGAGTGATAACAGCACAGGACGCTGTGCGTGGCAGTTCGGATAGTCGCACGTTAGGGCAAGTTGTGGGCCATATCGCCGAATGGGAGCGGTTTACCATTCTGGCTGTAGGAGAGATTATCACAGGCGTCCGCTGGCCCCAGATTATGAACCTGTCTGGATACGTAGAACCAGACGGTCAAGTCCGAGAGTTCACCAGTGTTGACGCTTTCAACGACTATCAGGCTAATAAGCATGCGGTGTGGTCATGGATGCAAATCCAGGACCTTGCCATTCAAACCGCTGCGGCACTTCAGGTACTCTTCGCCCACCCTTCGCTGGTATCATGGGAACGCCTTGAACAGACTCAAGCGCATTGCTGGCGACTCCCGAATGAGATGAGCGTGACGGTTTCATGCGGTTGGTATTTGTGGATGGTCACACTTGAACATGAAGCTGTTGAACACTCAGTTGATTTGGGCATAGTGGATATAGGGTGAATTAGTAGGCAGGCAAACTCCGTTAGATTGACACGCTCACACCCGGCGTGCGGACCAAGTCGGATATGCGGGCATAAGTTCCGCCCGGTGATGACTGGTCCTCACCAGGTCGTTACCGAATCCTCTGGAGAAGATTTAATCGGATCCTAACCTCTAAAGACCGATCCTTGTGGATGTCGACCTTCTCAACCAAAGTATTTACAAGCTTTCGTTTCAACTCAAATTGTTCAAGCCGTTTCTCATCTGCTTGAGGAAGGGATAACTTGGTCATAGAGATAATTGCCAAAAAATGATTGCTCGAGGGTGTTTATGTAACGCTTTTTCGCCATCCTGACTCCGCTGATTGTGATTTTGCTAAATTGAATCCTAATCCGCAATTTTCCTCAATTAATGACTTGTTTTTCAACACTGTCATATTTCTGTTCTTGATATAATTAAAAAAATCCTGTAAAATCAAAAATAAGCAATTGTGTACCCCCACTCATTCATGAACTCGTAGCTCAGGACTCGAATGATACCTATTCAAGGAAACAGGTTATGAATGTCATAAAAGTATCAGCTAACTCCCGAACCGCTGCAGTCGCAGGGGCAATTGCAGGTGTAATGCGTGAACACCGGTACGCAGAAGTCCAGTCCATCGGGGCTGGCGCAGTCAACCAGGCTATCAAAGCGACCATCCTTGCAAAAGGCTATCTCGTCAATGATGGGATTGACATCATCTGCATTCCGGAATTTGTTGACGTCGAAATTGACGGCAAGGTCCGTACGGCCATCAAATTGATCATTACACCCCGCGGGGAGGAACCGCCGTCCTCTGAAAACAATGCAGACGGTATTTCAGAGATCATGGAAATCACGACGGATTAGTTCCTCTCCAGAATAGCTGCTCAATTTTATACTTAAAACAAGCAGACTCGTCCAGCGCGTCTGTTTTTGATAATTTTAACCTGATAACATCTAATGTCTACAAATCGAAACGGACTTCTTCCTTGCCGATCAGGATTTCCTGCACTTTTTCAATCACCAGGGCCAGATGCTGCGGTTTGGCGACATAATCCAGATCATCCGAGGGCACAGTCAGGACCGGGCAGAGGTCAAAATGGTCCACCCATTCCTCGTAGAGGTCGTTAAGGTCAGCCAGGTAGCTGGCGCTGATGGTCCGTTCATAGGAGCGATCCCGCATGGCAATCCGGTCCAGCAAGGTGGGGACGGAAGCGCGCAGGTAGATGACCAGGTCCGGGGGCGGCAGAAACTCAACCAAGACCTGATAGAGTTCGCGGTAAGTCTGATAATCCCGATCGGTGATCGAATCCTGCAGGAACAGGTTATGCGCGAAGATCTCGGCGTCCTCATAAACGCTGCGATCCTGGATCACTGAGCCGGGCCGGTTCATCAGCTGCCGGTGAATCCGCAAACGCCGCATCAGGAAATAGACCTGGGAATGGAAGGCCCAGGATTGCATATCGTCATAGAAGTCCGCCAGATAAGGGTTCTCGGCGACAGGTTCATAAAAAGGAGTCCACCCTAATTCATCACTGATCATTTTCACCAGGGTGGACTTACCCACCCCAATATTCCCCGCGACAGCGATAAATTTATCCATGGACCAACTCTCCTGCAGTCTGATTTTATTGGCCGGTTTGCATTTCGCAACGATCGCCCATATTCACCCCATTATAAGCGTTATCCAAAACCGGTTCAACACTCCCGCTTAAAATACCCCAGCTTTTTAAGCCAAAAGGGCCGCCAAGTGGTTGGCAGCCCTTAGATTTCAATCTGTTAAAATTATCCAGCCATCCGAGCTTCTCGCTCTTTGCGGAGTCTCTTCGCCATAACCATCTTGGTCACCTCAGCCGCAACCGAAGGCACCAGGATCAGGGGTAAAATTTCAACCCATTGGGCCCAGCCAAGCGGCGCCGTGTTAAAGATCGGCTGCATGAAGGGCACGTAAATGACAACCATGATCAGGGCCAGGGAGGCAAGGACAGCCCAGTTCATCACCTTGTTCTTGAAGACCCCAATCCTCATCAGCGGGTAATATTCTGAACGGGCGGTGTAGGCCCGGAGCAGCTCCGAGATGCTGAGGGTGGCGAAAGCCATGGTCTCTGCGAAAGCGATGTGCTCCTGATCGACGAAACGTCCAAGGGCGAAAGCGCCAAGGGTGACGGCCGTGATAGCGATCGTCTGCACCGCGATCCCAACCAGCATGAACTTATTGATGATCGGTTCGTTTGTCGGTCTGGGGGGTTGATCCATGATATCAGGGTCGCCCGGTTCGGTGCCCAAAGCGAGCGCCGGGGCGCCATCCGTCACCAGGTTGAGCCACAGCAGCTGGATAGCTGTCAGCGGAATCGGCCAGCCGAACAGGGTCGCCAGGAAAATCACCATGATCTCAGCGGCGTTGCAGGAAAGCAGGTAATACACAAACTTGCGGATGTTGCTGTAAATCACCCGGCCCTGTTCCACGGCGGAAACGATGCTGGCATAGTTGTCATCCGTGAGGACCATATCAGCCGTGCCTTTGGCAACGTCCGTACCGGTGATGCCCATAGCCACGCCGATGTCGGCCCGTTTGATGGCGGGGGCGTCATTGACGCCATCTCCTGTCATGGCAACGACTTCCTCGTTGGCCCGCAAGGCATCAACAATCCGCATTTTGTGCTCAGGACTCACCCGGGCATAGACGTCGGTCACCTTGACAATCTCTTTCATTTCTTCGTCAGTCAGGTCATCGACCTCAGCGCCGGTCATCACTTTATGACCCGCTTGCAGCAAGCCGATCTCTTCGGCAATGGCGCGGGCCGTGTTGGGATAGTCGCCGGTGATCATGATCGTGCGGATGCCAGCCTCGCGGGCGGTATTGAGGGCTTCTTTGACCTCGGTCCGGGCAGGATCAATCATGCCGATCAGACCGACAAAGGTCAGATCTTTTTCCAGTTCTTCGCTGTTGATCTCATCCGGCAGCACAGGCACCATCCGATAAGCCACTCCCAAAACCCGCAGGGCGTTTTTCGTCATGGCGTCGTTGGCCGCCAGGACTTTCTTGCGGCCTTCATCGTCCAGCTTCACATCGCCATTATCAATAGTCTGAATGTGAGAACAGAGTTTCAGCACAACATCCGGCGCGCCTTTGACGGCAATGATATGCCATTCCCGTTTGGCTTCGCTGGTGAGCGGAGAAATATCAGCGTCATCCGGGTTTTCAACCGCATGAATGGTGACCATCCGTTTGCGATCGGAATCGAAGGGAATCTCCTGCGTGCGGGGATAAGCTTCATTGAGCACCTTGGCCGAGGCGCCGGCTTTGAGCGCGGCGACCAGGATCGAGCCTTCGGTTGGGTCACCGATCATGCGATAGGTTTCTTCGCCGTCTTGTTCGCCGGCACGTTCCAACTGGGCATCGTTGTTCAAAGTGCCGAGCCAGAGGGTGGTCTTGACCGCAGGGTATTGATCCAGCGAGACTGGCTCACCATTGACTTCAAATTCGCCTTTGGGTGCATAGCCAGAACCGGTCACATCCACGAATTGGTCCCCAGCCCATATCCGGGTGACGGTCATCTCATTCTGAGTGAGTGTGCCGGTTTTATCGGAGCAGATCACAGTGGCGGAGCCAAGAGTTTCAACCGAGGAAAGCTTGCGAATCAGGGCATGGCGTTTGATCATCTCACGCATTCCCAAAGCCAGGCTGATGGTTACCACCGCCGGTAAACCTTCCGGCACGGCGGCAATCGCCAGTGATACTGCCACCATAAAGAGGTCAGTAAATTCAGTGATTGCTTCCGGACTGTTGAGAGGCAGATCTGATGAAGTCACAAACCGGATCGCACCAATCAGGAAAACCAGGCCACAAACCGCCAGGGCGGCCCACCCCAACACCTTGCCCAGCTGGTCCAAACGGTGCTGCAAGGGGGTTTCTTCATTTTCAACCGACTGAAGCATCGTGGCGATCATCCCCAGCTGGGTGTTCATCCCGGTGGAGACCACCACACCCTGACCCCGGCCATAGTTGACCAGTGTGCCCATGAAGGCGGTGTTTTTACGGTCGCCCAGGGGAATATCCGCTTCCAAACGGGTTTGGGCGTTCTTTTCAACCGGCAGGGATTCGCCGGTGAGCGAGGCTTCATCCACCCGCAAATTGACCGCCTCCAAAAGGCGGAGATCTGCCGGGATATAATTGCCGGCTTCCAAAAAGACAATATCGCCCGGCACCAGTTCAGCCGCCGGAATGGAAACCCGGTGGCCGCCGCGCAGGACCTGGGATTCAGGCGCAGCAAGCTTCTTTAGCGCCGCTAATGAAGCCTCTGCCCGGCTCTCCTGAATAATGCCCATGATGGCGTTCAGCACGACGATGGCCAGAATCGCAATGGCCTCAACAGTATCGCCCAGCAGCGCCGAGATCAGCGCCGCGGCCAACAGCATGTAGATCACAAAACTGTTGATCTGCGCCCAGAGCATCTGCCAAAAGCTTGTGGAGGGCGCTTCAGTCAATTCGTTGGGGCCGTATTTCTCCTGCCGGATTTTAACTTCCTCCAGAGAAAGGCCATCTTCCAGAGGCGTTTCCAGACGCTCCAGCACATCCGTGCTGGACATGGCATGCCAGGAAATGGACACATCTTTGGTCGTAATTTCTTCTGATTTAAGGTTAGCTTCACTCATCAATAATTACTCCTGTCAATGACAATTCAAACCACAATTTTACCCATCGGCAATGATATGACCCTTAGATTATCTAAGGTTGTGGAAAATGCGGACACAAATCCAAATAATTATATCTGATTAAATCCCTTCCGGTTCAAATACCAGTAAAGTAGGTTTTATTTTGAGGCATTACGCCCCAGCAAGCGAAATGCCCAAAATAAATCGGGCTGGCTCACAAAAAAGGCGCCCAAAGAGGCGCCTTGTGATTAAAAGTATCAATCAGGTTTCAGGGTTCGATCCGCGTACCGGCAGGGACAATCGTCCGCTTGGGGATCACCACAATCCCATCCTTGACCGCATACATATCCGTCTCCAGCTCCATGCCCCGCGGGAAAGGTTTGATCACCACGTTCGTCCCCATCCGCACGTTCTTGTCAATGATCGCCCCTTCGATATCGCAATTCTCCCCAATGCCCATCGGGATATCGCCGGAATCATCATAGTAATCCGCACCCATCATCACCGTATCCTTGATCCGGGCGCCGCTCTTGATCATGCTCCGCAAGCCGATCACGGAGTGCTCGATGGTCGCGCCCTGGATGCTGCAGCCTTCCGCAATCAGAGCGTCATACAGCTGGCAGTTCCCCAGCTGCGACCCGGGCAGGAACCGGGCATGGGTGTAAAGCCGCATGGATTGATCGAAAATATCGAACGGCGGATTGGGCCGGGTCATTTCCAGGTTGGTCTCATAGAACGAGCGGATCGTCCCGATATCGCGCCAGTAGCCGTTATATTCATAACCCATGACCTTCGGGTCATTTTTGACGCAATGGGGAATGACGTCATAGCCAAAATCATCAAAATTCTGCCCGCCCTGCCGCAACGAGAGGGTATTGACCAGGGTATCCAGGTTGAAGAGATAAATGCCCATCGAAGCCAGGTAGGGTTTTTCCGGGTCGTTGCGGGAAACAAAGGAATCCAGAACGGCCGGGTCTTTGGGCTTCTCGGCAAAATCAACAATCTCACCATTGGCATCCTGTTTGAGGATGCCAAACTGAGAAGCGTGTTCCCGTCCAATCGGCTGGACCGCCACCGTCACATCGGCGTTATTCTCCCAGTGATACTGCGCCATCTTGGAATAATCCATCCGGTAGAGATGGTCTCCCGCCAAAATCAAAACGTACTTGGAGCGGGACATCTGGATCTCAAAAAGCTGCTTGCGGACGGCATCCGCGGTCCCCTGGTACCACTCCGTGTGCTCCATGGTCTGTTCCGCCGCCCAAATCTGGACCCAGCCCACATGGAAAGAATCAAAATTATAAGTTCCGGTAATATGCCGGTGGAGGGACACCGAGTTGAACTGGGTGAGGACAGCTATTCGGAAAATGTTGGAATTGATGCAGTTACTGATGGGGATATCAATCAGGCGATATTTCCCGGCAATCGGGACGGCGGGTTTGGAGCGCAGCATGGTCAGCGGGTAAAGGCGCTTACCCTGACCGCCTCCCAAAATCACCGCAAGGACATCATTAAGGCTTGGCATAGCTCTCTCCTTCCTTAGGAGTTGTGATGTGAAGTGACCTTTTTCCTGCTTAACCTATTGTAAACGAAAACCCCCCGCATTTAAACGAAAATCGCCATTCCGGCGATTTTCATTTCATTTTTCGGTGCGCTCCCGTACCAGTTGGAGAATTTCTTCCACCGAGTGCAGAGTGCCCTCACTCACCGGGCCCAGCATCTGGGCTAGCTCCTCCTGCCGGTCCCGGCCAGCAAGCGCGACCACATCGGTGACGGTCCGCCCGTCCGCCATCACCTTGATGACCTTGTAGTGCTGGTCGCCAAAGGCCGCCAGCTGCGAGAGGTGGGTGATGCACATCACCTGGTGCTGCCGGGCAAGGTTCCAGAGTTTCTCGCCCACCGTTATGCCCACCCGGCCGCCAATCCCCTGGTCGATCTCATCAAAGATCAGGGTGGGCACCTGGTCGGCTTTGGCCAGCACATCCTTCAACGCCAGCATCAGCCGCGAGGTCTCGCCGCCGGATGCCACCTTCACCAGCGACTTGAAGCCTTCGCCGGGGTTGGTCTCGACCATAAAAGCCACCCGGTCATAGCCGGTGGAATCAAAGGCCACCCGGCTGCCATCCGGCAGGGGCAGGCCGCGGTCGTCCGGCCGGGTCTCGATGGCGGCCCGGAAACGGGCATTCGCCATCCGCAGGTCATCCAATTCCACTTCCACCAGCTGGCTCATCCGGTCAGCCGCACTGTGGCGCAATTCGCTCAACCAGCCCGCCTTTTCGGCCAGGATTTGCAGCAACGCGGTTTCCTGGGCGGTCAATTCCGCCAGGCGCTCCTCGGCGTGCGTGATGGTATCCAGTTCCTGCCGGGCGCGCTCGCCGTAGGCGATCACCTCCGCCAGACTGTTGCCATACTTGCGCTTGAGGCTGGCGATCAGGTCTATCCGCTCTTCGATCCGGTCCAGCGCGCGGGGGTTGAATTCAATATTTTCGGCGTAATTCTGGAGTTCCATAGCCAGGTCCTGCAAGGTCGTCAGGCTGGTCTCAGCCGTCTCCAGATATTCAGCCGTGGAAGGGTCAATCCGGGCCAGGCTCTGCAGGGAGCCGGTGACCTCGCCGAGGAGTTCACTGACGCCGCGCACTTCGGGGTTCTCATCCTCGATCAGGCTCAGCGCATTCTGCACGTGGCTGGCCAGGCTCTCGGCATTCGCCAGCCGGGTGCGCTCCTGGCGCAGTTCCTCTTCCTCATCCGGCCGCAACTTGGCCGCATCAATTTCCTGGATCTGGAAGGTGAGCATGTCGGTCCGCCGGGCGGCGTCCTGTTCGCTCTGCCGCAGGCGGTCCAGCTGTTCCCGCACGGCCTTAAGCTGCTCATAGCTCTCGCGATAATCCGCCAACTGCGGGCCGAGGTCGGCGAAACTATCCAAAAGGTGCAGATGGCTGCGAACCTGCAATAATGAAAGGTGCTCCGATTGTCCGTGGATATCCACCAGGTAGGCCCCGACTTCCCGCTGGAGTGAAGCCGTCACCACCCGGCCGTTGATCCGGGCGGTGTTGCGCCCTTCATTGCGGATCTCGCGGGACAGGGTGACATACTCGGGGTCATCCAAGAGTTCTTCCGCTTCCAAAAGCTGCTGAACCGGCTCGCGGATTGCTGGGTCGAGCCGGAAAGTCGCCTCAATCTGGGCGCGCTCCTCCCCCGTGCGGATCGCATTGGTCTCCGCCCGGCCGCCCAATACGGCCTCCAGCGCGTCGAGGATGATCGACTTACCCGCGCCGGTCTCACCGGTGAAGATTACCAATCCCCGGGAGAAATCCAAATTTAATTTTTGGATGATGGCGAAGTTTTCAATGCGAAGTTCGGTCAACATAAGCTGATTCTACCAAAGCTCCTCAGAGACGGCGCCGGCCGGACAGCCGGTAATAAGCGGAGGGCACAGCCAGGGCCAGATAGAGCACCTGGTAGCCCAGCGGCAGCAGGCTATAGAAGCTGAAAGCCCCCGCGGATAAACTCATCAAAAAGTTCAACAGGTTGATCGCAATCAAGGGCAGCCCGCCCAGGATCATGGCCAAGGCGACCAAGCGGAAAAGCTTCAGGCTGCGCCGCTTCTTGGTGATGAACCGGACCACCTCCGCCACAGCCACCCCTGCGGCCGGCGCCAAAAGGAAAGTGTAAAATCCGAGGTAAGATCCCACCAGGCTACCCAGGAAGGAAACGATCACCGCAGCCAGGAAAGCCCAGACATAATCCAGAGTCCTGCTGGTATCAAAGACCTTCTGCTGGTTGCGGACGCAATCCTTGCAGCGGTAACCGGTGGGGGTCAGCACCGCTTCCGCCGGCGTGATCGGCCGGTTGCATTTGTTGCAGCGCAGGGTGATTTCCGGTTCTTCTGATAGGGTTTGGGGTTCAGTTTGATTGTCCATTGGTCTTTATACTAAATAAGGGGTTATGTTCCATATAAGCCGTCAGGTTCCGATAAAAATAGCCGGGGTCCTGAAAGCGGATCATGTGCAGCGATTGCTCGTTGGCTGTAACCTGTACGCAGTCCCCGCTGACCATCGCCAGGGAGTCCTGCCCATCCACGCTGACCACAGCTTCGTGCTCCGTGCGCACGGTGATGCAGATAGATGCGCCTTCCGCCAGCACCACCGCCCGGTCCACGGACAGGTGCGGCGCAACGGGCATCAGCAGAATGTTGCGCAATTCGGGCGGCAGGATCGGCCCGCCGGCCGCCAGCGCATAGGCGGTGGAGCCTGTGGCGGTGGCGGCGATCAGGCCGTCCGCGTTGTAGCGGGCGATCCGCGCCCCTTCCAGGTCAGCCTCCACCTCAATTGGGCGGACGTGCTGGCCTCGGGCAACCACAACATCGTTGATCACATCAAAGCTGGCGTCCACATGCCCCTGCCGGGAACAGCGCGCCAAAATCATCATCCGCTCTTCATAGCGGAAGTCGCCCGAGAGCAAATTGGGCAGGCTCTCCCGCCAGTTCTCCCGCTTCACCTCCACCAGGAAACCGAAATGCCCCACATTGATCCCCAGCAGGGGAACACCGGCCGGCGCACAGAGATGGCCGGCTCGCAGCATCGTCCCATCCCCGCCCAGAGCGATCAGCGCATCAAATTGACGGGAAGAGATCGCCTGCCGCAGGTCGGCATCATACAGCGATCCGGCAGTGGCCTCGCCGCCCTCGGCATTCAGGAAGGCCGCAACATCATCGGCCAAAACCAGGGCATCATCGATCAGGGGGTTCGCCAAAATAGCGATCTTATGCAAAGGTTGAGGTGTTTGGGACATATCGCCCTAATTATAGCCTTTTTTAGGCGGCTCTCCAAACCGCCGCGCGTCCCCCTCCTGTCCGTCCGGTTCATTCCACCCAGGTGAGCACCAGGGCCGGCGCCGGGTCAAAACCCTCCGCAATCAGGTCCATGGATAGTTCAGGAAAGGCCAGGTGATAAAGGCCTCCCTCCGTCAGCATGAAAAAGCCGGTCGAATCCGGCTTCCAGGTGACCGCCTGCACGGAGAGATCCGTCAGCTTTTGCAGCATTCGGCCGCTGGGGCTTTGATAGAGCCGCGCCCCGGCCTGGCCATCCTCAGCGCTGCCCCAGGCCACCATCCAGCTGCCGCTGGGGGAGATGCTGGCCATCCGTTCCCCAGTCAGCGTAAAACTGCCCCCGCCGGTGGAGAAACCAATCAGGCCTTTCGCCCCGGAAGCGATGAACATCCCGCCAGGCGCCGCGCTGAGAGCGTCCCAATCCCCAACCATCTGAAGGGCTTTGACGCCGCTGTCTTCCGCCACAAAATAGACTCCATTCAGCATGTTCCGCGCGAGCGCCTGCTCCTCATCCAGGGCAAAGGCATACGAGGCCGAATTTGGGTCCAGGGCGGCCAGCTTGAACGAACCGGCCAGCAGGACGCTTTCCTGCGCGGTCTCGATGTTCACCTGGCGCAATTCCACCGGCCCCGAGGCCGTTTGGGAATAGCTCATCAGGGTCTGGGCGTTCAGCCAACCCAGGAAGACCTCTCCCTGGCTGCCGGCCGCGGGCAAATAAAGCGCGCTCTGAGCGTTGAAACTGGGAAAGCTCAGCCTGTAGACCACCTCAGACCGCCAACCCGTCTGCTCACTGTATTGATCCAGTTCCTGCGAGATCAGCCAGTTGCCGCCCGGCGACCAGAACGGCGAAGCGCTGTGCGAATAAAGTCCATTGAGCCGTTCGATGCTGCCGGTTTCAGCGTTCCAGAGATAGAGATCGCTCGAGGTAAAATCCAGGGCTGCGGTAAAAGCCAGGTAACGGCCATCCGGCGACCAGGCCAACCCATCCTCCCGGGTGATGGCGCGGAGGGTATCGAAAGCGCGGGTGCCTTCCTGGTTGATGATCTTGCGCTGGACGGTCAGGCTCAACAGGGGCGTCAGCTTCGTGACGGTCGTTGAGGGCAGGTCGATCCGGTAAAGGGCCAGTTCATCGGTTTCCGTGGAAGAACCCGCCCGGACGATCAACGTATGCCCATCCGGCGAAAGGCCGCTGACCAAATCCTCGGTGAAGATCGGTTCGGGCAGAGCGATCTCAAGGGTCACACCTGCGTCCAGGTCATAGGCCCAGAGCAGCCCAGGGCTGGGCGCCGGGAAGACCGCCCAGGGGCCATCCACGGGGACAGTCGGCTTGGGGGCCGTGCTGGGGATGTCCGTCGCTGTGGAGGCCGGGCCGGCTTCCGTCTCCACGCCAACCGCGGCCTGCTGGGTGAGGTTGATGGCTGCGTTGGTGGCTTCGAGGGCTTCCGCGGTGGGCGTGCCCGCCCAGGAGGCAGGCGTGGGGGAGGTCAACCGGCAGGCCATGCCCGCCAGGGCCAACGCCAAAACAGCCATCATTAAGCGCAGCTTGATCCGTTTCATCTCGGGATTCGTTCTCAGTTTTCGAGGATCTCCAGGCTGGACATTGAAGCCACCAGCGCTTTCAGCCCCAAACCCTCAAAATAGACTTCAACCGTTTCGTCTCCATATTCCAAAATACTTTTGTGAACCACCCCTTTGCCATAGATCGGATGCAGCACCTGCATCTTGGGGTAAAACCGCTGCGCCGCAGCCTTGGGCGGCTGGGATTTCTTCCGCTCCCGCGGCGGCGGGCCATAGGTGGTATCCCACCGGTATTCATTGCGGTCATTGCTATCCACCCGGTCATAGGAGTGGGAAAATTGGCCGCGGGTCAGGCTCTCGGGCAGGTCTTCCAAAAAGCGGGAAGGGATCATCGTCTCATAGCTGCCATAGGGGCTTCGGCGCCGGCGGGCGCGGGTTAGGTAAAGCCGATTCTCAGCGCGGGTCATGCCCACATAGAACAAACGCCGCTCCTCAGCCATCGCCTCCGGGTCACCCATCGAGCGGATATGCGGCAGGATTTGTTCATCCAGACCGCTGATAAAGACCTGGGGGAATTCCAGACCTTTGGCCGCGTGCAGGGTCAGCAGCGTCGGCGCGTCCAGCGATTCCGGCAGGGTGTCCTGGTCGGCCACCAGGGCCATCGCCTCCAGAAATTCCGCCAGCCCGCGATCTTCATATTCCAGCAGCACCTGGCGCAGCTCCACCACGTTGCCCCAGCGGTCCTGCTCCTCGTCGCTTTCATCCTTGATATAGGCTTCATAGCCCGTATCCAGCATGATCTCATCGAAAAGAGTGGTCAGCGAGACCTGGGTCAGGTTCTTCCGCCAGCCGCGCAGCATCCTGCTGAAAGGCAGCAGCCGCTGGGCCGAACGGGCTAAGGCCTCCGCAAAAGGAGCATCTTTTTCCGTGTTCAACGCCAGCAGCACTTCTCCGCTGCTCATCTCAGCCTGCCGGGCAACTGTGCGCAACTGCTGGAACGTCACTGAACCGATCCCCCTCGGCGGCACATTGATCACCCGCTCCAGGCTGACCTCGTCTTTGGGGTTGTAGATCAGCCGCAGGAAGGCAATCATATCCTTCACCTCGCGGCGGCCATAGAAACGCTGGGCGCCGACCAGCCGGTAGGGCATATTCGCCCGACGGAAGGCTTCTTCCAGCAAGCGGGACTGGGCATTGGTGCGGTACATGATCGCGAAATCCGATTCGCGCGCCTGTCCCAGCTGCACCTGCCGGAGGATGGTTTCCACCACATAATCCGCCTCGGTCCGGTCATCCTCGGCCTCTTTGATCACAATCGCCTCGCCCGCGCCCCGGTCCGAGAAAAGCTGCTTCCGGGTGCGGTTGGTGTTCTCGTTGATCACCGCCACAGCGGCATCCAAAATTTTCTGGGTGGAGCGGTAATTCTGCTCCAGCAGGATTTTTTCCGTCTCGGGGAAATCGCTCACAAAGCGTTCCACGTTGTGATAATCCGCGCCCCGCCAGCGGTAGATCGACTGATCCTCATCGCCGACCACAAAGATGTTCTTATGGAAAGAGGCTAAATGGGAAAGCAGGAAATACTGCGCCTGATTGGTGTCCTGGAATTCATCCACCAGAATATGGTGGAAGCGCTGGGCGTATTTCTTGAGCACGTCGGGGTTGGAATCCAGCAGGATGGCGGTGTAGAGCAGCATATCGTCAAAATCCATGGCATTGCTCGCCACCAAGTAACGCTGATAGTCCTGATAGATTTCCCGGATGACCTCATCCCGGTAACCTTCGGCGAGGAATTCATCCGGCCCCTGCAGGTCGTTCTTGGCCGCGCTGATCCGGGCCTGCACCTGGCGCGGGCGGAAGTCCTTGTCGTTCAGCCGTTTTTCTTTGATGACCCGTTTGATGAGGCTGAGCTGGTCATCCGAATCGAAGATCACGAAGTTGTGATCCACGGGCAGATAGGCCGCCTCGCGGCGCAGGATACGCCCGCAGATGCCATGAAAAGTGCCCAGCCAGAGGCCGTCCGCCCGGCCGCCCAAAAGGCCGGCCACCCGGGTTTCCATCTCACGCGCGGCCTTGTTGGTAAAGGTCACGGCCAGAATCTGGTAAGGCTGCGCGCCCAGGGCGGCAATCAGATAGGCGATCCGGTAAGTCAGCACCCGGGTCTTCCCGGACCCCGGCCCAGCCAAAACCAGGATCGGTCCCGCGGGAGCGGCGACGGCATGTTGTTGCTGGGGGTTAAGTTCATTGAGTAAATCTGCCATGATGTCCTGGATTCTACCGTTGGCGCATTGGCGCGTCAACGAATTAGGTTAGAAGATGAATGGATGAAAAGACTTAGCAAAGCATTTAATGAACCTTAAGCCGCCATCCCAAATTCATTAACACAGTCATTATAGAATGGATTTGAACGATTGGAGCAAACAGTAAATCAGAAAGGGTCGCGTGAGCGGTCAGATGGTCTTCTCCCATTCAGAAAAAACGTATTGGTCCCTGGGGGCGGGGGGACTCCTTTCATTGCTCTGGTGTGGACTCGCCCTGGCGGCGGATCCCCTTTGGGAAACGCATCTCTTATCAGCCCTGCTCACTGCCTTCGCAGGATTCGTCCCGGCGGTGGCAGGGTTGCTTTGGCTCGACGGCCATACCGGCAGGCAGCCCGGTCAGATCCATCCAAAAGTCGGCTCAACCTGGCTTGCCATCTCTTTACTTTACCCCCTGGCCATGCTTGGGGGTTTTGTTTGGGCCAGCAGCCAACCCGCTCCTCTTCTTTTAAATATCATCACGCAACCCCTCCTGCTGATTTTTAACCTGGCGGCGAGCCTGCTGATCGGCCGCATCTTGATGACATTCGATTTCCATAAGGGCCTCAGCCTGGCGGCGTGGTGGCTCTGGCATTTGCCGCTGATCTTCATCAACGGCGCGGCGCTGCTCCAGCTCAATTTCTCGAACCTGCTGATGAGCCTCTATCTCGTCACGATCCTGACCCTGTCTTTTGTGCTGTCCCTGAAAAAATCAACAAACTAGGTCACGCTTGCCGCGTGACAGTAAAAAGGCCGCATCTGTCTCATGCGGCCTTTAATTTTTCCCTATCCTTGATGCCTAAATATTAAACCGGATCTCGATCACATCCCCATCTTCCATCACGTACTTCTTGCCTTCCACCCGCAGCCGGCCCTGATTGCGGGCCTCGGCGAAACTGCCAAGGGTCATCAGGTCCTCATATGAGACCACTTCTGCGCGGATGAAACCCTTCTGCATGTCGGAATGGATCACGCCGGCGGCCTCGGGCGCGGTCGCCCCGCGGGCCACCGTCCAGGCGTGGGTCTCTTTGTCGCCCGCGGTGAAGAAGGATTGCAGCCCCAGCAGGTCATAGGAGAGCTTGATGAAGCGGTTGAGGCCGGGTTCCTCGATCCCATATTCCGCCAGGAAGATCTCCGCCTCGTCGGGGGGCAGCTGGGCGATATCCATTTCCAGCTTGGCGGGCATGCTGACGGCCTTCGTCCGCGCAAAAGGCGTTTCGATCTCGATCGGGGTCTGGCCCTCGGAATGGTTCACCACAATCAGCTGGGATTTCTTGCTGAGGAAGCCGTAGCTGGACATCATGGTTTCTTCATCTTCGGTGAAGGTCTCATTCCGCAGGGGGATCTCCTCAGAGAGCAGCGCTTGCAGCCGTTCAAAAAGTTCCGTCTCGCGGGCCACCAGGCCCTTATCCCGTCCCACACCGCCCCGCTTGCGCTCCTCTTCCAACCGCTGCAGCTTGCGTTCCACCAGGATCATGTCATTGATAATCAATTCGGCTTCCATGTTCTCCAGGTCCCGGCGGGGGTCGATGCTGCCATCCCGGTGGGGCACCAGCGGGTGATCGAACTGGCGCACCACATGGATAAAGCCGTCCATCTGGCCCAGGGTGTTGAGCAGTGGACCGGAGATGCCGCCCTCCGCGGCCTTGCCCTCCAGCCCGGCGATGTCCGCATAGGTCACCTTGGCATAGACGACCTTCTTGGACTTGAACAGCTCCGCCAACCGGTCCACCCGCTCATCCGGCACGTCGATCACGGCCGTGTGCACTTCCATTTTGCCGCCGCTGATGCCGGTAGGTACGTCGCCGCGGGTCAGCGCGTTGAAGAGCGTGGTCTTGCCGGATTGGGGTAAACCGATAATGCCTAATTCCATCTTTCACTCCATCAAAAACTCCCCTGCCCGTTGGGACAGCAGGAGAAAATAAGCCACTTTAAGTGTACTCCCTATGATACCTGAGAACGGCGGAATTGGCAGGAGTTTCCGCGTTACAAGCGCCGCGCCCGCCTTAACATCAAACCGCAGGTCACCTGGGCTGCGCGGCAGGTGAAAAATGCGGTGAAGCGCTAGCCCATCTTTTTGAAGTACATTTTGGCGCGCTCACAATCGGAGCGCACTTTACCAAAAACATGAAGCCCCCTTCCTGCCTGCTATCCTTCGTGGACTGGCATCTTTCCTCTGGCCCAGGGGAAGGAACGAGGATGAGGGCAAACGGTCAGTTAAATAATAAAAACGCCTGGCTGATATTTCAAACGCCAGGCGTTTTTTTGTTGAGCTGATCACGCTTTGGGTTTATAAACCCAATCTGATCTTTGGCTCATCAGAGACCGTAAATCCATCCGAATTTCTTCGACGGTTGGCCTTCCCAAAAACCACCAGCCGTTATAAATTTTATAAATT
>WOYI010453720.1_pt1 | contig 22070 bp, 18 predicted proteins | sample 6423411 | NCBI WGS metagenome assembly WOYI01 (sample SAMN13441803, study PRJNA592873) | oil field metagenome | biome: oil field; feature: oil-well bore; material: oil-contaminated soil; isolation source: oil-contaminated soil from oil-well borehole | place: Germany: Wietze | collected 2016-10-18 ... | reverse complement strand
CGCGAAATCTGAATTGTCATGTAAGAAATGAATGGAGACCTGACGGTCAACTACCTCGCAAAGCCAGGAGACCGCTTATAGCGCATCTTCACGGCGCAACACATCTAATAATTGACACATAGCCATTACTAACCTTTTTTCAGCAATTGTGAAAAATTTCCTTGACAGTTTTTTTTGCAGATGATAACATCGAAATAAGTGAGCATAAAGATCCGCCCGCTTGATCGGTTAGCTTTTCGGACATATCAGACTGGTTATGTGGAGAGCTGGTCGTAATATTTTCCAAAAAGCAAAACTATTTCGCCATATCCTTAACTAAATCAAATAAGGAGTAATAGATGAAAAGTAAGAAGTCAATTGTTCAACTGGTACTGTTGATCATGTGCTTTGTGTTGATTTTTTCAACCACAGCTTGCCGATCAACAGAAGCACCTCCAGCAGAGCAACCCGCTGGAGAGACGGAGCCTGAAGTAGAGGAACCGGAGGAAAAGCCTTACAAAATTGGGATCATGACCGGGACTGTCTCACAGGGTGAAGAAGAATATCAGGAAGCGATGAACCAGATCGCCAAGTATGGCGATATGATCGTTCATGCCACCTATCCTGACAACTTCTCCACTGAAACAGAAACTACCATTTCACAGGTAGTGCAGATGGCGTCTGATCCTGAGGTGAAAGCAATCGTTTTTGTGCAGGCCATCCCCGGAGCCGCAGCAGCCATTGAAAAGGTCCGCGAAACCCGACCTGACATGCTGTTCATCGCTGGAGTACCTGCAGAAGATCCGCCAATCATCGCAGAAAAAGCAGACATCGTATTACAGGTCGACGAGATTTCGATGGGTCGAACCATCCCCGAATTAGCAGCCCAAATGGGAGCAAAGACCCTCATCCACTACTCATTCCCACGCCATCTGTCCTATGCGACCATCGCGCGGCGGCTTGAGATCATGAAGGAAACCTGTGCAGAATTAGGGATCGAACTGGTGGAAGTCAACGCGCCAGATCCAACCGGCGACGCTGGCGTCTCCGGCGCACAGCAGTTTATTACTGAGGATGTTCCACGGCAGATCGCAACCTACGGCAAAGACACAGCCTTCTTCTCCACGAACTGTGCCATGCAGGAGCCTCTGATCCGGACCGTCTGGGAAAACGGTGCGATTTATCCGCAGCAGTGCTGCCCAAGCCCCTATCATGGCTATCCCGCTGCATTGAACATTGATGTCAAGGGCCACGAAGGCGATGTGCAGTACATGCTCGATCAAATCGCAATCAAGCTGAAAGAAAAGGGGCAGGAAGGCCGCATGTCAACCTGGGGTGTTCCCATCAATATGCTGATGATTGACGCGGGCGTTCGCTACGCAATCAAATTCGCAGAAGGTGAGATCACAAATCCCCGGGACGTGGAAGCCTTCAGGCAAACCTTGAACGAAGCTGCCGCAGCGAGAAACGTAGGTGATATCACCGTAACATCTTACAATGAAGATGGGGTTGATCTGCCCAACTTCCTGATGTTGCTGGCTCCTTTCTATGATTTCTCACAGAACACCGCAGCTGCGGAAGTTAAAGAAGTAGAGCCCTATAAAATTGGGATCATGACCGGGACTGTCTCACAGGGTGAAGAAGAATATCAGGAAGCGATGAACCAGATCGCCAAGTATGGCGATATGATCGTTCATGCCACCTATCCTGACAACTTCTCCACTGAAACAGAAACTACCATTTCACAGGTAGTGCAGATGGCGTCTGATCCTGAGGTGAAAGCAATCGTTTTTGTGCAGGCCATCCCCGGAGCCGCAGCAGCCATTGAAAAGGTCCGCGAAACCCGACCTGACATGCTGTTCATCGCTGGAGTACCTGCAGAAGATCCGCCAATCATCGCAGAAAAAGCAGACATCGTATTACAGGTCGACGAGATTTCGATGGGTCGAACCATCCCCGAATTAGCAGCCCAAATGGGAGCAAAGACCCTCATCCACTACTCATTCCCACGCCATCTGTCCTATGCGACCATCGCGCGGCGGCTTGAGATCATGAAGGAAACCTGTGCAGAATTAGGGATCGAACTGGTGGAAGTCAACGCGCCAGATCCAACCGGCGACGCTGGCGTCTCCGGCGCACAGCAGTTTATTACTGAGGATGTTCCACGGCAGATCGCAACCTACGGCAAAGACACAGCCTTCTTCTCCACGAACTGTGCCATGCAGGAGCCTCTGATCCGGACCGTCTGGGAAAACGGTGCGATTTATCCGCAGCAGTGCTGCCCAAGCCCCTATCATGGCTATCCCGCTGCATTGAACATTGATGTCAAGGGCCACGAAGGCGATGTGCAGTACATGCTCGATCAAATCGCAATCAAGCTGAAAGAAAAGGGGCAGGAAGGCCGCATGTCAACCTGGGGTGTTCCCATCAATATGCTGATGATTGACGCGGGCGTTCGCTACGCAATCAAATTCGCAGAAGGTGAGATCACAAATCCCCGGGACGTGGAAGCCTTCAGGCAAACCTTGAACGAAGCTGCCGCAGCGAGAAACGTAGGTGATATCACCGTAACATCTTACAATGAAGATGGGGTTGATCTGCCCAACTTCCTGATGTTGCTGGCTCCTTTCTATGATTTCTCACAGTAAACGGCTTTTGATTAACGACTAAACTCCACAAAGCGCCGGCTTGCAAAGCGCAAGCCGGCACTTCTTTATGAAAATTAGAGAAGGAGAAACAGCATTGGACGATCAATACTTGCTGTCAATGAAAAATATTTCCAAAGAATATTTCGGCAATCGGGTTTTGAAAGGCGTTAACCTCAATGTGAAGCCTGGTGAAATCCACGCCCTGGTAGGGGAAAACGGCGCTGGCAAATCCACCTTGATGAATATTCTTTTTGGAATGCCAGTTATTTATTCCACAGGAGGATTTGAAGGCGAAATCCAGATAAATGGAGAATCAATCTCCATTGACAGTCCGCATACTGCCATGAACTGTGGAATTGGCATGGTTCACCAGGAATTTATGCTTATCCCCGAATTCAATGTCACAGAAAACATCAAGCTGGGTAGAGAAATTGGTGAACCTACCGCGTTGAGTAAGATTTTTGGCAATTTACTTGAAAAGATGAATTGGACACAAATGTCCAAAGAAGCCCGAAAAGCTTTGGATAGTATCGGGATGATGAACATTGATGAATATGCCAAAGTGGCAGGAATGCCGATTGGTTATAAACAATTTATCGAAATCGCCCGTGAAATCGATAAAACTGGCATAAAGTTGTTGGTTTTTGACGAACCCACCGCTGTTTTGACCGAAGGAGAAGCGGACCGTTTGTTGGAAATCATGCGATTGATTGCCGAAAAGGGAATTGCTATCATCTTCATCACCCACAGGTTAACCGAGGTTATGGCTGTGGCTGATAGCATGACTATCTTACGGGATGGTGAATTTGTCGTTCGAAAAGATGTCAAGGATATTACTCTGGCGAAAATTGCTGAACTTATGATCGGCCGTCAAATCGATAAATTGGTTGATGATAGTCTTTTAGCAAGCCGGAACTTGTCAGACGACAAAATTGCGCTCGAATTCAAGGATTATCATGTGGACATGCCCGGAGAACGCGTGAAAGGCATGAACATCAAAATCCGGGAAGGTGAGATTTTTGGGTTTGGTGGTTTGGCTGGACAAGGCAAAATAGGCATTGCCAACGGCATTATAGGTCTGTTCGAAACGCAAGGCGATGTTTTCGCTTTCGGGAAACGCCTGGATCTCAGCAAGTTGGGTGAAGCCCTCCGCAATGATATTGCTTTTGTTTCAGAAGACCGCAGAGGTGTTGGTTTGTTGCTTGGCGAATCGGTTGAGCGAAATATCACATTTACAGCCATGCAAATAAAGGATCAATTTCTACGACGCATCGGCCCAATGAAAATTTTGGATAAAGCTAAAGCGGATCAGCATACCCGGGAAATGATCAAATTGTTTGATATCCGCTGTACTGGCCCTTCCCAGACAGCCGGCAGTCTTTCAGGAGGCAACCAGCAAAAAGTCTGCCTCGCCAGGGCTATCACGATGGACCCTAAAATTCTGATTGTGTCAGAGCCAACACGCGGTATTGATATTGGTGCGAAAAAATTGGTTTTGGAGTATCTTACAAAAATTAATCGTGAACAAGGAACAACGATTGTAATGATCAGTTCGGAATTGGTGGAGCTCAGATCTCTGTGCGATCGCATAGCAATTGTCTCCGAAGGAAAAGTTTTCTCGGTAATGAAACCCGACGATTCTGATGCTGCATTTGGTCTGGCCATGGCAGGTGTCAGGGAGGAGGAAGCCGTATGAAAACCATAAAAGATATCTACGAAAACATCGGATTACCAAGATTAATCATCGGTGTGTTTTTCATCTTCCTCGTCGTAGTCTCCATAGTTTTAGGGTTTTCACCAGCCGCATTATTTAGCGATGTTGTCAGGCGCTGGCTGATGTACGGAACTTTGGTATTAGCAATGGTTCCGGGCATTCAAAGTGGCATCGGATTGAATTTTGGCGTTTCTTTGGGAATTTCCGCAGGACTCTTGGGTTCCGTTTTTGCGATGGAAATCAGTTTTCTTAGAAACTGGAATGAGGTTTTAGGAGCTGGCGCGCCCTGGTTGACACTTTTGCTCGCACTTTTGTTTGGGATCATCATGGCGGCAATTTTGGGGACGCTTTACGGTTTACTTCTCAACCGGGTCAAAGGCTCAGAAATGACGGTCTCCACTTATGTTGGTTTCTCCGTCATTGCCTTCATGAACATCGTTTGGCTCTCACTCGCCTTCAAAAATGGTGAACTTAGCTGGCCGCTGCAAGGGCAAGGCTTGCGCAACACTGCCAGTCTTTCAGGCAGCTTTGGAGGTTTATTAAGCAATCCAGATGTAGTACAGTCAACGCAGCCGGCATGGCTGCAGTGGTTAGCCTTCAAAATCGGAGATTTTACTCTCCCTCTTGGATTGATTTTGGTATTCGCCCTGTTGTGCTTCAGTGTCTGGCTCTTTTTCAGAAGCAAACTTGGTATCGCCATGAGCGGCGCCGGTGAGAATCAACTGTTCACAACCTCCAGCGGCATCGATGTTGACCGTAAGCGCATTCAGGGTACGGCGATTTCAACCGTTCTTGGGGCGATAGGGATTATTCTTTACGCCCAAACTTACGGCTTTTTGCAGCTTTATAACGCACCCCTCATGATGGGATTTGCCAGCGTGGCTTCAATCTTGATTGGCGGCGCCTCGGTGAGGCGTGCGAAAATTTCGCATGTCCTGATTGGAACTTTGCTTTTCCAGGGAATCCTCGTGACCGCCTTACCGGTCGTTAATGAAGTGATTGAAATCGGGACTCTGCCAGAAGTGTTGAGAATCATAATTTCCAATGGCATTATTCTCTATGCCTTATCCAAGACGAAAGGAGGAAACCAATGAGCCAAAAAACTGATTTCTTCAAAAAAGCTGGTTCTTTCCTCTTTGACAATAAGGTCATGATTGCCTTCGCGGCTATTTGTCTTGCCGCCATCGTGCTTTCTGGCAGTCCTATGACTTTTATTGTGGATGGTGTTTTTACTCGCATAACTCGTAATACCTTCACCGTTCTGGCTTTAATCATCCCCGTTCTGGCTGGATTAGGTTTGAACTTCGGCATCGTTATTGGTGCCATTGCAGCCCAAATTGCTGTGTTCTGCGTCGTCTACTGGGGGCTTGGCGGTTTTGGCGGCATGCTTTTGAGTGTCCTGATTGCCACTCCACTGGCTGTGCTGTTTGGCTATCTGGTAGGGAAACTTTTCAACCGCATGAAAGGCGCGGAGATGATTGCCGGGCTTATTTTGGGTTATTTTGCTGATGGTTTATACCAGCTGTTGTTCCTGGTGATTATCGGCGGGGTGATACCAGTCAACAATCCCAAATTAATCATTTCTGGCGGGGTGGGGGTTAAAAATACAATTGATTTGACGGGTAATCTAAAATACGCGATTGATTCTGTGCGTATGGTGGACATCGTTACGGTTGTATTTTACGTGGTTCTGGCTGTCACCCTCATCAAAGTCATCTTACACCTTCTCAAAAAGTATCAGCTGAACAAGGGAGATTTCATCTTCTTTGGGATTGTTGGGCTTTTGTTTGGCATCTCGTATATCCCCGTAGTTGAGAAATTCCTCTCCACTGATCGTTTAATTTTGTTGGATGCCCTGACGGCGGTTCTGATTGTTTTGGCGATCTTGCAGTTGATAAAAATCGTAAGGTCGATCTGGATCGATAAAGAACCACTCAAAACCTTGGTCAAACCCATTGTAACGCTGCTGGTTTACGGTCTGATTTACGCCCTGACCTTTATACCTGAGATTGAAGAAGTACTTTCGTACGTCAAGTTACCAGTTTTGCCGTTTCTTTTGATAGCAGGTTTGTGCTGGTTTAATCAAAAGATTCTATCCACCCGCTTAGGCCAGAATATGCGCACTGTTGGACAGAGCCAAAGCGTGGCAATGGCTTCGGGCATCGATGTTGATAAGACCCGTGTGATTGCCATGATCATTTCTACCGTTTTAGCAAGCTGGGGACAGTTGATCTTCCTGCAGAATATCGGTACTTTTTCAACCTACGGCGCTCACACACAAATCGCGCAATTTGCCATTGCAGCCTTACTGGTTGGAGGCGCATCGGTACAGAAAGCCACCAACAAACAGGCCATCATCGGTGTCATTCTCTTCCATACACTGTTTATTGTAGCCCCGGAAGCAGGCAAGCAATTGTTCGACAACGCTCAGATTGGTGAGTACTTCAGAGTGTTTGTTTCTTATGGCGTTATTGCCCTTTCGCTGGCAATGCATGCCTGGACGCAATTCAAGAAAGAGGTTCAACCCCCAACAGGAGGAGCCGATCTGGAAATTCCCGCCTTGCCGGCAGTAACTGTGAAGCAACAGACTCTTAAATAAAAGTTTCTTACTCGTAGACTTTCTGATACGACCACACAAAACACCTTCGCATGAAGGTGTTTTGTTTCTTTGTGAGTTTATTCGATCAAAAATCATTTTAGCGCTAACCCCTTCTTAACCCCGTTTCATTTTGACCTATTTCCCAGCCCTTTTCATTTTGCTCTTGAATTTTGTCTTAAAATATTGTACTCTATTGAAACGTAATTCAACAATACAGAAAAGGTCCACTGCTATCTATGGCAAGATTGAACAACCAACCTATACTTGACGAAGATCCCCCATCAACATCCCTCACTCGCCTTTTGGATTTTGCTCGAAAAAAGTCCTACGTGACTAATGATGACATCCTTCGTTTCTTCCCTGAAGCTGAGCAGGATATTGACCAGCTCGAAGGAGTCTATAACGCCCTAAACAATGCTGGCATCGCTATTACTGACGATGATATGCCCCGAGAGGAGCCCTCAGACGAGGAGCTTTCAGATACCATCGATGAAGAACCAGCTGTCGACGATCTGGCTAGTATTGATACCGATGACACAATTGGACTGTACCTGAAGGAAGTCAGCCGTGTGCCATTGCTGAATGACATCGAGGAAGAGGTCATTTTGGCGAAGAGGATCGAACGAGGTCGAATGGCACGGGCAGAGCTCGCCCAGGGAAACCTGAGTAACAAGAGACGCATGGAACTGCGGCAACTTATTGAGGATGGCACACAGGCTCGTGACCACCTCATCACCGCTAATTCCCGCCTGGTGATCAGCGTCGCCAAGAAATACATGGGGCGCGGCGTTCCTTTCCTTGACCTGATCCAGGAAGGAAACATTGGCTTGATCCGCGCCACCAAGAAGTTTGAATACCAGCGCGGACATAAATTTAGCACTTATGCCACCTGGTGGATCCGCCAGGCCGTCACCCGCGCGATCGCGGACCAGGGCAGAACTATCCGCGTTCCGGTGCATATGGGCGACCAGATCAACAAGCTTCTGCGCGTCCAGCATCAGCTCACCCAGAAATTGGGTCGGGATCCATCGGTCGAAGAGTTGGCTGAAGCACTTGAAGTGCCGCCCAAGAAGGTCGAGAACATGATCCAGGTTGCCCGCCGGCCGCTTTCGCTGGAAACACCAACGGATGATGAGGAAGATTCCGTGCTCGGTGACTTTATCGAAGATGACGAAGCTCCGCCACCCGATGAAACCGCCACATTTAACCTGCTGCGCGAACACCTCGTGGAAGTGCTGGATACACTCCCCCCGCGCGAGGTGCGTATCTTGCAGTTGCGCTATGGTCTGCTGGATGGACAGGCATACACCCTCGAAGAAGTTGGGCGGAAAATGGGCGTCACACGCGAACGCGTGCGTCAGATTGAAGCCCAGGCGCTCACCCGCCTGCGCCACCCCAGCGTGAGACGAAAATTGCGCGATTACCTCGGAGACTAACCGTGTCTGAGCAAGAAAATGATATTACCCAACCCATCGTCGTGAATGGATCGACTGCCACACCACCCCCTGAAGAGGGTACGCAGCCAGTCAAAGTCTCGTCGGATGCTCCCCAAACACAGCTGCCAGAATGGTTACTAAAGTTTGCGGCAAGCCCGGAAAAGTCTGGGGAGGATACCCAACCTAGATTCACCCCGGATCTTCAGGCTCCTTTCTTGGAGAACCTGGAAGAGGAGCAGGAATTCACACCGCCTGTAATACCTGGCGAAAATGAATGGCAGGAAATAAGTGACTTCAAGGAGCAGGAAACGCTGGAAATTGAGCCAGCCAGCGAAACCCGGGAGATTGAATCAGCGTTGGAAACATTCGAAGCTCCCGAAGCTGGTATGGATGCAAACCTGATCGAAACTGCCGGGGAACCTATCGCAGAAGACTCGCCTGTTCAGTCAGTAGAAACTTTCAGGCAGGCAGTCCGTGACTTCCTCAATCAAGGACAACGCGAAAAAGCTATCAGGCTAATCCTTGAAAATAAATCGGATCCTGTTTTCGCGGAAGCCGCGAAACAAACCCTACGCTCCCAACTGACTCTCACCACAGATGCAGACGATCTTTGGGACATTTATGACGAACTTAATAGCGTGTCGGATTAAGAAAAACTCTGATTGGAGTGTGGCATGGAACGTTCCTTAGTGTTGGTTAAACCCGATGGCGTACAGCGTGGGTTGATTGGTGAGGTGATCACAAGGCTTGAAAACCGCGGGCTGCGCCTTGTGGCTGCGAAATTCCTGCAGGTCAGCCCGGAGCTGGCAAAACAACATTATGCCGTTCACGCGGGAAAACCATTTTTTGATGGCTTAATTGCCTTTATCACCTCTTCCCCGGTGATGGCAATGGTCTGGACTGGACCGGATGCGATTGTTGCCATCCGCCAGACCATGGGAAAAACACGCGGCACGGAGGCCGACCCCGGCACAATCCGCAGTGATTATGCCATTCAAAATCAGAAGAACCTCACTCATGCCTCTGACTCTGCTGAAAACGCTGAAATTGAAATCGCGCTATGGTTCACACCAGACGAACTGGTTGATTGGAAGCGCTGTACTGAGGACTGGAGCTTTTAATGGAAAACGAAGGTTTGGATTCTTACGTAACAGTCTACAGTGCCCATGGCAGATTGGACGCTGAAACGATTAAAGGGTTCCTCGAGGCGCAGGGCATCTCTGTTTACATCGACCAGGACACGTTGGGGCTGATCTATAGCTTTACGGTTGGCGACCTCGGCGAGGTGGGTATAAAGGTGGCCCCTGAAGATGCCGACAAAGCCAAAGCCCTTCTGGCGGCGATGGACAAAGGCGATTTTTCAAATGAGATCCTTGTCGAAGATGAAAATGCAACGAACGCACCGCACATTGAGCCCTCTGATGCAGAAGATGAGGAATTGAAGGGGCGGAAAAAAGTTCTTTTCTTGTGCACAGGCAACTCCGCACGCAGCCAGATGGCTGAAGCAATTGTAAATAACGACTGCTGGGATAAATGGGTAGCGTTTAGCGCCGGCACTGAACCTACTGGTATGGTAAACCCGTTTGCACAAAAGGTGATTGAGGAAGCGGGCATTTACCATCAAGGACGGTCAAAATCCGTTGACGAGTTTTCAAATGAATCCTTTGACCTGGTAGTCACTGTCTGTGACCGTGCGAACGAGACCTGCCCGGTTTGGCTCAAACAAGGTGAGAAAATCCACCTTGGTTTTGAAGATCCTGCAGCGTTTGTTGGCAGTGATGAGGAAAAATTGGCAGTTTTTCGCAAGACTTTTGCCCTCATGCGCGCTACCATTCCTTCTTTACTCACCAAGTACGCTGCTTGAACAACGAATCAATAGATGCAAAAACTGCTCTGGCTCTCAGAGCAGTTTTTATTTCGACCTACAAGTTGCGTATCCTGTAAAAATATTTGTCAACCAGGGCGTCGTTATGCAGTTTGATGGTGGGGTCTTCATACGCCAGATGACCATTGTAGTAAACCTCTGGTTGGATCCCCACTTCCACAAGGTTCTCACAGGTCTGCACAAGCAGCGCAGGCACTATAAAAGCCACGGGGATGGTGGAGGTAGCTCCAACTTTCTGCGAAAAACCCGGAATCTCAACTGCGGCATCACCGTAGAGGGAGCAGTTGTCGATGACAACATCCGCCACGTCCTTCAGCTTCTTGCCACTGCTGTGGTGAGTTGTGAGCTGATCGGCATATGTGACGTTGGTAATCGCGATTACCGGCACTCCCCGTTCTTTTGCTCCCAGTGCCACATCAATCGTAGCCGCATTGTTGCCGGAGTTGGAAATACAAATGATTGCATCCGGAGGCAGAACGCGGTTGTATTCCAGAATAACTCTGCCAATGCCCTCAAGTTTCTCAATCTTGCTGGTTTTGGTAACTTCGTTAATACCTGCCACCGCTGACTCAAAAATCGCGTGGACATTTGCCAATGTTGCTGCCCGCCAAAACACATCTTCAGCTATCAGACTGGAGTGCCCCGAGCCAAACAAGTGAATGATTCCATTGTTCTTGGTAGTGTTTGTGAGAATCTCTGCAGCCTTCATCATATTGGCTTCTTGTGTGTTGAGGACGTCCTCAACGACTTCCCGCATAACTTCAAAGTAGCGCTGCCAACTTTTCATCCGAACCTCCAGTTGTGTTTTTTTGATTATAGTCAACCTCATCTGGTTCAGGTCAAAATCTGTGCTAAAAGACCAACAAACCGGCTGCAACACCTATTGTATTTTTACAACAAGCCTATTTGACAAGCCCTGCTCTTTGGTTTATAAGTCAGGAATGAAATCTGCTTCCCGTTGGTTATTACTTCCTGTAATTCTTAGCATTGTGCTTACCGGTGGCTGTGGTCCGATCAAAACCCCGCCAACGCCAACCGAGACTGCCGCCCACACGCCCACAGTTCCGGTTTCTGAACAGACCTCTATGCCCACCGAGGTCCCTGAGAGCGCGCCTACTCCGGAGACAACCCTTGCGCAAGCTGACCTGGCGCTGGCATTCGGCGATTATGGTGAGGCTTATAAGCTCTACTCAGGCACGCTGCCCGAAGACACGGATGAATTTAAAGCAACAGCGCTTTTCGGGCAGGGGTTGACGTTCTTTAAACAGGAAGATTATTACCAAGCCAATCGCATTTTAGAAGATCTGGTCAACAAATACCCCACAACGCTGCCCGCGGCCAGAGCCCACTTTATCCTCGGTGAGGCTGCCTTGGCGGAGGATCGCAAAGATGACGCGTTGGCTGAGTTCCAGGCATATGCCGCAGCCCGACCTGGTGTCATTGACCATTATGTCTATGAAAAGATTGGCGACTTGCTGAGCGAGGATGGCCAGGCTGAGGCAGCCTTCGAAGCATATAAAACGGCTTACCTGGCTGCCCCAACAAAAGATAATCTGTCCATCGCGCAGAAGGTTGCGACCGGATACGCAAACATGGGGGAAAACCAGGCTGCTATCGATATTTACAAGGAAATCTATATTCAAACCGACAGCGATTACACGAAGGCACAAATGGACCTTCTGATTGGCCGCATTTTGATGGATGACGGCCAGGAAGAAGAAGCATTCGCTTATTACCAGGATGCTGTCAATAACTTCCCTTACGCCTACGATAGTTACTCAGCCTTACTGGCACTGCTGGATGCCGGGCAGGAAGTTAATGAGCTTCAGCGCGGGTTGATCAACTACTACATGGGGCAATATCCGCTCGCTATCGAGGCGTTTGACCGTTACATCGCGAATAACAATGTCGATCTTGACAAAGCTCTCTACTACAAGGGATTGGCAACAAGGGCACAGGGTTTGGTGCTGGCGGGTCTCACATCCGACGAACGCCTGCAGGCTAATTTCGCAGGTGGAACCGCCGAGGATAAGGCGGCAATTCAGCTTTGGAGCGATCTAATTGCCAGTTATCCAGCCAGCCCCTATCGAATGGACGCGATTCAGGCAATCATTGAAACCCAAGACAGCTATCTGGGGCAAATCCAGCTGGCAATAGACACAGCGGTCAGCCTGGCAGCAGAACTTCATTCCGAGGCAGAAGCGCCAGATCTGCTGGATACTGCCGCAAGTTACCAGCTGTTTGATAATCAAAAGCAGGCGGCTGCGGACTCCTGGACTCGCATCGCACTCGAGTTCCCGGCCTCCGAGAAAGCTTTCAATGGTTTGTTCTTTGGTGGTTCCGTCTACTTTGAACTGGGACAGTTCGATAAAGCGGCGGACAATTTCAATCGCATCATTCCGATGAGCGCCGAACCTTTTGAATTATCGGCAGCTTATTTTTGGCTGGGCAAGATCAACGAGGCACAAGGGAGAGATGAAGAAGCCAGGCTGAATTGGCAGGCTGCGATCAACCAGGCGCCTTATGGCTACTACGGCATTCGCGCAGCAGAGTTGCTCGAAGGTCGCACGCCCTTCCAGGAGCCGGCGCAATTGAAGCTTGATGTCGACCTGGCAGATCTGCGCATCCCCGCAGGAGAGTGGCTAAAAACCGCATTCAACCTGCCGATGGAAACCAATCTGGATTACAGTTCGGAGCTTTTTGACCAACCAGCGTTTATCCGGGCTATGGAGTTTGACCGGCTTGGATTGTATGGCAATGCTTCCTCTGAACTGAGTACGCTGCTTGATGAAAACCAGGACGACCCGCTGGACATTTTTCGGCTCATCAAAGTCTTCCTGGAAAGAGGCTATTACCGCTCTGCCATTGAAGCAAGCAAGCTCATCGCCAAACTCTCTGGCTACGCGGATACACCTTTTTCAGCGGCATATCCGCCCTACTTCACCTATATTGAATATGGCGCATACTACCTACCCTGGATAGAAGCTGCCGCAGAAAAATATGACCTGTCGGAGTTGCTGCTGCTGAGCGTCATTTACCAGGAGAGCCACTTTGGAGCGCAGGCTTCCTCAGGGTCTGGCGCGCGCGGGATCATGCAATTGATGCCTGCCACCGCACAGCAAATCGCTACTGAAACCGGATTTCTGACAGATTTTACAGCTGACGATCTGGACATTCCCTATTACAATCTCGAGCTTGGAAGTAACTACCTTTCCAGGATGTTGTACGTGTTTGAGGGAGATCATTACCAGGCTCTGGCAGCTTACAACGCCGGCCCAGGAAACGTTATAAACTGGGCAAATGTATCTGGTGAAGACCCGGATGTCTTCCTGAACACGATACGCTACCAGGAATCAAGAGTATATATCCGCAATATTGTTGAAATTTTCAATCGTTACTCTTTAATTTATGGTCAATAACCAGCCATCAACTGAATTACAGTTGTAGTACCAGGAATATTAAGTAACAAAAAAAACGGCCCCATTCTCAGGAGCCGTTTTTTGGACAAAACAAAGATTTAGCCGTGCTTCAGCGCAGCCTGCGCAGCTGCCAGGCGAGCCAAAGGCACACGGAATGGTGAGCAGCTGACGTAGTTGTTGCCAATCATATGGCAGAACTCAATTGAGCTTGGGTCACCGCCGTGTTCACCGCAGATTCCAACTTCCAGTTCCGGACGAACGGCACGACCATCTTCAATCGCGCGTTTCATCAGGCGGCCAACACCTTCGCGGTCAAGCTGCTGGAAGGGGTTCTTTTCGAGGATACCCTTCTCAACATACACACCCAGGAAGGTGCGTTCCGCATCATCGCGGCTGTAGCCAAAGGTCATCTGGGTAAGATCGTTGGTGCCAAAGGAGAAGAATTCGGCATATTCGGCAATCTCAGCAGCGGTTACCGCGGCACGGGGGATTTCAATCATGGTACCAAATTTGTAACTGACCTCCACACCCTTCTCAGCCATCACGTCCTTGGCAATTTTCACCAACGTAGGCTGGACTTCCTTGAGCTCGTTCACGTGCCCGGTCAGGGGGATCATTACTTCGGGGTGTGGATCAAAGCCATTAATTTTGGCGTCGCAGGCAGCTTCAAAAATCGCGCGAACCTGCATCTTCATGATGTCGGGGTAAACGATGCCCAGGCGGATGCCGCGCAAGCCCATCATGGGGTTGCTTTCGTGCATTCCCTGGACAATGTCAAGCATCTGCTGTTTTTCTGCCAGGCCTTCGGTAATACCCTTGGCTTTCAAGGTGGCAACTTCAGTCAGGAGGTCTTCCAGGCTGGGCAGGAATTCGTGCAGCGGGGGATCGATCAGGCGGATGATCACTGGCAGACCGGTCATTGCCTCAAAGAGCCCGTAGAAATCACCGCGCTGCAGAGGCAGGATCTTCTTGAGTGCGTCAAAGTAAGCCTTGGATTCAGGCGAATTCTCAATTTTGTCCTTCTGTGCATCAATTTCAGCCTTCAGAGCGACTTTGTCTTGCTCGTTGAGGCTTCGCCCTTCAAGGCGACCAGCAGCATATGCTTTTTCGAGTTGTTCAAGGCTATTCAACATACGCTGAGTTGCTTCAGCGTTCATGATCATCGACTGTACATCTGGCAGGCGCGTAACTTCAAAGAACATATGCTCAGTTCGGCAGAGACCGATTCCCTTGGCGCCATAAGAACGAGCGCGCCTGGCATCAGCGGGATAGTCAGAATTTGCCCAGACCTGCAGGCGGGCAACTTCATCTGCCCAACCCAGGAGCGTCATGAGTTCTTTCTGTTCTGAGATATCCGGAGTGGTAAGACTGAGCTGACCAACAAAAACCTCACCGGTGGTTCCATCGAGGGAGATCCATTCGCCTTCTTTGACGGTAACACCACGGCAGGTCATCTCGCGCTTATTCATATCGATCACGATATCGGCGGCACCAACCACACAGGGGACACCGAACTGGCGGGCAACCACTGCAGCGTGCGAGGTGGCACCACCTTCACTGGTGAGGATACCTTTGGCTGCCAGCATACCGTGCACATCATCCGGCTTGGTGAATGGCCGCACCATGATGACATCCTGCTTTTCAACATTGTGCATCTTTTCAATCGTATCTGCATCGAAATATATCTGACCTACCGCAGCACCCGGAGAAGCATTAACGCCCTTAGCGTAAAAGCGTCCTTCGGAACGGGCTTTTTCTATGTCTGTAAGCGCAAACTGGGGATGCAGCATTTGATCGATCTGTTCAGGGGTGACCCGATTGAGTGCGGTGGGCTTGTCGATCAAACCTTCCTCCACCATATCGTGAGCGATTTTGATGGCGGCCTTTGCGGAGCGTTTGCCGTTTCGGGTCTGGAGCATCCAGAGCTTGCCGTGTTCAATTGTGAACTCAACATCCTGCATGTCCTTGTAATGCTGTTCAAGGCGTGCGGTGATTTCGGAAAACTGATTGTAGACCTCAGGTAATTCATCTTTCAAGCCAGAGATTTTGGAGGCGTTGCGAATGCCAGCCACCACGTCTTCACCCTGGGCATTCATCAGATATTCACCAAACATGACCTTCTCGCCCGTCTGGGGATCGCGGGTGAACGCTACACCAGTACCAGAGTCGCTGCCCATATTGCCAAAGACCATGGTTTGGATGTTCACGGCAGTACCGAGATCGTCAGGTATACTCTCGCGACGGCGGTAGTCAATAGCACGTTTGGAATTCCAGGAGTCAAACACGGCTTTGACAGCCAGCTCAAGCTGTTTGTAAGGATCCTGCGGAAATTCAAAACCCATCTGCTCACGAACAACTTTCTTGTAGGCTTCGGTGATAGCAGCCCAGTCGGCTGCGTTCATTTCAAGGTCGCTCTTGTAACCTTTTTGCTGTTTGTAGGCTTTCAGAGGTTCTTCGAAATGTTCGTCATCGATCCCCATCACAACGGTGCCGAGCATGTGAATTAAGCGGCGATACGAATCGTTAACGAAGCGTTCGTCACCACTTTGGACTACCAGCCCTTTTGCCACTTCATCGTTCAAGCCAATATTCAGGACAGTGTCCATCATGCCAGGCATCGAGAATTTGGCACCTGAACGGCAGGATACCAGCAACGGATTGACGGGGTCACCGAATTTCTTGCCGGCCTTTTCCTCTACAATTTTGAGGGCTGCAAGCACCTGGTCCCACATCCCTTCCGGGAATTCGCGCGTAACCTGAAAAGCGTTGCAGGCTTCGGTCGTAATGGTCAACCCGGGGGGCACTGGCACACCAGCGCGAGTCATGTCAGCAAGGCCGGCACCTTTGCCGCCAAGCAAGCCACGAACGCCATCCCAGCTGCCGGCGTAAGCTTCAACCTGATCAACTTCATCGAATAAATATACCCATTTTTTTGACATAGATCCTCCTAATGATCTTTAATTATGTAAATCCACAATTTTAAATTTTACCATACTCATTTTGCAGGTTCTCTTCACAAATAAACTGTACAAGGCAATTTTTTGCCCTCAAGCACAATTGAAAGATTTATTCCCAGGAAAATGGGATAACTACGGATCCAAATCCGGTTCCAGCATTCTATTTTACCAACTATGCTGGTAATTGCTCTCACACTTTATAGTTAGTTCCGTCAATCCTGATCCCCCGAAGATTCCCAGCGGATCTCAAAAAGATTGTGCGAGATTCTCGCCGGATCATATTGCGTTCGGGCAGGCTTCTTCTCGGCTGGGTTACCTATGAACACCACGTTAAGGGGAATCACGTGGGATGGCAGGTTGAGGCTGCTGCTGATTGCGCTTTCGAGCCTGTTGATAGGATGCACCCCACACCAAACAGCTCCCAGCTCCAACGCATTTGCAGCGAGAAGTAGATTCTCGGTGGCCGCACTGCAATCTTGCACCCAGAAGCGCTCCGTCACGAGCCTTTTTGCGGATCCCAGGTTTCCGCAAATGCTGATTGCCAGCGGAGCTTGCATTTTGCCAAAAGGCAGTATCCTGTGAAGATCTGCCAGCTTGCCAGGATCATCGATCACGACAAAATGCCATGGGCGCATGTTCATCGCAGTTGGCGCAGCCATAGCAGCTTCAAGCAGCAGCTTTACATGGTTTTCACTAACCTTTTCGTCAGTAAAGCGGCGAATACTGCGCCGGCTGAAAATAAAATCCAGGTCTGTCATAGAACCTCACACGCTCACCAGTAAAGCGCCAAGTGTGAATGGAACTTCGAGCATTGGCAGGTGACCAACTCCTGGCAGGCATACTTTCCGACCTTGCCTGGCGTGTTCTGCTGCTTCCAGGGCGATCTCCACTGGCATAAGCTGATCTTTACCGCCTGCAATTCCCAAAACCGGGCAGGTCAAAGTCCTCACAACGCCCAGGCGGTTGGGACGGTTGGCAATCGCAGTCTGAACATTGGCAAACCCGGCTGATGGTGAATTCAAAACGACATCACACATATGCTCGTCCGGCTGAGCAAACTCGCCTTCAGGCATCATACGCTGGATCAGGATGTTGCCAATGTTCTGCATACCTTCAACCATCACCCGACTGGCCTCCTCAAGCCGGCTTTCGCGCTTCTCAGGGGTGTCCGCGCGTGCATTGCTCGTGACCAACACAAGCCCTGCCAACCGCTCTGGTTGGGCCTCAGCCATTGCCAGGGCGATATACCCACCCATGGAATGACCTGCCAGGATAAACTGTTCGTGACCAAGATGGTCAGCCAATTGAAGCACATCCCTGGCAAATTGCTCGATGCTTCCATCCGCGTTTCCAAGCGGTGTGCGGCCGTGACCACGCAAATCTGGGATGATAAACTGCGCCTGATCTGCGTAGTATTCCGCCATTTCCAACCAAATGCTGTGATCCAGAGCCAAACCGTGCAGGAGGTAAACAGGCTTTCCGCTCCCGCGGATTTCGTAAAACATATCAAGATCTTCCAGATGTGCAATCATTTTAAGCATTCCTTTCAGTATTTTCCTGCGCAAAAGCTATCGCTTCTGCCGCTGTGTTGATCTTGCCTAAAACCTGCTGCTCACGGATTTCCTCGAGCAGGGTACCGATTTTTACACCAGGACCAATCGCAAGTTCGCGCTGTAAAAGATCACCATCGACCAGTCTCGGTGGGTTCACCGTTCGCGCCTGCTCGGTAAACCAGGTATGAAAGACTTCCTGGGATATTTCAGGGTCAAATTGAAGCAGCGGTTTTTGCGACTGTACCTCTACCACCGCCAGGAGCGCGCTATCAAGCCCGTATGAGCCAAATTCACGGAAAAATCGATAGTAATCCAGCTTCCCGGGTTGACATCGTGAAAGATCCGCAAGCCTCAAAAAACCGCCTGAAAGTGCTTTGAAGTAGGCCTTTTCTTTCTGACCAATCAGCAATGCCTGGGTGATCTGCTCCGAAAATTCCTCGGGGAAGAATTCAGGCGTACTCTTCTTACCAATGTCAAATGACGGATGGATGTGAAGCAGGATGGAGCACAACATCAGTAAATGGCGGCGCTTCCGCCCACCCTGCAGGGGTTCATCCAGCATAACCTGATAAGCATGCAAGTGCTGTAAATCAGGATTGGATGTGCCATGAGCCACTTGTTGCCCACCCTCAGGCTTATTACATATTCTTGACAAGGCAATCAATTTTTCAGTCTCAACCTGCCGGTTTTGAGGTCCAGCAGGATCCACGCCGAAAGTAAGCAGACGCAGCTCGTCAAACACCCCAAACTCACTTAAGAGTGCTGCCACAGCTTCGAAATTGGGCACCGCAAGGCATTTAAACAATTCATCGCGAATGCGCTCACCAGAAACGACCCCCAATCTCTTTGTGGCTACGCGCATCGCTGAGGCTATTTCCGATTCATACCTCAAGTTGTAGCTGCTTATCAGCCGTACTCCCCTCAAAACGCGCAGAGGGTCAGCGGTCAGCGAATCTGGTCCGCAGAGTCTTATCTGCCTGGCTTCCAGGTCAGCTTCCCCACCGAGGGGATCAATCAATTTCTCTATCGCGCCCAGATCGAGCGCCATGGCGTTGATCGTAAAATCCCGCTGGCGCAAATCTTCTTCGAGATTCTCCCCAATGAAGGAGGTAAAATCGAGCACTTGCTCATCTTGTTCGCCCTGCCGCAGGATCACCCTCGCGGAATGGCGTACATCGTCGAGCGTATACATAGCACCATTCAAGCGACGGCTTACTGCCTTCGCCAGCTGGATTGAGCCGTGCGGCAGAACGAAATCGAGATCTTTAGTGGCTCGACCAAGCAGCAAATCGCGGATAGCCCCGCCAACAAGGTATACCCGTGTGCCGGACGCCAACTCCCGAACCAATTCCAGGAGCTGTAGCAATTCGCTATCCAGCTGGAGGCCCATATTTGTCCAAATCGACAGTCGCTATAAAGGGCAGATTGCGATAGTATTCGTCCATGTCGAGTCCGTATCCGAAAACAAACTCGTTCTTGATTTTGAACCCGCAATAGCGGATAGGCACTTCCACTTCTCTGCGTTCATACTTGTCAAGCAATGTACAAACGTATATCGAAGCTGGATCGCGTGTTTTCAGCAGGTCAATGACGGAGGCAAGCGTGTGACCACTGTCGATGATATCCTCAACGATGATGACATGCCTGCCATAGATGTTAGTGTTTAGGTCCAACGTGATGCGCACATCGCCCTGCGAGGAACGCACACCGGTTCCGTATGAAGAAACCGCCATGAATTCGATCGCCAAAGGCACTTCAATGTGGCGGATCAGGTCCGTGAGGAACATTACCCCACCGCGCAGGATGCAGATCACCAGCAGTTCTTTTCCGGCATAATCACGGTTGATTTCTGCCGCAAGTTCGCGGACGCGGGCTTGAAGTTTATCTTCTGGAATGAGGATTTTGTCTAAATATTCCTGATATGGCTGAGGCATATTCACCTACTCTTTCGGGACGCAGTGGCAGCGGCGGCAGCGGGCTTCATACATCTCAGCAGCGCCAACCACCACGATGGGCTCATCATAACGGGCCGGCTTACCCCCCACCAGGCGTTGTGTGCGCGTGGCAGGCTCGCCGCAGACAACGCAAATCGCCGTCAGCTTATCAACTTTATCTGCTTTGGCAGTCATCACTGGCATGCAGCCAAACGGTTCACCACGGAAATCAGTATCCAGCCCTGTCACAATCACTCTCAGCCCACGGTCTGCCAACTGGTTCACCACATCAACAATGCCATCATCAAAGAACTGAGCTTCATCCACACCAATAACGGTTGCCTCAGGATCGAGCTTTTCAAGCAACTCAGTGGAGCTGTTGACAGGAACAGCCTCATAATCCATGCCTGAATGTGACTTTACTTTAAAAAAAGCATAACGATCGTCAATCACAGGTTTGAAGACCTGCACCTTTTGCTTGGCGATGGTGGCGCGCCTGAGACGGCGAATGAGTTCCTCGGTTTTTCCACAGAACATGGATCCGGTGATGACTTCAACAATTCCGGCTGGTTGTGACATAAAGCCTCCTGCTTCAGGTAATAATAACGATGAAAAGTATAAAGCTTTAATGGTTGACTGGCAACGCGAAGAATAAAAAAAGGCAGGTTTCGCAACCTGCCTGATTTTCTTTCAGATCAATTTAGATCTCGATTTCCTGAGCTGCAGCCGGGAGCTGATATCCCAGTTGGCGTAAGGATTTCTTGAGGTCGATCAAGGATTTGCGACCAAAGCCTTCAATATCGAGCAGTGCTTTCTCGCCGCCCTCGAGTTTGGTGAGGACGTCTCCAACCGTCACAATTTCTGCGCGGTTGAGTGCAGCCACTGCTTTAGTGCTGAGGTTGAGCTCGGACACCGGGCGGCTCGGAGAAGTTTTGGCCTGGGAAGCAGATTTCTGATCAGCAACGTAGTCCTGGCGAGCCTGGAGACGCTTGTAGAAGCGATCCACCTGACCTTCGCGGTCGAGGATGCGTGCCTGCTGACCGGTGTAGAAGGGATGGCAATTGGAACAAACTTCAGTTCGGATCTCAGGCACCGTTGAACCAGTGGTCCATTCAGCGCCGCAAGACGCACAGGAGACCTTGGCGTTTGGATAGTATTTAGGTTGAATCTTAGTTTTCATGCTTAGTTGCTGCCTTTCGCGGGCTCCTCTCGCTCATCTGTCACGTGAACGCGCTTGCGTCCGCCGGCGAGAGTTTCGTATTTTACGTAGCCTTCTTTAGTCGCAAAGAGTGTGTAATCGCGTCCCTGACCTACATTCCAGCCCGGATGCACTTTAGTGCCGTGCTGACGAACGAGGATATTGCCGCTGATGACATATTCTCCACCGAATTTTTTAATACCGAGGCGCTGCCCCTGGCTGTCACGACCATTGCGGGATGACCCGCCACCTTTTTTATGGGCCATTTCTCTACTCCATCACGATTGATTGAACCAGTAATCTGGTGTACTGTTGGCGATGACCTGCCTTTCGGCGGTAATCGATCTTGGGTTTGTACTTGAAGATCAAAATCTTCTTGCCCTTGTAATGCTCTTTGACGGTCGCGTCCAGGCTGGCACCCGCAATATAGGGAGTACCAACGGTCACAGAGTCGCCATCCACTAACATGAGCACTTTATCGAGGGTGACTGCATCGCCGACTTTGGCGGTCAGAAGGTCGACAGTGATAGTCTGACCTTCTTCGGCGCGGTATTGCTTACCGCCCGCTTCAATAACTGCATACTTCATATTCTCTCCAATCTTTACTTTACCGCTTGCTGAGCGTGTCACCGCGCAGGGACGGGAAAGTTGGTTTACATAATGAACCCCAGCCAACTTTCGCCGGGGCAACGAAAAATCATTATACAGCACTGAACAGAATGTGTCAAATTTTTTGGACAGTTTGTTT
>WOYI011247488.1_pt1 | contig 22158 bp, 27 predicted proteins | sample 6423411 | NCBI WGS metagenome assembly WOYI01 (sample SAMN13441803, study PRJNA592873) | oil field metagenome | biome: oil field; feature: oil-well bore; material: oil-contaminated soil; isolation source: oil-contaminated soil from oil-well borehole | place: Germany: Wietze | collected 2016-10-18 ... | reverse complement strand
AGCGAAGCCGCCGTGTGGCTTGCCGACTGGCAAAAAATCCCGGAAAAGGAATAATTGCACCATCGTGCTCATAAACGTAGGGCGTACCTTCAGGTGCGCCTGTGACGCTTGACCACTCAGCCCGATCTGTTATACTGTCATCAAAAGGAGGTTTTGTCATGCCGCAGATAACATTAAAAGAAACAATCACGAGAAAATTAGATATTCCCCTCGAAACCCTGGTGAAGGTGATTGATTCTCTCAGCGTGGCTGACAGGAAGAAATTGTTGTCGAGGATAGAACGCTCTGCTCCTTCTTTGCAAAAATTCAAAAAAGACAAATTGACGGCGATTGTGACTGATTTCGCCAAAACGGATCTGTATGAAAAGGAATTTTTAACCGAAATGGAGGCAGGTTTAAAAAAATCATCCGTCTATAGGTAAAACCTATGCCAAAAATCGCCGAATTACGTCCGGATTTGCAAGAATATATCCATGTTCATGGGCTTTGGAAAAAGTGGGTGAAAGCAAAATCCCTTTTTGAAAACAACCCTTTCCATGCCTCGTTAAATACGGAACTCCTAGAACCAAAGCACCGGGCCATCTATTCCTTTCGTCTCGATAAGAAATATCGCGCCCTTTTCGTGTATCTGGGTGAAGAAGTTGAAGTGTTCGCTATAACAAAACATTATCGGAAATCATAATCCAAGGCGGGAATGGTGAGGACATCAAGAAACAGGAAATACAATAAATGTGGCGCTAATAACCGTAGGGCGAACCTTCAGGTGAGGCGGTTCAGCAGGTCTAATAACCTGACCACCTAATAACCTGATAAGGTCACGCGAGGTGGCGCGAGGTCACAAGCGACCCGCCCTACATTGTAAAGAGAATAAGGAGCTGTTTTCGAATGAAACCATCCTATAAAGATTTTGATGCTACGGAATTATTCTGTCCGCAATGCGGGCGCGCCGTGCCGGTGCGCAAAAGACTGCTGCTGGTGTTGTCCGAAGGCGACAAATATGATTATAGCTGCGTTTACTGCGGGACGTCGGTGGGCGACAAGCTGGTCAAAGAAAACGCCGACTCCAAAATCCTTCTGCGTTAAGACCTCCCCCTACCCTCTCCAGAGGGGGACAACAAAACAGTTACTTTTTTTTCTGCAGCGCTTGTTTTAATTTCTGGGCGAGTAAGCCGGAGGATTCTGCTTCCGCCGCGGGCGACCCGCCATAGACCAGGCTGACGTCCCGGCCGGACGAACTGTTTCCCAGGTATTCCGACAACACTTCCCGGCTGTGAACGTCTTCGTGACAGTAGGCGCAGAGGTTTTCCCAGTTGCTGCCGTCGGGGGGATTGTTATGATGATTGCCGTCCTTGTGATGAACGGTTAAAAGCTGCCGGTTGACTCCCGAAAACTCGCGGCCGCAGCGGGCGCAAACCAGTCCATGAATGGAAAGCGACCTTTCCCGGTAGTCTTCGCCGCCTTCCGCCCTGGCGGCATTCTTCATTTCGCGCACGGTGTCTTCGACGGATTTGGGCGCATCGGCAACCTGCGGCTTTTTAGAAACGGCAACCCGCCCCCACTTGCTGGAAAAGGTCATCCTGGCCATTGCGCTTCAACTCTTCTGCTTTCCGGTCAACACATTCAGAAAAACCCTTATCCCTTTCATAACGGGCATCAGCGCAGTAATTTTCTGAAATAGGGGTGATCGAAGAATCATCGGTGAAATCATCTCTATGCCGCCGACGACTTCCTTCATCACCACGTGAAAGCGCTCGGCCGTGGCGGAATACTTTTGGACTTCGTTGTTGATCGCCGTCGTCGAGGCATTAATGTTGACGGAAATTTCTTCCATGTTTTTTAAAATGGCCGGCAGCCGCTCGTTTAAAGCCTGCAAGGTCAGCGTGACGTCGCTTGCGGCGCGCCGCAGCTTCAGCAGAATCGGGATGCAGAATGCCACCAGCAAAAGCAGGGCAACCCCTAAAATAATCAAACCGATTTCCAGATCCATAGTTTCAACCCACAAAATCAAATCTTATTTTTTTCTTCCCGATACGCTTCCACTCCGGCATCCAGCGCTTTCTTAAGTCGGCCTTTGTTTTCCGCCAGCGCCTCGGCGCCCTGCTGGGCAAGCTCCGTGACCTTGCCTTCTATCGCTTCCACTTTTTCCCTGGTAACTCCCTCGGCTTCCTTCAGACGCGCCACCGCCGCCTCGTAGGCTGCTTTACTTTTTTCGGCCGCTTTTTCGTATTCTTCCTTGGCTTTTGCCAAAAGCTCGTCCGCTTTATCAGCCAGATCCTGACGCGTTTCTTTTCCGCTTTTCGGAGCAAACAAAATACCGATCGCCGCGCCAATCAGGCCGCCGATGATCAACCCTTTCAACAAATCATTGTTGCTTTCCGCCATGAGGCACCTCCATAAATTTTTTTCGCTTTTTTTATAGCATATTTTCAATGGATTGACCACAAAATACAAAAAAACCGGAAAACCTGTGTTCAACAAGTTTCCCGGTTCTATAATCCTGCAATTGATTATAGCATTATTTTGCCGGTGCAGGTGCCGGAGCTTCTGCTGCCGGTGCTGCCGGTGTTTCCGCCGGTGCCGGTGCAGGTGCCGGAGCTTCTGCTGCCGGTGCTGCAACAGCGGGAGCTGCTTCCTGCTTGGGTTCTTCTTTGCTGCAGCCTACTGCTGCCAGAGACAAAGATGCCAAGAAAAGCACGCTAACAAAAATGGCTAATACCTTCTTCATTAGAGCATTCCTCCTTTCAAAAATTTTAGTGTGTAAACACACTATACTTATTCGATGGGTGACATTACGCCTTTTTTTTGCCTTGTCAAGAGGTATTTAAACATATATAGAAAAGAAAATTCAACATCAAAAGGACGCTGCAATGATACTTGGTATTGACGTTGGCGGAACCCACACAGATGCAGTTCTTGTTCAAAATCTCCAACTGATCAAGAAAGCGAAAGTGCTCACCCATCCGGCAAATATCATGGCTTCGCTTCTGGACGTGGCAAAACAGTTGATAACCGGAGATAATATCAATAATATCGATAGGATAGTATTGAGTACCACGATCTCGACGAATGCGATTGTCCAGAACAAAACCAACCGCGTGGCGATGGTTTTGCTAAGCGGTCCCGGTCTTTCGCCGGAAACGCTGGATCTGGGCAAAGACGCCTATTTTGCACGGGGCTACGTCAATCATCGCGGCATCCCGGTTAAAAACATAAACAGCCGGCAGATCGGTGAAATCAGCAGCGAAATATCTCAAAACGATATCCGGTACATCGGCGTGGTCGGCAAATTTTCCAACCGCAATCCGCAGCAGGAGCTGGATGCGGCCGAGCTGCTGCAGGATGCTTCCCGGCATATTTCCCTGGGCCATACGCTTTCGGGACAACTGAATTTCCCGCGCCGCATCGCCACCACCTATCTGAACGCGGCGATTCATGATATTTATCAAGGATTTGTGCAGGATGTTCAGAAATTTGTCGCGAAAATCGGCGCCAATATTCCCGTCTATATTTTGAAGGCCGACGGCGGAACCATTCTGATTGAAAAATCTCTGGAATGTCCCGTCCAGACCATTCATTCCGGTCCGGCGGCGGGCATCATGGGCGTTTTGGCGACGGCCCGAATGAAAGAAGACGCGGTCGCCCTGGATATCGGCGGCACAACCACGGACATCTCCATTTTTGCCGACGGTGTTCCTCTTCTGGAGCCATCCGGCGTGGCCATTAACGGGCGCAAAACGCTCATTCGCGGCCTCTGTACCAAATCGATCGGCGTGGGCGGCGACAGTGTTGTGAAAATTGAAAAAGGCGAGATCATCATCGGCCCGCAAAGGGAAGGACCGGCTTTCGCACTGGGCGGACCCTTTCCCACGCCCACGGACGCCATGATTGTGGAGGGCATTGTTTCGTTCGGCGATAAACAGAAAGCCGAAGAGGCGATGACGCCGATTGCTAAAAAGCTTCACATGACGATTCCCGACGCGTCGCGAGCCATTATTGAAAAAATGGCCTCGCTGATTGCAGACCATGTCCGGCAAATTCTCATGGAGGTCAATAATAAGCCGGTTTATACCATCCATGAGCTTCTGGAAGGAAAAATCATCAAGCCTAAAATACTTTACGTCGCAGGCGGACCCGCCGCGATAGCCCCGTTCATTGCTCAAAACCTGGGCTACCCCTATTCCATTCCGGAACATTCGGAGGTTTCCAATGCCCTCGGCGTGGCCCTTGCCCGAACAACCGCGGAATTGACCATTCTGGCGGACACCGAAAAAAGAGAGATCATCATCTGTGAAGAGGGGCATGTGCAAAGCATTCCCCACAGCTTTTCTCTGGCGGACGCCGTTGAAGCCGGCAAGACGGCCCTGCGGGAAAAAGCCGCCGGGATGGGCGCCAAGCCGGAAGACATCATGATCGAAGTCACAGAGTCGCAGGAATTTAATATGGTGCGGGACTTTTACACGACGGGGAAAAATATCCGCGTGAAAGTTCAGATCAAACCCGGACTGATTTCCGCTGCAACGGAAAGGTAATAACATGTCAAAGAAAGAAAAGAAAACTGGACTCATATTTTTCCCGGCCTTTGACTGGGCCATCTCCGTCAACCATCCGGAGCGGGAAGAGCGGCTGCTCTATACACAGGATCAGGTTTTTGAAGAGGGCCTGATGGACCTTCCCAATATCGTGGAATACAAACCGGGCATCGCCACCTACGCCGATATCAACCGCTGCCACATTTGCGTGCCGAATCCGCAAAACCTGACCACCAACTCGCACCTGATCTCCGCCGGCGGCGCGATCACCGCCGCCCAAAAAGTGCTGACCGGCGAAGTCGATAACGCCTTTGCCCTGGTCCGGCCGCCCGGCCATCATTCCATGCTGGTCGCACACGGCGCGCGCGGTTTCTGCAACATCAATATCGAAGCCGTGATGATCGAATACATTCGCCACAAATTCGGCATCAAAAGAATTGCCGTTGTCGATACGGACTGTCATCACGGGGACGGCACCCAGGATATTTACTGGAATGACCCGGATGTCCTGTGCATCTCCATGCATCAGGACGGGCGGACGCTTTACCCCGGGACAGGCTTCACCGATGACTTCGGCGGCCCGAACGCCCTGGGCGCAACCATTAACATCCCGCTGCCCCCCCGTACGTCGGACGAGGGTTTTCTGTTTGCCCTGGATAATGTCATTCTCCCGATCCTGGACGAATTTAAGCCGGAAATCATCATCAACTCGGCCGGACAGGACAACCATTACAGTGACCCGATTACCAACATGAATTTCAGCGCCCAGGGGTATGCGCTTTTAAATGAAAAACTGGCGCCCGACATCGCCGTGCTGGAAGGCGGCTATTCCATCGAAAAAGCCCTTCCCTACGTCAATGTCGGCATCATTCTCGCTATGGCCGGCCTGGACTTCAGCCAGGTTCGAGAACCGGATTACGACGCCCAGCGCATCCGTCAATCGCCGGAAATCACCCGCCTGATTGAAGAGGAAGTGAAAAATGTCATGACGCTGTGGAAGAAAAAGAAAAATCTGAAAAAGCAGATCACCGGCTCCGCCGCGTATATCCGCCGTGAAAAGAATATCTATTACGACACGGACAATATCTCTGAAAAACAAATTGAAACCGTCCGCGTGTGCGACAAGTGCGGCGGGCTGGTCATGATTGACTCCGCCGCCGACACGGGCAAAAAGATTTACGCGGTGATTCTGCCCAACAGCTGCTGTCCCGACTGCCGTGAAAATGGAGAAAATATTTTCGCCCGCATGAACAGTTCACAATACCATCATGTTTATTTTCAGGATAGACAGCAGGACGTCTTTATCGCCAAATAACAACGGAGAAACACCATGGATGACCAACCCATCAAAGAAAAAACACAACAAACAGCCGAAAAACTCTTTTCCGGCGGGGCGAAACTGGACCGTCCCTATTCCTTGTGGCGCGAGTTTGATCGCGAACTGGCCAATGATTTTTCACGCTTCATCACGGGCAATTTATACTCGCGGGACGTCTTGACGCTTCAGGAGCGGCAGATGGCGGCCTGCGCCATGCTGGCGGCGCTTAAGGCCCGGGATGAATTGAAAGTCCACGCCAACGCCGCCTTGAACGTCGGCTGCGATCCGAAAAAACTTGTGGAAATATTTTTCCAGACGGCAACGTATGCCGGGATGCCCGCGGTGAATGAAGCGCTTGCCGCCTTCAGGGAAGTCCTGCAGGCGCGCGGGGAATGGCCCCTCCGATAAATGGACGAAACCTCCAAAGCATTACAGGACCTGATTGACCTGATTAAACGGCTGCGCGCGCCGGACGGGTGCCCCTGGGACCGGAAACAAACCCAGCAGGATATCGGCAAATATCTGCTGGATGAATCCTATGAGGTGCTTGACGCCCTGGCCGAAAACAATCCACGGCATCTTCAGGAAGAGCTGGGGGATCTGCTTTTTCAGATCCTGTTGATCGCTGAAATCGCGTCCGAGTCCGGAGCGTTTTCCGGGGCGGATGTGATGCAGGCCGTCAAAGAAAAAATGATCCGGCGTCACCCGCACGTCTTCGGCCATGTGAAAGTCCGCTCCGTCCAGGACGTCAAAGACAACTGGCAGGAAATCAAAAAACAGGAACGAGGCGGCATGGATGCGGGCGACCATCCTTTTAGCCGCATCCCCCGCTCAATGCCGGCTTTGAAAAGAGCGCAAAAAATCACCCATATCGCCGCCGGCTGCGGTTTCGACTGGCCGGATATCGACGGCGTCCTGAGAAAATTGCAGGAAGAAATCGGCGAACTGGAAAACGCGCGCGGGCAAGGCGATGCCGGAAAAGTGGAAGAGGAAATGGGCGACATCTTTTTCACCCTGGTGAACCTGAGCCGCTTCCTTTCCCTTGACGCCGAAAAAGCGGCAACCGGAGCCATCGATAAATTTCTGAGGCGCTTCGCCTACATCACTGCCGGACTGGCCGCCCGCGGACAGTCCCTGCAAGATGCAACGTCGGGCGACATGGATGCGCTATGGAACGAGGCTAAGGAAAAGAGGATATAACCCGTGGACTATTTTCTGTGTGTGATGGGTATGGTTTTCATTGTGGAAGGCCTTCCCTATCTGGTCTTCCCGGAAAAACTGAAAATCTATCTGATCAAAATCTCAACCCTGCCGGATAAGACGCTGCGCGCCATCGGCATTTCCGCCATCCTTCTCGGTCTGGTTCTGATTTATTTCGGACGGCGATGACGGTTTTGATTGACAGCCGTCTTGTATTCTGTTTATTTGCCTCAAATTTTTCATATGAATCGGAAAACGATGCAGTTAAAGGATTTTTCATATTTTCTCCCCGATGAACTGATCGCGCAGCACCCCCGTCCGCAAAGGGACGGCTCGCGCATGATGAGGCTTCATCGCCGGGAAAAGACGCTGGAGGACAGCCTGTTTTTCCGCCTGCCGGAATATCTTGAACGGGGCGACGTCCTGGTCATCAACGATTCCCGGGTTATTCCGGCCAGAATTTACGGCAAGAAACCAACCGGAGCAATCCTGGAAATCCTGCTTATTTCACGCCAGGGAAAAACGGGGGATTCAGAGCTGTGGGAAGTGCTGGCGCGCCCGGCAAAAAGGCTGAAGGAAAATGACACGATTGATCTGGGGCATGCCTGTGAGGCAAAGGTTGCAGCCCGTCTCTCGGATAAAAAATGGCTGATGGCCTTTTGTGCCGCCGACGGCTTCGAAAACTATCTGGAACGCTTCGGACGCGCCCCTCTCCCCCCTTACATCAAGCGGGAAAAAAGCATCGCTTTGGACAATACGAACGACCGCGAGCGCTATCAGACCATTTACGCCAGGGCCGACGGCTCCATTGCCGCTCCGACCGCCGGTCTGCATTTTTCCGGCGGCATCCTTTCGGCTTTGCAGGACCGCGGCGTTGAAATCGCACCCGTCACGCTCCATGTCGGCATCGGCACTTTCATGCCCATTGAAACCGAAACCGTTGAACATCATGTCATGCCAACGGAATTTTTCGACATCAGCCCCGAAACGGCGGACAAGGTCAATAACGCCAAACGGGTCATTGCCGTGGGCACAACGTCAACCCGAACCCTGGAAAGTGCGGCGGATCAGGATGGCCGCGTCCTGCCGCAATCCGGCGAAACGGGCCTTTACATTTATCCCGGCTATTCCTTTAAGCGCGTGAATGGGCTTCTGACCAATTTTCACCTGCCCCAATCTTCTTTATTTCTGCTGGTATGCGCCTTTGCCGGAACGGATTTTATGAAACAAGCCTATGCCCGGGCTGTCGAAAACCGTTATTTATTTTATAGTTACGGCGATTGTATGCTGATCTTATAGGATGGATTTCATGCCTTTTTCATTTGAATTGATAAAAAAAGATCTCCAAACATCCGCCCGCCTGGGAAAAATGGTCACCCCCCACGGCACGGTCCAGACGCCCGCGTTTATGCCCGTCGGCACCCAGGGCACCGTCAAATCGATGCGACCGGAAGAGATTCAAAACTGCGGCGCTCAGATTCTCCTGGCCAACACCTATCATTTGTATTTGCGCCCCGGCCATGAAACCATTCGCCGAATGGGCGGTCTTCATTCCTTCATGAACTGGCCGGGACCGATCCTGACGGACAGCGGCGGATTTCAGGTTTACTCTCTGGCCGCCCTGCGTAAAATCGGGCCGGACGGCGTCATGTTCCAGTCCCACATCGACGGCTCCAAACATTTCCTGACGCCGCAAAAAGCCGTTCTAATCCAGGAAGCGCTGGGCTCGGATATCATGATGTGCCTTGACGAGTGCACCCCCTATCCGGCAACCCGAAAGCAAACCAGCGACTCGCTGGACCTGACCGTGAAATGGGCCGGATTATGCCGAAAGGCAAAAACCAATCCGGAGCAGGCGCTTTTCGGAATTGTCCAGGGCGGCGCTTATATGGATCTCCGGCGTCAGGCCGTCTTGCAAACCGTCCCGATCGGTTTTGACGGCTATGCGCTGGGCGGCGTCAGTGTGGGCGAACCCAAGGAGATGATGCAGGCCATCACGGATGAAATTACGCCGCTTCTGCCTTCCGAAAAGCCCCGCTACCTGATGGGCGTCGGCACACCGGCGGATATCGTTTACGGCGTATCGCGCGGCATCGACCTGTTTGACTGCGTTATTCCCACCCGCTCGGCCCGCCACGGATTATTGTTTACAAATTCCGAAAAGATTGTTATAAAAAACGCCCGTTGGCGGGAAGATAATAATCCACTTGATGAAACGTGCGATTGCTACACCTGTAAAAATTACTCCAGGGGCTATTTAAGGCATCTTTACGTTGCCGGTGAAATACTGGCAATGATATTGAACACGATTCACAATATCCGCCATTACATGCGTCTGATGGAAAAAATACGGGCAGCCATCAGCGAAAATCATTTTGGGGAATTTCAAAAAGATTTTTTGAACCAAGAAGAGAAATGATAAATAATTCTAATCAAGAGTAAACGATGAGGAGGGAATGAAAGTGATATCAACAGCATACGCAATGGGCGGTAATCAGGGCGCACCGGGAGCGCAGGGAGCGGGCGGTTTTGGTGACTGGAGTTTCATCATCATGATGGTGGTGATTTTCGGCATCTTCTATTTTCTTATGATCCGGCCGCAGCAAAAAAAACAAAAAGAACTCAAAACCATGTTGGACAACCTCGCTTACGGCGATACGGTCATGACCAGCGGCGGGATTCACGGCAAGGTCACGGGACTGGCCGACGCGGTTATCACGCTGGAAATTGCGGACAAAGTCCGCATTAAAGTCGCGCGAAGCGCCATCGGCGCTGTTCTTCAAAAGTCAGGCTCTTCAACTCCGTCTCCGACCGCAAAGCCATAGTAAAGAAAGGGGCGCTTCATGTTCAAAGATTTAAGGATCAGGCTGGCGATCACAGCTGCCGTTTGTCTCGTTGCTCTGTATTTCTTACTTCCGACTCTGGTCTCACAGATTCCTTCTCCCTGGAATCATTATTTCCCGAAGGACAAGATTCATCTCGGGCTTGATTTGCAGGGCGGCATGCATCTGATTCTGGAAGTAGATGCGGACAAGGCTCTGGAATCCATGATGGAAAGAACATCCAATGATTTAAAAGAGTCCCTGATGGACCAGAAAGTCCGTTTCCGGAATCTGGAAAAAACAAAAGGCGCCGCCATCTCCATGGAGTTGACCGATCCGGCCGGCAAAAGCACTCTGGAAAAAATATTGAAAGACCAGTATCCTGATCTGGAAATAGACGCCACCACCCCGCGCGACGGCGGACAACTCATCACGTTAAGAATCAATGACAAAAGAGCGGCCGATCTGAAAAAATTGACCGTTGAACACAGCGTGGAAACCATTCGCAACCGGGTGGATCAGTTCGGCGTTGCCGAGCCGGAAATCATTCCCGAGGGAGACAACCGGATCATGGTGCAGCTTCCCGGCATCAAGGATCCGGAGCGCGCCAAAAATCTGATCGGTAAAACGGCGCTGTTGGAATTTAAAATCGTGGACGAAGAAAATTCTCTCGATGAGGCGCTGCGCGGCAATATTCCCGAGGGTTCGATCATTGCTTACGGCGCGCGTGAAGACAAAACCAGCGGCGAAAGAGGACAGGTGCCCTATTTGTTGAAAAATAAAACCCTGCTGACCGGCGCATCGCTGGAAACCGCTAAAGTGCAGATTTCCGACCGTTTCGGCGAACCGCATGTCTCCATTAAATTCAATGCGCAGGGCGCGGCGGACTTTGACCGCATCACCAACGAAAACGTCCGCAAAAGGCTGGCGATTGTTCTCGACGGCGTCGTCCACTCCGCGCCGGTCATCCAGGAAAGAATCTCCGGCGGCCAGGCGCAGATCACCGGCAATTTCACGATGGATGAAGCGCGCGATCTGGCCATTGTTCTGCGCGCCGGCGCGCTGCCCGCTCCGGTCAATATTCTGGAAGAAAGAACCGTCGGACCCTCCCTGGGTTCGGACTCGATCAAACAGGGCATTATGGCCACCCTGATCGGCTTTATTCTGGTTGTCATTTTCATGGTCTTTTATTACCGGCTGTCGGGACTGGTGGCCGATTCCGTCCTGATTATCAACATCGTGGTTCTGCTGGGCGTGCTCGCGGCATTCAAAGCCACGCTTACCCTTCCGGGCATCGCCGGCATTGTTCTGGTTATCGGCATGGCGGTTGACGCCAATGTTTTGATTTTTGAACGCATCCGGGAAGAGCTGCGGGTGGGGAAACCGCCCCGCGCGGCCATTGACGCGGGATACGCCAAAGCCTTTGTGACCATTCTGGACTCCAATGTCACCACCTTGATCGCCGCATTGTTTTTATTCGCTTTCGGCACGGGGCCGGTGAAGGGCTTTGCCCTGACGTTGAGCATCGGCATCATCGTAAGCATGTTTACGGCCATTTTCGTGACACGGATTATTTTCGACTACTATGTCTGGAATAAGGGCATTCAAAAGATAAGCATTTAGGACTACTCAGGGTCTTTATAGAGGAGAAGAGAATGGAATTTATCAAACCGGGAACGCATTTTGATTTTGTAGGAAAAATGAAAATCGCCGTCGGAATATCCGTGGCCTTAATCATAATCAGCATCCTGTCGGTTGTCTGGCACGGCGGTTTAAATTTTGGAATTGATTTTGCCGGCGGCACCATTATTCAGGTCAAATTTACCAAAACCGCGCCGGCCGATGTGATTCGCAAATCATTCCAGGGCATTCATATCGATGACGCCATCATTCAGGAAATCGGACAGGATGAAGTGATCGTGCGCACCAATCAACCCATGACCAAAGAACTGCAAACCAAGGTGGGGGAAGCCCTGACCGGACAATTCGGCGCCGGCAATTTTGATATCCGCCGCATAGAATTCGTCGGCCCCAAGGTCGGCAAAGATTTAACGAACAAAGCCATCCTGGCGATTGTTTTTGCCTGGATCGGCATGCTGATTTATATTGCCTGGCGCTTTGAGTTCCGCTATGCCCTGGGCGCGATCACCGCTTTGATTCACGACACGATTATCGTTGTCGGCGTTTTATCTTTGTTGAACAAAGAATTCACCTTGACCATTGTCGCCGCTTTGCTGACGATTATCGGATATTCCGTCAACGACACGATTGTTGTTTTTGACCGGATTCGGGAAAACCGCAAGAAGGATTTAAAACGGCGTCTTGGAGAAATCATTAATTCCAGCGTCAATGAAACCCTGAGCCGAACGATTTTGACCGCATTCACCGTTTTTCTGGTATTGGTTGCCCTGTTTTTCCTGGGCGGCCCGGTCATTCATGATTTTGCTTTCGCCCTGCTGGTCGGTATTTTTGTCGGGACGTATTCATCGATATTCATTGCCAGCCCCATTGTGCTGCTTTTTGAAAACATACAGCTTTCCAAAATGAAAAGGAAAAAATAATTGTCATCCTTGGCCGCGGCGGGATTCGTTGTTTTCATTTTGTTATTGTTTGCAGGGATTTATTTGAGTTTATTCGGCTTGCCCGGAACAATTCTTATTTTCCTCGATGTTTTGGTTTATGTCCTTCTCACGGATCACTTTCAAGCCGTGTGGAAAGTCCTTTTGTTCCTGATGGTTCTGGCCATTCTTGCCGAAGCCGTTGATTTTTGGGCATCATCAACCGACATCCACGAAGCCATGGTCACCAAAGGTTCCCTCTGGGGCGCCGCCATTGGCGCGGGAACGGGAATGATTATTCTGACGCCCGTATTTTGGGGGCCCGGCATCTGGGGAGGTTTTTTCCTGGGAGGACTGGCCGGGTTGCTGATCACGGAATGGTTCCATCAATCACAACTGAAAAGCCCCGATCAGGCAACAAAGAGTGCTTTTTTCGCCATGATCGGACAGAAAATGCTCAAGGGTTTCTTTTCCGTGGTCATGATTTTCGTATCTTTGTCCAACATCTATTCTTAGGGGTTCGATTTTAGTCATGAAAGAAAATAAAAATCCTTCAAAAGATATAACCCATGGAAAACAAAGGGATAAAAACAGCCCGGCATCAAAATCAAAAGTTCAGGAATATATCGAAGCGATCATCATTGCCATTTTAATCGCCGTCGTCATCCGGACGCTGATTATTCAGGCCTATAAAATTCCCTCCCAGTCCATGGTGCCCACGCTGCTTGTCGGGGATCATCTGCTGGTTAACAAATTTATTTACGGCGTTAAAATACCCGTCATCAGAACAACGCTCATCCCCGTCACCGAACCGAAAAGAGGCGATATCATCGTTTTCATCTACCCTCAGGACCGCACCAAGGATTTCATTAAACGCGTCATTGGCGTGGGCGGTGATAAAATCGAAATTCGGAATAAAGATATCTTCCTCAACGGCCGGCCCTACAAAGACGCTTTCGGCATCTATTCCGACCCGGTCAGTTATCCGGCCATGATTCAGCCGCGTGATAATTTCGGTCCCGTGACAGTCCCCAAGGGCTCTCTTTTCGTGATGGGCGACAACCGCGACGAAAGCCTGGACAGCCGATTCTGGGGCTTTGTTGACTTAAAAGACGTGGAAGGAAAAGCGCTTATCATCTACTGGTCGTGGAACAGCGACGAGCAGGAAAATCTGTTGAAAAAAATCCGCTGGGAACGGCTGGGAACCCTTCTGCATTGATTCCCGCCGGCCCTGCCCCTTTCAGACCGGTTCGTTTTTTATCTTGACAGGCGGGGCCTCAAGCGATATGAAGTCCGCAAATAAACTTTTAAATTAATCCGGCGAGATTAATAAAGAAAAAACAATGGAAAAGATCACCATAAAGTTCACCGAAGCCTTTCTCCGCAAGGGGAAAGGCTTTTTTTATGCCCGTTTGCGCATTTTTAACGGGCAGGGTGGCGGAAGATCTCAGAAAAGATTGCTACGGATTGAAACCTTGAGGGGAAACCATGACGGATCATAAAAGTCCAAAAATCGTAATGGACAGCGACGGCATTGAACGATGCCTGACACGCATCGCCTATGAAATTCTTGAAAAAAACAAAGGCATGGACAATCTGGTGCTGGTCGGCATCCGCACCGGAGGCATCTATCTGGCCGAACGACTGCAAAAAAAGATTTCGGCCATTGAAAACAAGAAAATTCCCCTGGGAATTCTTGATATTACGCTTTATCGCGACGATATCGCCAGATCCAGCAAGAAAGCGCCCTTAGGCAAAACGAAAATTCCGTTCGATCTTACGGATAAAAAGGTCATTCTGGTGGATGACGTCCTTTTTACCGGACGAACCATCCGCGCCGCCATGGATGCGTTAATCGATTTCGGACGCCCCAAAATGATTCAACTGGCCGTTTTAATCGACCGCGGGCATCGCGAACTGCCTATCCGCGCCGATTACGTAGGGAAAAATCTTCCCTCCTCCCTGTGGGAAGCGGTCAGCGTCAACCTCCTTGAAAAAAACGGCAAAGATGAAGTCGTGATTGAAGTAGAAACGTAACTTTAAATATGAACAAGGCAAACCTATGATGAAACTTGCAAAAAAGGATATCCTCGGCATCCAGGACATGACGGTGGATGAAATCAACCTGATTCTGGAGACGGCGGAATCTTTTCTGGAGATTTCGACGCGCGACATCAAAAAAGTGCCGACACTGCGCGGCAAAAGCGTGATTAACCTGTTTTATGAGGCCAGCACCCGCACGCGAACATCGTTTGAAATAGCCGGGAAAAGACTCAGCGCCGACACGATCAATATTTCCGCCTCCACCAGTTCCGTGGTGAAAGGGGAAACCCTGCTGGATACCGCGCGCACGCTCGAAGCCATGAACCCGGATATCATTGTGCTGAGGCACAGCGCCGCCGGAACGCCGCATCTGCTTGCGAAAATGGTGCGGCAATCCATCATCAATGCCGGGGACGGCGCGCACGAACACCCCTCGCAGGCGCTCCTGGACATGATGACCATTCAGGAAAAGAAGGGCCGGATCGCCGATCTGAAAGTGGCGATTGTCGGCGACATTATGCACAGCCGGGTCGCCCGGTCCAATATTTACGGCTTGTCCAAAATGGGGGCCCGGGTCGTCGTGGCCGGACCCGCCACCATGATGCCGCGCGACATCGAACAGATGGGGATCAGAGCTTACACAAAAATTGAAGACGCCATAGCGGACGCCGATGTCATCATGATGCTGCGCATTCAGCTGGAGCGTCAAAAACAAAACATTTTTCCCTCGCTTCGCGAATATGCCCAGCACTACTGTCTGAATCGGCGGCACATGAAACTGGCTAAACCTGACGCCATCGTCATGCATCCGGGCCCGATGAACCGGGGCGTGGAAATCTCACCCGATATTGCCGACGACCCCGCCTGCTCCGTCATTCTCGACCAGGTCCAGAACGGCGTCGCCGTTCGCATGGCGATGCTTTACCTGCTTTCAGGAGGAAACGAATGAAACTGTTATTAAAAGGCGCCCGGGTGATCGACCCGGGTCAAAAAATAGACGCCGGAATGGATGTTTTAATCGAAGAAGGAAAAATCGCCGTTTGCCGCCCGGATATCAAAGCCTCAGCAAACACCAAAGTCATCAACCTGAGCGGCATGATTATCACGCCCGGTTTAATCGACATGCACACGCATTTGCGGGAACCGGGGCTCGAATACAAAGAAACCATTGCCAGCGGGTCCGCCGCCGCGGTGGCCGGCGGTTTCACATCGATTGCCTGCATGCCCAACACCCAGCCGGTCAATGACAACCGCTCGATTACCGAATTTATCCGCCGGAAAGCCCTGGAGGCCAATGGGGCCAATGTCTATCCCATCGGCGCGATCAGCGCAGGATCGGAGGGCAAACAAATGACGGAATTCTGGGATCTCAAGGAAGCGGGCGTGGTCGCTCTGTCCGACGACGGAAACCCGGTCATGGATGCGGCTCTGATGCGCCGGGCTTTGGAATACGCCCATTCTCTGGACCTGCCGGTCATCCAGCACTGTGAGGACAAAAATCTCTCCATGGGCGGTTTGATGAACGAAGGATACCAGGCCACGATTCTGGGACTGCCGGGCATTCCCGCCATTGCCGAAGAGGTCATGGTGGCGCGCGATATTCTGATCGCTGAGTACACCGGCACATGCATCCACTTCGCGCATGTGAGCACGTCAGGCGCCATCCGCCTGATTCGAGCCGCGAAGAAGCGGGGGTTAAAGGTTACGGCGGAAACCGCACCGCATTACTTTACCCTGACCGATGAATCGCTTCAGAATTACGATACCAACTTCAAGGTGAGTCCGCCGCTGAGAAGCGCCGCCGATGTGGCCGCCGTTAAAGAAGGTCTTGCGGACGGCACGCTGGACGCCATTGCCTGCGATCACGCGCCGCATGGACGCACGGACAAGGAAGTGGAATTCGCATATGCCTCAAACGGAATCAGCGGCCTGGAAACTTCTCTGGGATTGAGTTTGAATCTGGTGCAGGAAGGCGTCCTGACCTTTCCGGAACTGATCGCCAAAATGAGCTGCAATCCGGCGCGTATTTTAAACCTGCCCAAGGGCACGCTGGCCAAAGGCGCCGATGCGGATATCACCGTCATCCATCCGGAGCTTGCCTGGACCGTCAATGTTCAGGCCTTCCGTTCGCGCGGAAAAAACTCACCGTTTTCCGGCCGGAAGATGAAAGGGCGCGCCGTTCTGACCATCGTGGGCGGCGATATCAAATACGACGGACTGGCGCAAACAACATGAGCGCCCGGGAAAGCCATAAAACCGCCGGGTTTGTTCTGAAAAGTTTAAGCTACGGGGAATCGGACCTGATCGTCACTTTTTACAGCCGTGAATTCGGCAAGATCAACGGCATCGCCAAGGGCGCCAAAAGAAGCAAAAAACGTTTTGCCAATGTCTTTGAACCCTTTTCCCTGACCCATATCATTTTTTCTCGAAGAAATCGCGACGCGCTAGCGTTCATTGAAGCCTGCGATATCATCGATCACTATGCCGCTATCCGGCAAGATCTGGAAAAAACCCTGACCGCTTCCTATTTTATCGATTTGGCGGATCACTTCAGTCCGGAAGGAAAGCACAATGAAAATCTTTTCGCGCTGCTTGCGGATTTTCTGGCGCTGTTAACAAAGGAAACTGCTTCGGAGGCGGCCATTCGTTTTTTTGAAATGCGCCTCTTGAAAATCACCGGTTTCGAGCCGGCGCTGGCCGCCTGCGTGCGCTGCAAAACGCCTGTGACCAACGGCGCCTCCTACACCTTTTTACCGAAAGAAGGCGGTATTTTCTGCGCTGCCTGCGCCCGGCCGCAAAGATACGATCAGAGCGTCTCCGCCGGCACCGTCCGCACGCTGCTTTTGGGAAAAGACATGGACATGGAAAAAATGAACAGGGTCTGCATGCCGGAGGGCCTTGCTTCCGAATCCCGCAGCATGCTTTGCGGCTTTATTACTTACGTGCTGGGAAAAGAAGTCAAATCCCTCAAAGTCATGGAACAGGTGCGCAGGTATTGTCCTTAACGGAGGTTGGTATGCGCCGACCGGAATTACTCGCCCCCGCCGGCAATCTGGAAAAATTGCGCACCGCTTTGCTTTACGGCGCCGACGCCGTTTATGTCGGCGTAACGGGCTTGAGCCTGCGTTCCTCATCCGCTGAAATGTCTCTCGATGACCTGGCCACAGGCGTTTCCGAAGCACACGCTCAACGTGTCCGGGTTTATGCCGCCCTCAATACATTCGCCCGCAATTCCGATCTGGACTGGATCCGGTGCATCATTCCGGATTTGATCACGACGGGGGTGGACGCGCTGATTGTCAGTGATCCGGGATTGATCCGGCTGCTGTGTCAAATCGCGCCGCAGATTTCCCTGCATCTCAGCACACAAGCCAATACGACCAATATCGAAGCCGTCCGTTTCTGGCAGGATCAGGGGGTGCGGCGCATCATTCTCGCGCGGGAGCTTGGGCTCCGGGAAGTTGGGGCAATCGCTGCCGCGGCGCCCGGCATGGAACTGGAAATATTTATCCACGGCGCGATGTGCATGGCTTATTCCGGCCGCTGTTATCTATCAGCCTGGCGCAACCGGCGGAGTGCCAACCAGGGCGATTGCACGCAGCCCTGCCGCTGGGAATACCTGCTTGCGGAAGCAACACGACCTTCCGACCCGCTGATTCTTGAGGAGGATGAACGCTTCAGCTATTTACTGAGCTCGAAAGATTTATGCCTGATCGAACATCTGACGGAAGTGACGTCCTCAGGCGTCACCTCCGTCAAGATTGAAGGCCGGATGAAATCATCCTATTACGCAGCAGTCGTAACCCGAACCTATCGGCAGGCACTTGACGCGTTGAACCGGCAAAAAGAAAAATACACTTTTGATCCACGATGGATGGAAGAACTGAAAACGGTCTCTCATCGCGGTTACACAACGGGTTTCGCCTTTGCTGAAGAAAAAATCAATGAATCCAGCCCCCATATTAAAAATATACAGACGCATGAACCGGCGGGAGTTGTTCTGGGCTATGATGACATCGGAAAACGAATCCTGGTTGATGTCCGCAATCATGTAAAAGCTAATGATATTATCGAGTTATTACTTCCCAGGGAAAATGTCGCAATCGACACAAGATCCCTTCTGGATGATGACGGAAAAAAAATCGATCAGGCGCACGCCGGTGATCAGATTTATTTACCCCTTCCCTTTTGTGCGCCGAAGGGTGCGCTGCTGAGGAAACAGGTGATTAGACTGAAGACTTCTCATGTTTCATAGGTCTGCAGGAAACGGCTGATGATAGTTACATCTGACTTACTTCTTCTTCTTTTTTTTTACAGATGGTTTCTCCTCGGCGACACAAATGTTTTTTTGTAAGGTGTGATGATCCGTCACGAATTTGATGTTTTCCCATTTTTCATTTTCGTAGGTATAATGATCCAACACATTTCCCTTATCGTCATAATGCGTCAACTCTTTCACTCTCCACTTTTGATTCTTGCAATCAACCTCATCCACGCGAATATCGTGTTCATAATATTGGTATTTTACAGCTTTCCTTGTATTATATTTTTTTATTTCTTCAATCATCTGCTTCCTGCAATAATCGGTGGCAATTTTGTAGATTGAAACCGTCAAAATATTGGATGATTGAGTGATATTGGTTTTATTGAAATAGTTATCTCCCTGTTTGGTTTTTGAATAATGCAACCATACCTTGCTGTCCGGCGTCGAACGTTTTACGACGGGGTCTTTTACAAACGCTGGTTCTGGAGGATGAGGCTTTACGATTGGTTTTTTTTCAACGGCCGGCGCTGCAGGGGCTGGTACCTTTTTCGGTTCTTCTTTTACCGGAACGGACGGACTCTTTGCGCAACCGACGAGTAGAAAAACAATCGCCAACGATAAAAAAATAAACGCATTAATCTTTTTCATATCCATTCCTTTCATCATGGTCTGTCGTTTAATACATTTGAGATTATTTTTCAAGGTTTGCTGCGCCCCGCCACCGCTTGCGCAATCAATTTGATTACTAAAAAGAAAGCCCCCGCGGTTGAACGCGGGGGCTCCATTTTAACCGAGAAGATGAAAGACCAACAAACTTACAGCCTTCTCTTATTTCTTTATTGTATAATCGACCGCTGCTTCGACACGGCGGTTCTTCGCACGGCCTGCCTTTGTTTTGTTGGAGGCAACGGGCTTTTCCTGACCGTATCCTATTGATTTCAGGCGTCCTGCATCAACACCGCCCTTTTTGACCATGTAGTTCTTCACAGCGTCGGCGCGTTGCTGGGAAAGCTTCTTATTGTATGCAGCCTTACCCACATTATCCGTATGTCCTTCGATGGTGAGGTTGAGATCCGAATGTTCTTTCATCACATCAACCATATGGTCAATATCCTTGGAGTAGTTCTTTTTGATGGTCGCCTTGTCGAAATCAAACAATACTTCCAGGGTGGCTCTTCCCTTCTCATCGACTTCTTCACGGACCTGGGTCTTAGGCTGAGGCTTCACGACTTCCTCCACAACCACCGGAGCCGCCGCGACAGCGGGTTTGGCTTCTTCAACGACCTCCGGAGCGGCTGCCGCCTGGGGTTTTACTTCTTCAACGACCGATTCAGCAGCGGAAACGGGAGCAGCCACAGCCTTCTTGGCGCCGCCAAACGAAAAATTCAAGCCCAGTGAAACGAGCATGTTGTTGTGCTGGTCATCGAAAGGAACAACATAACGAACGTCGGCGCGCAGTGCGAAATTATCCGACAGGAACCATTTGATGCCATATCCGACATCCGCGATCCACTTATCGTTTTTGTCGTCGGTGGTATCCATATCCGAGTAGGAATAATGAATGCCTCCGACACCAGCGGCCAGGAAAGGCACCAGCCTGCTGTTTGGCATAAGATGGAAAATACCTTCAAGACCGTATGACGTAACTTCCGTATTCAGTTTGGGCGACCACGTATCGACTTCAGCTTTCCCGTAATTGACAAAACCTTCGAGGCCTAAATACTTGGTAAAATTATAGCCGAGACGTAAACCCACATTGGGTTTGGATTGATCCATGTCTTCGTTGCCTTCAAATACATACATGGACACGAAAGGCGTGATATCAAATGACCCCGCCCTCACCTGCGCGTATCCTGTGGCAGCCAACAACATCACCAGCAGAATAACAACCAATGAAGTAATTTTTTTCATATCTCTCTCCTTAAACATGATATTTTGATGTTCAGGCAACTTTCTTACAGAAGCCAATCACCCTTATCCCAGCAATAAATATAAATTAAGGGGCCAATTTCGACTGGAAAAAACTATAATCAATCAAAGAATGCATGTCAATATGATTTTTATAGCCGAAATTGTCTGACAATTTCCCTGAAACGCCACAAAAAGACATGCGTTTTTGCATTGGCGAGACCTGCGATGAATTTTTCGGCCTGAATATCACCTGGATTGGCCTGCTCAATCTCGATCTGGATGGTGTCGTTGCCCACGAAAGTAAATTTCTTTCCCCAGACGTCCACCGTATCGACGATAGCCAGCCCCAGAATTTCCCTGTAAAATCTAATGGATGATTCGCTGTCCTTTGCTTTAATCCCGATGTGGCACCATTTCATGTCAGCCACCGAATTTGTCTTTTGTGCGTTTGAAGCAAACAGAGGCCACGTCGATGGTCTTGAGAATGTCGGTCTCTTTCATGGCCGCGCAAACGAACCAGTTGTGGTGCGGGTGGAAAAAAATGCCGCGCCGCGCCGCCTGCCCGCAGAAAAACCGGTTCATTTCAAAAAGCGGATCATTGGCAAAGGTCATATAAGGCATGGCCGGCGGACCGGTGACGTTTACAGATATGCCTTCGGCGCTTGCGGCCTGTCTGAGGCCGTCCATCAGCATTGCGCCTGTTTTTCGGATATAGTCGCTGGCGCCGCCGGCCTGAATTTCTTCAAGGCACGCCAGGGCGGCCGCAAAGGGAACACCCGAGAAGTAATGCGTGCCGGTAAAGAAAATCTTTTTGGACGCGTCCATCAATTCTTTGCGGGCCGCCGCTACGGAGATGGCATAACCGTTGGCCACAGCCTTGCCGAAACACTGGATATCCGCGTTAAAACCATAATGCTTCGAGCTACCTGCAAGATCCAGACGAAATCCGCAGCGGACATCGTCGACGATAATCATAAATCCGTTCTTTCTGGCCAGTGTGTTCACCGCATCAACAAATTCTTTTGTCGGGAGTTCCTGGTCCTTCATGGCGTCGTGCCGGTGCGGTGTAAGCATAATGCCGGCGACGGCGCCGTCATGTTCCGACAAAACACGCTGGAGATCATTCACATCGTTATATTCAAAATAATGCACGTGGGTCTTCCATTCCTCCGGCACGCCCTCCCCGTGGGGCTGGCACCAGAAGTGGGAGCCGTGATAAGAACCCTGCGCCAGCAGAATATCCATTTTCCCGGTGAATATCCGGGCCAGCGTAATTGCATAGGAGGTCACGTCGGAACCGTTTTTGCCGAAGACGCACCAATCAACGCCCTGGATAGTCCCCACAATTTTTTTCGCCAGAGGCAGCCACTGGTCGGAAGGCAGGGTAAAGCAGTCCGCGTTCTCCCATTGCTTTTTCGCCGCCGCATCCACCTTCGGATGCTTGAGGCCCAGGAGATTGGTGCCGAAAGAACACATGTAGTCGATATATTCGTTTCCGTCCACGTCCCAGATC
>WOYI010676087.1_pt1 | contig 22165 bp, 23 predicted proteins | sample 6423411 | NCBI WGS metagenome assembly WOYI01 (sample SAMN13441803, study PRJNA592873) | oil field metagenome | biome: oil field; feature: oil-well bore; material: oil-contaminated soil; isolation source: oil-contaminated soil from oil-well borehole | place: Germany: Wietze | collected 2016-10-18 ... | reverse complement strand
GATCACGGCCGACCAGCGCAGCGCTATTGAAAGCAAAGTGAAGGACCTGCGCGAGGCCATCCAGGGTGATGACAAAGCCCGGATCAAGAGCCTGATGGACGCCTTACAGGCTGACATGCAGGCCATCGGCCAGGCTGCCTACCAGCAGACGGATGCCAACCCGCAGGCGGGCGGTCCGCAGCAGGGTCCCCAAGGCCCGAGCGGTAACGCCGGCGATGATGGCGAAGATGTCGTCGAAGGCGAATTCCATGAGGCGTAAGGAACGCTGTGAATGGTGAATAGGAAATTAGTGAATGAGTTATCAGGAAACTGGTGACTAGTGAACAGGAAGGCTGGGCCATTCGGCCCAGCCTTTTTGCTAACTTGTCATGACGAGCGAAGTGAAGCAATAATCTTCGCAATGACAAGATAAACAAGACCCCCGGAATTTTTTAAACTCCGGGGGTCTGTGCTTGTTTCTGCGAAATATCAGACTTTTTCCGCTGCCCTGAAGGCCGCACCCTGACGCAGGGCTTCGATATTCCCCTTCAGGAACTTCTTATACCGTTCGGGCATATGCGCTTCCAGTTCCGCTTCGACCGCCTCCAGCGGGAGCAGGTCCAGGCTGCCGAGCAGCGCGCCGACAACGACCATATTCACATATCGGCTGCTGCCGATCTCCTCGGCGATCTCATTGGCCGGGATCGCGATGACGGTGATGTCGTCCCGCTCCACGGTCCGGTCCACCATCGAGGCGTTGACCACCAGCACACCGCCCGGGGCCACCCGGTCCTCAAATTTTTCCAGCGAGGGCAGGTTCATGGCGATCACCGCGGTGGGGTTCTTCACGAAGGGGGACCCGATCTCCTCATCGGAGATCACCACCGTGCAGTTCGCAGTGCCGCCCCGCATCTCGGGGCCGTACGAGGGGATCCAGGTCACATCCTTGCCCACGGTCAGGCCGGTGTAGGCCAGCAGCCTGCCGGCAAAGAGCACACCCTGGCCGCCAAAGCCAGCAATAATCACTTCTTGTTGCATTCTCAGCCCTCCCTAAAACTCAAGGTCCGCCACAGCGGACGAGACTTTGTAATCACCCAGCGGGAAAAAGGGCAGCATGCGTTCCTCAACCCATTCCCGCGCTTCCACCGGGGTCATGCCCCAGTTCGTGGGGCAGGTGGACAGTAATTCCACCAGCGAGAACCCCAGGCCGGCTTTCTGCACCTCAAAAGCAGTGCGGATGGCCTTCTTGGCCCGGCGCACCTCACGGTTGTTGTGCATGCTGCGGCGCACCACGTAGGAAGACCCTTCCAGCGTGGAGAGCAGTTCTGCCGTCTGGATCGGGTAGCCCTGGCGGGCCACGTCACGGCCGTTGGGCGAAGAGGTGGTTTTCTGCCCGGGCAGCGTGGTGGGAGCCATCTGGCCGCCCGTCATGCCGTAGTTGGCATTATTGATGAAGATGACCGTGATCTTTTCGCCGCGGGAGGCCGCGCCGACGATCTCACCCATGCCGATGGAGGCCAGGTCGCCGTCGCCCTGATAGGTGAAGACGGTGTGGTCGGGATAGACCCGCTTGATGCCGGTCGCCATGGCGGGGGCGCGCCCGTGGGCCGCTTCCACAAAGTCGATGTTTAAATAATTATAAGCAAATACGGAACAGCCGACGGAAGCCACGCCGATGGTGTTTTCGATCTCACCCATCTCTTCCAGCACCTCCGCCACCAGGCGGTGTGCCACGCCGTGGGTGCAGCCGGGGCAGTAGTGGGTCACACGGGGGTCGAGGGCTTCAGGCCGGTTATAAACAATTTTGGTTGAGACATCTGTCAATGCCATCTTAAGCTCCTTGTCCAATCGTCTCCGTCAGGCGGGCCAGCCAGCGGTCTCGGGGGTGGCCTGCGGTGGTCAGCGGACCGTCCGTCAGGCGCTCGATCTCGGTCAGGACCTCATCGGGGAAGGGCACCATGCCGCCCATCCGGCCGAAGAACTCCACCGGTTTGCGCCCGCGTACCACCAGCCGGACATCTTCCAGCATCTGGCCGGAATTCATTTCCACCACCAGGAAGGCTTTCACCCTCTCGGCCAGTTCGTCCAGCACCGCCGCCGGGAAGGGCGCCAGGGTGATCGGGCGCAGCAGCCCGATCTTATGGCCTTGCTCACGGGCGGCCCGGACCGCCGAGAGGGCGATGCGCCCGGCCGTGCCGAAGCCGACTACCACATATTCGGCATCATCCAGATAGTAGCCCTTGTAGCGGATCTCGTTTTCCTCGACGGCCTGCCAGCGGGTCATCAGCCGCAGGTTCATCACTTCCTGGGTGGGCGGGTCGAGGTTGATCGAGGTCAGCAGGCGTTTCTCGCCGTTCCTGGCGCCCCGCACGGCCCAATCCGGGATATCCTGCTTGAGCGGCTGGAACGGGGGCAGTTCCGCCGGTTCCATCATCTGACCGATGCTGCCGTCCATCATGATGGCCGTGATCGTGCGGTATTTCTCCGCCAGGTCGAAGGCCAGGCCGGTCAGGTCCACCGCCTCCTGCACGCTGGCCGGGGCGAGGACGATCATGCGATAATCGCCGTGCCCGCCGCCGTGCACGATCTGGTTATAGTCCCCCTGCGCCGGGGCGATGTTGCCCAGGCCGGGGCCGCCGCGCACCACGTCCACCAGCACCATCGGTACTTCCGTGCCGGCGATATAGGAAAGGCCTTCCATCATCAGGCTGACACCCGGGCTGGAAGAAGAGGTCATCACCCGCTTGCCTGTGCAGGCCGCGCCGTAGACCATGTTGATCGCACCCAGTTCGCTCTCGGCCTGCACGAAGGCCCGGTCCAGTTCAGGCATGCGAGCGGAAAGATGTTCCAGCAGTTCGGTTTGGGGGGTGATGGGGTAGCCAAAATAGGCTTCAAGGCCGGCCCGCAGGGCTGCCTCGGCGACGGCGGTGTTGCCTTTGATGAGTTCTTTCGCCATCTCAGGCCTCCGCCTTCTGTCGGTCATACCGGTAAACGGTGATGGCAGCATCCGGGCAGACATTGGCACAGATGACGCATCCAGTGCAGGCTTCGGGGTGCACCATGTGCGCCGGGTGGTAGCCCTTGGGTGTCAGGCGTGTCATATCCAACGCCAGCACGTCGTGGGGGCAATCCGTCACACAGAGTTCACAAGCCTTGCAGTATAACTCGTTGACTTCAATATATCCCTTCGCGGGCATTAACGATCCTCCTTATTCGGTTAACGGGTGAAGTGTCCTGAGTGATGGTTTGGTGAGGGTCACAGGACATGCGTTAATAGTATAACTCACTTTTGGGTAAAGAAGGGTATTGGGGGTGGGCGGAGTGGATGGTGGCTGGCGGATCAGGGCGTTGTGAATGGCTGGCGGTGAATGTTAAGGCGGGGTCATCTGTAGCAAATGCAGGTCACGTATTACGCCAGCACCCATGACAACATGCCCTTCCCGCGCCAGGTCACATGCGCAGGCATCCCACAGGCATCCTATTGGAAACGTGAATTGAATCAAACGGGACCTCCTCAAAAGGAAAAGGACGGTCAATCTCCCAGGTAATATGACCGCGCGCTTCTTCTTCCTGATAAATCGGAAACTGAAAACGTAAATCCTGAACCCGGCTTTTGCTTTGATAACAATGCAAAAACTCACGCATGAGCATCACGAATGCATCTGGACGGTCAAAGATAGTCGGGGTGACCACCGTCGTCGTTTAAACACCAGAAGGCGCAAGTGGAAATGCCGCCATTACTCCCTCTGGGATATCCAGATGCAAAGGTGCCGTTTTTACCAACGAAAAACGGATAGATCCTGGGATTGCTGTCCCAAAAAAGATGTGGTATTGGCGTAAGGGCGAGGTACGCCTCGCCCTTACGAAATTCATATATCTACCTCGGCTGGTGATGAAACATTTTTGTTTACCCGCATGAATTCTGTCTTACTAATGCAGGCGAGTACGTCGTCGTTGCTCGCTGCTTCGTGCCTCTTTGGTTGTGCTTGTTTGTCCTGCGATGGTTGTAACGAACGTTCTACAGCCCGTAAATCTCGCCGTATTTGGTCTTGAGATAATGGATATAAGGCTCGGGGGAGAGCTTGCTGCCGGTGGCCTTCACCATCAGCTCCTGCGGCTCGTACTTGGCGCCGTATTGGTGGATGTGTTCGTTCATCCAGCCGAGGATGGTGTCAAACTTGCCCTGGGCGATCTCATCGGGGATGTTAGGGTTCTCCGCCACCATCTTTTCCCAAAGCTGCACGGAGGCCAGGTTGCCGAGGGCGTAGGTGGGGAAGTAGCCGATCATGCCGCCGGACCAGTGCACGTCCTGCAACACGCCCAGCGCATCGTTGGGGGGTGTGACGCCGAGGTAATCCTGCATCTTGCTGTTCCAGATTTCCGGCAGGTCTTTGACCGCCAGGCTGCCTTCCATCAGGCCCATCTCGATCTCCAGGCGCAGCATGATGTGCATGTTGTAGGTGGCTTCGTCGGCTTCCACCCGGACCAGCGAGGGTTCCACCTTGTTGATGCCGCGGTAGAAATCTTCCATACTGAGATTCCCAAGATATTCCGGGAAGAGCATCTGCATCGAGGGGAAGAAAAAGGTCCAGAATTCCCTGCTCCGGCCGACCAGGTTTTCCCACAGGCGGGACTGCGATTCGTGGATGGCGAGCGAGGCCGTGCCGCCGAGGGGGTGGCGGCGATATTTTGCGGCTATACCCTGCTCATACATCGCATGACCGGCTTCGTGCATCGTGCTGAACAAGGCCGAACCCCCGTCATCTTTGAGGTAGCGGGTGGTGATGCGGACGTCGCCCTGGCCAAATTTGGTCGTGAAGGGGTGCATGGTGACGTCCAGCCGCCCCCGGTTCCAGTCATAGCCGAAGCGGCTGATCACATAGCGGCCGACGATCTCCTGGAAGTCCTCTTTGTAATATTGCCTGATGAAGGAATTATCCGGCGGCTCTTTTTCGGCAATGGCCTGGAGCAGTTCCACCTGCTGCGGACGCAGCGCGTCAAAGATCTGCCTGACATCCGCTGTTTTCATCCCGGGCTCGAAGTCGTCCAGCAGGGGATCGTAGATGTGGTCGTAAGGGGCGAAGAGCCTGGCATATTCAATCCGCATATCCACGATCTTTTGCAGGTGGGGCTGAAAGATCGAGAAATCCGATTTGTTCTTCGCTTCCACCCAGGCCTCATGGGCCAGGGTGGTGGCCTGGATAAAGGCCATCAACTGGTCCAAAGGGACCTTGGTCTGCTTCTCATACCGGCGCTTGGTCACCTTGACCATCCGGGCTTCGTCTGTATCGGCATTGAGGTCGCCCACTTCAGCTTCCAGGTCGGCGATCAGCTTGCCGACTTCGTCCGAGGTGAGCTTCTCGTGCATCAGCTTGCCGATCAGGGCGGATTGCTGACCGCGTTCTTCGGCCCCGCCGCGCGGCATGTAGACCTGTTGATCCCATTCCATCAGGGCGGAAATACCGCCGAGGTCAGCCAATTCGGCGAAAAGATTCACCAACTGCTGCATTTTTTCTGAATATTGGGGGTTTTCTGTCATTTTGGTTTATGTCCTTGTCTAAATTAGAAACCTCAGGCCACCCGCCAGCGCAGTGGTTTATTTTCCAGAGCGGCGAGAACTTCCTCAACGATGTCATGCCCGGCGCGCAGCTGCGCTTCCCGGGTCTGGGCGCCGATGTGCGGCGTGCCGACGACCTGGGGATATGCGGCGAGGGGGGATTCTCCGGGGGGTTCGCTCTCCCAGACGTCCAGCGCCGCGCCGGCCACCTGGCCGCTTTCCAGGGCGGCCAGCAGGGCGCGCTCTTCAATCACGCCGCCGCGGGCCGCGCAAATGATATGCACGCCGGGTTTCATCAGGGCGAAGGCGTTGGCGTCCAGCAGGTAGTGTGTGGCTGGGATGTGGGGGATATGCAGGGTGATGAAATCTGACTGACGCAGCAGGGTCTCAAATTCCACCAGTTTGGCGCCGGCGGCTTCGATCTCGTCCGCAGGGCGGACCGGGTCATAAGCGATGACGTCCATCTCGAAGGCTCGGGCGCGCCTGGCGACGGCTTCGCCAATGTGGCCGAAACCGATCACGCCCAGCGTTTTTTGGAAGAGTTCGCTCCCGACCAGTTCCTTCTTGCGCCATTGGGCGGCTTTCAGGCCCGCGTCCGCTCGAGGGATGCCGCGCACGAGGCTCAGCATCAGGCCCAGGGTCAGTTCCGCCACGGAGACTGTGGTGGCAACCGGGGCATTGACCACGACTACGCCATGATCTTTGGCGGCCTTTAAGTCAATGTTATCCACCCCCACACCCATCCGGCCGACGACTTTCAGTTTCTTGCCGGCCTCAAAGACCGCATCGGTCACTTTGGTACGGCCGCGGACGATCATGGCCTCATAATCGCCGACTTCCGCCAGCAGTTCTTCGGGCGAGATGCCCTTCCGATCAACCAGTTCGACGGTTCCCAGCAGCGCTTCGTCTGAAATCGGTGCCAATCCGTCCGTCAAAAGAATTTTCCATTGCATGGGTTTGGGGGCTCCTTTTTAAATGAAATGAATAGGTGAGTGCCAGACTATTTTACCGCAAATTGCCCTGCCCAATGACCACCAGGCGCGCCCTTGCCGGATGAATTTGTTGGATTAAAGTGTATGGGCATGCAACTCGGCCGCCAAAGCACCCTTTGGGCGTCTTTGGATGGGCCGCTCTATCCAGGGAAACCGACAGGATACCGTGGTGTCTGCAATTAACTCGCAGGGGCGAGGCATGCCTCGCCCTTACGGTTCTTTTATGGCGTATTGTTTATCTCTGGTCCCTGCCTGGGGATTTCTTTCCTGTTGAATTCTTGAGCGCAGTTTCTTGGAATTTCCGGGAGTCTTAAATTTTTTATGGCATCCCCTGCTATCCGGCGTTACGGCGCAGCTGCCGGCTGTCCCCCTTGCGGACCGTCACGCCGGTATCGTCCAGATATTCCAGGACGGCCACGGCGTATTTACGGCTGGTGTCAAAGCGGTCACGCAGTTCCGCCAGGGTGATCGCGCCATGCTGGCGGATGTGCGCGATGACGGCGTCCCGCATTTCGTCTATAATTTCCGGCTGGAGCAGGACGTCTTCCGCCACCTGTACGAGCTGCCCGGTGGCGACCAGCGCGTTCAACAGATCCTCACTGACGAGATCGAGGCTTTGTTTGACGGTGGGCGGCGCATAGGGGTGCTCTTTGAAGGCGGCCAGCAGCGACTCGGTCTGCGCCTGCTGGGCGGACGTGAAAGCCACTTCATGATCAGCCAGGCGTACCAGGGCGTTTGAGAGCACGAGGCTTCCCTCGCCGGCAGCGTGTTTGAGGATGGCGTCGAATACTTCCCCGGTCACGCCGGTTTCCGATTTCAGCTGCTCTCGGGGCATGCCCGGTTTCAGAGGCGATGCCTGGTGAAAGGCAGCCAGGGCCTGGTGCATCTTGCCGGAGTCCCGGCCCAACTGGCCAGCGGTGAGCAGGAGCGGCTTGTCGCCAAGAGCGATGAGGTCGCCGGCGGCCAACAAGGCCTCCAGTGCTTCCTGAGCCTGACCCGGTTCCAGCCCGGCAGCTTCGATCAACCGGCCTCGGTCAGCCGCACCGACCTTCTCCGCGGTCTGCAGCAGGACTTCCTCCGGCGTGCCGACCATCAGCTGTTCCAGTTCGGCGATCCGGTCGGGATTGAAACGCTTGTGCCGGCGCTGGGGGTGCGGGTCCACCACCTGCCCGCCGCCGATGGTGGCTGCGGGAGAGGGCCGGCGCAGGATGAACCGGTCTTGCCGGAGGGCCACGACGGGCTCCGCAGGCAATAACTGCAGGAAGCCGCTCTCGCCCGGCTGCAAGGCCTGGGCGCCCAGCACCCGGACACGGGCCATCACTTCGGCCGCGCCGATGAAGAGTTTGAGCTCTGTGTTATGTTTTAGGGGGGCGTCGGCATCGGCCAGCAGCCTGACCCAGACATCCAGCATCTTGGTTGGCTGGTAGGTGTCGGGGTGGGCGAGCACATCCCCCCGGCGGATCTGGTCCACACTGATCCCGGAGATGTTGACGGCCGTCCGGCTGCCGGGTTGGGCGCGCTCTTCGGCCTGTTTGTGGGTCTGCAGCCCCCGGATGCGGCCGGTGATGCCCTGCGGCAGCACGGTCACGCTATCGCCAACGGCCAGGGCGCCGTCCGTCAGCGTGCCGGTGACGATTGTGCCGAAGCCTGGCAGGGTGAAGACCCGGTCCACGGGCAGCCGCGGCCGCCCCAGGTCCGGCCGGTGAGGCCGTTGGGTGAGGACGTCCTGCAGCGCCTGGATGAGGTCTTCCAGCCCGGCGCCGGTCCTGGCGCTCACCTGCACGATGGGCGCGTCAGCGAGCACGGTGCCCGCCAGGGTCTCTCGCAGGTCGGCTTCGATCAGATCCAGCCATTCCGGATCTTGCACCAGGTCAATCTTGGTCAGCGCGACCACGCCCGCCGGGATCTGCAGGAGGTCAAGGATGGCGAGGTGCTCGCGTGTTTGAGGCATCACGCCTTCATCGGCGGCCACCACAAACAGCGCGGCGTCAATGCCGCCGATCCCGGCCAGCATATTTTCAATGAAATCCCGGTGCCCGGGCACATCGACGATCCCGATGTCGTCTCCGTTGGGAAGCTGCAGCCAGGCAAAACCCAACTCGATGCTCATCTCCCGGTCCTGCTCCACCTTGAGGCGGTCGGGGTTGATCCCCGTCAGGCGGTTGATGAGCGTGGATTTTCCGTGGTCCACGTGTCCGGCGGTGCCGATGACTTGCACGATGGCGCTTCCTTAGTGTGTTAGTCCTTATAGATATTGTTGTAGGTTTCGATGGAGTTCCTGAGCGAATTCATCAAATCCGTCATCCGCTTGATGTCGTCCTTGCCCAGTTGCTCCAGGGTGTCCTGGAGGTTCGCCAGGTGGTCTTCCAGTGTGACGATGCGGTTATCCAGGCTTTCCAGGCTGCGGTTCATTTCCCTGTGCTGCTCTTCCTGCGCCAGGATGTAATTGGACCAGCGTTTCTGGTCGTCCGATTTGTACGTGGTCCACTCCTGCCGGAAGCGGTCTTCATTCAGGCGCTGGATCTCCGTGATCTCGTTGATCCGGCGGTCAAAGCGCTGGGTGACCTCATCGAGGGCGGCCTGTGACTGTTTGACGGAACGGTGGGTGTTTTCCAGGTCGGTCAGTTCTTCTTCCAGCCCGGAGGTGATGCGCTCCATCTCGTCAAAACGGCCTTCCCACTGTTTGAAGGTCCGGTCGCGTTCCACCTGGGCCAGGTTGACCTTTTCAATGAAGGCGGTCTGGGCCTCGCGGCGTTCGGATTCAGCCTCCAGCAGGTCTTTGATGCGGTTTTCCATTTTGCGCAGGTTGTCAGCCGCAAGGTCCTGCTTGCCGCGGGTTTCGTCCTGCCGCTTGCGGGTGGCGGCCACCTCACCCTGCAGGTCGGTCAGGCGCTTGGCATCCTGGCGCCGGTTCTCTTCCAACAGGCGCAGAGTCCGCTTGTAATCTTCGTCGAAGTGTTCCACTTCGCTCACTTGTGCTTTGAGTTCCTCGATCAGGCGGGCCAGGCGGATGTCTTCTTCCTCGCGGGCCCTCACTGCTTTATCGAGTTCATCCAGGTTCTGGAACTTCTTGCGGATGTCAATCAGGTTTTGAGTGATCCCCTCGATCTCCTGATTCTGTTTTTCGGATTGGAGGGATTTTTCCCGGAGAGACTCTTTGAAGTCTTCCATCTGCTTGCCGGTATCGTTGCGCACCTCGTTGATGTCCAGCTCGAACTGTTCCAGGCGGGCCATCAGCGTGTTCAGCCGGGTGATTTCGCTATCCATCTCCGCCAGGCGCGTCCGCAGGGCGTTGTTTTCGGTATCCAGCGTCTCGATCTTGCTCTGGAGGGCGGCGATCACGGTCTTATCGGTGCGCCGCTCACTGTCCAGCCACGCCACGCGTTTTTCTAATTGTTCCAGATCTACTGTTTCGTCCATATCAGTAACCTATCGTCAGTTGGGGTCAATAAAAACCCCGTTCGACCCTGGGGTTTGGTTTGCCATTGTGTGATGAATTATACACAAAAACGGGTCGGTCTGCCTTTGGGGGAAGCCCTCCTCAGACAGCCGGGTCAGGCCCCGAATCTTACTGTAATTGGCTGAATGCCGTCAAGGTCTGCAGAATATTGCTCAGAAAGGGTTGGGGGAACAAGCCCAGGATGATCAGGGCCCCAACCGCCAGCAAAACCGGGATCATCTCGTGGTTGAGCTCTTCCGGCCGCCAGAGGTTGGGCGCTTCCACATCTTCCGGCGTCACCAAATAGACCAGCAGGCGGACGGTGAAGAAGAATAGCCCCAGGTTGCCGAGGAAAGCCCAGATCCCCAGGGTGGTATTCTCCCGCGCTGCGGCGGTCAGCAGTGAGAATTTGAAGGGGAAAGCCGCCAGGATCGGCAGGCCGGCCACGCTCAATTGCGCCAGCAGGAGACCCATAGATAAGATGGGATAGCGGCGGGCGAACCCTTTTATTTGGTCCATCTCCAGCGAGCCGGTATGTGCTTCGATCAGAGTCAGGGTATATCCCCAGAGCCAGTAGCCGATGGCCCGGGCCGGCAGCAGCAGGATCATCCAGTCCAGACCGCCCTGGTCCATCAAGCCCACGGCCAGCAGGGCGAACCCGGTTTCGGTCAGGGTCGAAAAACCGAAGGCCCGCTTGAGGTCGTGCTGGAACGCGGTCCATGCGCCGCCGATCACAATCATGATCATGCCGACGGTCTGCAGGGTCTGGAACAGTGCGGGAGATTCCCGCAGGAAGGTGTAGCGGTTGATGAAATTCAGGCTGAAGAGCACCACTACGGCGGGGAAAATGAATTGCAGGAAGGTCGTTGCCAGGGCGTTGCTGTGCTGCGACACAACCGGCACCCAGCTGTGGAAGGGGAAGACGGCCAGCCAGAGCGCGATCCCCAGGCCCAGGGCGATGACCGATTGGGCGACCAAGGGGCTATCCGGCGGCAGGGATTCGACACCCGTCAGCAGCCAGCCCGCCATCAGGATGAACGGCATGGCCATTGTTTGCAGGGTCAGATAGCGCAGGATGCCGGGCTGCGGCGGCTGACCCATGGGGGAGAGCATCGGGATGGTGAAGAGCACTGCGGCCTCGATCAGCAAAGCTGCATAGAGGAAGGGCTCAACGCCCAGCGCTGCAGTCAGAAGGGCTGTGACCACCAGGCTGACCGGTCGGAAGGTCGCCGGCACGCCCTTCACGCTGCTCGCCAGCGCCCACAACCCGTTCGCAAAGTAAAGCAGGGCAATGAAGGGCAGGAGTTCGTAAGCCAGGGTGATTTGCCGGCCGAGGAACCCCAGACTCTCTTCGAAGACCAGGTCCAGCGGGCCGAGGGAGAGGACCATTTCCTCCGGAAAACCGAGCGCCAGCAGTGCCAGAAAGAAGGCGGAGATGCAGGTGAGGATTTGGCCGAACACCTGGCGCTTGTGGAAGGTCACCACGACCAACGAGACGATCAGAGGCAGGGCCACCCAGAGCAGCGGCAGGCTCAGGGTCATTTCGGCTCCTCTTCTTCGGTATCGGCGTCGCCGGGCTCATCCATCCTGACGATGAAATAGACGCCCACCATTGCGATCCCCAGGTTAACGATCGCCAGCAGGCCGGTGAGCAGGGTGGAGAGTTCCAGGCCGGCGTAGATCACCTCGAACCCGGAGATCAGGCTGAGCAGGCTGACGATGGTCAGATAAGCATCCGAAGTGGTGCCCAGCTGCATCAGGGCCAGGCCCATCAACATCAGGCCGCTCTGCAGGACGATCAGGTCCAGGCGGGGGAAGACGTTCCCCTGCAAGCCCGGCGCAATGATGAACACAACCAGGATTACGAGCAGGCCCGCCAGGCTGCGGAAGACAAAACTGGCGGTGGTGTCGTTGACCGTTGGGTTTTTTTCTTTGTGGAAATACGTCAGTGAAATCGCCGCGGCGGACATCCACCCGACGATCAATTTCACCACGGACATGCCGATGGGCCAGGAGGAGGTGATCAGCACGAACGCTGCCAGGTATTGCAGCACGAGCGCGGCGGCCACAATGCGCCAATCCCGGAAAACCAGGATCACCATGGCCGTGATCACGGTGAGAATGAACGCGACCACTGACAGGGCTTGCATCAGGGCGTCCCTCCCGAGGTCAGGAGGGTGATCAGCAGGACGAGCAACAGCGTTGTCCAGAGGATGCCGCCTTCGCCTTCCAGGATGGTTGAAACGGTATGCAGGATCCGGCCGATGAAGTTGAAGATGCGCCAGGCGGCCTGGTAGAGCCATTCGAGCCGCAAGATGGGCTCCATCCGGGGGATGATCCAGTCGAGGAAGCCCGCCAGGCGGCTGCTGGCCGGCAGCTGCAGATAGGGTGGGGAGATCCCCAGCCGCCGGATGAAGATGAACGCGCTCAGGACCAGGATATTGCTGACCACCGGCAGCCACCAGACCCCGACCGTGAGCGAGCCGGGCCAGCCGATCAGCCCCAGGGTGAGGATCGCCTGAATGATGATGATGAGTCCCAACGGGTAAACGATGCGCGCCCAGGATTCCAGCGCGCCGACCTCGCCGCCGGGCTGCAGCATCCGGTTGATATAGCCCAACAGCATCATCGCATGCACAATGATAAACAGGATGGTCCAGAGCGAAACGCCGCCGCCGACCAGACCCTGCCAGCCGCTCGCCAGGGGCGTGTAGGGCAGGCCGATCAGGCTGATGAGGCCGAAATAGAGCAGGAAGTTCATCCGCTGGACGCGGGGGTAATAGAGGAATAACAGGCTGCCGGGCAGGAGCAGCGCCATGCCCCAGGCCAGGCTCGCGCCGGGTTGTCCATTAAATACTGAAGCGGTGGCGAGGGAGGCCCAGGCAATGATCCAGAAGGGACGCCCTTCGATCTCGTCCGCGGCTGAGAGCCAGCGTGCGGCGGCATAGAGCGCCGCCATGGCCAGCAGGAGAAAGATCAGCCAGGTCCAGCCCTGCAACGCTTCGGGGACCAGGCCGGCGGGCAGCCGCGCCAGCAGCATCAGGCTGGAGGCCACGGGTGCCAGGCGAATGATATTGCCCGCGCCGCGCCGCAGAGCGGGTTCCTGCAGGAAAGGCATGTTCAAGGGGAAGACGCCCAGCCGCAGGCTGGCTGCCAGGAGGAACAGGAAGCCGGCGCTCTGGGGGATTTGGCTGAGATCAAAACGGCCGGCGGTCTGCCAGCCGATGATCGTCGCCAGGTAGACCATCAGGATTGAGGCCAGGCGGACGCCAAATGAGATGATGATACGCAGGTTGAACTGGGGCGCGTCTTCCAGGCGCAGGAGGTAAAAGAGCTCCACCAGGTCCACCAGCACCCAGGCCGCCATCAGGGTCAGGCTGCTGCCCGATTGAAGCGCCAGCAGACCCAACGCGGTGATGGTCATGCTGGCGGCCCAGGACCGCGGCGCGCTGTCATAACGTGTGCGGGCGGCGCCCGTCAGCACGACCGCCAGGGTGATGGTGGTCAGGGTCAGCGCGTAGGGCCAGGAATCGTAATCCATCAGCAGGGAAAACTCCCCGATCAGGTTGAGGCCCGTCTCTTCCCAGGAGAAGAGGGTCAGCGTGGTGGGCAGCCGCAGGCGGAAAACGAACACCGTCAGCCAGGAGACGATGCAGGCGGACGTGGCGATCAGCCAGCTGGTGCCGAAATTGGGGCGGACGCGGTCAAGGATGGTGATGGCCAGCGAGGACGCCAGCAGCAATCCGATGGGGAGCAGGATGAACATGTGTTATCAGGGTCCGATCAGTTCAGGATTTCGCCTTCGTGCCGGTGCAGGAATTTGCCCATGCCCGGTTTGCCCTGCCACTCGCCGCCCTCCACGATCTTCCGGCCGCGCAGGAAGACCGTCACAGGGAAGCCCTTCAACTGCCAGCCTTCGTAGAGGTTGTAATCGGTGCGGTGCCGGGCCACGGCCACGCCGTAGCGCAGCTCCTTCCGGGGATCCCAGATGGCGATGTCGGCGTCCGCGCCGGGAAGCAGGGTGCCCTTTTGGGGGTAGAGGCCGAAGATTTTGGCCGGGTTGGTGGCATGCAGGGCAACAAACTGGTTGGGGGTCAGGCGGCCTGAACCAACGCCTTCCGTCCAGAGGATGGGCATCCGGTCGCCCACGCCGGGCAGGCCGTTGGGGATCTGGGTGAAGTCGTCTTTCCCCAGTTCCTTGCCGGGGATGGCGACCTTCTCGCCTTCATATTCGATGGGGGTGGTGCCGTCATAGAAGAAGGGGCAGTGGTCGGTGGAGACGGTCTGGATGATGCCCTGCTCCAGCCCTTCCCACAGGCGGTCGTTGTCGGCCGCGGAGCGCATGGGCGGCGAGCAGATCCACTTGGCGCCGTCCGCGCGCCGGAGGTCCTCATCGGTGAAGAAAAGGTACTGCGGGCAGGCTTCGCCCATCATGTTCAGCCCGTGCATCCGGGCGTATTGCAGCTGGTCCACTTCCCCCGCGGTGTTCATATGCACGAGATAGAGCGGGGCGTCGCCCGCCTGCGCGGAAAGCGCTGCGGCCCGCAATGCAGCTTCCACCGCGCCCCAGGCGGGGCGGGTCTTCGCGTGGAAGATCGGGTCGGTGTTGCCCGCGGCCAGAGCCTCTTCCACCAGGATATCGATCACATCGCCGTTCTCGGCGTGTACCAGGGTCAGGATGCCGGCCGCCTTCGCCACCCGCATCACCCGGAAGATCTCGCCATCCTGCAGGCGCAGCCGGCCGTTATAGGCGGTGAAGACCTTCAGGCTGGTGATGCCCAGGTCGGGCAGGGTGAAGATCTCCTTGGCCACGTCTTTATCGAAACGGGTGATGTTCATGTGGAAGCCGAAGTCCACCGCCGCTTTGGGGTCGGCTTTGGCATGCCAGCGGTCAATGTTCTCCGCCAGGGTGCCCTCATCCTGAGGGACGAAGTCGATCACGGTGGTGGTGCCGCCGAAAGCCGCGGCCTTCGTGCCGGTGTAGTGGTCGTCGGAAGAGACGGTATCGAGCATCGGCAGGTCCAGGTGCACATGGGCATCCACGCCGCCGGGCAGGACCAGCATCCCGGCTGCGTCGATAACGTCCGCGTTGGGATGGGTGAGGCCTTGCCCAATCTGGGCGATCTTTTCGCCTTCGATCAGGATATCGGCCTGGAAGGTTTCGCTGGCGGTGACCAGAGTGCCGTTTTTAATGAGAGTGGCCATGTTCCTTGCTCCAGGTATGGATGAATGGGTTAAGGTTCCTTGTGATTAATTTTAGCAGATAACGAGTGAAAAGCGGAAATCCGAGGCGGGTGATGTTTTCGGATGACGGGGTTTATTATCAGGGGGAGGGGCCTTACCCCTGGACCGATGAAGATGATTATGCAGTATTGGATGATACGGGCGGCATGACGATTTACTTTAAGAAAAATGTGATCCCGATCACGGGTGAATTTCTTGAAGAGAACGCAAAGGGTGGAGCGGTGATGATTTCTGTGGTATGCGCCCTCACCCAGGAGTAAGAGCTGGCCCGGGTTAAAAATAGATTACGGACAAGGAAATATTGCTGATTGACAATGCTTGTAAATATGGTACGATAAAGTCTGAAGTGAAGTCAGTTTTTGGAACGGTAGCGACCATCCAGACTAGCGGAGCCTGGGTGGTTTCTTCTTTTTCCAGCAAGACGCTGACTCACACGAATCAACTTTTTAACAAAGGAAGTAATTAGAATGGCAGAACGAGAAATTGGAACCGTAAAATGGTTCAACGATGCAAAAGGTTATGGCTTTATCTCACGTGAAGAGGGTGATGATGTATTCGTACACCACACCGCGATTTTAGGCAATGGCTTCAAATCCCTTCGTGAGGAGCAGCAGGTGGAATTCGCCGTGGAACAGGGCCCCAAGGGCCTGCAGGCCAAGGACGTTCAACCCCTGTAAACCTTAATACCTAAAATAATTAAATACCGGCCAGGTTTCCGCAACTGGCCGGTTTATGATTTAAAGCTCAAAAAATTTTTTAGCCTTACCAGGACGGAATGGTGATCCTTTTTTGGCAAACCATCCAGGCCCATTCCTCAGCTTAAGATCCATTTCCCTTGTTGCCCGTTTCTTTCACCGTACCAAATATGGTAAACTTCGTGCAGTTTACATAAGAAATTCAAGGATACGTTATGTTCCCCACCGCTCACCCCAAAGTCATCCAACGCGCCAAACAGATCCTGGCCTATGACCCCATCTTCATCGATACCGAAACTACCGGTTTCACCAGTGATGACGTGGTGATCGAGATCGCTGTGGTGGATCTGCGGGGTCGGACCCTGTTCGAATCGCTTTTCAAACCCGGCATCCCGATCCCCCCGGATTCCATCGCCGTGCACCACATCACAGAGGATATGGTAGCCGATGCACCCTCGTGGAAGGACGCCTGGGACGAGCTGCACGGTGTGCTGCAAGGCCGTTATATTGGCATGTACAATGCCGATTTTGATTTGCGGATGATGAAACAGACCCACGAACGCTACTGGCTGGACTGGCAGCTGGACGACCGGCGCTTTTTCTGTGTGATGAAGCTCTATGCCGCCTTTTACGGTGAGATGAGCCGGCGCGGCCGGGGCTATCGCCTGCACAAGCTGGAAGCGGCCGGCGCCGATTGCGGCATCCCGCTGCCCAATTCTCACCGCGCGGCCGATGACGCTCTGTTGACGGCCGAGCTGTTCCGCTATATCGCCAATTACAAATAACCTTAGGAGAGAGTCATCATGTCGGGGTCCGACCACTCCGCCCAGAGCGGAGACCAGCGAGAAATGCTCATGCACCGGAGACAGGTTATCGGTGTGCTCTACCGGGTCCTGCTGATTGCAGGCGTATTGGCTTTCCCCATTTTCATCATCCTGATCCTCTTCACCCCTCAATTCCGGTGGTGGGCGATCTTCTTTCCCACCGCCGTCATCCTGCTGGGCGTGCTGCTGGCCTGGGTTGAGTATAGGCTGTATCGACAACTTTGAGCTTCCCCATCCTCAAACAATTTGCTTTTAACAAAGAGGGAAATGGGTTTAGATCTGAAAATCAAAGATTTTTAAAATGGGGGTCAGGAATGGTGCTGCCGAAACATATCTCCGACGCCACCCTCAAACCATCGCCAGAACACAATTGGTGCGCTCAAAACCGGAGCGCATCCTACGGACCCACGAATCTGAGAGGAATGGTAGATACCCTGGGCTATTTGTTTTACCTCGGCCTGACGACAATGCTGATTTCCAGGCTGATTTAGAGCCGTCGAGTCGATTTCCTGCCTTCACGATAATAAGATAAGGGGGATCCCTCCGAGAATGGTCTTATAATGTAAGCATCTGAACCCATACCACCTGCTCACCAAGGAGGAATCCATGTCCAAACCCCGCCCCGTCCGTGCCCCCCGCGGCACGCAGCTGACTTGCAAATCCTGGCTGACCGAAGCCCCCTTCCGCATGATCCAGAACAACCTGGACCCGGAAGTGGCCGAGCGCCCGGATGACCTGGTGGTCTACGGCGGGCGCGGCCAGGCTGCCCGCTCCTGGGAGGCCTTTGACGCCATCCTGGCGACCCTCAAGGAACTGGAAGCGGATGAGACGATGCTGGTGCAATCCGGCAAGCCGGTGGCCGTCTTCAAGACACACCCCGACGCGCCCCGCGTGCTGATCGCGAATTCCAACCTCGTCCCCCATTGGGCCACCCAGGAACACTTCGACGAACTGGCCGCGAAGGGCCTGATCATGTACGGCCAGATGACGGCCGGCTCCTGGATCTATATCGGCACGCAGGGTATCCTGCAGGGTACCTATGAGACCCTCGGTTCGCTGGCGAGCCTGCGCGGCTGGCCCTCCTTGCGGGGCAGATTCGTGCTGACGGCCGGCCTGGGCGGGATGGGCGGCGCCCAACCGCTGGCGATCACCATGAACGAAGGCGTGGGCCTGATCGTGGAAGTGGACCCCGAGCGCGCCAGGCGCCGCCAGGAGATCGGCTATGTCGACATCGTGGTGGACGACCTGGAAGAAGCGATGACTCTGGTGGAAGAGGCGCTGGATGACGAGACGCCCAGGTCCATCGGCCTGATCGGCAACGCGGCCGAGATCTACCCCGAGCTGGTGATCCGCGGCGTGGTGCCCGATGTGGTCACCGACCAGACCCCGGCGCATGACCTGATGAGCTACGTCCCGGCCGGGCTGACCGTGGCGGAAGCCGATGCGCTGCGGGAGGCGGACCCTGAAGCTTACGCCAAACGCTCGCAGGAATCCATGGCCGTCCACGTGCAGGCCATGCTGGACCTCCAGAAGAAGGGCGCGGAGGTCTTCGACTACGGCAATAACCTGCGCCAGCGGGCATATGACGGGGGCGTCAAAGACGCCTTCGACTTCCCCGGCTTCGTCCCGGCCTATATCCGGCCCCTGTTCTGCGAAGGCAAAGGTCCCTTCCGCTGGGTGGCGCTTTCCGGCGACCCCGAGGACATCTATGAAACCGACCGGGTGATCAAGGAACTTTTCCCGGAAGATGAACACCTCCACCGCTGGCTGGACATGGCCCGCGAAAAGGTGCCCTTCCAGGGGTTGCCCTCCCGCATCTGCTGGCTGGGCTATGGCGAACGGGCCAAGGCTGGCCTGGCGTTCAATAACCTCGTGGCCGAGGGCCTAGTCTCTGCGCCGATCGTGATCGGCCGGGACCACCTCGACTCGGGCTCGGTGGCCTCGCCCAACCGCGAGACGGAAAGCATGAAGGATGGCTCAGACGCGGTCAGCGACTGGCCGATCCTCAATGCGATGCTCAACGCCGTCAGCGGCGCGACCTGGGTCTCCTTCCATCACGGCGGCGGGGTGGGCATCGGCTTCAGCCAGCACGCCGGCCAGGTGATCGTGGCGGATGGCACGCCCGAAGCCGCCCGGCGGCTGGAACGCGTCCTGACCGTGGACCCGGGGCTGGGCGTCGTGCGCCATGCCGATGCGGGGTATGAGCGGGCCATCGAAACGGCCAAAAAGTTTGGGATTCAAATGCCGATGTTGAAGGAGGACTGATTTGCGACGGCGGGGACGCCGGCTGGTTTTCTTCTTCATCATGATTGTGGTGGGGGTGGCCGCCGGCCTGAGCTATGGCTGGGTGGTCCGGCCTGCCCGCGCGGCGGAAGTCAGCCTGAGCGAGCTGTCCGTCGACTATCAGACCGATGCTGTCCTGATGACGGCTGCGCTGTACGGCGCAGAGTCCGACCCTGCGCAGGCGCTCGCGCGCCTGGCTCGCCTGAGTGACCAGCCACCGCTCACACTGCTGGACACGGCCATCACCTTTGCCCAGGAACACAATTACGCGCCGGCGGATTTGCAGCAGATGCTCGAACTGCGGGATGCCGTGGCCGCGCTGCTGCCGGAGGGGGAATGAGAGAGTCCTGGAATCATTCGTCGGAAACCCGGCAGATCCCCGTTGGCGAGCCGCGGCGGCTGTCTTCCCGGCGGCAGGTGGAACTGCCACCGCCTGAACCGCGCCGGCGGCCCTGGTACCTGCTGACCGGGTTGGTGTTGGGCCTGGTCTTTGGATTGATTTATTCGTTAGGGATTAATCCCGCCGTCTATGGCAATATAGCCCCGGCCCAGCTGGCGGAAGAGGACCGGGCCGCCTACCGGCTGCTCATTGCGGAGACCTATGCCGCCACGGGCAACCTCGACCGGGCGAGACTCCGGCTTGCTCTGCTGGACGATGCGGACCTGGTCTACACACTGGGTGCCCAGGCCCAACGCGCTTTGGCCGCGGGGGAGCCTGAGGAAGCCCGCTCGCTGGCGCTGCTGGCTTCCGCGCTGCAAAACGCCGGGAGCCTGCCCACTGAAACCCTCCTCCCCACGCACACCCTGCCGGCGCTCACGCCGGTGCCGTAGACTTCATTCCCCGGTCAGGTCATAGCGGTAGACATTGGTTTCTCGCTGCACGAATCCCATTGATGAGTAAAGCAGGTTGGCCACCGTCCGGCCGGGCCGCGAGGTCAGATAGACCTGCCGCAAGCCCATCTCACGCGCCCGCGCCAGGCAGGCCTCCGTCAGCGCCCGGCCCCAGCCCTGGCGGCGGGCCTCTTCCGCCACGACCACGTCCTCGATCCAGGCATGCCGGCCGGTGGGCGAGAGCGAAAGCGCTAGGGTGGCCGTCCCCATGATCTGATCGCCATCCTTATCTGAACGCGCCAGGAAGACCACTGTGGCTTCGGATGCGGCTATGGCCGCCAGTTCCGCCCGGGAAGGCGGCTCGCTGAAGGCCGTTAGCTGGGGGATCAGGCGCGCAAAGGCCTGCACGATCTCATCCGTCACCTCGGTCATTTCCACAATTGGCATCCTGTTCTCCTCGCTTCGTTTGCCTCATTGTATCATTCTCCGATGTGTTGGCTTTCCCCGCCATCATTTAAATACAACAACTCATTGGAGGTGACAATGAACGACGAACAGCAGGGACAAATTGAGGCATTTACCCGTTCACAGGAGGCGTTCGACGCCGCGCTGGCCCAACTCCCCGAGGAGGGGCCGGATTGGCGGGAGGATGGGGACGGCTGGTCGGTGCGGGAGATCCTCCACCCTGTCAGTGAGGACTGCAATGTCTACGCTTTCTTTATTGAACAGGCTCTGACCACACCGGGCTGCAAGGTGGTCTCTGGTAAGTTCCCCGGTAATGATGCCTGGGGCGAGCGGCCGGTGGGACCGGCGCTGGGCTTGATGCGCGCCCACCGCCTGGCTGGCGAGCTGGTCGGCAGCTTCCCGGACAGGTGGAATAGTGCAGTGAAATTCCATGATGGCAGTGGTAAAGAACGGCAAGGGCGGAACACCGTGAGAACGATGCTGGAGATGCTCACCGAACACAGGCAGGAACACACCGAAACGATCCGCCGGATCGCAGCGGCGCATAACGGATACTTTTAATCCCTCCCCTCTGCACGCGGGGGAGGGTGGCTGCGAAGCAGCCGGGTGGGGGCGCCTGTTCCCCGGGCGCTAAATCCATCCCCCTTTCATCTCTCAGACACTTAATCTAGTAAAATTACACCATGTCTGCTCTTCAACGCGCTTTCTATCACCGCCCGGCCTTGGACGTGGCCCGGGACCTGCTTGGCTGCCGCCTGGTGCGGGTGCAGGCGGGCAGGCGGATGGCCGGCCTGATCCTCGAAACCGAAGCCTACCAGGGCGAAGAGGACCTCGGCTGCCATGCCTCCGCCGGGCGTACGCCCCGCACGGTGGTGATGTACGGCCCGCCCGGTCACGCCTATGTCTACTTCACCTACGGCATGCACTGGATGCTGAACGTAGTCACCGACGAGGAGGACACACCCGCCGCCGTGCTCATCCGGGGCATGCTGCCCCTTGAAGGCATTGACCTGATGGCCGAGAACCGGCCCTATAAGGCCGGCAAGCGCGGCTGGACCGACGGCCCCGCCAAGCTGACCCAGGCTCTGGGGATTGACCGCGAATCCAACATGGTGGACCTCTGCACCCCGGATGGGGGCCTGTGGATTGAACCCGGTCAGGCCGTCCCTGATGAGGCAGTGGTGCGGTCCGCCCGGATCGGGCTGAATTCGGTGCCGGAGCCCTGGCGCTCGGTCCCCTGGCGGTTCGTGGCGTCCGAAGCGGCATTCGATATTTGACTCTACTGGAAAAAAGGATAAGACAAAGGCACTCCGAATTATCCCCTCGCGAAATACCCAGAACTTTAATATCATAAGGATAGGACCAGTCCCGAGACGCAAAGGTTAATAAGGTTCAAAAAGAATAGCCAACATTTACAAATTCCCCTGACCCGTCATATTGACGAGTTGCCAGACAAATTGCGAAAACGAATTGAGGATTCGTGGAGCGGCCTATTCTATCGGGACTTTTTCTGCCGGATCGACGAGGCCATCTTTGAAGACTTATATGCAGATTGTCCCTCCAGGCCAAACGTACCGGTCAATGTTCTGGTGGGTTTAGAATTTCTGAAGGCGGGGAATGGGTGGACAGATGAGCAACTCTATGATCAGTTTGGTTACAACATCCAGGTGCGCTATGCGCTGGGTTATCGGCAATTGGGAGAAGGTCATTTTGAACTGCGTACGCTATACAACTTCCGGGAGCGCTTGAGCCGCTATATGCAGGAAACAGGGATCAATCTACTGGATCAAGCCTTGCGAAGCACTCTTCGAGTGCCCAGGTGACCGATGAACAAATTGAAGCCTATCAAGTCAAAA
>WOYI011101654.1_pt1 | contig 22170 bp, 23 predicted proteins | sample 6423411 | NCBI WGS metagenome assembly WOYI01 (sample SAMN13441803, study PRJNA592873) | oil field metagenome | biome: oil field; feature: oil-well bore; material: oil-contaminated soil; isolation source: oil-contaminated soil from oil-well borehole | place: Germany: Wietze | collected 2016-10-18 ... | reverse complement strand
AAAATATTATATGGTAAAGAAGATCTATCTGTGCAGTCCGCACATGGGTGGCGGGCTCACTTGCCTTTATCCTCAGTTTTTAGTATCTTTATTTTTGTTGAACAATAAAAATGTTGCCTGAAACCGGACATAACAAAAGGCTGCCCGAAGAGTTCCGTAAGTATTTCTGGGATGTTGATTATGATGATCTCTCCCTGGAGAAGTATCCGAAGTTCATTGCTGAACGTATTATGAACTACGGCGATCTTGATGCAGTTAAATGGCTGCAGTCGGTTCTTGAAAGGGAATTCATCAGGTCTGTTGTTTTGAGCAGTCGGAACCTGAATCCCAAAGCAAGGAATTACTGGGAACTGGTGTTAAATATAAGGGGGGACTGATTTTCTGACTATGGCTGAGGAGCTTCATCTTGAGATTTTGTCTGAAGAGCAGATTAAGCTGCTTCAACTGCTGTCAGAGGAGACCTTTATCAGGGATTTTTATCTTGCGGGCGGAACCGGCCTTGCATTATACCTTGGTCACCGACAATCATTTGATTTTGATTTCTTTATTCCCACAGATTTTGACACTTCACAGATTGTAAATATCCTTAACGGTCTGGGCAAATATGAGCGGAGCAATGAAGAGAAGAACATTGTAAACGGTCTGCTCAACGGAGTGAGAGTTTCATTTCTCGGCTACAAGTATGACATCATTGATGAGTTCAGCCATTATCAAAGTATCAGGTTGGCCGGCATAAGGGACATTGCCTCAATGAAGCTCGAGGCAATAGCTGGCAGGGGCAGTAAAAAGGATTTTGTGGATATGTACTTTCTTTTGAAGCAATTCTCTTTGGAACAGATTTTTTCCTTTCATGCACTCAAATACGGCGTTGGGCTAAGCAATCAGTACCATCACCTGAAATCGCTTGTATACTTTAATGATGCTGATGAGGAGGCTATGCCCCTGATGACGAGTCCGTTGAATTGGGATAAGGTCAAAGCAGAAATCAGAATTTGTGCCAGAAAGTTCCAGTCCTGAATGAGAGGAGCCTCCAACTGTCAAAGAATCCACATTTTTGACAGTTGGCCTGTTTTACTGTCAAAATGTGGCCGTAATTTGTCAGCGGCTGGAAGCAGTCCACAGTCGGCCACCTTCGCTAAAGCTTCGGCGGCTGGAAGCAGTCCACAATCGACCACCTTCGCTACCACCTTCGCTTAAGCTACGGAGCTCGAAGAAGGCTCCGGCGGCTGGAAGCAGTCCACAATCGGCCACCTTCGCCACCTCCTTCGCTTAAGCTACGGAGCTCGAAGAAGGCTCCGGCGGATAAAACAGTCGGCCACCTTCGCTACCTCCTTCGCTTAAGCTACGGAGCTCAAAGAAAGCTTCGGCGGCTGGAAGCAGTCGGCGGTCAAAATCGGAATTAATAGGCAAAAAAGGTTGGATAAATGGGGAATTTTGACTATATTTGGGTATAGCCAGTTATAATGTATAGTCCAGAAATAAAGGCTTTTATCAGGGAGAAGAGCAGCTTGTTCTGGTCTGTTCCCGAGGATAAAAAGGAGGAGATCAGTCCTGCCGTCCTGGTCGAGACAATTCTCAATTACGGCTCAATGGATGACGTTAAAAAGCTGATCAGGCTGATGGGGATGGAAGAGGTTTCCAGAATATTCTTTAGTGCAAAAGGAAGGCAAAAGTTGAACTATTATCCTGCGGTTTACCACTATTTCACACTCTTTTTTAAGAAATATTCAAATGTCGAACCGCCTGAAAAGGTTCAGGAATTGTTTCCTCCACCTAACCATATCCGGGGGGATTAATCAATTATACCCGGACTCTGTCAGTGTCGTCTGTTGGCAGTTTCCTGTCATCATAGATTTTTCTTATTTTTACGGAAATATCGTTTATGTCAAAAACAGCACTTATAACCGGTGTGACCGGGCAGGACGGCGCATATCTGAGCGAATACCTCCTGAAGAAGGGATATACCGTGCACGGCATCAAGCGCCGTGCTTCGATGTTCAACACCGAGAGAATAGATCACATCTACCAGGATCCGCACCTGGAGCAGCGCAATTTTATACTGCACTACGGTGACATGACCGACTCGATGAACATCACCCGCATCGTGCAGGAGGTGCAGCCCGATGAGATATACAACCTCGCGGCGATGAGCCACGTGAAGGTGAGCTTCGACACACCGGAGTACACCGCCAACGCTGACGGCATAGGCACACTGCGTCTGCTGGAGGCGGTGCGTCTCCTGGGACTGACGGGGAAGTCGCGCATCTACCAGGCTTCCACCTCGGAGCTCTACGGCCTCGTGCAGGAGGTGCCACAGAAGGAGACGACACCCTTCTATCCGCGCTCACCCTACGGCGTGGCCAAGCTCTACGCCTACTGGATCACCGTCAACTATCGCGAAGCATATGGCATGCATGCCAGCAACGGGATACTCTTTAACCATGAGTCGCCCATCAGGGGCGAGACCTTCGTGACGAGGAAGGTGACGAGGGCACTGAGCCGCATAGCCATGGGCGTGCAGCAGAAGATGTACATGGGTAACCTGTCGGGCAAGCGCGACTGGGGTCATGCGAAGGATTATGTCAGGGCGATGTACCTGATACTGCAGCAGGAGGAGCCGTCGGATTACGTCATCGCCACCGGTGTCACCACCACCATCCGCGACTTCATCACGAAGGCCGCTGCCGAGATAGGGCTTGAGATAGCCTTCCGCGGCGAGGGGGTAAAGGAGAACGGACATGTAGTTGCCGTTGACGAGAAGATTTTCACGGAACGTGTCGGCTCTGAGTTCCTTGACGGGATGAAGGAGAAGGTGAAGAACGAAGCTGACATTATCGGTGTCGATCCCGCATATTTCCGTCCCACAGAGGTGGATATGCTGATAGGCGATGCCACGAAGGCGCGCACCCGCCTGGGGTGGGAACCGCGGTATGACCTGGCAGGACTGATAACGGATATGATGGAGGGGGATGTGAAGGTGGTGAAGAAGGAGGTTTACTTGAGAAGGGGTGGATTCTATACACCAAACTATTTTGAATAAAGGTCTGAAGGTCTCATGTCCAAAGGTCTAAAGGTCAAAAGGTCTAAAGGTCAAAAGGTCTCATGTCTGAAGGTCAGACCTTCAGACCTCAGACCTTCGGACCTTCAGACTAATAAAAATGATGGATAAGAATTCAAAAATATACGTCGCCGGGCACACGGGACTGGTAGGCTCGGCGATAACGGCGGCGCTGAAGAGGAAGGGTTTTTCCAATATTATTGGCCGTACCTTCGGGGAGCTCGACCTGCGGCGCCAGGAGGATACCGAGGCGTTCTTTGCCTCCGAGAAACCTGAGGCGGTTATATTGTGCGCTGCAAAGGTGGGAGGCATCATGGCCAATAACACCATGAGGGCCGAGTTCATCTACGAGAACCTGATGATACAGTCGAATGTGGTGCATGCCTCATATCTCAACGGCGTGAAGAAGCTGGTCTTCCTGGGCAGCAGCTGCATCTACCCGCGCGACTGCCCGCAGCCGATGCGTGAGGATCACCTGCTCACCTCGCCGCTGGAGTACACCAACGAGCCCTACGCCATCGCCAAGATCGCCGGGCTGAAGATGTGCGAAGCATACAACATGCGTTACGGCACCGACTTCATAGCGGTAATGCCTACCAACCTCTACGGTCCGAACGACAATTTCAACCTGACAGGCGGACATGTGCTGCCGTCGCTGATGCGGCGGATACACCTCGGGAAATTGCTTGAGAACGGGGATATGGACGGGATAAGGGCCGACCTGAAGCGAAGGCCGGTGGAGGGCTTCGACGGCAGTGAGAGTGAGCAAGAGATCATGGATTTACTGGAGCAGCAAGGGGTAAGAAGTCTGGGGTCTGAAGGTCTGAGGTCTGAAGGTCTGAGGTCTGAAGGTCTGGGGTCTGAAGGTCTGAGGTCTGAAGGTCTGAGGTCTGAAGGTCTGAGGTCTGAAGGTCTGGGTCAGAGATCAGGGGTAACGGTTAGCGTTTGGGGAACCGGCAACCCTTTGAGGGAGTTCATGTACAGCGGTGACATGGCGGACGCGACAATCTACATTATGGAGAAGATTTCGTTCAAAGACGTTGTTCCTGCCGGTACGGATGAGATCCGCAATACCCACATAAACATCGGCACCGGGGAGGAGATATCCATCAGGGACCTGGCGCAGATGGTGAAGGAGACGACAGGCTTCAGCGGAGAGCTGGTGTTTGATCACAGCAAGCCCGACGGCACGCCGAGGAAATTCCTCGACTCATCGAAGCTGCGCTCGCTGGGTTTCCGGCATACGACGTCGTTGAGAGAGGGTATGGTCAGGGTATACGAGTGGTATCTTGAGAATTAAGAATTATGAATTAAGAATTAAGAGTGTTCAAAATTGGAAATATGAAGAAGAGAATTACATTTTTAATGACGGTGGTGCTGGCACTGATGATGACAGGATGTGCAGCATCATTTATTGACAGCTCGGGCGGACGCGACGGATCGTCGTACGACAGGGCAGTGATAGTGGGATCGGTGAGGGCAGAGTACCTCTATATTGACCGCACATTCAATGGTGCCAGCATCATGACCCAGGTAATGAAAGAGCATAACGGGAGACCGTATGACATCGTCACCATCAGGTCAGAAGAAGGTATTGAGCAGGATGTCTATTTTGACATCTCGAAGTTCTATCGCAAGAAGACCTACGCGGACGACCTGGAATAAGTCTAAAGTCTGAAAGTCTAAAGTCTAAAGGTCTGCGAATTTGAAGGTTATAACAGACCTTAAGACCTCAGGACTTGTTCAGTTCTATCTGGTGCTTTGCACCAGGCGGATAAACTCTGCGCGGTATCCGTCAGGGTCTGAACCGCGGGCACCGGAGGCTGCCACGGCGGCTGAGAAACGATAACGGTCGGTGGTCTCACCGGCCTTTTTTATATCCGTGCCCACCGTTTTGCTGAACAGCTTGCTGGGCGAATCCATTGACCCGGAGACATCAGTCAGGAAGACCAGGTTTGACGGGGACAGTTCGGTCCTGTCAATATCCTTTCCCCTGAGGCCCTCAGGCTGCTGCGCGAGGGACCGAAGTGGCAGCCGGCGATCCGTGGCGGCCAGGCCGTGGAGAAGGAAGTCAGGGTGTCAATCGTGTTCAGGTAAAACGTCCGAAAGTCTAAGGTCTGAAGTCTGAAGGTCCGATACCCTTCGGGCATCGGGATTGCGGCTTCACCAGCTGCGAAGCCTCAATCCGAAGGTCATTCAGTCGTCTCGCTCCGTCAGAAGGTCATTGACCCTTATGCAATAAAATTCACTGACGGACAGTTACAATAGACTTAAGACCTTAAGACCTTCAGACCTTGAGACATCAGACCTTGAGACCTTGAGACATCAGACCTTGAGACCTTGAGACATCAGACCTTCAGACCTTTTTAGTACATTTGACAAATTTCAGGAGCATGAATTTATTAACAGGAAAGCGTGTGCTGGTCACCGGCGGAGCGGGTTTCATCGGATCATCACTGTGCCATGACCTGCTGGAGTGCGACAATGAGGTGACCTGTCTCGACAACTTCGCAACGGGAAAAAAGGAGAACATCAGTGACCTGAAGGCCAATCCCCGCTTCAAACTTATTGAAGGCGACATCAGGGAGCCGGAGGTTTGCAGGAAGGCGGTGAAGGGTATGGATCTCGTTCTGCACCAGGCAGCACTGGGCAGTGTCCCGCGAAGCATTGCCGATCCGGCCACCACCAACGCCGTCAACATCAACGGCTTCCTGAATATGATAATTGCCACCCGTGATGCAGGCATTAAGCGCTTTGTATACGCCTCGAGCTCATCGGTTTACGGCGACTCCCCCGAGCTTCCCAAGGTGGAGGAGCGCACCGGCAAGGTACTTTCGCCCTATGCCATCACCAAGATGGTGAATGAGGAGTATGCCCGCATATTCGGCAGCCTGTACGGGATGGAGACCATCGGGCTGCGCTATTTCAACGTCTTTGGCAGGAGACAGGATCCGGAGGGACCCTATGCCGCCGTGATACCCAGGTTTACACAGTCGTTCATGAAGCATGAGCCGCCCGTCATCAACGGCGACGGTAGCAACTCGCGCGATTTCACATATATAGACAATGTCGTCCTGGCTAACAACCTGGCAGCTACCGTTGAGAATCCTGCAGCCCTGAACCAGGTCTACAATGTGGCCTGCGGCGATGCGGTGAACCTCAATGACATGACCCTGATGCTCAGAAGTTACCTTTCAGCGTATGACATCTCAATTTCGAAGGTTGACCCGGAGCACGGCCCCAACCGTCCGGGCGACATACCCCACAGTATGGCCAGCGTGGGTAAGGCAGTGAGGCTTCTCGGCTACCAGCCGCAGGTGCTCTTCCCGGAAGGACTGAAGCGGGCCGTGGAGTGGTATGTTGATAACCTCTGACGCTGTTAACAGGCAAGTGATACGTTCTTTTTTATCTTTGTGCATATCACGCAATATCGTTCAGCAATCATCAGCTGAATAATCAGATATACAATTCGTTAGGCACTGATACAGTGTGACTGACCAACCGGAGGATTAAATAATCATGATGTCTGATGATCCTGCCGGACAAGAAAAATTGTACAGATATGGCTGAACCAAGACTTATTTATCTTCCAAAAATTCTTGATGACAGGGGGAATCTCACCTTTGTTGAAGAGAAGAAGCACCTGCCGTTTATCATCAACAGGGTTTACTGGATCTATGATGTCCCGGGAGGCGAATTCAGGGGCAGTCATGCATTCAGGAAAAACGAAGAGATGATTGCGGCGCTGTCGGGTAGTTTTGATGTTGTGCTGCATGATGGCAGGAGAGAGTACCGTTTCTCTCTGAACCGCTCATATGATGCGGTTTACGTACCCGGCATGGTATGGCGGCGGATGGAGAACTTCTCAACCAATTCGCTGGCCATAGTATTGTCATCGACGCACTTCGATGATAGCGATTACATTCGTGATTATGATCTGTTTCTAAAGGAGGTTAAGTCATGAAGAGAGCAACAATCAGCGATTGCGCCATCATTGAGTTGCCGAAGGTTCACTTCAAGGCCGGCAACATGTCTATTGCCGATGGTGTGGATGAGGTACCGTTCAGGGTCTCACGTGCCTTCTGGATCTACGACATTCCTGCCGGGGAGTCCCGGGGGGCGCATGCACATCATGAGTGTCATCAGTTTATGGTTGCCGGCAGCGGCAGTTTTGAAGTCGAGGTGGATGATGGCAGGGAGAAGAAGACATTTTACCTGAACAGGCCTTTCTACGGGTTGCATGTGCCTCCTGGCATATGGGCACATGAGTTGAACTTCTCAGCCGGTGCAATCTGTATCGTCCTTACGTCGCATCCCTATGAAGGCGAGGACTATATAACAGACTATGATGAATTCCGTAGACTATCCGAATCAGGTGACAGACATTGACGGCCTGTTCCGGCTGCTTGAAAGGAAAGAGGCCGATATGGGTCACTACTCTCCTTATAGCTTTCTGCGGGACACAGAGCCGGGGAGGCTGTGCAGAGAGACCTTTATTGATCCGTTGAGAGCTGATATTAACAGGGGCAAATTATCTGTAACACTGCATGATAATGAGGTCGGCAGGACCTGGATTGTCTGGAGGGAACCGGCATGGGACTCTGACTATTTCCGGAGGAAGATCATTAAGATTGAGCTCATCATGGCGGATCATGATGATGCCGCTGTAGCAGGGAGTGCAATAAAACGGTTTGCAGAAGGAATAGCTGACGACGGAGGGTATATCTCAGTCACCATACCATGTGAAGATCTGTTCCTGGTCAGGGTGATGTCACATACCGGCTTCCGATTGGTAGAGACCCGGCTTAATTATTACTTTGAATCTTTTGATACTGCCACGGCTCCTGCAGATCCGGTACGGTGGGCAGAGCGAAAAGATATTCCGGCTCTGAAGGATGTGGCGATTAGGATGAGAAACAGGTTTGACAGGGTGCATGCTGATCCGGCCTTTTCATCTGAGATTGCTGACGCCTACCTGGGTACCTTCATTGAAGAGTCGGTTAAGGGTTTTGCAGACATCATCATGGTGCCTGATATATCAGGTGTGAAGCCGTTTGGTTTCCTTGCTGCTGACTTCCCGGTTGAGGTGATGGGGCACCGGATTGCCAGGCTGGTTCTGGCAGCGGTTGACAACAGTGAATACAGAGGATGGTTGTCTAAATTGCTTACGGCTGTTATCTATCAACTAAAGATGAAGGGCACTGATATCCTTACCACCATTACCCAGGCATCCAACAGGCCGGCCATACGCACATGGGAAAAAGCCGGGTTCAGGCTTGGATACGTCACACATGTATACACATACTCGCGTTAATGGTTAAGTTCCTTGATATTCAGAAGATAACAGACAGCTTTGAGCCCAGGCTTATTGAGGCCGTACAGCGGGTTGTGAGGAACGGCTGGTACCTGCTTGGCGAAGAGGTGGCTGCCTTTGAAAAGGAATATGCCTCCTACATTGGAGTTAAGCACTGTATTGGAGTTGCAAATGGTCTTGATGCCCTTCGTCTGATCATGAAGGCATGGTTAGAAATGGGGCTGATGAAAGAGGGCGACGAGGTGATTGTGCCGGCGAACACGTACATAGCTTCCATTCTGGCTGTCACTGACAACCGGCTGAGGCCTGTTCTTGTTGAGCCTGACATGACCACATATAACCTTGACCTGGCGAAGGTGGAGGAGCATATCACACCCCGCACCAGGGCTATCATGGTGGTTCATCTCTATGGCAGGGTCTGCTGGTCGGAGGAGCTGGAGCAGATTGCCGCCAGGCATAACCTGAAGATTATTGAAGACAATGCCCAGGCGGCCGGAGCCGAATGGGTTGATGCCGGCGGGAGACCGGCAGTGTCAGGGCACATGGTAAGGAAGACCGGGTCTCTGGGCGATGCTGCCGGTAACAGCTTTTATCCGGGGAAGAACCTTGGGGCTCTTGGTGATGGCGGCGCCGTAACAACAAATGACGATGAGCTTGCCCGCGTGGTCAGGGCTCTGGCTAACTACGGCTCGACGAAGAAATATGTTAACGATTACCAGGGTCTCAACTCCCGTCTCGATGAGATCCAGGCCGCTGTGCTTCGAGTCAAGCTGCCTCGTCTGGATGAGGATAACCGGCGCCGGAGACATATAGCCCGGCAGTATCATAACCTCATCTCCACTCCGGGGATCATCCTTCCTGTGGCGACTGGTACGGAAAGTATTGAAGAGGACCACGGTCATGTTTACCACCTGTTTGTCATCCGTCATTATGAGCGGGACAGACTGCAACAGCATCTTACTGAGAATGGCGTACAGACGCTTATTCATTATCCCATCCCGCCACATAAACAGCGCGCCTACAGCCACTGGAACACGATGACTTTTCCACTGACAGAGCAGATTCACCGGGAGGTTTTAAGTTTACCCGTCAGCCAGGTTATGGAGGAAGAGGAGTACAGAAGGGTTGTGGAAATACTAAATAACTTCAGGTCCAATGCTTAGCATCATACTGTTATCCTATTACAGCAAGGAGCGGATAATCGCCGCTTACGACAAGGTCGGCAGTGTCATGGCAGAAAATGACATTCCCTTTGAGTTCATCATTATTGATGATGGGTCGGAAGACGAATCATACAGGCTGGCCCTTGACCTGGAGAAGAGACACGGGAATGTCAGGGCATACAGGTTAAGTCGTAATTACGGTTCGAACTATGCTGTTTTTGCCGGGCTGAGTATCTGCAGCGGACAGTGTGCCACCTTCATTCCCGATGATGAGCAGCTTCCTTATAAGAAGATAGCTGAGATGTACAGGTTGTGGAAGGCGGGCGAGAAGGTTATTGTACCTTACCGTACCAGTCGGAATGACGGCTTCATGGCCAATCTTGCCGCGAGGACATTCTACACTATAATTAACAGTATGTCAGAGGTTCGCTTTCCTCAGGGAGGCGCCGATGCTTTTCTTATAGACAGGGAGCTTATAGACCTGCTGAATGAGCGTATTCATCCCATCAATACAGCCATTGTGCCCGAGGTGCTGAGGCTGGGGTTCAGCCCCTGTTTTATACCTTATGAGAGGGTGAGGGGTACAAATGTGAAGTCGCGCTGGACACTGAAGAAGAAGATGCGCTTTTTCAAGGACATTTTCTTTTCAGGATCAACCTGGCCGATAAGGATCATAACCTGGGTGGGATTCGTCTTTGCTTTTCTGGCTTTTTGCATGATAATATTTTACGGTTATATAGCCATCTTTGGCAACCCTGACTTCTGGGGCGAGAAGCTGCCGGGATGGACATCGACGGTGGTGATAATTTCTTTCTTTTCCGGGATAACGCTTTTTTCACTTGGAATAATTGCCGAGTATATATGGCGCATCTATGAAGAGGTAAAGGGGCGGCCCGGGTATATCATCAGGAAAAAGGATGGGGAAGAATAGCGCTGCTGTCAGCTTCCGGATATTTATCCTGATAAGCGGCGGAATATGCCTTGCATATTGCCTGCTGTTCCGGCCGATAACCTATGAAGCGCAGGGTGACTTCCCGGCCTATCTTGACCTTGCCAGACAGATCTTCCATATGCCCGGGGCCACGGACACCGATCTGAGTCACCGTTCACCATTGTATTCAATAATCCTCGGGCTCTTCCTGCTGGTTTTCGGAGAGCCGCATTACCTGACAGCTCTTCTCGTCGTACAATATGCGCTGATTTTTGCTTCTTCCCTGCTGATCTACCGGATCACCCTAAAGCTGATGGGGAACCATCTCGCTGCAATGATATCAGGCCTTGCCGGCCTCCTTAACCTGACAGTCATCTTCTTCGGGTTCATGATACTGTCAGAGACGCTGGCCCTGTTCCTTTTCACCCTGATGGCGTGGTTGCTGCTGAGACATTACCGTGACGGCAGTCCATGGATAATCCTGCTTGCAGGGCTGACAGCAGGAATGCTGATCCTGACCCGGTTCAACATGATCGGCATACCTGTGGTGGCGGCAGTGTTGATGGCATTGACAGCGGCAGTCGACAGGAAGAGATCCCGCCTCTACGGGGTGTTGCGTAATATTTTGCTGTTCATGGTTGGAGTTGTTTTTATAACCGGTCTATGGGCGTTGCGCAATTACATAATGTTTGACCGTTTTGAACTGATACCGAAACATCATACCGGACAACGGTGGGCGGTGCCCGCAACCATAGACGAAAGCAATACAGTGAGCGAAGAGTATAGAGGGGTACATGAGATTTTCCTCAGGACCCGCGATGAGCTCCTGGAAAAAGAGAGGTCCATGGTTTACAGGAAGAGCTCGCTGCTGGAGCACGGTTTCATAAGGAAGATCAATGACAGTTTCAGGCCTGAGGTAAGCGGCTATTTTATGTACAGGGATTCCGAGGATGAGCTGCTTGCCTGGTACGGACTGGAGAAGAATCCGGATGGAATCCGTAATCTTAGCGGGAAGCTTAAGCCGTATTATGAGGAGATTGCCAAACAGAACAGGAGCAAGATCAACCGTTTGAGGGTCTACTCCTTTCTTTATTCCTTCAAACATATCTCCCCCACCCTGCCCATTAAGGAGCCGGTGAATCTCAATGTGCTTCCCTCATTCATTCTGAAGGCATACAAGGTTCTGTTCATACTGATGGTTGTGCTGACCTATCTCGGTTCAGTGGCACATATGATCTGGATGGTCAGCAGGAGAGGAAGGTTGCGGAAGGCTTTACCATGGTTGTTATTGTATGGTCTTATATGGTATTTACCGCTGGCAAATACTTATGCCAATGTTCTGGGTGATGCAAACCGGTTCAGATATCCGGCGGATATGATTATCACCGGATTGTTCGTCGCTTTAATTTTTCTGGTCAGACATATGATATTTACAAGAAATGAGCATATCAAAACAGTCGACTGAGTCCATCAGGGTTCAGCGGCTGAGACGGCTGGCTGATGGTCGATATGCGGTGCCCATTATACTGGCCATTATACTGGCCATTCAGCTGGCTCTCTACTGCAATACCCTTACTTTTGCGGGAATATCCGAATCGGGAGCGCTGCTGGGCAAGCTTGAAGCGATTATGGCTGGCGACCGGCCGAAGCCCTTATATGGCTTCTACTGGTATTTCACACCGGCATATATTGCATATTTCTTTATCAGCATTTTTGGCACTATTGATGCCTATTATATTTTTCAATGTCTGCTGGCGACACTTACATCATTTCTTGTTTATATTGTCACTGTCAGGATATCAGGTTCCCGGATATCAGGTGTTGTATCACTCCTTCTCACCACAGTCTATACTGAATACCTGTTATTGAGTTCTGTTTTTTACAATCAGGTTTATGAAAACTTCTTTACCGTTCTCTTTCTTCTGCTGGTGATAAATATTGCGTCATCAGGAACGGTCAGGCACACAATACTGAACAGTCTTGGTGTGCTGGTAGTGGTTTTATTATCCCTTTTCTTCAGGAACACTTTTGTGGTCATTTTCTTTTACCTGTTACTTGCAGGGATCTGGTTTCTGGCCAGGAAGGAGGCAAAACCCGGGGCCACCTTTCTTCTCCTTTCAGTTGTTGTTTTCATGACAGTGTTTGTGATCAAACCGCTGGATCATTTCCGGGAGGGAGAATACACTCCCCCTGCTGCACTGGAGTTCTGGGGTCACACCACTTACGGCGGCAACGGAGGGGAAGTCGGGTTCATCTACAGTGAGAATGAAAAGCGGTTTAATGATCGGCTCGAGGCGTACGCAGATGAGAGAGGATTATCTGACATCACTCCGGAGGTGATAGACGCATTCAAGGCCTCGGAGGTACGCCGGTTTATGACCACAACTCCTCACAAATGGATCTTTCTTCAGGTGAAGAAGGTTTTCTATACCTTTGGGATCATACCTCAGCGTGACGGGCTGACAATGCTCATGACAGGCAGGGCACCACTGACGCTGGTCCCTTCTGCTATTCTGTTGCAGATCCCGTTTCTGCTCATCATTGTACTGCTTATCATGACCGTGGATATAAATCTCCACCGAATTTTCAGCGTGCACGGGAAGGTTTTTCTGACATACCTGCTTGGCTTATACCTTGTGGCGGCAATTTCAGTATACGGGGCGTGGGCAGAGCGGTACAGGATAGTGGCCGTGATAGCCTTTATCATTCCAGTCATAGGAGTCAATATAGGAAGACTTAAGACACTTGTTGGTCGGGATGGAAGGAAAGAGCTTATGATAAGGTTATTTTTCGTGGTGTTAATGGTGATCATCTGGGGATTACAGGCATATGAAGCACTGGTAATACACAAGGAAAGGTATTTGGGTGCAATTGACAGGATATTGCAATGAATTTGTGATTTACGATTTTGGGAAGAAAATAAACAGAGAATAATGATGAAGATTTTAGTAACAGGGGGAGCAGGTTACAAGGGTACGGTGCTTGTAAGGAAGCTGCTTGAACAGGGTTATAATGTGACCCTTCTTGATAACTTTATGTACGGCTACGAGCCGGTAATGCACCTGGCAACCAACAGGAACCTTGAGATTGTAAAGCATGATATCCGCAACGGCATACCGGGGATGAAGGATTATGATGTTATTTTCCACCTGGCTGGCATAAGCGGTTTCCCGGCATGTGCGTCAAATCCTCATTCAGCCCAGCTCATCAATGTGGAGGCGGTACGTCAGATAGCCAGGGATCTCTCGCCGGGCCAGATGCTGATCAATGCTTCCACCACCTCAATGTACGGCAAATCGGGTGAGCCATGTGATGAGAACACACCCGTTGATCCTGTCAGCACGTACGCTCAGACGAAGCATGCCGCGGAGCAGATACTTCACGATAAGCCGAACGTTGTCTCACTGCGGTTTGCAACGGTGTTCGGCTTCAGTACCCGTATGCGGATGGATCTGATGGTCAATGACTTCGTATATAAGGCTGTCAAGGAGAGGGTCATAGTGCTTTTTGACAGTTTCGCGAAGCGGACCTTTATTCACGTGGAAGATGCTGCCGACTGCTATATCTTTGCCATGAAGAATTTTGACCTGATGAAGGGTGGGATTTACAATGCAGGCGGAAACAGCCTGAATTTTTCCAAGGAGGAGATAGCTGAAAAGATCAGGAGGAAAGTTGATTTCTCAATTATCAATTCAGAGGTTAAGGACAAGGATCTAAGACATTTCATTGTCAATTTTGACAGGATTGAAAGGATGGGGTTCAAACCAGCCCGTACCGTTGAGGACGGCATTGACGAACTGATCAGGATTTATGGTTTCTATGAATATTTTTCGCATTACAAGACAATCTAGAATCAAATGCTGGACAAATCTAATCCTGACCTGGCAATAAACGGGGGAACACCTTTAACCGGTCAGCCGGTACTGATACACAAGCCTTACCTCAACGAGGATGATTTTGCTGCGGTAGACCGGGCTGTAAGATCAACCTTCGTATCAGGGGATGGCCCGGAGTGCCGCATGTTTGAAGAGATGCTTGCCGGCTACCTGGGCTCTAAGCACGTCTTATTCGTCAACTCCGCCACAGCTGCCCTGGAGCTGGCATTCAGGGTGAAGGCTTTTCCTCCCGGGTCAGAGGTGATAGTACCTGATTTTACATATACTTCAACCGCTCTCGGTGCTGTCTACAATAACCTGAAGATTGTGCTGGCTGATGTGTATGCTGATAACGGCAGCATTGATGTTTCGAAGCTTGAGCAATACATCACTGCCAGAACTGTAGCAGTTGCTCCTGTTGACTATGCGGGCATCCCGGCCGACATGGATGCGATCAATGCAATTGCAGGCAGGCACGGACTTTATGTAGTGCATGACACGGCGCAGTCACTTGGTTCTATTTATAAAGGTCGTAAAACAGGCACCCTGGCTGACATTTCAACATTCAGTTTCCACGGAACCAAGAACCTGACTACCGGTGAGGGTGGCGCCGTGGTCACCGATGATGACACCATTGCTGCTCGTATCAGGGTGCTTCGCGAGAAAGGAACCGACAAGCACACCTTCATTACTGAAAACCGTACCAGGGGTTTTTATGAATATGTTGATACCGGGAACTCCTATGTTCAGTCGAACATTCTTGGAGCCCTTGGCGTATCACAGATGAGGAAGATTGAGATGATGAACGGATTGCGCAGGAGCATTGCGGAGTACTATATTGAAAATCTCAGCAGCATAGAAGAGATTGAATTTATTCGCATCACCAAAGGAGCTGAGACCAACTGGCACATCTTCGGCATACTGGTGCCCCCGGAAGAGAGGTACTGGGTTATGGATGCCCTGAGGGATGAAGGAGTGATGGCCAACGTTCACTATTCGCCCCTGCACATGAACAGGTTCTACAGGGAGCTGGCAACGGACGAAGAGATGCCCGGATCAATGGCCTTCTTCAGTCGTTTCCTCAGGCTGCCTCTCTATCCTTCACTTACCCGGCAGGAGCAGGAGACTGTTGTAATGGCTGTTAAAAAGGTTTTTAAAGCATAGAAGAGATGTTAAAGAGGTTTTTCTGGTGGCTGGAGGATCTGGGCTGGAACATCAAGTGCCGCTATGGTTTCTGGCTGCACGGTCCATATGGTCTTGCAAGGGTCATTGAAAAGATGCCTTTCAGGTATATTGTCAAGTATCTGAGAAGGTATGGTGCAACCGTTTCTGATACCACCAGGATTGAGAGAGGAATGATCATTCAGCGCCCTGATACCGTAAGGCCTTTTAAGAACCTGATTCTAAAGGAGGGATCATTTGTGGGGTACAAGGCAATAATGGATCTGTCTGAGCCGATTGTCTTTGAAGAGTATGCCGGTATAGGAGGGTTCTGCCAGGTATGGACTCACCAGACAACCACACTAATTCCTCCCTGCCCTGAGAACAAGGGGCCGGTAACCCTTAAGCGCAATTCGATCTGTTATTCGGGGGTGATAGTCTCACCCGGGGTTACGATAGGGGAAAATGCCCGTGTGGGCGCCTGCTCACTGGTAAACAAGGATGTTGAGCCGGACACCTTTGTTGGAGGGGTACCCGCCAAACCGATCACTGCAGGAAAGTCCTGATGAATACGGGAAAAAGGTTTGTTTTCAGGGTGATTAACCGGCTGCGTTGGATTTTTGATTCCCTTCGTTGGGGATTCTACCGGCATTTCAAATCTGCAGCAGTGGGCATTCAGTCTGATTTGCCGGTTGCCATTGGCATTACCACGTTCCTGAACCGTTTCGACATATTTTTCAAACCGCTTGTCCGAAAGCTGGCTTTCCTGTTTCCCGGATGCCGGATCATTGTTGCAGCAAACGGCAGCGTGCTCAGGGAGGAGCAGCAGAGGTACCTGCATGAGTTAAGGGAGTTTTGCGGCGGGTATGCTAACATAGAGCTTATAGCATATGTAAACCCCGTGGGCCTCAGCCATCTGTGGAACCGGATTATGGATGCGGCCGGAGAAGATAAGGTGTTGATGCTGAATGATGACCTGAAGATAAAAACCGGGTTCGGAAGATTTCTTGGGAGTTCGGGGATATTGAAGGAGGAGATTGCAACAATTAACTCCTCATGGAGCCATTTTTTGATATCCCGGGAGATATTTTCGACGGTGGGTCCGTTTGATGAGGAGCTCAGGGAGGTGGGGGGCGAGGATGATGATTATCTGGCCCGCCTGGCGCTGAGGGGTCTGAGGCCGGCAGACTACAGGTGTGATGCGGTTGCCAGGAAAAAGAAAAAGAGAAGAAAGGTGCCCCGGCTGAATTCCTATGGTAAGGATATGACAAAGGAAGCAGGAGGATACAGTTCATACAACACTGATTATTTAAGGCGCAAGTGGGACATATCTGATGATTATTTCGAGGGGGCTGTAGAGGTACCCCGCCGAAGAAACAGATACTGGAAGCTGAGGAGAAACGGCTCCCAATAGAGTATCCTGCACCTGATCAACCTATATGGAAAGTTTAAAAACCCGCACAACCAGGGGATTGTTCTGGAGTTTCCTTGACTCTTTCGGGGTCTATCTGGTCAAGTTCGGGTTCACCATAGTCATTGCCAGGACTCTCTCACCGGAGGACTATGGTCTTATGGGGATGATAGTGATCTTCATCTCGCTGGGCCAGATGCTGATGCAGGGCGGTTTTTCGATGGCACTGATCCAGAAGAAAGAAACCACACAGGATGACTTATCCACGGCATTCTGGTTCAATGTCATCACTGCCGGAATTATTTATGTCATCCTGTTTTTTAGCGCAGGAGGCATCGCCTCATTTTTCGGGAAGCCGATACTTGTAAGTATTACAAGGGTTGCAGCAATAGGAATTATCCTTAACTCCCTCTGTTCAGTCCAGATGTCTATCCTGACAAAGAGGATGGATTTCAAGAAGCTCACCTGGATAAATCTTGCCGGTGCGCTGATTTCCGGGACAACCGGACTTTTATTGGCATTGATGGGGTATGAGGTATGGGCTTTGGTGTTTCAGACATTGGCAGGCAACGCAATATATCTGGCAGGGTTATGGATCACATCGAAATGGAAGCCAGAATTGATATTTAGTATTCAATCATTTAAATCGTTATTTAATTTTGGTTATAAGATCCTGTTGCAGGGATTGACTGATGTAATCTTTACCAAAAGTTATTTCCCGCTGATAGGGAAATTGTTTCCTCTGGCTCAATTGGGATACTATACCAACGCCAACAGATTTTATGATTTATTTATACGTCAGACGTCAAATTCGGTCAATCGTGTCATTTTCCCTGCTTTTGCTATTATTCAGGAGGATAAGGAAAGGTTCAATGCAAATTATATCCGGTCATTTAACCTCCTGGCTACAGCAATGTTTATGGGTTCTGTTTTGCTTATTATCGTCAGCCGGCCTTTTGTTGAACTGGCCCTGACAGAAAAGTGGTTATCTGCAGTACCCCTGATGAAGTTGTTTTTTGTTGAAGGCTTCTTTTTCCCATTGTTGTTGATGAATCTCAATATTCTTAATTCATCAGGTCGAAGTGATGCTTCTCTGAAAATTGATATAGTCAAAAAGGGTTTAATAGCTTTGAGCGTTATCATTTTGTTCAGGTTTGGAATAGAGGCGCTCATAATTGGGCAGGTAACAGCAACATTCATCGCCTTCGCCGGTTCCCTTGTTGTCATAAGAAAATATCACAGCGTCAGGTTAAACAATGTTGGCGTTACGCTTTTCAAGCTATGTATAATAATGGGGATTAGTTTCCTCACAAGTTTTTTGCTCATCGAACCTTTGAATATTTCTGATTTGGCAGAGTTGCTTATCAAGTGTGTCCTGGTTCCGGTCATGTTTTATGGTTTTGGCAGGATCCTGCACATTGAAGCTATTAATGACTTGAAAGACTTTCTGGGGAGTTTCATCTCGCGGCGCCTACAACCATGAAAAAGCGTTTACAGACATTCTGCACGGTTTTCCCGAATTATCAGGATTTTCATTTTTTCAAGGATCCGGGGCAGATTCCATACAGGTTTGCAAAGCTTGGCTGGGATGCATCGGTTATATGCTATGATAAGGGCCAGGATTTGCATCATACCCGGAAATATTTGAAGGTCATTAAACGTCCGGGGAAATTGTGTTGGAGAAGATTTAACCTGGGAATTATTATCTATCTCATCGTCAATGCCAGAAATATAGACGTATTGCACGTTTTTCACCTGGCATGGAGTTCCCTTGTTTTCATCTGGGTCTTTAAATTATTTAACAGAAATGGTTTTGCATATCTGAAACTTGATGATTGCGTGTTTTCGGGTGATCAGCCCCGGGAGACAGACAGGGAAGAGAGGAGAGATATAAAATCAGGCCGGACAGGAATCAAAAGGAAGTTGAAGAACAGGATATCCCGAAAGTACCTTATCGGGAAAGTAGACCTGTGGAGCATTGAAGACGAATACAGCAGGGAGGTGTACGAAGAGAGGTATCATTTTATGAAAGGAAGGATCATAGTTGTTTATAATGGCCATTCAGTTGATCTTACAGAACTTCCCGAGTCAATAAGTTCGGCCAGGAAAGATGATATTATTCTTACGGTAGGGAGGCTTGGCACGTTTCAGAAAGCAACGGATGTATTGCTGGAAGCTTTTGCAACGGTTGCCCGAAAAAGCAGTTATAATCTTCACCTTGCCGGGGCAGTGGTACCGGAATTTGCAGACTACACTGAAAAGTATCTGCGCGAAAATCCGGATCTGAAGGACAGGATATTCTTTCATGGTCCTCTTGGCAGGGAGGCACTTTACTCACTTTACTCCAGATCCAGAATATTCTGTCTGCCGTCAAGATTTGACAGTTTACCGAATGTTTTTCCCGAGGCAATGTTTTTCGGGAATGCCATTGTTACAACCACCGCAGTATCTCTGAAGTACCATATTGATAAGTTTGGGGTGGGAGTGGCTGTGAAAAAAGATGATCCCGGGGCTCTTGCAGATGCCTTGTTAAGGCTTATAGATGATAATGATCTGTTGGACCGGATGGCTATGCAGGCTCGCATGATCGCTGACACCCTTTTAAGCTGGGACAGAATAGCAGTGTCACTTCAGGAAGAGATATTGAACCGCATCGAAAAACTACAGGGATGAGTTCGGGAACTTCAGGTGCCATAAACCGTTTGACAGGGTGGATCTCTTCCTGGCATGATATTTATAAATTCCTGGCAATAATTGTAATTACAATCTATGCAACCTATTATGCACCCAATCCTGTTAAGGCATCATGGTATGTGATAATTCTGGCAGCTTACTACTTCTCCAAAAATGAAGCTTTGTGGCTTGCTGTTTTCCTCACCACTGCAGACGGGTTTATGAGTTTTTTTGGTCTCTATACTGTTACTCTCACTCCGCTGCCCGGTCTCCCGGCTATAGAAATCTCACAGATTTACATAATTCTTACAGTTGTAAAAGCTGCGGGAAAAAGGAAAAATCCGATGATCTTTTACAACAAATACCTGCAAGTTCTTCTTGTATATCTGTTATTTAGTATCATATGGGGTCAGATGATGGGATTAAGCGGTGAGTTGAACGTCTACTTTCGCGTATTGAAAGGCGTTTTGCCCATGATGTTGTTCTATTCGATTCCAAGGTTGTTTGTCGATCAGGAAAGTTATAACAGGTTTTTCCGAATAATTTTTGTAATTGTGCTGGCTGCATTTGTAGCGCAGGTCATCACCTTACTCAGAGGGCTGTCACCACTTGATATATTAGGTCTTAATACCGGAGAGGCTGAAGAGGGAAACAGTGACTTCAGGGTTTTTTTCAGTGCCAATTGTACTCTGATTGGCTTGTTCGGAGCTCTCTATTATCTAAACCTGAGAGTGGTGCAATACTGGCACAGGATATTGTTTTACTCTGTGGTTTTTGCCTCGTTGGCAATGGCGGTCCTGTCAGCAACCAGAGGCTGGATTATTGGGTTCAGTATAATATTAATACTTGGTTTTCTTTTAACAGGGATTACCAAAGCAAAGAGGATTGCAGAATTTGCACTAATTGTATTGCCGCTTCTATATATTGCTGTCACCAATCCAACCATAAAGGATCAGCTGATTTTTTCACGTGAGAGGCTCGGCAAAATGGAAAGCATTACACAGGGTGACCTGTCGGCCGGAGGAACATTACAGAGACTGGATCTGCGAAGCAACAGGGTCATGGACGGCTGGAGGCAAAATCCCATTTTCGGATGGGGACTGTCGGATACAGGTTATTTGTATGGAGATGGGCATGTCGGAAATCAAAGCTTGCTGGCTATGTCAGGTGTAATCGGGTTTGTTTTGTTAAATGGTTTTCTTGTCTTCTTTTCAATAAAGCTGATTAACATCTATTTCAGTTCCGGACGATTTAATTCCAGGGATAAATCCCTGCTGGTGTTTATCATTTTTCTGTCGGGCTGGTTCTTCATTCATTCCACCAGCGGTCAGCAGTTTAACTATGTCGGAATGCCGGCCAAGATCATACCCCAGGCGATCTTTTTCAGTTTTGGGGCATTCAGGTATGAACAATCAATGAGAAGGATTTATGGAAAAAAGGTTTGACAAGGCGCTGTTGCTCTGTCCCGGAAAATATTCCCTCACCAACTCACTTTATGATATTCTTGCTGAGCTGTCGGGTGAGGTCATAATTCATGATCCGGTCTCTGACCTCAGTGCCGGAGAACTGAAGATCAACAGTCAGATCTATCGGTTTCCGCACAGCATCAGAAAAAGATGGGAAGAATGGTTCAGCAGAAAGGCAAATCAGGCTTTGCTGGACCTCGTCAGCAGGATTGAACCGGAAGTGATTATGGTTTATAATTCATTTTTTTTGCGGCCGGAGACCTGTTCTATGATGAAGAAAAAATCATTACTTGTATTCTTCATGGGTGACAGTCCGTTCTACACACCTTTGAATAACTATTACCTGTCATGCCTGACATATGCTGATCTGATAATCTCTCCGGACTCCATCTGGAATGAACAGCTCAACACCATGGGCCTGCGAAAGACATTGCATCTATTCCCCGGCCCTGATACAAGATCTTATTTCAGGGCAGAAGGTTCAGATAAAGAGTCCGGAGGATTAGGAACGGATATTCTGTATGTGGGATCGTGTTACCTCAATTCCTGGGGATATAAGAAAGCCTATCTGATGAGCAGGTTCACGGACTTTAATTTCAGAATTTATGGTAACAGTGCATGGAAGAGATGGTTCAGTTTTTTCCCCGAACTAAAGTCTGTATACAAAGAGAGTGGATATATATCAACTGAGGCTTTGAACCGCATGTTTAACCTGACCAGGCTGATTCCGGTAGATGGCAATCCGGGGATACTTGCCGGTGCCCACATTAGAATGGCGGAAGCACTGGCTGCAGGTGCCCTCCCACTGATTGAATATAGAATTGATGTTGAAAATATCCTGTTTAAAGATATCGGACATGAAATACCCCTGATACGAGATTACAGCAAGGCAGGTGATATGGCATCATACTGGCTTTCTGATGAAAAGGGGAGAAGAGAGGTGGCAGACTCCATGTTTGATTATCTGTCAGAAAAATACAGTGCCGCGATGAATGCCGCAAGGATTGAAGAAGTCCTGTAAAGCAATCAGCAAAAATGGAAAGAAGCATCTGTCTTGTACATTTCAATAAGACGCCCGGAGGCATTGAGCTGCTTCTTCCGGGCATAATCAGGGCATT
>WOYI010095094.1_pt3 | contig 22176 bp, 19 predicted proteins | sample 6423411 | NCBI WGS metagenome assembly WOYI01 (sample SAMN13441803, study PRJNA592873) | oil field metagenome | biome: oil field; feature: oil-well bore; material: oil-contaminated soil; isolation source: oil-contaminated soil from oil-well borehole | place: Germany: Wietze | collected 2016-10-18 ... | reverse complement strand
GCTCTCGACATCGATCAGCTGGGACTTGCTCTCGACATCGATCAGCTGGTACTTGAAAGAAGATGAGCCGCTGTTGATCACCAGCACGACGGTCATACGGGCGCCGCCCCCGCTGCCTGCGCCTGGATCGCGGTGATCGCGATCGTGTTGACGATGTCTTCGACCAGCGCGCCACGCGAGAGATCGTTGATCGGCTTGTTGAGTCCCTGCAGGATCGGCCCGATCGCGACCGCGCCCGCCGAACGCTGCACCGCCTTGTAGGTGTTGTTGCCGGTGTTCAGATCGGGGAAGACGAACACCGTCGCGCGGCCGGCGACATCGGACCCGGGCATCTTCGCCCTCGCGACGGCCTCGTCGGCGGCGGCGTCATACTGGATCGGCCCCTCGACCCGCAGTCCGGGGGCCCGTTCGCGGACGAGCGCCGTGGCCGCGCGCACCTTCTCGACGTCTTCGCCCGAGCCCGACTCGCCCGTCGAGTACGACAGCATCGCCACCCGCGGTTCGATTCCGAACTGCGCGGCCGTCGCGGCGGACGAGATGGCGATGTCGGCCAGCTGCTCGGTGGTCGGGTCGGGGATCACCGCGCAGTCGCCGTACACCAGCACCCGATCGGCGAGGGCCATGAGGAACACGCTCGAGACGACCGACACCCCGGGCTTGGTCCTGATGATCTCGAACGCGGGGCGGATGGTGTGCGCCGTCGTGTGCGCCGCCCCCGAGACCATGCCGTCGGCCAGACCCAGGTGGACCATCATCGTGCCGAAGTACGACACGTCGGTGACCGTGTCGGCGGCCTGCGCGTAGGTCACGCCCCGGTGCGTGCGCAGCAGCACGTACTCCGTCGCGAAGCGGTGGACGGTGTCCGGATCGAACGGGCTCAGCACCCGCGCGGCAGTGATGTCGAGACCGAGCTCGACGGCGCGTCCCCGCACCTCCGCCTCGTCTCCGAGGATGGTGAGGTCGGCGATCCCCCGCGCCAGCACGGTCGCGGCGGCACGGAGGACGCGGTCGTCATTCCCCTCGGGAAGGACGATGCGCCTGCGCCCGGAGCGCGCGCGCTCGAGCAGCTGATACTCGAACATGAGCGGGGTGACGACGCTCGAGTTCGCCAGCCCCAGCGCCGTCGTCAGCCGCTCCGTGTCGACGTTCCGCTCGAACAGCGCCAGGGCGGTGTCGTAGCGTCGCTGGGAGCCGGCGGCCAGCCGGCCGCGCGTGCCCATGACCCGGACGGCCGTGTCGTACGTGTCGAGGTCGGTCTGCACGATGGGCAGCGAAGAATCCAGGCCGGCCATGAGTCTCTCCACGGTATCCGGCAGAGGGAACGGGCCGTTGAGGACGATGCCGGCGATCGACGGGAAGGTGCCGGACGAGTTGGCCAGCAGCAGTCCGAGCAGCACTTCGGTGCGATCGGCGGGGACGATCACGATCGCCCCTTCCTGCAGTCGCGCCAGAACGTTGTTGAGCGACATCCCGGCCACCAGGACGTCGAGGACTTCGCGGGTGAGGAGCGCCTCATCACCGCTCAGCAGCGTGCCGCCCAGCGTGCGCATGACGTCGCGCACGGCGGGCGCGACCAGGTACCGGTCCTCGGGGATCGACCACACCCCCACGTCGGACTCGCGTGTGCCATCCACAGCCGGCACTTCGGCGACGATCCGGGCGATCTCGGCATTGATCGCGGGCAGCTTCGCCGGATCGGCGCGGTTGGTGATGACGGCGAACAGCTCTGCCCGGTGGTGCTGCAGCTCGGTGACGGCCTGTGCGGTGAGTTGGCCCAGTTCCTCGGGCGTCCGCGCATCCGAAGCGCCGAGCCGATCGCCCTCGCTCGCTCGGCCGTTGAGCACGAGAAGAGCCGGAGCGCCGAGGTTCGCCGCGATGCGCGCGTTGTAGCCGAGCTCGGTCATCGAACCGACGTCGGTGAAATCGCTGCCGACGATCACGACGGCGTGGCACTTGGCCTCGACCGCCTTGTAGCGCTCCACGATCGTCGAGAGCGCGGCATCCTGGTCGCGCCGCACATCGTCGTAGGTGACCCCGACGCACTCGTCGTAGGTCAGGTCGACGTCGATGTGTTCGAGCAGCATTTCGAGCACGTAGTCGCGCTGCGCCGTCGACCTGGCGATCGCGCGGAAGACGCCGACTTTCGGTGTCACGCGCATCAGCGCGTCGATCACACCCAGCACGATCGTGGACTTGCCGGAGTGGCCTTCCGCGGACGTGATGTAGATGCTCTGTGCCACGGGCCCAGCCTAGGGTCTGGCCGTACCGCGCGACCAGGATGGCCCGGAGAAAACCGCCGTCACGCAAAACTCTCCGCGAACCCGGCAGAGCCCGGTTACCCTTGCTACGTTTCCGTCCTGGGGGAGTTGGCCTGGGTGCCGTCTCGCGGAGAGCTCACGCAAGTCTAGCCGACTGCCCGCGGATCAAAAAGACTGGGCCCCACCCCAGAACAGAGGTCGGGCCCAGCGCGTGGCGGAAGTGACAGGATTTGAACCTGCGAGGCGAGTTACCCCGCCTACATGGATTCCAGCCATGCTCCTTAGGCCGCTCGGACACACTTCCAAGGGACGATCCTACCTCAGGTCCGCTCGCGCCCCCTCGGGGCTTACTCGAGGCACGCTCGGGGCAAGCCCGGGGCAAGCTCGGGCCCTGGCCCGCGCTAGAGGATCGGGAGTTCGCGCGTGCGGTCCCAGGGCTCCGTCCAGCCGAGCCGCGTGAAGAGTCCGTCCAGCAGCATCGCGGTGAATCCCCAGACCAGGGGAAGGCCGGTCGGATGATCCAGGACGAATCCGGGACTCCGCCACTCTTCGCCGTCACGGCGGACGACGGTCACGCCGCGATTCATCGGGTCGAGCAGGTCGGCCACCGGCGCTCGGAATACGGCGGCCGATTCTGCTTCGTCGACCGCGTGCACCGGGGTCTGATCCCGCCACCAACCGAGCACCGGGGTCACCACATGCCCGGAGGTGCCGAGGGGAACCGGGTCGAGCGCGCCGAGGACGTCGACACCGGCCGGGTCGAGCCCCGTCTCCTCGCGCGCCTCGCGGAGCGCCGCGCCGATCGGGCCGTCGTCGCCCGGATCGAGCCGCCCCCCGGGGAACGCGACCTGCCCGGGGTGCGTGCGCAGCGTTGTCGCGCGCGCCAGCAGGAGCACATCGAGGTCGCGCGAAACCGCGACCGCGTGGTGATCGCTCGGGAGGTGGTCGAGCACGCCGAACAGGATCAGGACGGCGGCCGCGCGGGAGTCGGCGGGTATGGGGAAACCCCCGGTATCCGCGATCGCGCCCGCTTCATCAGCGACCCGCACGAGTTGCGCATACGCCGTCGACGGCGACGGCGACGGCGACGTCGGATCAGCGGGCACGGGCACTCGTTCAGGCTACGCCCGTCCCTCGTCCCCCTTCCCCCGTCCCCCGGCCCGTTCCGGCCACTACCGTGGAGGAGTGGCCCTTTCCTCTCGCACCGCAGCCCGCCCTCCGCGCCCGACGATCGCGCTGGAGGTGGTCGCGACGGAGCAGCTGAACGCAACGCTCGTGCGGGTCACCTTCGGCGGCGCGGGGTTCGCGCAGTTCGAGGACCGTCCCGAGACCGACAAATACGTCAAGCTGAAGTTCACAGCGCCGGATTCCCTCCCCGTGACCCGCACCTACACGGTGCGCAGGGTCGATCACGACGCGCGCACGATCGACATCGACTTCGTCATCCACGGCGACGAGGGTCTCGCGGGTCCGTGGGCCGCCGGTGCGCGTCCGGGTGACCGTCTCACCATGATCGGTCCGGGCGGCGGGTACCGCCCCGATCCCGCCGCGGACTGGCACCTGTTCCTCGGCGACGCGGCGGGCCTGCCCGCGATCGCGGCGGCCCTCGACGTCCTGCCGCAGGATGCCGTGGGACACGCGTTCATCGAGGTCGACACGGATGCCGCCATCATCCCGGTCGAGACTCCCGAGGGGGTCGAGATCGAGTGGGTCGTGAACTCCGCGCACGACGCCGACGCGCTCGCCGTGGTCCTCGCGCAGTTCGAGTGGCCCGCGGGTGCGCCCCAGGTGTTCGCCCACGGCGAGCGCGAGTCGATGAAGGCGCTGCGCCCCGTGCTGTTCGAGCAGCACGGCCTCGACCGCGGCCACGTGTCGCTGTCGGGGTATTGGGCACGGGGACGCACGGAAGATCGCTTTCAGGCCGAGAAGCGCGAGCCGATCGGCCAGATCCTCTGAGACGAGGGGCTTCATCCTCTGAGACGAGAGGCTTCATCCTCTGAGACGAGAGGCTTCGGTTCCGGCTTCGGTTCCGGCTTCGGTTCCGGCGCCGGCTTCGGTTCCGCCGCAGGTGCAGCTTCAGCTCGGCCGACCGGGGCGCTCCGCCGGTCACCCGCGACGCTTACGATCGAGGGATGACCGGCTCCTCCCTCGTCCTGGTCGCCAACTCCGGCGACAGCACGATCAGCACCTTCCGCCTCCGGGACGGAACGCTGGAGAGGCTGGCGGTCACGCCGGGGGTGACGGGATGCTCGAACTTCGCCGTCGACGCCGAGCGCGACCTCGTCCACGCGTCGCTCAAGGCCGACGGCACGGGCGCTCAGCCCGGCATCCTGACCCTGTCGCTCGACCGCCGGACCGGTGAGCTGACACCGCTCTCGCGACTCGACCTGCCCGCCGGCCCCATGAGCTACCTGACGCTCACCCGCCGCGGCACGGCGCTGCTCGGCGCCGCGTACGGCGCGGGCTACGGCTTCATCGCGCCCGTGACCGATGGCGCCGTGGGCGAGCCGACCGCGCGCGTCGACTTCGCGAACCTGCACTCGGTGACCACGAGCGCCGACGGCCGGTTCGCGTACTTCGTCTCGCTCGGCGACGATCTGATCGCGCAGTACGCGATCACCGATGAGCTCGCTCTCACGCCCCTCGCTCCGGCGACTGTCGCCGCGCCGAAGGGATCCGGTGCGCGCCACATCGTGCTGAACCGCGCCGAAGACGCCGCGTATGTCCTCACCGAGTACTCCGGCGAGGTCCTGCACTTCTCACGTCACAGGGATGCCGGCACGCTGAGCCCGCGCAGCGCCGCGAGCGTCGTGGATCCCGCCGCCGGTCTCTCGCACAGCCGTTTCGGCGCCGACCCGCGCGCAGAGCACCTCATCTGGGGTGCCGACCTGCACTTCAGCAGCGACACCGTGCTCTGGGCCTCGGAGCGGAGCGCTTCGACGCTCGCCCCGATCGCGGTGGCGTCGGACGGCTCGGTCAGCGACGCCCGGAGCTTCGTCGTGACCGAGCCGCAGCCGCGCGGATTCGCCGTGAGCCCCGACGGCGCGTGGCTCATCGCCGCGGGTGAGCGGTCGGCCGGCGTGACCCTCTACGCCGTGGCGGGTGACAGCCTCGCTCTGCGCCAGCGCGCCGAGACCGGTCGCGCCGCCAACTGGGTCCGCTTCGCGTGAGTCGCTTGAGCCGAGCCGCTTGAGCCGAACCGCTTGAGCCGAACCGCTACTCGGACCCGCTGAACACGGCGCGCAACACGAAGAAGACGATCACCGCGACGACGGCGACCACCAGCAGCTTGACGATCAGCGCGAGCACGCTGAAAAGCACGTTGACCAGCACCCACGCGATGACGATGGCGACGATGACGCCGACGACGGTCCAGAGACTGCTTGTGTTCACGCATCCAGCGTAATCGGGCGCGGAGCGACCAGCTCCACCACCGCGCGGCGCGAGGCCAGCGCGTTGACCACGCCGAGCCCGAGCACCAGGAGCGCCGCTGCCACCGGAAGGAGCATCGCGATCGTGGCCGAGGTCGCCTCGGCGAGCGCACCCGTGACCGCCGAGGCGATCGCCTGGGCGAGCGTCAGCGCCGATCCCACGAGGGTCATCGTGGTCGCCGAGCGCCCGTCGGGGCTGCGCTCCCCCGCGAGGGTGAAGAGGGTGACGAGGGTGGGGCCCACCCCGAGGCCCATGAGGCAGAGCATCACGATGACGGTGGTCAGGTCGCCGGCGGTGGCGTACCCCGCCGCGGCGAGCGCGAGAATCGCGCTGAACGCCACCCAGCGGAGGGTGAGGGGGAATCGTGCGGGCAGCAGCATGACCAGAAGCGCCAGGATCGCCGACCCGACGCCCATGAGGCCGTACAGCAGCCCGGATTGCTCGCCGTGCCCCACCGACTGCGCGAAGGCGGTGAGCGAGGTCAGCGTCGCACCGAAGAAGAGGCCGACGCCGAAGGTCGCACCGACGACCACCAGGATGGGCCGCGAGAGCAGCGCGCGCGCCGGCGCCCGCACGACATCGGCATCCGTCACCGCGGCGGTCGGATGCAGGGCGAACGCCGTCACGAATGCGAAACTCAGCACGGCCGCCATCGCGATCGGCGCCCACGGAGCGACGAACGACGCCAGCACGCCGACCAGCACCGGCCCGATGATGAACGCGGTCTCGTCGACCGCCGATTCGTACGACATGACGCGCGACATCGTGCGCTCACGCCGCTCATCCGAAACGCGATCACGCGTGATTCCGACCAGGCGCGTGCGCGAGAGAGCCGACGCCTGCGGCGCGGTGGCCCCCACCAGCACGGCCGCGAAGAGGATCAGCCCCGCGGTCTGACCGCTCATCACGACGAACGGGAAGAGCGCCAGCAGCGTGCCGTTGGCCAGCCCCACCGGCAGGACGACGGCGCGCTGCCCGAACCGATCGACCAGGTCGCCGATGAGAGGTCCGGCGACGACGACGCCGACCCCCGTCGCCGCCGACGTGAGTCCGGCGAGGGCGATCGATCCCGTCGCATTCGTGACGAGGGTGAGGACGCCGACGACCATCATCGCGAAGGGCAGACGCGCGAGTGCGGCGACCGGAAAATAGCCCCAGCCGGTGTGGCGGATCAGTGTCGGTTGGCTCACGCCGTACCTCCCGAGCGGTCAGCTCGTTTTCACGTGCCGCCTTGCTCCGCAAGCAGGTAGTTGCACCTCGGTGTCACAGTTGCGGCGCCGACCGTACGGCGCGCACCCGATTCTACCGCGATCGCCCCGTCCGCGCACCGGGACGCCGCCCGGAGCCCGCCAGAAGTGCGTGCAGAAGAGGAGCTGCCGAGACGATCATGAGCGCCACGCCGAAGCCGGATGCCGGGCCGAGCAGCAGGATGCCCCCGATCAGCAGGCCGGCGAACAGCACCGCCGAGATCACCCGGCGAAGGGTCTGATCGAGCCGCTCGAGTCGGCGCTCGACGCCGGGATCGGCCACCCGGATGAGACCCGCTTCCAGCTTCGTGAGTGCCCGATCGATGCGTCCGGGCAGACGCAGCGCGGTGCCCGCGGCATCCACCGCTCGACCCGCGACGTCCTGCACCACGTTGCCGGTCTCTTCACGCAGAAGCGTCTGCGCGTACGGCTCGACGGACTCCCAGATGTTGAACCCCGGATCCAGCGCACTGCACAGCCCCGACACGAGCGACATCGCACGGATGATGAGGAGGAAGTTCTCGGGCAGCTGAAAGGGCAGCGAGCGCATCGTCTCGCCGAACTCATCCGCGAAGCCGCGGAACTCACGCGGATCGACGTTCTGCAGTTCGGCGAAGCCCATGCCGCCGAACCGCTGGAAAAGCGCGGTCAGGGCGCGCTCGAGCTCGCCGTTGTCGGCCGACGGCAGCAGCACGCCGACCTGCTCGAACCCGGCGACCATACCGGCGCCGTCGCGCGATGCGACGGCGATCACGAGCTTGCGCAGCCCCGCGCGCAGGCTGGTCGGGATCTGGCCCATCATCCCGAAGTCGATGAAGGTCAGCGTCCACGTGCGCCCCGCCGCATCGGGAGCGTGCGGCGTGACGAAGACGTTGCCGGGATGCGGGTCGGCGTGGAAGAACCCGTCCGCGAAGAGCTGATCGAACATCACCGCGGCGAACTCACCGGCCACGGCAGTCGGATCGATCCCCGCCGCCCGGAGCGCGTCGACGTCGTTGATCTTTATCGCCGTGACGTCCTGCAGCGTCAGCACCCGCCGGGTCGAGCGCTCCCACACGACCTGCGGAGCCGATACGCGCGCGCCGTCGGCCATGTGGGCGGCGAAACGCTCTGCGTTCTCCGCCTCGTGGAGGTAGTCGACCTCTTCCAGGCTGGTCGCCGCGAACTCTTCGACGAGCAGCGGCATGTCGACCCGGTCCGAAACCAGGCGCACGCGGCTCAGCCAGTCGGCCACGCGGCGCAGAGCTGCGAGGTCGACGTCGACGATCCGGTCGATGCCGGGTCGCTGGACCTTCAGCACAACGGCGTCGAGACCGGTGAGGGCAGCATCCTCCGCGGTGAGGCGCGCGCGGTGCACCTGTCCGAGTGAAGCGGCCGCGACGGGGATCTCGTCGACCGAAGCGAACGCGCGCTCCAGTGTCACGCCCAGCTCCGCCTCGGCGGAGGCGCGGATCTGATCGAACGGGACGGCGGGCACCTCGTCCTGGAGCTTCTCGAGCTCGGCGGTGACTTCGGGGGGCAGGATGTCCAGTCGCGACGACAGGAACTGCCCGACCTTGATCATGAGACCGCCGAGGTCGACGGCGAGAGCGTGGAACCGCTGCGAGATGCGCTGCAGCCGGGCTGCCCGCGTGCGCTCGGCGACGCGGCCCAACCCGATGCGCGGCAGGAAGATCTCATACCACCAGGCCTGCAGCATGTACCTCAGGGCGAAGCGGGTGATCCGGCGGTAGCGCGAGCGCTCCGCCGGCATCCGCTCAGTCCCGGGCAAGGATCGCGTAGAGCTTGCGCCGGGCGTCGTCGAGAACCGACACGGCTTCGGCGACCTGCTCGGGCGTGCCCGTGCGTCCCACCTGCATCGCAGCCTGCGCGAGGTTCGCGCCGGACTTGCTCAGCACGACCCCGCCACGGTGGGCGCGCGGTGTCTCGGTGTGCACGGCGGGCTCCGCCGTCGCCCAGGAGCGGTCGGCATCCGCCGCCTCGTCGCGACCGGCCTCGGTCAGCGAATAGGTCTTCCGGCCGCCGGACTCCTCGACCTCGATCAGGCCTTCGTCGGTCAGCATCTGCAGTGTCGGGTAGACGGATCCGGGGCTCGGCTTCCACGCGCCTCCGCTGCGCTCCTCGATCTGCTGGATCAGCTGGTAGCCGTGCATCGGCTGCTCGACGAGGAGCGAGAGGATCGCCGCACGCACGTCGCCGCGAGGGGCGCGGGTGCCGACCTTGCGCCCGAACTGGCCGAACTGGCCGAACGTCTCGCCGAAGCCCTGCCCGATCCCGTCCTTGATCTGGCCCAGGGTGTTCCACAGGTCATCAGCGGATGCGCCGCCGAAGCCCTTGCCCCCGAACCGTCCGTCTGTGAATGAAGTGCCCATGAGTTCCTCCAACGATATATCGAGCGATATTCAACGATACGTCGATGACGGGGCGTGCGACGTGCTTCTGCGCGACTCACAGCGAACGCGAAGTCTCAGGGTTCAGCCGCGGAAGAACGCCCCCGCCACGCGACCGAGGTCGTAGAGGTCGCTCGTTCCGGCCAGCTCCCGGGCCGAGTGCATCGACAGGATGGGGATGCCGACGTCGACCGTGCGCACCCCGAGCCGGGTCGCCGTGATCGGTCCGATGGTCGAGCCGCACGGCACCGCGTTGTTCGAGACGAACTCCTGCGACGTCACCCCCGCGGCCTCGCACCACGCGTGCCAGACTGCGGCGCCGGCGCCGTCGGTCGCGTAGCGCTGATTCGCGTTGATCTTCAGGATCGGCCCGCTGCCCAGCACGGGCCGGACGACCGGATCGTGCTTGTCGGCGTAGTTCGGATGCACGGCGTGGCCGACGTCGCTCGAGACGCACCACGAGGCGGCGAGTGCGCGCAGCTGCTGCTCCCGATCGGCGCCGAGCGAGAGCTGCACGCGCTCGATCACGTCGCTGAGGAAAGGTCCGGCGGCGCCCGAACGCGTTGAGGAGCCGACCTCCTCATGATCGAACACGGCGAGCATCGCGATCTGATCGGTCGCTTCGTGACCGAGGAGGGCGACCACTCCCGCGTGCACGGACGCCAGGTCGTCGAGCCGGCCGCTCGCGAAGAAGACATCGTCCTTCCCGAAGACCGCTCCGCGCGCCGCATCGGCCGTCACCACGTCGTACCCGGTGACACGGGCCGCGTCCACCCCGGCCGCGTCGGCGAGCTCGCCGATCAGATCGGCGGTCTTCGGCTCGCCCAGACCCCACACCGGCTGAGTCTCGGCCTGCTTGTGCAGCGCGAGGTGGTCGTTCGCCTCACGGTCGAGGTGGATCGCCAGCTGCGGCAGGCGGAGCAACGGTCCGGTCGCGGCGAGCACCTCGGTGCCGCCCCGGAGGACGAGTCGGCCCGCGAGACGCAGCTCGCGATCGAGCCACGAGTTCACAAGCGGTCCGCCGTAGATCTCGACTCCGGCCTGCAGCCAGCCGAGGCGGCCGGTGGTCGGCTGCGGCTTGAGCTTCAGCGCCGGCGAATCGCTGTGCGCGCCGAAGATGCGGAACGGAGTGTCGGCGGAGGCAGCCGCGGGCACGACCCAGGCGATCACGGCACCGTCGCGCACGACGACGTGCCGGGCACCCGGCTGCGCGGGCCAGGCGGCGGTCTCGTCGAGTGCGGTGAACCCGGCCTCCGTGAGACGACGGGCGACCTCGGCGGCGGCGTGGAAGCTCGACGGCGACGCGGCGATGAAATCGGCGAGATCCTCGGCATGCGCGAGGACGTCAGCTCTGGCGGGCACGGTTCTCCTCGGTCAGCGAGTCAGCGTGCCTCCAGCGTAGTTCGCGCGGCCCGTCGGCCGGCTCGCGTCACTCCAGTCCAGTGACTCCGACGCCCGCCCACTCGGCCAGGTCGCGGATCTCGGCGTGGACCATCTCGCGCTCCTCGTCGTCGAAGCCGAGCAGCTCGTGGACCGCATTCACCTCGAGTGTCTCCTTCTTCTTGTCGAGCTGCGCATCGAGCAGCCCGACGAATCGGTCGCCGACGAGGATCGGGTGCGCGAAGTAGCCGAAAACGCGCTGTGCCCTCGGCTTGAACTGCTCGAGCACGAAATCGAACTCGAACAGCTCCTTCAGACGCGGGCGGTCGAAGAGCATCCCGTCATAGGGATTGAGGATCGCGACCCGCCCGCCCGCGTCGTCGGCGAGCGCCGCCGCCGCTGCGGGGTCGACGCGCCATTTCCAGTTCGACCCTTCGACCCTCGCCGGCTCCCCGGCATCGCCGACGGGTGTCCACGGCGACTTCTGCTTGGCCAGGCCCGCCGCCTGCAGGCGACGCTGGTCGAGGATGCGGCCCGCGTCGTCGTAGTCGAGCTCGGGCAAATCGCGCGGGAACGCCCGCTCGGCGACATCCCAGCGGCGCAGCCGCCCCTCCCGCCCGACGATCGCAACCTCGCCGGCCCGGGCGAGGAGCTCCAGCATCCGCGGGACCTGATTGGAGCCGTACCACCCGGACTCGCTCGCGTGCGCGACCTGGCTGGTGTCGGCGATCTGCGCCGCCAGCAGAGGGCCCTCGGCACGCAAGGCGGCCAGCACGTCGGCACGGAAGCGCGCGTTCGCTGCCAGCCACTGCGCCGCCTGGGCACGGAAGACGTGACGCTGCATCCGTGCGACGCGCGCCGGCAACAGGGACCCGGCATGGAAGTGACCGTCGTGTTCGAACAGCAGATGGTCCTGCTCGACCGCCTTGCGCAGCTGACCGGGCTCGTACGACCAGCCGATGCGCGACCACAGGATGGTCTGCTCGGACGGCGCGATCGTCGCCGTGGGATCGATCTTGATCGCCGCGAGCTGTTCGGCGACCTCCACGACGTCGCCCGGACGATCGGCGTCGAGCAGCTGCGCGCGCACAACGAGTCGGCGGGCGTCATCGCGCGAGAGCTCATGCATGTCGGCCAGTGTAGGCACCTGCACGACCCGCGACCCGCGTCGCCCTCAGCGGAGCCGGGCGGCACGCTCCGCAGGGCCTGTCAACGCCCGTACGCCTCGAGCCAGCGCAGCCACACTTCACTGAGCGTGGGGTAGGAGGGCACCGCGTGCCACAGCCGGCTGAGCGGCACTTCTCCCACGATCGCGATCGTGGCGGAATGGAGCAGCTCGGCCACGTCGGGGCCGACGAAGGTCGCGCCCACGAGCACTCCGCGATCCTCGTCGACGACCGCGCGCGCGGTCCCCTCGTAGCGCGTCGAATGCGTGCTGGCGCCCGCGACCCACGACAGGTCGTAATCGAGCGCGCGCACCGTGAGACCCGCTTCGCGCGCCGCGGCCTCGGTGAGCCCGACAGAGGCGACCTCCGGGTCGGTGAACGTCACCTGCGGGACGGCTGCGTGGTCGGCGGTCGCGACGTGACGGCCCCACGGGGCATCGTCGACGTCGGCGCCGTGCGCACGCGCCGCGATCACGTCGCCGGCGGCGCGGGCCTGGTACTTGCCCTGATGCGTGAGGAGGGCGCGGTGAGTGACATCGCCCACGCCGTAGAGCCACTCGCTGCCCCGGACCCGCAGAGTGTCGTCGACGTCGAGCCAGGCACCGGGTGTGAGGCCGACGGCCTCGAGCCCGACATCGCCGGTCCGGGGCGTACGCCCGGTCGCGACCAGGATCTCGGATGCTTCGACCCGCGATCCGCCCGCGAGCTCGACGGTGATCAGCGCACCGTCACGGGTGACCCGCTCGACGTCGACGCCCGTGCGCACGTCCGCCCCCGCGGCGCGCAGCGCGCTCGCGACGCGCTCGCCCGCGAACGGCTCCATCCCGCCGAGCAGACCCGACCGCGCAAGAACGGTGACCGCCGTGCCGAACGAGGCGTACGCCGTCGCCATCTCGCACGCGACCACTCCGCCGCCGAGGATCACGAGCGAGTCGGGGACGCTCTGCACCGCGGTCGCCTCGCGTGACGTCCAGGGGTCGGCGTCGATCAATCCCGGGATGTCGGGCAGCAGCGCCGCCGATCCCGTGCACACGGCCACGGCGCATCGGGCGCGGATCATCCGCGTACCGTCGACGGTGACCTCTCGCTCCCCCGTGAGCCGGCCGTGTCCGCGCACGAGCTCGATCCCCGCGCCCCGGAGCCAGTCGACCTGCCCCCCGTCGTTCCACCCGTGCACGATCTCATCTCGGCGGCGCAGGACCGAGGCGACGTCGACGCCGTCCGTTCGGCCGGCACCCGCGGCATCCGCCGCGCCGCGCCGCGCCGCGCCCGCGCGCAGCAGGACCTTGGAGGGCATGCACGCCCAGTATGAGCACTCGCCGCCGACGAGTTCGCTCTCGATGATGACGACGGACAGTCCACCCTGCACGGCGCGGTCCGCGACATTCTCGCCGACCGCGCCCGCACCGATGACGACGAGGTCGAACACTTCGGCATCCATTCCTCTACCCATACCCGAGTCCGACGCGAAGGACCAGCCCCTTGCGCGAATGTCGGAAGCATGTGGTTGGGTAGGTGGACCCGAACGGAAGAGAAGCATGGCGATCGAGTTCCGCTCCGTGACCAAGCGATTCGCCGACGGCACCGCAGCCGTAGACGACTTCAGCCTGGTGCTGCCCGCGCACAAGACCACGGTCTTCGTGGGCTCCTCCGGATGCGGCAAGACCACGCTGCTCCGGATGATCAACCGCCTGATCGAGCCCACGAGCGGCGAGATCACGATCGACGGCGCGCCGATCGCCGACCGTGACGCGGTGAAGCTGCGCCGGGGAATCGGCTACGTCCTGCAGAACGCGGGCCTCCTCCCGCATTTCACGGTGGCCGACAACGTCGCCACCGTCCCCGTTCTCGGCGGCACGCCGAAGAAGCAGGCCCGCGAGCGAGCCCTCGAGCTGCTCGACATCGTCGGGCTCGATCGCGCGCTGGCCGATCGCTACCCGCGCCAGCTCTCGGGGGGCCAGCAGCAGCGGGTCGGCGTCGCCCGGGGACTCGCCGCCGATCCCGACATCCTGCTGATGGACGAGCCGTTCGGTGCCGTCGATCCCATCGTGCGCAAAGAGCTCCAGACCGAGACCATCCGCCTTCAGCGCGACCTCGACAAGACCGTCGTGTTCGTCACGCACGACATCGACGAGGCATTCCTCCTCGGCGATCAGGTCGTGATCCTCGAGAAGGGGGCGCGCATCGCGCAAGTGGGCAGCCCGAGCGAGATCATGGAGAACCCCGCGACCGACTTCGTCGCCTCGTTCATCGGCGTCGACCGCGGCTCGCGGGCGCTGTCCGTGAAGCGCACAGCGCACGGCGCCGTGCTGGTCGACGCCGCCGGCCGCACACAGGGCGTGCTCGTCGGTGATGCGCGCGAGGCGGTGCCGTGAACTGGGTCCTCGACAACCTCGATCTCATCGGGAGCCTGACGCTGGATCACCTCCGCCAGAGCCTCATCCCGATCGTGCTGGGTCTGATCATCGCGCTGCCGATCGGCTGGCTGGCGTGGCGGTTCACGCCGCTCCGCGGGCCCGTGCTGACGACGGTCGGGCTGCTCTACACGATCCCCTCGCTGGGACTGTTCGCCCTGCTGGCGGCCGGATTCGGCATCCCCTACCTCTCCGAGACGAACCTGATCGTCGCGCTGACCGTCTACGGCGTCGCGATCATGACCCGCTCGGTCGCCGACGCGCTCGACTCGGTCGATGAGGCGACGCGCAGCGCTGCCATCGCCGTCGGCTTCGGGCCGTGGCGACGGTTCTGGACAGTTGATCTACCGCTGTCCGGCCCGGTGCTTCTGGCGGGGCTCCGCGTCACGGCGACGTCGACGATCTCGCTGGCGACCGTGGGCATCCTGATCGGAGTGCAGAACCTCGGCTACCTGTTCACGAACGGGTTCCAGCGCCGCATCATCCCGGAGATCCTCGCCGGCGTCGTGGCGGTCGTCGTCATCGCGCTGCTCGTCGACCTCCTCCTCGTCGCGATCGGCCGGATGGCGATGCCCTGGACACCCCGCCGCTCGCTCACGCGCCGCGAGCGTCGCTCGCTGACGGTCGGCAGTGCCGCATGAACGTCTTCCTCGAGGCGTTCGCCTGGATCTTCTCTCCCGAACGGCTCACCGGATCGCTGCCGCTCCCCGAAGGAGTGTGGCAGCACCTCGCGTTCACCTTCGGCTCGGTCGCGATCGCGGCGCTGATCGCCGTGCCGCTCGGCTGGCTGATCGGCCACACGGGGCGCGGACGCGAGGTCGCGGTCGCCCTCTCGGGCGCGGCCCGCGCGGTCCCCTCGCTCGGGCTCGTGCTGCTGCTCGTTCTGATGATCGGCGTCGTCCAGAAGACCGAGGCGGCGGTCTTCGCGTTCGTCCTCCTGGCGATCCCGTCGATCCTGGCCGGCGCATACGCCGGGATCGAGGCGATCGAACGCAGTGTCGTCGATGCCGGCACGGCAGTCGGCATGACCCCGTGGCAGGTGCTCTGGAAGATCGAGATCCCCCTCGGGCTGCCCCTCCTGATCGGCGGCATCCGTGCCGCGACGCTCCAGGTGGTCGCAACCGTGACCATCGCCGCGTACGTGGGGCTGGGCGGGCTCGGCTTCTTCATCATCCAGGGCATCCAGCTTCGCCGGTTCGACGCGATCCTGGGGGCGTCTCTCATCGTCGTGATCCTCGCGCTCGCCCTCGACGGGCTGTTCGCTCTGCTCGAGCGCCTGGTCGTTCCCCGTGGAGTGAGCGGCCGCGTCCCGCGAGCCGCCGGGAACATCGAGCGTGCCTCCGCCGTTCGCACGGTAGGGGTCGACTGAACCCTTCGGCTTCCTTCCATCCACAGCATCCGCAGCATCCACAGCATCCACACGAAAGGCACACCATGTCCCGCACTCGCACCCGCCTCACCGTCGCGCTCGCGGCGTCGGCGATCACCGCGCTCGCCCTCGCCGGCTGCGCATCCTCCGACCCGCTCGCCGGCGGCGGCGAAAGCTCTGCCGCACCGGCCTCCGACACGATCACGATCGGATCGCAGGCGTACTACTCGAACGAGATCATCGCCGAGATCTACGCGCAGGCCCTCGAGGGCGCCGGCTTCACGGTCGACCGCCAGTTCTCGATCGGCCAGCGCGACGCGTACATCCCGTCGCTGGAAGACGGCTCGATCCAGCTGTTCCCCGAGTACACCGGCAATCTGCTGCAGTTCTTCGACCCGAACACGACGGCCACGACCTCCGACGACGTCTTCGCCGCGCTGCAGGAGGCGCTGCCCGAGGGTCTCACGGTCCTCGACCAGTCCTCCGCGACGGACCAGGACTCGTACAACGTGACCGCCGCGTTCGCCGCCGAGAACGACCTGACGAGCATCGCGGATCTCGCCGGCATCTCCGGCCTCGCATTGGGCGGCGCGCCCGAGCTCGAAGAGCGTCCGTACGGCCCCGCGGGCCTGAAAGAGATCTACGGCGTCGACGTCTCCTTCACGGGAACCGCCGACACGACGGTCGACGAACTCCTCGCCGGCACCATCCAGATCGCGAACGTCTACAGCGCCGACCCCCGCATCAAGACCGACAACCTCGTGACCCTCGAAGACCCCAAGGGGCTTTTCCTGGCATCGAACGTCGTCCCGGTCGTCAGCACCGAGATCGCCGACGAGATCGCCGACGTCATCAACGCCGTCAGCGCCGCCCTCACGCCGGAGGGGCTGGTCGCGATGAACGTGCAGTCCACGGTCGATCAGATGTCTCCCGAGGACATCGCGACGCAGTGGCTCGCCGCCAACGACCTGAGCTGACCTGCCGCACCCTGAGCCCAGGCATCCGTTTCCGGATGCCTGGGCTCATGAACGCTCACGGAATGGATGCTCCGAGCGTGGCGTTGCAGGGCATCATGCAGAGCTTCGGCACACTTTCCTTCGGTCACTACGGGCCGCTCGGCGGCGGACGGCGTCTGACCGCAGCCGACTCGATGATCCAGGCGATCGATCTCGCGCAGGGCATGGACGACCTGGGGGTCAACGGTGCCTGGTTCCGCGTGCACCACTTCGCGCGGCAGCACGCCGCTCCCATGCCGCTGCTCGCGGCGATCGCCGCGAAGACCGAGCGCATCGAGATGGGCACCGCCGTCATCGACATGCGCTACGAGAACCCCCTCTACCTCGCTGAAGAGTCAGCCGCCGTCGATCTCATCTCGGGGGGACGACTCGCGCTCGGCGTGAGCCGCGGGTCACCCGAGACCGTCGTGCGCGGATACGAGGAATTCGGCTACACGAGCGCCGACCCGCGCGGGGCCGACCTGGCGCGCGAGCACTTCGACCTGTTCCTGCGCGCGATCGAGGGCGAGGGCCTCGCGGAGCGCGACGCGCACAGTCCGTTCGGGGGAGCCGCCGGGATGCAGCGGATAGAACCGCACTCCGAGGGTCTGCGCTCGCGCATCTGGTGGGGAGCGAGCACCCGCGAGACCGCCGAGTGGGCGGCCCGGAAGGGTGTCAACCTGATGTCGTCGACACTGCTGACCGAGGCGGACGGCCGGCCGTTCGACATCCTCCAGGCCGAGCAGATCGACGCGTTCCACGCTGCGTGGCGCGCAGCCGGCCACCCCGGCACCGCCCGCACGTCCGTGAGTCGCTCGATCTTTCCGATCACGACCGCCGAGGACGAGCTGTACTTCGGCCGCTCGAACGAGAGCGACGGCATCGGCTACATCGACGGCCTCCGCTCGACGTTCGGCAAGACCTATGCGGCGTCACCCGATGTGCTCATCGAGCAGTTGGCGCAGGATGCTGCGATCGCCGCGGCCGACACACTCATGCTCACGATCCCGAGCCAGCTGGGTGTCGCGTTCAACCTGCGGATCATCGAGGCTTTCGCGGCCCACGTGGCGCCGGCGCTCGGCTGGGAGCCCTCGCGACAGCGCTGATCGACCGGCCGTCGACGATCACCCGGTGCACGAATCGCGGAACCCCCGAAGATACTCTCGGATAAACCTGGCGCTCGAGCGCGAAGCCGTGAATAATAGAGGTATGACCACAGGCAGGCCCGCGGGCTACAGTGCCATCTCGAGCTATTCGCGGGTCGAGATCCTCCATCTCGTGCAGGAGCACCCGCAACGCACGGTTGCGGAGATGGTCGCGTCCACGGGCTTGCACCCCAACACGGTGCGCGAGCACCTTCAGCGTCTCATCGAGGACGGGTACGTGGTCTCGGCAGCGGAGGACCGCAAGACGCGTGGCCGCCCCCGTGTGCTCTACAGCGCCGCGGACGGCGACGCCGCGTCGAGCGCCGTGCAACGCCGCAAGGTCCGCGCGGCCGCTGAGCGCGGCGACCTGATGCGTCGCGTGATCCCCGGGCCGGCTCCGGAGCTCACGCCCGCCGCCCTCCACCAGATCGACGCCCTGGTCGAAGACCTCATCGACGCCGGCTTCGATCCCCTCGTGGACGAGACCGCTCTGACGGTCGATCTCACCCCGTGCGCGCAAGCGACGACGCAGGCAGACCACCGCAAGGTGCTGTGCAGCGTGCACCTCGGCCTGATGCAGGGGGTGCTGAACGAGGCCGGCGGACCCCTTTCCATCGACGGAATGCGTTCGTCGTGCGACCCTCGCGAGTGCGTCGTGCACCTCCTGCACGCGGGCGGGCGCAGCTGAGGAAGTTCCGCGAGGTTTTTCACGGCCCGCCCTCTTCATTCCTGAGCGGAAGCTGAGTACCTTCTGTATCACGCAGGACCCGGAGTTGGGGAGGACGTGAAATGGATTTTCTTGATCCGCTGATGCTCGCGCGCTGGCAGTTCGGTCTGACGACGCTCTACCACTTCCTCTTCGTGCCGCTGACGCTCGGGATGGCATTGACCGTCGCGATCTTCCAGACGGCCTGGTACCGCACCGGCAACCTCAAGTGGCTTCACCTCACGCGGTTCTTCGGCAAGATCTTCCTGATCAACTTCGCGATGGGTGTGGTCACCGGCATCGTCCAGGAGTTCCAGTTCGGCATGAACTGGTCGTCGTACTCCCGTTTCGTCGGCGACGTCTTCGGCGCTCCACTCGCCTTCGAGGGTCTGATGGCCTTCTTCTTCGAAGCGACGTTCATCGGTCTGTGGATCTTCGGCTGGGACAAGCTGCCCAAGGGACTGCACCTGGCCAGCATCTGGATCGCCACGATCGGCGCGTGGTTCTCGGCCTACTTCATCCTCGCGGCCAACGCCTTCATGCAGAATCCGGTCGGCTACCAGATGGCCCAGGACGGCGGCCGGGCCGAAATGAACGACTTCCTCGCCGTGCTGACCAACCCGATCGCCATGGCGTCGCTGCCGCACACGCTGTTCGCCGCGTTCATGATGACCGCCGGAGTCATCATCTCGATCTCGGCCTGGCACCTGGTGCGCAAACAGAACATCGACATGATGAGCACCTCGCTGCGCTACGGCCTGTGGGGCATGATCATCGCGTTCGTGGGGGTCGTGCTCACCGGAGACCAGCTCGGCCTCGTGATGGTCCAGACTCAGCCCATGAAGATGGCGGCGGCAGAGGCCCTGTTCGACTCGGCCTGCGGCGCGAACGCGTCCTTCTCGATCTTCACGCTCGGCACGCCCGACGGCACGACGGAGCTCTTCTCGATCCGCGTCCCCTATCTGCTCTCCTTCCTGTCCACGCACACGCTCGACGGGTGCGTCGAGGGGATCAACGACCTGAACCTCCTCTACACGAACGAGCTCTTCCCGCAGTTCGCCGATCAGGTCGACGGCAACTTCGCACCCGTCCTGTGGGTCACGTACTGGTCGTTCCGCTGGATGATGGGTCTCGGAGGGGTCGCAGCCCTCACGGCGGTCGTCGGCCTGTGGCTCACGCGGAAGAACGCCAAGCGCGACGTGCCCCGCTGGGCGTGGCAGCTCGCCATCTGGGCGTGGCCGGCATCCCTTCTCGCCATCCTCGTGGGCTGGGTCTTTACAGAGATGGGCAGGCAGCCCTGGATCGTGTTCGGGCTCATGCTCACGGAAGACGGCGTCTCGCCGAGCGTGCCCGGCTGGAGCGTGCTCATCTCGCTCATCGCGTTCACCGCGATCTACGCGGTGCTGGCCGCGGTCGAAGTCGGCCTCATCATGAAGACGTCCCACGAGGGTCCCGAGCCGCTGCCCGAACCGGGAGCGCCCGACGCTGACGCACCCTCGGTCGAGAACACCCCGACAACGGTCTACTAGGAGAGCACGATGGATCTTGCAACGGTATGGTTCTTCATCGTCGGAGTCCTCTTCGTCGGGTACTTCGTCCTCGACGGGTTCGACTTCGGGGTCGGCATGTCTCTTCCGTTCCTCGGAAAGGACGACGTCGCACGCCGGCAGATCATCAACACGATCGGGCCCGTCTGGGATCTCAACGAAACCTGGGTGATCGTGGCCGGCGCCTGCCTGTTCGCCGCATTCCCGGAGTGGTATGCGACGCTCTTCAGCGGCTTCTACCTGCCTCTGCTGCTGATTCTTCTCGCGATGATCATCCGCGGTGTGTCGTTCGAGTACCGGCATCAGCGCGAGGGCCTGCGGTGGAAGAAGGGGTTCGACCGCATGATCGTGATCGGCTCAGCCCTTCCGGCCCTCCTCTGGGGCGTCGCCCTCGCGAACATCGTGCAGGGCGTGCCGATCGACGCCGACCACGAGTTCACCGGCTCGCTGCTCACGCTGCTGAACCCGTACGGGCTTCTCGGTGGCGTCACGACGCTGCTGCTGTTCTTCACGCACGGTGTCTACTTCGTCGCGCTGAAGACCGACGGTCAGGTGCGCACGGATGCCCGCAAGCTCGCCGGGCGATCCGGACTCGTCACCGTCATCGTCGCCGCGATCTTCCTCGCCTGGACGGTCGGCTCGTCCTTCGGCAACGCCGCTCCCGCGGTCGCTCTCGTCGTCGTCTGCGCGGCGGCCGCCGCCGTGCTGCTGATCGCGTCGCTGCTGGCCAATGCCCGTGACCGCGAAGGATGGGCGTTCGGCTTCGGAGCGGGGACGGTGGTCTTCGCCGTGCTCACGCTCTGGCTCGCCCTCTTCCCGAATGTCATGCCCTCCAGCACCGACCCGGCATTCAACCTGACGATCGAGAACGCCTCGAGCTCCCCCTACACGCTGATGATCATGACGTGGGCCGCGGTGATCTTCCTCCCCCTGGTACTGCTCTACCAGGGCTGGACCTACTGGGTCTTCCGCAAACGCGTCAGCCGCTCCACGATCGAAAAGGCAGCAGCTGTCGCACATTGACGCGCCGGGGGCGCGATGTGAGGCAGGATCGAGGGATGCCGGACTCCACTGAGCGGGCCACCTCGACACGGGGGCGGCCGGTTGATCCCCGACTGCTCCGATATGCGTCGGCATCCCGACTGTTCTTCATGGCGATCGCCGCGATCAGTCTCGCCCAGACACTCGTGATCGTCGCCTTCGCATGGCTGCTCACCGCGACGATCGTCGGGGTGCTCGCCGGTGACGACGTGCTCGCGCTCCTCGGGTGGCTCGCCTGCGTCGCGGCCGTCCGGGCCGTGCTGCTCTGGGCCCGCGAGCTCGTCGCGGCCCGGGCTGCGGCCAAAGTCGAGCTGCAGCTGCGGTCCCATCTGATCGAGGGAGTCGCCTCCCTGGGCGCCGGCTGGCTGAGCGGCGCCAACACCGCCCGGCTCGCCGTGACCGCCGGGCGCGGTCTCGACGCGCTCGACGCCTACTTCGGCCGATATCTCCCTCAGCTCGTCCAGACCATCATCGCCACGCCGATCATCGTCGCCGTGATGTGGTGGCAGGACTGGATCTCGGGGCTCATCGTGGTGCTGACGATCCCCTTGATTCCCCTCTTCATGGCGCTGATCGGCCTGGCCACGCGCGCGGTCCAGCAGAAGCAATGGGCGACACTCCAGACGCTGGCCGCGCGATTCGCCGACACCGTCCAGGGTCTGTCGACGCTCACCGTGTTCGGCCGCCAGCACCGCGCAGCCCGCTCGATCGAGAGGGTGACAGACACCTACCGCACCGAGACGATGCGAGTGCTGCGCGTGTCCTTCCTCTCCGGATTCGCGCTCGAGTTCCTCTCGTCGATCGCGGTCGCGATCGTGGCGGTGACGATCGGCTTCCGTCTCATCGACGGGACGCTCCCGCTCGACATCGGGCTGTTCGTCCTGCTCCTCGCCCCCGAGGCGTATCTGCCGCTCCGCCAAGTCGGCGTGCAGTTCCACGCAGCCGCCGAGGGCGTGGCGGCGACCGAGGACGTGTTCGCGGTCCTCGATGCCGCCCGCGCCGTGCCGCTCTCGCCCCGCGATGCGCCGGCACCCCGCGATGCGCCGGCGCCCCCGCCCGCCGGCGGCGCGCTGGAGCTTCGGGGTG
>WOYI010998533.1_pt1 | contig 22185 bp, 22 predicted proteins | sample 6423411 | NCBI WGS metagenome assembly WOYI01 (sample SAMN13441803, study PRJNA592873) | oil field metagenome | biome: oil field; feature: oil-well bore; material: oil-contaminated soil; isolation source: oil-contaminated soil from oil-well borehole | place: Germany: Wietze | collected 2016-10-18 ... | reverse complement strand
CCTCGCTTGAGGGGGTTTTTTTATGCCAACTCGGTTGACTTGCGTAGTTGCTGTTAATGGTAAAATCATATAATGAAGATTTCTTTTCTTGAGTTTGAGCAGCCTATTGCCGAAGTTGAATCAAAAATCGAGCAATTACGTTTTGTTCAGGATGATTCTGCGGTAGATATTTCCGAAGAAATATCTAAGGTTGAGGCTAAAAGTAAAAAGCTAACCAAAGATATCTATGCGAAGTTAACGCCGTGGCAGTGCGCCATGGTTGCTCGCCATCCTAATCGCCCTTATACCCTTGATTATCTGAGCAGTATATTTACTAATTTTGAGGAGTTGCATGGTGATCGCAGCTCGGCCGAGGACGCTGCCATTGTTGGTGGTATGGCCAGATTTAATGGCCAGTCTTGTATGGTCATTGGCCATCAAAAAGGTAGAGATACCAAAGAAAAAATTACCCGTAACTTTGGTATGCCTCGTCCGGAAGGCTATCGTAAAGCGTTGCGATTAATGCGTATGGCTGAAAAATACCAGTTACCCATTTTTTCATTTATTGATACTCCGGGAGCGTATCCTGGAATTAGTGCCGAGGAGCGAGGACAGTCGGAAGCTATTGGCCGAAATCTCTTGGTCATGGCTGAACTTAAAGTGCCAATTATCGCAACAGTTATTGGTGAGGGAGGTTCTGGTGGGGCGTTGGCTATTGCTGTAGCAGATACGGTGATGATGCTGCAATACTCAACTTATGCTGTAATTTCTCCAGAAGGCTGTGCCTCTATTCTTTGGAAAAGCGCAGATCGTGCCGGTGATGCAGCAGATGCCATGGGAATAACTGCACAACGGTTGAAGGCACTGGGGCTGATTGATCGAATCATAAATGAACCCCTTGGTGGAGCACATCGCGATCATGAAGAGGCCTCGAAAGCGCTGAAAATAAGCCTACAGGAGGAATTAGGTCAATTGTCAAAATTATCTATCCCGGAGCTTGTCGAAAGGCGCTTCGAGCGACTGATGAGCTATGGTCGATTCAAGGAACAAGTCGTTCAATAAGGGAGTCGAGGCTACCCTGGCGAGTATTCTGATTCGTCATGATCTAAAAGGCCAGGCTTTAACTGTTGCTTATTCTGGTGGTTTGGATTCAACTGTTTTACTTTGCGCACTGAAGAGCATTGCACCTTTGCTGGATTTGCATCTCACCGCAGTTCATGTGCACCATGGGTTAAGCAAAAATGCAGACAAGTGGTCCGCCCACTGCGTGCAGACCTGTGCCCGGCTAGGTGTTGATTTGTCTGTTATTGAGGTCTTCGTTAAACCTGAGCTTGGCGAGGGAATTGAGGCGGCCGCAAGAAAAATTCGGCTTGATGCCTTGTTGGCGCATTCCTCAGGGCGGGTATGTATGGCGCATCATGCCGATGATCAGGCGGAAACTGTTCTGCATAATTTGTTGCGTGGGTCTGGCTTGAGAGGGGCAGGCGGTATTCCCGTGCTGCGCGGGTGCGTACTTCGCCCATTTCTCGAGCTACCAAAAGAATCCCTGCGTGAGTATGCAGCAGAGCATCAATTGGAATGGGTGGAGGACGAGAGCAATAAAGATCGCTACTTCACGCGCAATTATTTACGCCACGAGGTTGTGCCTATCCTCAAGGCACGTTTTCCCAAAGCAGTGGAGCAGCTGTCTATTGCTGCAAAGCGATTTTCAGATGCCCAGGTTTTATTGGATGATCTGGCTTTGATGGATTTAAAAAAAGATCAGTTTTTGTTTCCTCTTGAAACAAGTTTATTGCGTGAATTGACGGAAATTCGAGCGAGGAATCTGATGCGTTCGCTGTTGAGCGGTAATAAAGTTCAATTGCCTGATGAGCGACGGCTCAACGAGTTTGTCCGGCAAGTCCGAACGGCATCGAATGATCGGCATCCGAGTATGGAAACGCCAACTTATCGGCTGTGGGTTGTGGCAAACGAGCTTCATTTTGCAAAGAAAGTTTAAACACAGCAAAAGGCGCTCGAAAGCCGCGGGAATGCCCGGAAATATGCGATAAAATAACACGTTATTGATTGTTAATCACCCACCACTGGAGAATGTTATGGCTGTAGAGCGTACCCTTTCAATTATCAAACCTGATGCAGTAGCCAAGAATGTAATCGGCGAGATTTATTCCCGCTTTGAAAAGAACGGGCTGAAGGTCATTGCTGCTCGTATGCATCACCTGTCACGCCAAGAGGCAGAAGGTTTTTATGCTGTTCATAAAGCGCGCCCGTTTTTTAATGATCTCGTTTCATTCATGATTTCTGGTCCTGTCATGGTACAGGCACTCGAGGGTGAGAATGCCATACTCAATCATCGGCAGCTGATGGGTGCTACGGATCCCAAAAAGGCTGAGCCTGGCACCATTCGTGCCGATTTTGCTGACAGCATTGATGCCAATGCGGTGCATGGTTCGGATGCAGCTGAAACAGCTGCTGTTGAAATTGCCTATTTCTTCCCTGCGATGAGCGTTTACTCACGCTAATTTTTCATGGCAGTTAATCTCCTCGATTTCGATGCGGAAAGTATGACGGCATGGTTTTCTCAGCAAGATGAGAAACCTTTTCGTGCCCGTCAAGTTTTGCGCTGGATGCATCACTTTGGGGAGGGTGATTTTAACAAGATGAGCGATCTTGCAAAATCGCTCCGCGAGAAATTGCTGGCCCTTGCGACCGTCATGCCACCGCCGATTATTAGCGATCAATTATCTGATGATGGGACGCGCAAATTCTTGTTCGATGTGGGTAATGGCAATGCGGTGGAAACAGTTTTCATTCCAGAAGGTCAACGAGGTACGTTGTGTATTTCATCGCAAGCCGGTTGTGCGCTTGCCTGTGTATTTTGTTCTACCGGGCGGCAGGGATTTAACCGAAATTTAACGACAGCTGAAATTATCGGCCAGGTATGGCAGGCAAACCGGGCCTTGGGCCATGATCCAGCGGGGGATCGCGTCATCAGCAATATCGTGATGATGGGTATGGGTGAGCCTTTGACTAATTTTGAAAACCTCATTCCTGCCTTGCGGCTCATGCTGGATGACAACGCCTATGGCTTATCGCGGCGACGGGTTACCGTTTCCACCTCAGGCATTGTTCCGGCAATGGATCGTCTGGCTCAGGCATGCCCTGTCGCGTTGGCGGTTTCTCTGCATGCGCCAACAGATGGTCTGCGTGACAAGTTGGTGCCTATCAATCGCAAGTATCCATTGGCCGAATTGCTAGCCGCATGCCGACGCTATTTGCAGTATGCCCCGCGTGACTTTATAACCTTTGAATATGTCATGCTGGATGGCGTCAATGATCGCGATGAAGATGCACGCGCCTTGCTGCATTTAGTGCGTGACGTGCCTTGTAAATTCAATCTGATTCCCTTTAATCCCTTTCCGAACTCCGGTTTTCGCCGCTCATCGGTTGACCGCGTACGCCGCTTTTCTTCTCTGCTAAGCGAAGGGGGGCTAGTGACGACAACGCGGAGAACGCGAGGCGATGATATTGATGCGGCGTGCGGCCAGCTGGCCGGCAAGGTGCTGGATAAATCAAAGCGCACATTGCGCTCCGCAACGATCGCGGTGAGTGCTTTTCCAAAAACGGAGATAATTCAATGAGCGGGTTAAAACATTCATTGTTGGGCACATTATTGGGCTCTCTCATCATGATTGCCGGGTGCACTGCAATAGGGACGGGTCCGGCGGCGATGGGAGAAGGCGCTGAGCAAGCAATATCCGAGCGCGCACCAAGAAATGAAATCCAACAGCGCGCTAAAGTACATACCGAGCTTGGCTCGCTTTATTTATTTGATGGCCGTGCGGCGGTTGCACTGGAAGAAGCGCGTATCGCGCTCTCTGCGGACCCGAGCTATGCCCCAGCTTACAACTTGCTTGGCCTCACTCACATGGCGCTTAACGAGCCGCACATGGCAGAAGAAAACTTCGTAAAAGCACTGCGTTTAGCACCGGGCGACCCTGAAATAAATAATAATTTTGGCTGGTTTTTGTGCCAGAACGGTCGAGCGAAAGAGGCGATGGCTTATTTTGCGGCTTCAGCCAGAAACCCACTTTACTCCACGCCGACCAAACCGAATACCAATGCCGGTATCTGTGCGATTCAGCTCAAGGACGACAAGGCCGCTGAAGGTTATTTGCTCGAGGCGTTGCGCTTGGCACCGGACAATACTCAGGCCATGTTTTGGCTAAGTAACTTGTCTTATCGACAGGGGCAATATGCTGAGGCTAAGCGGTGGATGTCCGAGATTGAAAGGATTCATGAGCTGAACGCAGAACTCACGTGGTTATCTTTGCGTATTGAGCGAAAATTAGGCAATCGCGAAGCGGAAGCCCGCCTCGCGGGGCAGCTGCGTAAACGTTTTGCAAACTCTCCTGAACAGCGACTGCTTGCACAAGGGGTGTACGAATGAGTGAAGGTTTGCCGCAGCCGCCATTGACTGATATTCCCACTGCAGATGTTTCTGCAGGAGGGTGGTTGCCGGGCGCTGTATTGCGTGCGGAACGAGAAAGCCGTGGTTTAACGATGGAGGCTATTGCCCAGGCGACACGCTTTGCTGTGCGGCAGGTTGATGCATTGGAACGGGATGACTATGCCAGCTTGCCGGGCATGACTACTGTACGAGGTTTTGTGCGGAGTTATGCCAAATACCTTCAACTGGATGCTACGCCTTTGCTGGATGCACTTGATTCGGTCGCGCCGCTATCCTTGCCGGAAGTTCGTCGGCCGACCAATATGGGAGAGGCCAAGCCCAGGATAAGTGTGCTACGGCGTGCGGCGACCTATTTTTTTGTGATATGTGGTGCGACTATCTTGATGTTAACGGTCTATGGCTATGTGATACAGCAAGCACCGCAATCAATGCCGTTAGCGCTGAGTTCGCTAAAGAATAATCAACCTATTCAAGGTCTGCCGACCATGCCAACCGATAGTCCTTCGGCTGTCTCTGCGGGACCGTCTGTCGAGCCAGCGACACTCGTACCGCTAGCTGACTCTGGGCCAGCGTTGGTAGGCGTTCCCGCCACAAGTGCTGTTTTGCCGGCCGCGGTGAAAGACATTCCTGCTGGGATGGCAGGTAATCCAGCTGTCGTCGCAGTTTTACCTCCAGAGCCAGCTTTAAGTGTGACGTTTGATGGTTCGTCATGGATTGAGGTTCGCGATGCCACGAAGAAGGTGGTTTTAAGCGGGGAGTTTTCCGCAGGTGTGACTCAAAAAGTCGAGGGCAAGCCGCCATTTCAATTGTGGGTGGGCAAGGCTTCTGCCGTGCGAGTGTTTTCCGGTGAGCGCAGCATTGATTTACAGCCATTTACTCGTGCTGGCGTGGCGAGACTGACCGTCGAATGAACGCAGCACAACCACTTCATTTTCCGCGACGCATGTCTCGGCATGTCTACGTTGGAAAAGTCGGCGTTGGTGGTACGGCGCCGATTGTCGTTCAATCGATGACCAATACCGATACTCAAGATGTATTCGCAACCGCGATGCAGGTGGCGCAGCTCGCGCATGCTGGTTCTGAGTTGGTGCGCATTACGGTGAATACGCGCGAGGCAGCTGCGGCTGTGCCGAAAATTCGCGAACGGCTTGCGCAACTGAATGTGGATGTCCCCTTGATTGGCGATTTCCATTTCAACGGGCATAAATTGCTCACGGAATATCCAGCCTGTGCAGAAAGTCTGGCAAAGTTGCGCATTAATCCGGGTAATGTAGGCAAAGGGGTGAAGCGTGATGAGCAGTTTGCTCAACTGATCGAGATTGCCTGCCGCTTTGATAAGCCCATTCGCATTGGTGTGAATTGGGGGAGCCTGGATCAAGCACTGCTTGCTCGCATCATGGACGAAAATGCGCGCCGCGCTGAACCTAAAAACGCCGTTGAAATCATGCGTGAAGCAATGGTAGCTTCCGCTCTGGAATCCGCTGCCCAAGCGGAATCTCTGGGACTAGCGGACGACCATATCATTTTGTCGTGCAAAGTTTCTGGCGTGCAAGACTTGATTGCCGTTTATCGTGACTTGGCCAGGCAGTGCGATTACCCGCTGCACCTGGGGTTGACCGAAGCGGGCATGGGCAGCAAAGGCATTGTGGCTTCGACTGCTGCATTAGCCGTGTTGTTGCAAGAAGGCATAGGTGACACGCTGCGCGTTTCATTAACGCCTGAACCCAACGGCGACCGCACGCGCGAAGTGATCGTTGCCCAGGAGATTCTGCAAACCATGGGGCTGCGTGCTTTCACTCCTCTAGTCGCAGCTTGCCCTGGATGTGGACGTACCACCAGTACGGTATTTCAAGAGCTGGCACAGGACATCCAAACCCATGTGCGCGAACGCATGCCGGATTGGAAGATGCAGCGTATCGGCGTGGAAAACATGACGCTCGCGGTGATGGGCTGTGTCGTCAATGGCCCGGGCGAGAGCAAACAAGCCAATATCGGTATCTCCCTTCCCGGTACGGGCGAAGATCCCGTAGCACCCGTCTATATCGATGGCGAGCGCGTCGTGACGCTGCGCGGCGAAAATATCGCGGCTGAGTTTCGGCAACTGGTTGATGACTATGTTGCACGTACCTATTCCCCGCGCATCTGAAATCGAACGATGAGCCAGACCTTGCAAGCCATTCGTGGCATGAACGATATATTGCCCGCAGACGCCGAGCTGTGGGAGCAGTTTGAAGAGACGATACGCGACTGGCTGCGCGCCTATGGCTACCGGCCCATTCGCATGCCGATGGTCGAACCGACGGGGCTGTTTCATCGTGCCATTGGCGAAGTCACTGACATTGTTGAAAAGGAAATGTATTCCTTCGTCGATGCACTCAATGGCGAGCAACTCACATTGCGTCCCGAGGGCACGGCCTCTTGTGTGCGGGCGGCGATACAGCATAATTTGTTGTACGAAGGCCCCAAACGCTTGTGGTACATGGGCCCCATGTTTCGGCATGAGCGCCCGCAAAAAGGCCGTTATCGCCAATTTCATCAAGTGGGCGTCGAAGCCATGGGGTTTGCTGGCCCGGATATTGACGCTGAGCAAATTGCGATGTGCGCAAGGCTGTGGGATGACCTTGGTTTGCAAGGCATTCGTCTGGAAATTAACTCATTGGGGCAGAGCGAAGAGCGTGCGCGGCACCGTGCCGATCTGATTGCTTATTTTTCCGGTCATGCAGCATTGCTGGATGCGGACGCACAGCGGCGCTTGCACACTAACCCGCTGCGCATTCTGGATACGAAAAATCCGGCGATGCAGGATTTGGTTAGTGGCGCACCGCAGTTGCTCGATTATCTCGGCGAAGTATCGCTCAAGCATTTTGAGGGCGTGCAGCAACTGCTTAAAGATGTTGCCATTCCCTACCGCATTAACCCGCGCCTGGTGCGCGGACTGGATTATTACAATGGTACCGTGTTCGAGTGGGTCACCGATGAGCTGGGTGCGCAGGGTACGGTCTGTGCGGGCGGACGCTATGACGGCTTGCTTGAACAACTCGGCGGCAAGTCGGCACCTGCCTGTGGGTTTGCCATGGGCATTGAGCGCCTGTTGGCGCTGTGGCAAGATCAGGGCCATCGGCATGAAACGCCGGCGCCTGACGCCTATCTGGTACATCAAGGTGAGGCGGCTGGACGATTTGCGTTCCGCATCGCCGAACACTTGCGCAGTAGCGGCTATGCTATTCAGCTACATTGTGGGGGGGGCAGCTTTAAATCACAAATGAAAAAAGCCGATGCGTCTGGCGCGCCGTTAGCACTAATAGTCGGCGATGATGAGACGGCGGCAAATGCCGTGAGCGTCAAACAATTGCGCGAACCGCGTGAACCTATGGCTTCTTCAGCGGTCGCTGCTATGCCACCCGTTTCACAAGTACGTGTGCAGTTTGATGAGCTTGCCGATCACCTCGGCGAAGTTCTTTTTACGACGGAAGACGATTTTACGGAAAACAATCATGGCAACTTATGATCTTGAAGAGCAGGAACAACTCGCTGAACTGAAAACCTGGTGGCAGCAATACGGCAATCGCATGACTGGCATTGCCGTGGCGCTCGCGCTGGCGGTAGCAGCCTGGCAAGGGTGGCAGTGGTGGCAGCACCAACAATCTGCCAAAGCGTCAGCGATTTATTCTGGCTTGCAGCAAGCAGCCGGGCAAAAAGATGCAAAGCGGGTAAAAGAGTTGGCGGGCGAGTTGATCGAGAAATATTCTGGCACCAGCTATGCTGGCATGGGTGCGCTGATTGCGGCACGTATTCAGGTCGATCAAGGCGACCCTAAAAATGCGCGTGTACAGCTGGCCTGGGCGGCCGACCACGCAAGCGACATCGGCCTGCGTGCATTGGCGCGCATGCGGTTGGCCACGGTTCTGCTCGATGAAAAGTCTTACGATGAAGCGCTTAAACAGCTGGCTGTTGAACCGCCCACGCCTTTCGCCGCGCGCTATGCGGATGTTCGCGGCGATATCTATGTTGCCCAAGGCAAATCTGCCGAGGCAGCCAAGGCGTATGACGATGCGCTAGCCAAAATCGATGCGGCAGAAAAAGTCGAGGAGGTTGCACGGCATCAGGCTTATCGCGAGCTGGTACAAACCAAACGTGATGCACTGGGAGTTTCTTAATGAGGGTGTTCTTGAAGCCCTTGCGCTGGTTTGGGCAGATTGGATCATTGAGTCGCTGGCCCGTATTGGGTTTCGGTGTCACGCTTTTGTTGAGTGGCTGTGTTTCGCTGGATAGTCTGAACAAGCTGAATCCCTTTGATAGCAGTGCCCCCAAAGTAAAATTAAAAGAGCTGCCTGCGCTTGATTTCAAGGCGGATCCGCGCAACCTTTGGCAAGCAAACATCGGCAATGCGGGTAGTTATAGCTTGGCCCCGGCGGTGGTTGCGGGGAGTGTTTATGCCGCTGCCGCCGATGGCAGCCTGGCGCGGTTTGATGAAGGCAAACAGGTTTGGCGCGTGGCAACGGGGCAGACCATATCGGGTGGTGTTGGCACCGATGGGAAATTAGTTGTGGTCGGTACGGCTAAAGGCGAGGTGCTGGCGTTTGATGCAGTTTCAGGTAAGGAAGCCTGGAAGGTTCGCGTGAGTTCGGAAGTGTTAGCGCCGCCTTCATTGGCGGATGGCTTGGTGATCGTACGTTCGGGCGACTCGCGCGTGGTTGGTCTGGAGGCCGCCGACGGCAAGCGCCGCTGGATGTATCAGCGGAATATTCCTGCGTTGTTATTGCGCTCATATGCCAGTGTGCTGAATACGGGAAAGCTAACCTATGTTGGGTTTCCAGGAGGCAAGCTCGTGGCGCTGGCTAATACCAACGGTGCGGCTGCATGGGAAGCCACTGTGGCAACACCGAAAGGGGCCACTGAATTAGAGCGCATCACGGACGTGATGAGCGCTCCCGTGATGGAAGGTAATGCGGTGTGTGCGGTTGCCTATCAGGGCCGGGTCGCTTGCTTTGACGCCAGTAGCGGCAATAACTTGTGGTCGCGTGAAATGTCGTCCATTGCTGGCCTGGACACGGATAGTAAACGAGTGTACATCACCGACACGAAAGGCTTGGTGTCTGCGCTGGATAAAAACAGCGGGGCGAGTGTCTGGCAGCTCGACAAGCTGGTGACACGCAGCCCTACTCGGCCATTGGCCTTGGGTGAGGTCGTTATTGTGGCCGATAGCCAGGGTTTAGTACATGCATTGCGCAGTGATAACGGCAGCCTTGTGGGCCGGACAAAAACAGATGGAAGCGCGATTCGTACGGATCCTGTGCGTTATTCCACCGGGTTTGTGGTGCAAACGATTAATGGGGGTATTTATGCCATGGCGGTACGTTAATCGATGAAACCTACTCTGGTTATTGTTGGCCGGCCGAATGTGGGCAAGTCAACGCTTTTCAACCGCTTGACGCGTTCACGCGATGCCTTGGTTGCCGACCAGCCGGGCCTGACGCGAGATCGGCATTATGGTCACGGGCGTTTAGGAAGCAAGCCTCATCTGGTCGTGGATACCGGCGGGTTCGAGCCACAAGCCAAAGAAGGCATCGTGCACGAAATGGCGCGGCAGGCCGAAGCGGCGATTGCAGAAGCCGATATGTTGTTGTTTGTCGTCGATGCGCGCGCGGGGCTTACGCCACAGGATATGGTGATAGCGGATTTGCTGCGACGCAGTGGTCGGCCTGTGTTGCTGGCCGTCAATAAAGGCGAGGGCATGGATCGTGCCGTTGTTAGCGCTGAATTCTATGAGCTGGGTTGCGGGGCGCCCTGCGTGATTTCTTCCGCGCACGGCGATGGTGTGCGCGAGCTGGTTGAGCTGGCGCTAGCCCCTTTTCCTGACGAGACCGATGCGGGCGACTCTGCGGCGGCAGGCCCCCGAGTCGCAATCGCTGGGCGGCCTAATGTGGGGAAGAGCACGCTGGTCAATACCTTGCTTGGCGAAGAGCGTGTCATCGCATTTGATATGCCGGGCACCACGCGCGATGCGATTGAAATTTCTTTTGAGCGCAATGGCAAGGCTTATACCTTGATTGATACCGCAGGATTACGGCGCAAGGGGCGGGTGTTTGAAGCCATTGAAAAGTTTTCCGTCATAAAAACCCTGCAAGCGGTTGAAGAGGCGAATGTGGTCGTGCTGATGGTCGATGCCAGCCAGGATATCTCCGATCAAGATGCCCATATTGCCGGATTTTGCGTGGAGGCCGGGCGCGCCCTGGTGGTGGCCGTCAACAAATGGGATGCGATTGATTCCTACCACCGGGAACGGGTTAAGGAATCCATTGAGCATAAGCTTAATTTTCTAGGCTTTGCGCATGTGCATTACATCTCTGCCAGCAAGGGGCAGGGCATAGGCGGTGTTTTAGCTTCCGTCGATAAAGCCTATGCCGCAGCGATGGCGAAAATGGCGACGCCCAAGCTCACCCGGGTACTCATCTCGGCGGTTGAAAAGCAGACGCCGCCACGGCATGGCTTGTTTCGTCCCAAGCTGCGCTATGCGCATCAAGGCGGCAGCAACCCGCCGATTATCGTGATTCATGGCAACATGCTCGAACACATCCCCGCCTCATACACGCGCTTTCTTGAGCGCTACTTTCTTGAGGCGTTCAAGCTGCAAGGCACGCCCTTGCGGATTCAATACAAAAGCTCTAAAAATCCGTTTGCCGATGAACGGTAACTGCTGAAAAGTCGGCGCTGCTGGCACGGCGCGGAAAAATCGTTTACATTGTTCACTTGAACTTAAACAACCCGAATCACCTAAAGGATGCAACCATGAGTAATAAAGGGCAAATGTTACAAGACCCGTTTTTGAATATTTTGCGTCGCGAGCACGTTCCTGTCGCTGTCTATTTAGTCAATGGCATTAAATTGCAAGGACAAATTGATTCTTTCGATCAATATGTGGTGTTGCTGAAAAATACCGTGACTCAAATGGTCTATAAGCACGCCATCTCAACGATCGTGCCTGTGCGCGCAGTAGATCTGTCACTTGAGGCTGATGCACCTGATTGATGCGCATCGGGATGTGTGCTGTCCCCACTGTTGCGCCAGCTTGCCTGCTGGATACTCTGACTATTGATGTTTGATCGCCCTGCCAGCGGTGAAAATGCCGGTGCCAAGACACTTGCCGTCGTCACCGGCAAGTGTGCGTGGCCTAGGTGAAAAACAACTTGAAACCGATCGTCGCCTGCTGGGTCGGCGCGTTGCTTTTTTAAAAGAGCGGCCAAGCTGCTTGAGCGCCAACGTGCTGTTCGTCGCAAGTCACGCTAGTGGCCAGCGTGCCGCCCATGTGCCGCAGTTGGTCGTGTGGAACAAGATTGATCTTACAGCGACAAATCAGGGGCTTCTAGAGGAGGGATGTGGTAACATTTCTGCCGTTCGACTCAGCGTAAAAGCAGGCGAAGGCTTGCCGCTCTTGCGCCATGCGCTAGCTGAGTTTTCATATGCCCATCGGGTGTCGGATGCATCCAAGCCAGAGATCGATATGCTGGCTGACGATACGATGGCACCATGATTTTAATTTTTCCCTATACCTCATCTAACGGCAGCAACCAGATACTGCGTACTGCGCTAAACTAAATTAACGGAGCTATTTCACTGTGATAACCGGTATTTTGATGTCGCTTAACGATCATGGCTGGGGTAATAAGCCTGAGAGCGGAAAAGGCGGAGATAAACAAGGGCCACCTGACTTGGAAGATTTATGGCGCGACATAAATCGCCGTCTATCTGGCGTTTTCGGCAATAAAAATTCAGCGCAACGCGGCCAAAATGGCAGCAACGGTCCGAATGGACCGAGTGGTGGCAATAGTGGCGTACCCAGCTTCAGTCCGAAACAGTTTGGCGGCGGCTTGGGCATCATTGCGGCGTTGGTCGCTGTCGTGTGGCTGGGCAGCGGTTTTTACACGGTAGACGCATCGCAGCGCGGTGTGGTGCTGCAATTCGGTGCGTTCAAAGAAACCACCGAGCCGGGGCTTCGCTGGCGCTTACCGTGGCCTATTGAATCTCACGAGGTGGTCAATTTGACGGGCGTACGAACAGTCGAAATTGGCTATCGGGGCACAGAAAAAAACAAGGTGCCGCAAGAAGCGCTCATGCTGACAGACGATGAAAATATTGTGAGCGTGCAATTTGCCGTGCAGTATTTGTTAAAAGACCCCAAAGCCTACTTGTTTAAAAACCGTAATCCCGATGATGCGGTGACGCAAGCAGCGGAGACCGCAATTCGCGAGATTGTTGGCAAAAGCAAAATGGATTTTGTATTGTACGAAGGGCGCGATCAGATTGCGGCAAATACGCAAAAGCTGATTCAGGAAATTCTCGACCGCTATGAGACAGGTATCCAGATACGTTCGGTCAGTATGCAGGGTACCCAACCGCCCGAGCAGGTGCAGGCCGCGTTTGATGATGCGGTTAAAGCCGGGCAGGATCGTGAGCGGGCCAAGAACGAAGGCCAGGCTTATGCCAATGATGTCATTCCGCGTGCGCGTGGTACGGCTTCCCGCCTGACGGAAGAATCCAATGGCTATAAGCAGCGCATTATTGCCACAGCCGAAGGCGATGCATCGCGCTTCAAGCAAATTCTTGTCGAATATAAAAAGGCCCCTGAAGTCACGCGTAGTCGTATGTATCTGGATACCGTGCAGCAGGTCTATGCCAATACCAGTAAGGTGATGATTGATGCCAAGGGGTCCGGTAATTTGTTGTATTTACCACTGGATAAACTGATGCAAGCGACGGCGGGTGTGGCTGTTACGCCAACGGAGGAGGCAGCGAGCGCTCCGCGCGGCGTGCCACCAGCGCCGACTATTGCCGCGCCACCGCAGCTTGAGCGCACAGCGCCAGGCGATGGCCGCTCGCGAGAAACAATGCGCTCGCGGGAACGAGGGGAACGCTGATGCAACGCTCATTATCTTTTATCGCGACAATTTTCTTTGGCTTGCTGGTGCTCGGTTCAATGACTATCTTTACGGTAGATCAACGCCAGTATGCGATTATTTTTCAGTTGGGTGAAGTCAAGTCGGTGATTTCCGAGCCTGGTCTGGTTTTTAAATGGCCCATGATTCAGAATGTCCGTTTTTTTGATAAGCGCATCTTGACGCTTGATTCGGCGGAGCCAGAGCGTTTTCTGACGGCTGAAAAAAAACCGGTGCAGGTGGACTCTTTCGTTAAATGGCGCATCCACAATGTGAAGCAATACTATATTTCCGTGGGTGGCGATGAGGCGGTGGCGAAAACCCGGCTGATGCAAACAGTCAATTCAGGTTTGCGTGAAGAGTTTGGTCGGCGCACGGTGCACGATGTCGTTTCGGGCAAGCGCGAAAGTATCATGGTTGAGGTGCAAAAAAAGGCCGATGCGGATATGCGTGCCATTGGCGTGGAAATTGTTGATGTGCGCCTCAAACGTGTGGACTTGCCGCCAGAAGTTTCTGAATCGGTTTACCGTCGCATGGAAACCGAGCGCAAGCGGGTAGCGAATGAATTACGTTCGCAAGGTGCTGCCGATTCAGAAAAAATCCGTGCGAATGCGGACCGGCAAAGCGAGATCATCATTGCCGAGGCCTATCGCGATGCGCAGCAGATCAAGGGCGAAGGGGATGCTAAAGCCGCCTCGATTTACGGGCAGGCCTTTGGTGCCAATCCCGAGTTCTATTCTTTCTATCGTAGCCTGGAGGCGTATCGTGCCAGTTTCAAAAACAAGAGCGATTTGCTGGTCATCGAACCGAATTCTGAATTCTTCAAATATCTGAAGAATAGCGGGCGTGGAAAGTAGTCAGGCGTAGCGACTGTCGGCCATGTACAAGACATTGTTACTTGCTTTTGCGTTGATGCTGCTCGTCGAGGGTTTGCTGCCGTTTTTGGCACCACACGTCTGGCGTGACATGTTTCGTCGATTGACTGAATTGGCCGATGGTCAAATTCGGTTTATTGGCTTGTCATCAATGGTGCTTGGCTTGCTCTTGTTGATCTTATTTCGTTAATCAGTATGGGAAATCGTCGCTGGCTGTTGCCTGAGTCAATCGAGGATGTGCTGCCGCGCGAGGCGGAGCACATCGAAACCCTGCGCCGCCGTCTCCTGGATGAATTTTCCAGCTATGGTTACGATTTGGTTATGCCGCCAATGCTCGAATTTGTTGAGTCATTGTTGCCTGGCAACCGCAGCGATCTCGATCTGCGCACTTTTAAACTGGTGGATCAGATCTCTGGCCGCAGCATGGGCGTGCGTGCTGACATCACACCGCAGGCTGCGCGCATTGATGCGCATATGCTCAATCGCTGCGGAGTCACGCGGCTTTGTTACTGTGGTAGCGTATTGCATACCCTGCCAGCATCGTTTGCTGCCACGCGTGAACCCATGCAAATTGGCGCTGAACTCTACGGGCATAGCGGGCTGGAGGCGGATATTGAAATCGTCGGGTTGTTAGCCTCGGCCTTGAGCTTGTGTGATATTCAAACCGTGCGGCTTGATTTTGGTCACGCGGCTATCTTCAATGCACTGATAGAGTCTGCAAGTCTTCCTGCAGAGCTCAGGCAGGAGGTATTCAGTGCGCTACAGGGTAAAGATATTCCGGCATTGCGCGAGTTGCTGGCCGCCACTGCCGAGCCATTGCGTTCTGCTTTATTAACGCTGCCTGATTTACAAGGGGACGCGCGTGTGCTGAGCGAGGCTGCGCAGCGTTTGCCCGCATTGCCAGCGATTACCGCAGCCCTGAGTGATTTACAGCGCATGGCGCATAGCTTGGGCAATTTATCCATCGGGTTTGATTTAGCCGATTTGCGCAGCTATAACTACCATACGGGCGTGGTCATGGCGGCTTATTGTGCAGGCAGTGCGGGTGCATTGGCGCTGGGTGGGCGATATGATGGATTGGGTGCCGCTTACGGGCGTGGGCGTCCCGCGACGGGGTTTTCCATGGATTTACGTGAGATTGCGCGCCTGACGCCGAATGGAAAACGGCGTGGTGGTGTGCTGGTGCCCTGGCCGGAAAATGATGCGGTGCATGCTGAAGTGAAGCGTTTGCGCAGTGCAGGCGAGCGCGTGGTATTTGCCTTGCCGGGACACGAAGGCTCTTGGCGGGAATCAGATTGTGATCGGGCGCTTGTTTTTCGCGCGAATGAATGGATCGTTGAACCTCTGAAAGAAGATTGAAATGGCCAGAAATGTTGTAGTTATCGGGACGCAGTGGGGCGATGAAGGCAAGGGCAAGATTGTCGATTGGCTGACGGATCATGCTGACGGCGTGGTGCGCTTTCAGGGCGGACACAATGCGGGCCACACTTTGGTCATCGGGGGTAAAAAAACCGTGTTGCATTTAGTCCCTTCCGGCATTTTGCGCCCTGGGGTTACGTGTTATATCGGCAATGGCGTTGTGCTGTCACCCGATGCCTTGCTTAAAGAATTGGACGAGCTCAAAGCGGCAGGCATTGATGCGGAATCGCGCTTGAAGCTGTCTGAAGCCTGTCCGCTGATTTTGCCTTACCATCAGGCAATTGATATTGCGCGTGAAGCCGCTCGTGGCAGTAACAAGATTGGTACCACCGGGCGGGGAATCGGGCCGGCTTATGAAGACAAAGCGGCGCGGCGTGCGCTTCGGCTACAGGACTTGACCAAGCCTGATCGCTTTGCTGAACGGCTGGCCGAGTTGCTCGAATATCACAATTTTGTGCTGCAGAATTATCATCGGGCAGAGCCGGTGAATTTCCAGAAAACGCTGGATGAGACCATGGCGATTGCGCCTCGCCTGGTAAAAATGATTGATGATGTACCCCGTGCGCTGTATGACCAGCACAAGGCCGGCGCGAACTTGTTGTTTGAAGGCGCGCAAGGCACCTTGCTGGATATTGATCATGGCACCTATCCGTTTGTTACCTCTTCCAATTGCGTGGCGGGCGCTGCTGCCGCTGGTGCGGGCGTAGGGCCCGGCATGCTGCATTATGTACTGGGCATTACCAAAGCCTACACCACGCGTGTGGGCGGCGGCCCTTTTCCGACGGAGCTCTATGATGCCCTGGATAAGCAGGATCCGGTCGGCAGACACATGGCAACCAAAGGCCATGAGTTCGGCGCGACGACGGGTCGTGCCAGGCGTTGCGGCTGGTTCGATGCGGCGGCACTGAAGCGTGCGATTCAAATCAATGGCGTATCTGGGTTGTGTATTACCAAGCTGGATGTGCTGGATGGGGTAGAAGAGTTGAAAATCTGTACAGGCTACCGCATCAATGGATATATTTCCGACATTTTGCCCGTAGGCGCTGATGAGCTCGCTTGCTGCGAACCGATCTATGAGTCATTGCCGGGTTGGTCGGGCAGCACTGTGGGGGTCAAGACGTTAGACGGTTTACCCGCTGAGGCTCGCGCCTACATTCAGCGCATGGAATCGCATTGTGGGGTTCCTGTCGATATGATTTCCACCGGGCCGGATCGGGAAGAAACCATCGTACTGCGTCATCCGTTTCTTCAATAAACCTGCGTAAGCAATGTGCAGGTAACAAGGGTCGCTTTTGCGACCCTTGTGTTTTACTCGAGTAACCTTTTGCATGACGATGAACCCTTTGACTCTCGCTGATTTTGACTATGCGCTGCCGCAGCGCTTGATCGCACAAGCGCCATTGTCTCAACGCTCGGCCAGTCGGCTGCTAAATGCCGGTGGAAAGACGCTGTTGGATCAACGTATCTCTGATTTGCCCAGCGTGTTGCAGCCGGGTGATTTACTGGTCATGAATGACAGCCGCGTGATGCATGCGCGGCTTCAAGGCGTCAAGGCCACAGGCGGGCAGGTGGAGGTTCTGGTTGAACGTATCTTGAGCAGCAATGACGTGCTGGCGCAAGTACGCGCGAGTAAATCGCCCAAGACGGGCAGTCGGTTGATTCTTGAAGGACTGCTCGATGTCGAAGTCCTTGGCCGCGAGGGAGAATTTTATCGCTTGCGTCTGCCAGGCGATGCCCTGGAAACGATCGAAGCGCATGGCCGTTTGCCTCTACCACCTTATATCGCGCGCGCGGCGGTAGCGCCGGACGAAACACGTTATCAAACGGTTTATGCGCGCGAAACAGGCTCGGTGGCTGCACCGACGGCAGGGCTGCATTTCGATGAAGATTTACTCGCCAAGGTGCGCGCGCAAGGTGTGACAATCGCTTATGTCACACTGCATGTTGGGGCGGGAACCTTTCAGCCAGTGCGCACGCAAACCTTGGCCGAGCATCATATGCACACCGAGCGATATACGATTTCGCCCTCAACTGCCGAAGCCATTGCCGCGACAAAAGCGCGCGGCGGGCGTGTCATCGCGGTGGGCACGACCACGCTGCGCGCACTGGAGTCGGCTGCGACAGGCCGCGATGTAAAAGTCGGCGCTGGTGAGACGGCGATATTCATTACGCCGGGCTTTGAATTTCAGGTGGTGGATGCGTTGTTGACCAACTTTCATTTGCCAAAATCAACCCTCTTGATGCTGGTCTCCGCATTTGCCGGCGTGAAAGAAATACGTGCCGCCTATCGCCATGCCATTGAGCAGGGCTATCGCTTTTTTAGCTATGGAGATGCGATGTGGTTAACCCGCAAGCCAGTGCCATGAATTTTGAACTGCTAGCGCAGGACGGCGCCGCGCGTCGTGGCCAACTGACTTTGACGCATGGCGTTGTGGAAACGCCTGTCTTTATGCCGGTTGGCACCTATGGGACTGTCAAGGCCATGGCTCCCGATGAGTTGGTGGAGATGGGTGCGACGGTGGTATTAGGCAATACCTTCCACCTATGGTTGCGTCCCGGGCTGGAGGTTATCGCGGCGCATGGCGGTTTGCATCGTTTCATGGCATGGGAGCGGCCGATTCTTACCGACTCGGGCGGCTTTCAAGTGTTCTCTTTGGGCGAATTGCGCAAGATTTCAGAAGAAGGCGTGCACTTTTCGTCCCCCATCAATGGTGATCGACTATTTTTAACGCCGGAAATCTCGATGCAAATTCAACAGGTGTTGAATTCAGATATCGTCATGATTTTCGATGAATGCACGCCTTATCCTGCGACGGTGGATCAGGCGGCACAATCGATGCGTCTCTCGCTGCGCTGGGCGCGTCGCTCACGCGATGAACATGATCGTCTCGGTAATACCAATGCGCTGTTTGGCATCGTTCAAGGCGGCATGCACGAGTCATTGCGCGATGAATCTCTCGCGGGGCTGGCCGAAATCAATTTTGACGGATTCGCCATTGGCGGTTTATCCGTCGGTGAGCCGAAAGAAGAGTTTTCGCGCATTCTGGCGCATACCGCTCCTCAGTTGCCGCGTGATAAACCGCGTTATCTCATGGGCGTAGGTACGCCGGAAGACCTGGTGTTTGCCGTCAGCCAAGGCATTGATATGTTTGATTGCGTGATGCCCACACGCAATGCGAGGAATGGCTGGTTATTTACTCGTCGAGGCGATATCAAAATAAAAAATGCGCAATACAAGGCCGATACCCGCCCACTGGATGAAACCTGCGCTTGCTATACCTGCCGCAACTTCACGCGGGCTTATTTGCATCACTTGCATCGCTCAAGGGAAATTCTCGGTGCACGGCTGAATACCATACACAACCTGTTTTATTACCAGGTGCTCATGGCGGAAATGCGTGACGCGATCACGACAGGCGCCTTCACTGAGTTCGTTCGTGGTTTTCACCGGATGCGCGCAGGCGAGCAGGTATAATCAATCGCATTTGGCCGATCTTGGCCGATATCCATTTCAGTAAATCTAGGAGAGTTTTGTGTTTATTTCAAATGCGTATGCCCAGGCGAGTAGTGCAGCAGCGGATCCACTCGGTGGCTTGATGGGCATGCTGCCTATTTTGCTCATGTTTATTGTGTTGTGGTTCTTGATGATTCGTCCACAGATGCGCAAAGCCAAAGAGCAGCAAAAAATGATTGCCGAGCTCGCCAAGGGTGATGAGGTGGTGACTCAGGGTGGAATCGCCGGACGTATCAGTCGGCTAGGTGAGAATTATCTGGGCCTGGAAGTTGCCGATAGCAAAGAAGGCGCCATTGAAATCACCGTACAAAAATCAGCTGTTGCGGCCTTGTTGCCCAAAGGTTCCCTGAAAAATCTTTAATTTGCCGCATGGCCTGACATCACCCTGATGTCAGGCCCTGGCTTTTATCTGGTCTGCACATATGAACCGTTATCCGCTCTGGAAAAACATTCTGGTATTGATTATTGTGGTCTTTGGGCTGGTCTATACGATCCCCAACTTTTTTGGTGAAGCGCCAGCGGTTCAGGTGACGAGCGTTAAAGCCACCATCAAGGTGGATACGGGACTGTTGGCAACGGTCGAGACCGCACTGCAAGCTGCAGCGGTCAAGCCTACGGCACTCACCATGGACGGCAACAGTGTGCGTGTGCGCTTGGCGGATACAGATACGCAACTCAAGGCAAAAGATATCGTCGAGAAAGCGCTGAACCCTGATCCTGCCAATGCAAGTTATAGCGTCGCCTTGAATCTGGTGTCCAATTCACCCGCATGGCTTACCAGCATCCATGCCTTGCCAATGTATTTGGGCCTGGATTTGCGCGGTGGCGTGCATTTTCTGCTGCAAGTGGATATGAAAGGTGCGCTAACCAAGCGTCTTGATTCGATCAGCGCCGACTTGCGTAGTTTGCTGCGCGAAAAGGGCATTCGTCATAGCGGAATTGAGCGCGACAAGCAGGGTATCACCATTCGTTTTCGCGATGCCGATACGCGCAATCAAGCGCAGGTATTACTGGCAGATAGCCAACCTGATCTTGTCTTGGCTAATGTTCAGGAGGGTGCCGAATTCAAGCTGGTGGCCACATTAAAACCTGAAGCCGGAAAACGGATCCAGGAATATGCGATCAAGCAAAACATTGTTACCTTGCATAACCGGATCAATGAACTCGGCGTTGCCGAACCGGTGATACAGCAGCAAGGTGCAGACCGCGTCGTCGTCCAGTTGCCGGGCGTACAAGACACGGCGAAAGCGAAAGACATCCTGGGCCGTACGGCCACGCTTGAAGTACGCATGGTGGACGATGAGGCCAGCAATAACCCGAGCATCATGGCGCAGGCGGCGATTGGGCAACCGCCGGTGGGCACGGAATATTATGTTGAACGCGGGGGACGTCCCTTGCTGGTGAAAAAGCAAGTCGTGTTAACGGGTGAGCGCTTAACAGATGCCCAACCCGGATTTGACGGGCAGACCCATGAACCGGCCGTGCATCTAGTGCTGGATGCTGCCGGCGCAAGAATTTTCCGGGATGTGACGCGAGAAAGCGTTGGCCGACGCATGGCGATTTTGCTGATTGAAAAAGGCAAAGGCGAAGTGGTCACCGCACCGGTTATTCGTTCGGAAATTGGCGGCGGACGAGTGCAAATTTCAGGCCGCATGACCACCAATGAAGCCGCCGATGTCGCCTTGCTATTGCGCGCTGGTTCACTCGCAGCACCGATGGAAATTATCGAAGAGCGCACTATAGGCCCCAGCCTGGGCGCAGACAATATTGCCAAGGGATTTCATTCCACTCTGTGGGGTTTTACTGCCATCGCGGGGTTCATGATGGCGTATTACCTCATGTTTGGTGTTGTCTCGGTGATCGCGCTATCAGCTAATCTACTGTTGCTGGTGGCGTTGCTCTCGCTGCTGCAAGCGACGCTGACGTTGCCAGGCATTGCTGCCATTGCGCTGGCATTGGGTATGGCAATTGATTCCAACGTATTGATCAACGAACGCATCCGCGAAGAGTTGCGCAGTGGAAGCACGCCGCAAGCGGCCATAACGGCAGGTTACGAGCGGGCTTGGGCGACGATTGTTGATTCCAATGTCACCACTTTGATCGCTGGTATCTCCTTGTTGGTTTTTGGTTCAGGTGCGGTGCGCGGTTTTGCGGTGGTGCATTGCCTGGGTATTTTGACATCTATCTTCAGTTCGGTCGTGATTTCCCGTGCGTTGGTCAACCTGATTTATGGCCGCCGTCGCAAGCTTGAAGGCCTGTCGATTGGCCAGATATGGAAGTCCAGTAGCAGCAAGGCGTAAGGATTAAATGTGATTTACAAACCGGCCAACCTGACAGCCTAAAGACGAGAGATAACAATGGAATTTTTCCGCATCAAAAAAGATATTCCTTTCATGCGCCATGCCTTGGTGTTCAACGTCATTTCGTTGATCACTTTTTTGCTGGCGGTGTTTTTCCTGGTAACGCGCGGCTTGAGCTTCTCTATTGAATTCACCGGGGGGACGCTGCTTGAGGTGAGCTATCCGCATGCACCCGCGCTGGAAGGTCTGCGCCACCAGCTGGAAGTCGATGGCTTTACGGATACCCAAGTGCAAAACTTTGGCTCGTCACGCGATGTGCTGATTCGAGTACCGCCCGCTAAAGGTGAGGGACAAGAGGTCAGCTCATCCAAGGTGGGCGAGCGGGTCATGGCGTCTTTGCTAAAAGTCGGCGTTGGTGATGCGGCGGCAAATGGCACAATGCAAGCCAACAAGCCTGAACTCAAGCGTGTTGAATTTGTCGGGCCCCAGGTAGGCAAGGAGCTGGCATCCGATGGCGCGCTGGCGTTGCTATCGGTGGTGATAGGTATTGTGGCTTATCTGGCATTGCGGTTTGAATGGCGTTTTGCGGTGTCTGCCATCATCGCCAATTTGCACGACGTGGTTATTATTCTTGGTTTTTTTGCGCTGTTCCAGTGGGAATTTTCGCTGCCGGTGCTGGCTGCCGTGCTGGCCG
>WOYI010762387.1_pt1 | contig 22204 bp, 17 predicted proteins | sample 6423411 | NCBI WGS metagenome assembly WOYI01 (sample SAMN13441803, study PRJNA592873) | oil field metagenome | biome: oil field; feature: oil-well bore; material: oil-contaminated soil; isolation source: oil-contaminated soil from oil-well borehole | place: Germany: Wietze | collected 2016-10-18 ... | reverse complement strand
CCCGGCTCGCCGGACATCCACAGCTGTCTCGGCGGTGATCGACGTCGCCGCTAGGCAGTCAGTTCGATCAGCCGGGCATCGCCGATCCCCGCGTACCGGTCCGGGCTGCAGGTCAGCACGATGACCTGGCCGTCACCACCGACCGCGTCGAAGACGGCGGACATCCTGGTGAGCCGGTCGGGGTCGGTGAAGCCGAGCGCATCGTCGATGACGACGGGCACGGTGTCCTCCTTGGCCACCAGCGAGGCGCACGCCAATCGCGCGACGATGCCGATCTGCTCCTTGGCCCCGCCGGAGAGTGACTCGTAGTCGACGGTGCGCCCGTCGAGGGTGCGACTGCGGATGGTCAGATCGGTGCCGATGTCGACCTCGAAATCGGCACCGAACACGATGCGGCCCAACCGTTCGATCTCCCCGCGGAAGGGTTCGACATAGCGCTGCCTGGCCGATTCGCGGTGCCGCTTCATCACCGAGCGCAACGTCTGAGCAGCCCTGGCGCGGCGTTGGACACGCAGGAACTCGCCGTGGGCGTGTTCACGTTCGGCGTGGGCCGCATCCAGCGTCCCCTTGCGGCCTTGTGTTCCGTACAGCTTGAGCGCGGCGGTGAGTTCGGCCAGCGCGGTGGCGGCCGCGTCACGGTCACGCAGCAGCCCGTGTAGCGCGCTGGTCGCCGAGTCGAGTTCCGCGGTGACCTCGTCCGGATGCGCATCGCCCAGTTCGGTTTCCAGACGGGCGACTTCAGCATCGGCCCGGGCGGACCGTTCGGCATCGGATTCGGCCTGCAGACCGAGCTCGTCATCGGTCGCGGTCCGCCGTTCGGCGGCCAGCCGCTCGGTCGCCGTCGCCAGTTCGGACTGAGCTGCGGTGAGCTTCTCACGCAGCACGCTCGCGGCGACTGCGGCCTCGTTGCAGGTGCTGACTGCCGCCGCGGCCAGCGCGCGCCGGGCGTCCACAGTCTCCGACGCCGCGCGGTGCGCCGCGCGGGCTGACTTCAGCGCGGCACGGGCGGTCTCGGTGTCTCCGCCGATATCGGCTTGTCCCGCAGTCAGTTCGGCGTGCCTGGCCCGCAGTTGCTCGACGCCGCCATCACCGGCCAGCGCCCCGATGGTGGCCTGTAGCCTGTCCTGCGCCGACCGCAGTTCGCGCCGGCGGGCATCCTTGTCTCGGGCCTCATCGACGGTATCGGCTCCGGCGCCGCGCAGCGTGTCTTCCATAACCTGTTGGGCAGCAGTCAATTTCGCGTGGGTGTCGAGAGCATCCACCCCCGGCACCACCCGTGCCCGCAGAATATCGGGCAGCTCGAACTGCGTCGGAGCGCCGATCGCGGCCGACCATTCCTGCCCCGCGCCGAGTTCGACGGTGGTGTCGCCGACCCGCAGCTGCACATCGGCGAGAGCGGCGAATTCGATGCGTGCCGAGGCGAGTTCGGCCTGCCCGGCCGCCCTCTCAACGGCCAGCGCTGCGGACTCGATCTCCCGCATCAGCGCATCGGTCAGGGTGTTACCGGTCAGCTCCCGGTCGACATCGGCGAGCTCAGCGGCCGCGCTGTCGATCTTTGTCAACTGCGCGGCGAGCCGGACCCCCTCATCGCGGGCGACCAGCGCGGCCAACTCGACACGTGCGGCTTCCACCACGTTTGCGGCGCTCTCCGCTGCCGCACCGGCCTGCTCGGCGGCCACCTGCGCGTCCTCGGCGGCCTGCCGGGCCGCCGCGTGGGTCTGTGCAGATTCCGCGGCGACCGCCACCAGTTCCGCTGCGGACTTGGACCTTTCATCGATCGCCGCACGCAACCGGCGTCTCGCGTTGACCGCCGCCGTCGATGCGGTGTGCGTCGCGGTCGCCGCGCCGGCCACCACGCGGGCGGTGTCACGTTCCTGGATCAGTCGCTGCACGGCGGCCGCGGCCTGGTGCGCGACGTCCATCCGGACCTGTGCCGACTCCAACTGCCGGGCGGACTGGGCCAACGACGCGGTCAGGGTGGCGTGGCGCAGCACCGCCTGCTCGACCTCGGCGACCGCCTCGGCGCTGCGGGCCACCTCCTCATCGGCGGCGCGAAGCCGACCGGTGGCCGCCGCCCACGCCCCGGTGGGGCGGCCCGTCGGGGTGAAATACGAGAGGTACTCGACCTCGATCCGGTCGATCAGCAGCGGGTCGGCATCTGCCGGCATGCCGTCGGTGTCGCTGGAGGCGCCCGCGGCGACATCCAGAGCCCGCGACAACGCATCGCACCCGGACAGATCCACCGGTGCCGTCGCCGAGGCCTGCAGCACCCGCTGCGCCTCCCACAACGCGGTGTCCACCGTCTCGGACAGGATGGAAAGCACCCGGTCGTGCGCCTCGTCTCCCGTGAGTTGCTCGCGCTTGGGCGCCAGGATGGTCAGCTCGGTCTCGGCGCGCTTGTGGAAACGCTTTCGGTACACGAAACGATAGGGTCCCGTTGATATTTCGGCGGTGACCTCGGCACCCACATCGGCGTGGGTGGGCTTGACGGCCTTCACCTCTTTCTTGGTGGAGCGGTCCTTGATCGTCAGCAGCAGGTCCAGCGCCTCGATCATCGAGGATTTGCCGATCTCGTTGGCGCCGCTGATGACCACGACACCGCGCTCGGGGAACTCGATGTCGCGGTGGGCGACCCCACGGTAGTTGGTCAGTGCCAGCCGATGCAGCTTCACGCGACGTTCCCCGCCAGGCTGCCGCCGCTGAGGCGCAGCAGCAGCGCGAGCGCGGACCGGGCGTCCTCGGCGTCGATTCCGTCGGCGCGGGCGACGTCCACCAGTTCCTGCACGGCCCCGGCGGCGAAGCCACCGATCGACAGGTCGTCGAATTCGCCGTCGGCGGGCAGCACGACGATGTCGGAGTGCCGCTCCCACAACCGCAATGAGGCGAACACCCGCGCATACCGATCCAGGCATGCGTCCAGCTTGGCCTTGTCGGTGACGGTCAGTGACCCGGTGAGCACCAGCTGCACGACGGTGCGTTCCTTGTCCGGGAGCTGGTCCAAATTGACGTCAAGACCGGCGATATCGCGATCGTCGTTCACATCGTGGCGCAGCGTGAGGAAACGCCAGCGCCCGACCCTGCGCGCGGCCACCTGCACCGGTCGCCCCGGATCGTGCTCGTCGACCTCGACGATCAGCACATGCCCCGGGTCGGTCTCGATATCGTCATAGTTGGTGACCTCCGGCGAGCCCGAGTACCAGACCCGCCCGGTATCGCCGACCTTCGTGCGAGAGTGCCTGTCCCCCAATGCCACATAGTGCACGGCACCACGGTCGATGGCGGCCTGCAGCCCGGCCAGCCGGATCAGCGAGGGTTTCGACGGATCCGGATCCAGGACGTCGACCCCGCCGTGCGCGACCAGGATGCGTACGGTGCCATCCACGGGCAGATCGGCCGTCACGGCGGCCGCCAGATCGCTGGTTGGCGACTTGGAACGCCATGGCGCTGCGACGATCTCGACACCGGAACGCACCCCGAACACACCGTCACGATCCAGCACGGTGACGTTATCGGGGCATTCGGCGAGGAACAGCGTGCTGGTGTACACCGAGCCGGCATCGAGCTGATCATGGTTGCCGGGCAGCAGGAACACCGGAACACCGATGGCCCGCATGGCCTCCAGCGCCAGGCTCACCTCACGGGGCGCGAGTTGGTTGTCCTCGAAGACATCACCCGCGACGACGACGAACTCGGCACCGACCTCGGCGGCCAGCGCACCCAAACCCGCCACGGCCTCCCGCCGGGCAGCCGAATAGCGCGACTGAGCCTCGCCGCCACCGGTACTCAGGAAGTGCCGCGTCATACCGAGCTGCCAGTCGGCAGTGTGCAGAAAGCGCATCTCAGCACTCCCTTCCGGGTCGTTGATACTGCTCGTGGCGAGTGTAGGTCCGGTGTCCGACAAGTCGCGGGACGTCCGTCGGCATGGCCTAGCCTGATCGAGATGAGAACGCTTCTGCTGCTGCGTCACGCCAAGTCGGACTATCCCGGTGGTGTGGCCGACCATGACCGTCCGCTCGCGACACGCGGAATCCGGGAGGCCGCGCTCGCCGGCGACTGGCTGCGGTCAGCGGCGCCGGCGATCGATGCCGTGCTGTGCTCGACGGCCACCCGAACCCGGCAGACGCTGGAGCGGACCGGGATCGACGCGCCAGTGCGCTTCGTCGACCGGATCTACGATGCCACCCCGAGCATCGTGCTCGACGAGATCAACACCGTCGATGACGATGTCCGCACGCTGCTGGTGATCGGACATGAGCCGGTGATGTCGGGGCTGGCACTCGGCCTGGCCGACGACAGCAGTGATGCCGACGTGGTCGCGGAGATCGGGGCGAAGTTCCCGACGGCGGCGGTGGCGCTGTTGCAGGTGTCCATGCCGTGGCGCGAACTCGAATTGGGCGGCGCGCAGCTGGCGCAGTTCCACGTGCCGAGGTAGGCGCCGCTACGAGTTGGTGGCGAGCGTCAGTTCCATCAGTTTGATCGCCATCGCGCAGGCGTCGATGCCGGGCGTCTGCGGATTGACCCACCAGCCGACGACGCCGCTGGCGTCACTGGCCACCCCGCAGGCACCGTTGGCGGCCGGATTCCGCATCACGATCGACTGCACCCCGGCCACCCGGCGGTCCTCGACCGGGAACTTCATCCCTTCGGCGACCGCACGCTCGTTGTCCAGGCTGCCCAGTTCGAACCAGAACCGGGTGATGTCGATCAGCCCGGCCGGGTTGGCGGCCTGCCAGCGGCACACCGCACCAACGAAGGTGCTCTGGATGTCGAGCGGATCAGCGCCGACCGTCTCGGCAAGGATGTCCTCGGTCAGGACATCGCACTCCTTGAGCAGGTTCGGGTACGTCTTCTCCGAGTCGTTGTTGCGTGGCCCGGCGCCGCCCGATCCGGCCTTGACCGCCGACCCGTCCACCGCCCGGGAGCAGCCCTGTACGCCGATCACCATGATCAACGCGGCCAGCAGCGCCATCACGGCGGTCAGCGGACGTTTCACGGAGCGGCCCATCATTTGGCGTTCACAATCGACTGGCGGGTGAGTTCCTTGGCGACTTCACAGGCGTCCGGGTAGGGCTTCTGGGCGAAGCTGACCGACCACTCGATGAAGTCGTCGTCGAACTGGATACCGATCTCGCACAGGCTCGGGCCGAGCACCAGGTCCTCACCGATGGCGACGAAGCCGCCATGGCCCTCGATGCTGATGTCCTCGACGCTGGCACGGGACAGTTCCTCGGTCTTGCGTTCACGCCCGATCGGGCTGCCACGGAAATTGGTGAAGGAGAAGTGCGGGCCGACGATGCCGCCGCCTGCCAGCCACTGGCAACCCACCGAGGTGCGCGCCGTGTTCACCAGCCCAACCACCTTGGTCAGCTGCGAAATCGTCTGGTCGCTGATGCCTCCGCATTCGGGGAACACCGGGCCGTGCTGGGCCTCCGGTGCCGATTCGGTGCTCGATGGCACCTCGGGGGTATTCGGACTGTCCGAGCCGGAGCAGGCAGCCAGCACGGGGAGCACCGCAGCGGCGGCTACCAGCATCTTCGCTGCACGAGTGAGCCTGCCTTCGGGACCAGCAGGGCCGCTTCTGGGGGTCACGACATGCACTGTAGCGGCCACCCGGCGCGGATCCGTTGACATACCGACTGACCTGCATTTTCGTGTCCTGGTCCGATGCCGGGTTCTGCAGGCGGTGTGCGACAGTAGCCAGATGTTGCTCGACCTGCTGCGCCGCTACGCGCAGCCGTACCGCGGGCTGCTCTACGTGGTCGCTGGCCTGCAGGTGATCAGCACCCTCGCCTCGCTGTACCTGCCGACGGTCAATGCCGCGATGATCGACGAAGGCGTTGCGGTGGGCGATACCCCGCGGATCGTGCACCTCGGCCTGGTGATGCTGGGCGTGACGGCACTACAAGTGGTGTGTGCCGTCGGCGCGGTGTTCTTCGGGTCCCGGGCGAGCATGGGGTTCGGCCGCGATCTGCGAGCGAAGATGTTCTCCCACGTGCTCGGCTTCTCCGCAGTGGAGACCGCCCGATTCGGGACACCGACGCTGCTGACCAGGACCACCAATGACGTCCAGCAGATCCAGTTGCTCGTCCAGATGACTGCCACCATGCTCATCACTGCACCCATCATGGGCGTGGGCGGTATCGCGATGGCCATCCACCAGGACGCCGGGCTGTCCTGGCTGCTGCTGATCAGCGTGCCCATCCTGGCGCTGGCCAACGGGTGGCTGGTGTCGCGGCTGATGCCGATCTTCCGCACCATGCAGCGCGTCATCGACAACATCAACCGGGTGATGCGCGAACAGCTTTCCGGGATCCGGGTGATCCGGGCGTTCGCACGGGAGCCGCTGGAACGCAACCGGTTCGACGAGGCGAACCGGGCACTCACGGATACCGCGCTGAGCGCCGGGCGCTGGCAGGCGCTGATGCTTCCGGTGACGACCCTGGTGATCAACATCTCCAGCGTCGCTCTCATCTGGTTCGGCGGGCAGCGCATCGACGCCGGCCAGATGCAGGTGGGGTCGCTCATCGCGTTCCTGGCCTATTTCATGCAGATCCTGTACGCCGTGCTGCTGGCCACCTTCCTGGTGGTGCTGCTCCCCCGCGCGTCGGCATGCGCCGAGCGGATCACCGAGGTGCTGTCCACCCAACCCGAGATCACCGCCCCGCAGGACCCCGCGACCCTTGCCTACGTGGCCGGGGAAATAAGCATCGAGGCCGCCACATTCAGCTATCAGGGCGCCGACCGTGCGGTGATACAAGGAGTTTCGTTCACCGCCCGTCCCGGCACAGTCACCGCCATTGTGGGTAGCACCGGTTCGGGTAAGTCGACGCTGATATCGCTGATCAGCCGTCTCTATGACGTCACCGGGGGGTCGATCCGCCTCGACGGCGTCGACGTGCGCGACCTCGATCCCGAGGATCTCTGGGCGACAATCGGATTGGTGCCCCAGCGCGGGTATCTCTTCTCGGGCAGCGTCGCCGACAACCTGCGGTACGGAAAGGCGACCGCCACCGAGGACGAGATGTGGGATGCGCTTCGGGTGGCCGCCGCCGACGATTTCGTGCGTGCCCATCCCGATGGTCTGCAGATGCGGGTCGCGCAAGCCGGCATCAACTTCTCCGGCGGTCAACGGCAACGACTCGCCATCGCCCGTGCCGTCATCCGCCGCCCCGCGGTCTATCTGTTCGATGACGCATTCTCGGCGTTGGACGTGCACACCGACGCCAGGGTGCGCTCCGCCCTGCGTGAGGTGTCCGCCGATGCGACGGTGATCATCGTGTCGCAACGGATCTCCACGGTGGCAGAGGCCGATCGGGTGATCGTCATCGACGACGGACGGGTCGTCGGTGCCGGCACCCACGAATCGCTGCTCGAGGACTGCCCGACCTACATCGAGTTCGTCGACTCCCAGTCGGTCCGGACATGACGCGCCCGATCCGCGGGATGGCCGAACCATCGGCCGCACGCTCCCGCAACTTCAAGGGTTCGGCGGTCCGGTTGGTCAAACGGCTGGCCCCGCAACGCAGTCTGACCGCACTGGTGATCGGTCTGGGCATCGGCGGTATCGCGATCGGCGTCATCGGGCCACGCATCCTGGGCCATGCCACCGACCTGTTGTTCACCGGTGTCATCGGGCGAGAACTACCCACCGGGCTCAGCAAGGAACAGGCCATCGAGGAGGCCAGGGCCCGCGGTGACGACACCTTCGCCGATCTGCTCTCCGGGATGAACGTGGTCCCCGGACAAGGCGTCGACTTCACTGCCGTGGCACATACCCTGATGCTGGCGCTCGGCCTGTATCTGATTGCCGCGCTGCTGGTCTGGGCGCAGGCCCGCATCCTCATCGTCGTGGTGCAGCGCACCATGGCAGCGATGCGTACCGAGATCGAGCACAAGGTGCACCGGCTTCCGCTGTCCTATGTCGACGGCCGGCAGCGCGGCGAGCTGCTCAGCCGGGTCACCAACGATGCGGACAATGTGCAGTCGTCGCTGGCCATGACGATCAGCCAGCTGCTGACCTCGATGATCACCGTGGTCGCGGTGCTGGTGATGATGCTGACGATCTCGCCGCTGCTGACACTGATCACCGTGCTGACCGTTCCGTTGTCGCTACTGGCCACCCGATCCACCGCTCGGCGCTCCCAGAAACTCTTCGTGGCGCAGTGGACCAACACCGGCCGCCTCAACGCCCATATCGAGGAGACCTACAGCGGTTTCACCGTGGTGAAGACCTACGGGCACCGGGCGGCGGCCTCGGACCGGTTCACCGAACTCAACGGTGACGTGTACCGCGCCAGCCTGGGCGCGCAGTTCCTGTCCGGGCTGGTTTCCCCGGCCACCACGTTCATCGGCAACCTCAGTTATGTCGCGGTCGCGGTCGTCGGCGGTTTCCAGGTCGCCACCGGCCAGATCACCCTGGGCAGCTTCCAGGCGTTCATCCAGTACGTCCGGCAGTTCAATCAACCGCTGACCCAGGTCGCCTCGATGTACAACTCCCTGCAGTCCGGAATCGCCAGCGCCGAACGTATTTTCGATCTGCTCGACGCACCGGAGGAATCGGCGCAGTCATCGGCTTCCGCAGCGCCATCCGGAACCGCAGGGCGTGTGGAGTTCGAGCACGTCCGGTTCGGCTATCAGGCCGACACCCCCGTCATCGAGGATCTGTCATTCGTCGCCGAACCCGGCACCACGGTGGCCATCGTCGGTCCGACCGGCGCGGGCAAGACCACCCTGGTCAATCTGCTGATGCGCTTCTACGACGTCGACGCGGGCCGCATCTCCATCGACGGCGTCGACATCTCCTCGATGCCACGGCAGGCGCTGCGATCCCGGATCGGTATGGTGCTGCAGGACACCTGGCTGTTCGGCGGCACGATCTACGACAACATCGCCTACGGCCGTCCGGACGCCACGCCCGACGAGGTGCACGAGGCCGCCCGAGCCGCACACGTCGAACGGTTCGTGCAGACCCTGCCCGACGGTTATCAGACCCGGGTCGGCGACGACGGCGGTGCCATCAGCGCCGGCGAGAAGCAGCTGATCACTATTGCCCGGGCAGTGCTCGCCCGCCCCCAGCTGCTGATCCTGGACGAGGCGACCAGTTCGGTGGACACCCGCACCGAACTGTTGATCCAGCAGGCGATGGCCGAATTGCGGCGGGACAGGACCAGTTTCATCATCGCGCACCGGTTGTCCACCATCCGCGACGCCGACCAGATCCTGGTGATGGAGGCCGGGCGCATCGTGGAGCGGGGCGCCCACGCCGAACTGCTGGCCCGCCACGGCGAGTATTGGGCGATGTCGGTCGGGGCGGGTGCAGCGCAGCGCAGCGACGGGAAGTAGCCGAAGCCTGATCAAGCAGCCTGGCCAGCCAGTCCTCGGTGTGTTCGCCGACCAGTTTCACCGACCACGCCAGGGCATCCGCGCTGAACTACTTCTTGCTGACTGCCTTGAGTAGAGCCGCGCCGCCGCCCAATACCAGCGCCACCAGCAGCAGCCCCGCCCAACCGGCCCCAGCCAGCCACCACACTGCGGCCACCGCGATGATCGCCGGTGAAGCCAAGAACAGCACCATTCCCGGGTGCTCCTTGACCACCGCCAACGCACTCTTGGCCCGCACCCGGTCGATCTCGTCAGCTGCCATGGTCCAAGAATGCCAGCCTAGGGTGTTGTGGTACACGTCGAATCGGCTGAATGTTGAGGAGTGCACGGTGAGCGGTCAATGGTTGCGCGACCCCGAGGGCCGCTACGAGTACCGCTGGCACGACGGGCAGAACTGGACGGATCAGGTGTCCCACCGGGGACAGGTCGGCAGGGCGCCGCTGGGCGGAGCACCCGCAGGCGGCGCGCCGGCGCAAGCCGCCCAGCAGCACGAAGCCGGCCAGCGATACGAAGCCGCACAGCAATACGAAGCCCAGGGCTCACCGCAAGCGGCGCAGGCCCAGCCCGTCCAGCCCCAGGGTGACGGCTTCACCGGTATCACCGGCGAATTGATCGACGGGCGCTTCAGCGAGAAGGAAGCGGCGGCGATCGCCCTCCAGAACGAGCGGCTGCTGCGGGTCCGGCTCGGCGAACCGTTCATGGCGCGCCAGGGTTCGATGGTCGCCTATCAGGGCAACGTGGACTTCGCCTACGAGGGGGGCGGCGCGGGCAGGTTCCTGAAGAAGGCCTTCACCGGCGAAGGATTGCCGTTGATGCGCTGCCAGGGCCAGGGCGACGTCTTCCTCGCCGAACAGGCCAACTACGTGCACCTGCTGCACCTGACCAACTCCGGTCTGTCCATCAGCGGCAAGAACGTGCTCGCCTTCTCGGCGAACCTGGACTGGAACATCGAGCGGGTCAAGGGCGGCGGCATCGCCACCGGCGGGCTGTTCAACACCACGCTGCGCGGCAGCGGCTGGATCGCGCTGACCACCGACGGGCCGCCCGTGGTGCTCAACGCGGCCGAGTCGCCGACCTACGCCGACACCAACGCCGTCGTCGCCTGGTCGGCGAACCTGCAGACTCACCTCAAGACCAGCTTCAAGGCCGGAGCCCTGATCGGACGCGGGTCCGGCGAGGCCCTACAGGTCGCCTTCGACGGTCACGGCTTCGTGATCGTGCAGCCCTCGGAGGGCATCACCATCCCGGTGCAGTAGCGGGGCTCCGCCAGAGTCCTACAGAGTTTCGAGAATCGCTTTCTTCTCGTCGATCTCGTGCTGCTGGGTGTCATTTTGTTCCCCTCATCATTGTGTTCCTCCTCGCGGGACGGAGCTATTTACCCATACCCCCTACCGGTATAGTATGGCGGTATGAGCATCGTCCTACAGGTACAAGGTATGAGTTGCGGTCACTGCGTGTCGGCGATCACCGCCGCCGTCACCCCGTTGGCCGGTGTCACCTCGGTCGGTATCGACCTTCCCGGTGGCACGGTCACCGTTGCCGGTACCCCCGATATCGCCGCCGTCACCGCTGCCATAGAGAACAGTGGCTACGACGTGAGCCCTGCACTGTCGGCCTAGGAGGCAAGCCCGTGAGCACCCTTACGCTGGATGTCGGCGGCATGACCTGTGCGTCGTGTGCGGCGCGAATCGAGAAGCGGCTCAACCGCATCGACGGCGTGCATGCCAGCGTGAACTTTGCGACCGAGCAGGCCCGGGTGGACTTTCCCGACACCGTGGCACCCGAGGAACTGGTGGCCGCGGTGGAGGCCACCGGCTACACCGCCGCGCTGCCCTCTCCCGATGAGGCGGCCGCAGCGGCCACCGACGAGGCTGCACCGTGGCGGCAGCGCCTACTGATATCGGGCGCTCTCGCGCTGCCGGTCGTGGTGCTGTCCATGGTCCCTGCGCTGCAGTTCAACAATTGGCAGTGGCTGGCGTTCACGCTGGCCTCACCGGTGGTGGTGTGGGGCGCCTGGCCTTTTCACCGGGCCGCGTGGACCAACCTGCGCCATGGCGCGGCGACGATGGACACCCTCATCTCGGTGGGTGTGACCGCCGCATATGCCTGGTCGGTGTGGGCGCTGTTCTTCACCCATGCCGGGATGCCCAGCATGAAGATGCCCTTTGAGCTGATCTCCACCAGCTCCGAGCCGCACCTATATCTGGAGGTCGCAGCGGCGGTGACGACGTTCCTGCTCGCCGGACGATACTTCGAGGCACGCGCCAAACGCCAGTCCGGCGCCGCGCTGCGGGCACTGCTGCACATGGGCGCCAAGGATGTCGCCGTGCTGCGTAACGGGGCGAGCGAAGCGACGGGAAACAACACTCGGGCGAGCGAAGCGACGGGAAACAACACTCGGGCGAGCGAAGCGACGGGAAATACTAACGGGGCGAGCGAGATCCGCATTCCCATAAGCCAACTCGCAGTCGGCGATATCTTCGTGGTGCGCCCTGGCGAGAAGATCGCGACGGACGGTACCGTCACCGCGGGGGTGTCCGCGATCGACGCGTCGATGCTCACCGGCGAGCCGGTGCCCGTCGAAGTCACCGAGGGTGACAACGTCGTCGGCGCGACAGTGAACGTGGGCGGACGACTCGAGGTGCGGGCGACGCACATCGGTTCCGACACCCAGTTGGCCCAGATGGCCCGCCTGGTGTCGGAAGCTCAGGGCGGCAAGGCCGATGTACAGCGACTCGCAGACCGGGTGTCTGCTGTTTTCGTACCGATCGTCATGGTGCTGTCGCTGCTGACGCTGGTGGGCTGGTTGCTCTTCGGTGACGGATCCGTCGCCGCGGCGTTCACCGCGGCCGTCGCCGTGCTGATCATCGCCTGCCCCTGCGCGCTGGGACTGGCCACCCCGACGGCGTTACTGGTCGGCACCGGCCGAGGCGCACAACTGGGCATCCTGATCAAGGGCCCGCAGGTGCTGGAGTCGACCCGGCGGGTGGACACCGTGGTGCTCGACAAGACCGGAACCGTCACGACGGGACGCATGTCGGTGGTCGCCATGCACACCGCCGAGGGCGAATCGGCCCACGAGGTACTGAGATTGGTCGGCGCTTTGGAGAACGCGTCCGAGCACCCGATCGCACGCGCCATCGCCGGTCATGCCGGGGAACGCGGCCCGCTTCCGGCCGTCACCGACTTCGAGAATCACGGCGGCCTCGGCGTGACGGGCGTGGTCGACGGACAGGCGGCCGCGGCCGGCCGCGCCGACTGGCTGCGCGACAACTGGTCGCTGACGACGCCGACCGACCTGGTCGATGCCGCCGATGATGCTGCGAGGCAGGGGCATACACCGATCTGGTTTGCCACCGATGGGCGGATCCGTGCCGTGGTGGTGGTATCGGACACGATCAAGGACACTGCCGCCGAGGCTGTTTCGGGGTTCCGCGCGCTCGGGCTCACACCCGTGCTGCTGACCGGCGACAACCGCCGCGCCGCCGAATCGGTGGCGGCAGAACTGGGAATCGAGCGGGTGGTCGCCGATGTGCTTCCCGCGGGCAAGGTCGACGAGATCAAACGCCTGCAGGCCGACGGCCGGGTAGTGGCGATGGTCGGTGACGGTGTCAATGACGCGGCGGCGCTGGCCCAGGCCGATCTGGGGCTGGCCATGGGCACCGGCACCGATGTCGCCATCGAGGCCTCCGATCTGACGTTGGTGCGCGGAGATCTGCGCGCGGCCGTCGATGCGATCCGGCTGTCCCGCGCGACACTCGGCACCATCAAGGGCAATCTGTTCTGGGCGTTCGCCTATAACATCGCCGCGCTGCCGCTGGCTGCGGTGGGCCTGCTCAATCCGCTGATCGCCGGTGCCGCGATGGCCTTCAGCTCGGTGTTCGTGGTGACCAACAGCCTGCGGCTACGCCGGTTCTCGCCGTTGCGGCCGAAATGACGCCAGATCGATTCCGGTGCTCTCGCTGATCTCTCGCGCCGAGACGTACGTGATCCAGCAGCCATGGCATCAACTCGGCACGCTCGGCCTGGCGTTGCCTTCCAACCCGTCGAGCGGCCCGGATGACTCGATATCGAAGTCCGCACCCACCGGGCAAACCTATACCGCGGCGGGCATCATGGGGTCATGCTGGCTGAGTTGTTGCACGGGCTGCCGCCCCTCGCCGGTCCCGAACCGCGAGTGCTGATCCTCGGCAATATGCCGAGTGTCATGTCGCTGGCCTCAGGTCAGTACTACGGCAATCCGCAGAATGCGTTCTGGCGCATCACCGCCGCGGTCTACCGGTTCGACGCTGCAGATCCCTACGATCGACGGGTCGACGCCCTGCTCCGGCACGACGTGGCGGTGTGGGATGTGCTGCGGTCCTGCCGTCGAGTCGGCAGCCTGGATTCCGCGATCCAACGGGACAGCATGGTCCCCAACGATCTCGGCACCTTTTTGACGGCGCATCCGCAGATCGAACTGCTGGTGTTCAACGGCGCCGCCGCCGAGGTGAACTACCGCAGACTCGTCCGGGACGCACCCGCCGTGGCGACCATGCGGGTACCGTCGACGAGCCCGGCCCACACCATGCGCTTCACCGACAAACTCGCGCAGTGGCGGGCGGCACTGAACGACTAGGCCAACTGCCGGACAGTCCCAGGACGGGGCTGTCGATCCCGGCGACTACGGTGGCGGCATGTCCTGCGTGTTCTGCGCCATCGCCGCCGGTGACGCCCCCGCCATCCGTGTCTACGAGGACGAGGACCTGCTGGCGATCCTCGACATCCGGCCGTTCACCCGTGGCCACACCCTGGTGCTCCCCAAGCGCCACGTGGTGGACCTGACCGATACCGCGCAGGAGACCGTCGCGGCGATGGCCACCCTCGGGCAGCGCATCGCGCGAGCGGCTCGGATCTCGGGGCTACACGCCGACGGCAACAACATCGTCATCAACGACGGCAAGGCCGCCTTTCAGAGCGTGTTCCACGTCCACCTGCACGTCGTACCGCGCCGCAACGGCGACAAGCTGCCCTTTGTCAAGGGCATGCTGCTGCGCCGCGACGCCGATCGCGAGGAGTCCGGTCGGCTACTGCGCGCGGCACTGGCGCAACTCGACGAAGCCGCGCAGGATTGAGCCCATGAGCATGCCTCCGTGGGAACGCTATATCGGCCTGCCCCTGCTTCTGCTGCACGACAAGGTCTACAAGGCAACCGACGGACGGATCGGGCACATCATCCCGTTCGGCCCGCCGGCGCTGATCCTGCACACGGTGGGCGCCAAGACCGGGCTGGCGCGCGCGAACTCGCTGACCTACGCCCGCGACGGGGCAGACTATCTGGTCGTGGCGTCCAAGGGCGGTGAGCCCAGGGCGCCCGGCTGGTACCACAATCTCAAGAACAACCCCCAGGTGGAGATCAACGTCGGCGCCAAGAGGTTTCCCGTCACCGCCAGGGCGGTGTTCCCGGGTGAACCCGATTTCGATCGGTTGTGGCGGATCGTCAACGACATGCGCGGCAGCAAGGATCGCTACATCGGCTACCAGAAGCGCACGACGCGGCCGATTCCGGTCGTGGTGCTCTCCCCTTAGAGCAGTTCCCTGGCGAGCAACTCCAGGGTGTGCTCCCGGCCGGGCGCCGTGCGCGCATCGCTGCCGCGGAACGCCGAGGCGACCGGGCTCACCATGACCTCGTCCACATCGAACTGTGCTGCCACCGAACGGATCTGGCTGGCCGCCTCGGCGGGGTCGCCGACAACGGTGCGGGCCAGACCCGAGTCCACGATCAGCTGTTCCTGCGCCGAGAGGTCGGCGGCCTCGGCATCCTCCACCAGATCCAGCGGACCCAGTGGACGTCCGGTCCGCAGCCGGGCCATCATCTGCAGATTCGGCAGCAGCAATCGCAGTGCGTCATCGCGAGTGTCGGCCACCGAAGCATTGATCGTCACGAACGTCGTCGGTTCGGCCAGCAGCTCGCTGGGCCGGAACTCCGCGCGGTAGGCCGCCAGCGCTTCCGCGGTGCCTTGTCCGGAGAAATGGTTGGCGAAAACGTATGGGAGCCCCTTGGCTGCGGCCAGGTGCGCAGAGTACATCGATGACCCCAGCAGCCACAACCTGGGCTCGCCGATCGCGGCCGGGGTGGCCTTGAGGACGTACTCCTGCTGCGCCAGCATGCCGCGGGACAGTTCGACACGCGCCCCGCCGGTGCTCATCAACGCGGCGACGTGGTCGAGGTACTCGGGGAAACGCTCGATGTCCTCGTCGTTCTGGGCACGGGCTCCGCGCAGCGCCATCGACGTCACCGGATCCGATCCGGGGGCCCGCCCGATACCCAGGTCGATCCGGCCGGGGGCGGCGGCCTCCAACAGGGCGAACTGCTCGGCGACGGCCAGTGGCGCGTGATTGGGCAGCATCACCCCGCCCGACCCGAGCCGGACCTGCGAGGTCTGGGCGGCCAGGTAGGCGAGCACCACCGGTGGACTGGTGGCCGCGATCGAGGCCATGTTGTGGTGCTCGGCCACCCAGTAGCGGGTGTATCCGAGGTGGTCCGCGGCCTGAGCCAGCCGCACCGTCGCGGCCAGCGCATCTGAGGTGCTCTGATCGGTGCGGACAGGAACGAGGTCGAGAACGGAAAGGCGCATTACTCGGACAACGCCGGCGTCGGCTTGTTCGTTCCCAACCGGTCACCGGGCCATCCCGGAGCGGACGCCCAAAGTCGATGGCCGGGTGGCCGATGCCCGAACCCGGGCCCCACCCGTGAAACTCGGCGTTATGCTGGCGCATCGCCGTTCGGGCTCCTAGGCTTCTGACGTGCGCGCTAGATGGCCGCTGGTCGGGAGAGTGGCAGAGATACACACCGTCCGGGCCGCAGTGTCCACACCTGAACTGAGCGGGATCGTGGTGTCCGGCCCCGCGGGTGTGGGCAAGAGCCGCGTCGTTCGGGAGGCGCTCAAGGGCGCCGACCCACGCTGGGTCGTAGGGACGACAGCGGCACGGGGTTTGCCGCTGGGAGCGTTCGCGACCTGGGTGGGCGACCCCGACGGGGATCGTCTGCAGCTGGTGCGAGGTGTCATCGATGCGATCACCTCGACGCCGACCGGCACACCCGCATTGCTCGCCGTCGACGATGCCCACCTGCTGGACGATCTTTCGGCATTCGTTCTGCACCAGGTGGTGCAGCGCCGCGCCGCCCGGGTGATCCTCACAGTGCGCAGCGGCGATCCCGTACCCGACAGTGTCCGCGAGATATGGAAAGACCATCCGTTCGACCGGTTGGACCTACGCCCGCTGCGGCAACAGGACAGCACCAAACTGCTCGCCGCGACGCTGGACGGACCCGTCGATTCCGACGCCGCGTACCGGCTCTGGCAGCTGACTCGCGGTAATGCGTTGTACTTGCGGAACATCGTCGAGCAGGAGCTGACCGACGGCCGGCTGCAGCTGCGCGACGGCAGCTGGCACTGGGTGGGTCAGCCGGTGCTACCGACCGGTCTGGTGGAACTCATCGAGTCCCGCTTCGGCGATCTGACACCGGCCGTCGGCGATGTGGTGGACGCGCTGGCCGTCGCCGAGCCGCTGGAACTCTCGATCCTGCAGCGGATCACCTCGGTCGAGGCAGTCGAGGAAGCCAATGTTCGCGGACTGGTCGCCCTGCATGATACCGGTGACGGAGTCGAAGCCCGGGTTTCGCACCCGCTCTACGGTGAGATTCGCCGAACCCGCGCCCCAGTGGCCACTTTGCGCCGGCTGCGCGGCCAGATCGCCACCGAACTGTCGGCACATCATCGCGTCGCTGACATGCGGGTCGTGGTGCGCAGAGCCACCCTGAGCGTCGATTCCGATCTCACCCCGGACCCCGCATTACTGGTGGCGGCCGCTCAGGGCGCCATCCGGTTGGCGGACCTGTCCCTGGCCGAGCGGCTGGCCACCGCCGCCGAGCAGGCCGGCGCCGGACCGGAGGCCATCTACCTGCGCGCGCACGCCCTGTCCTGGCTGTTCCGCGGTCAGGACGCCGAGGAAGTGCTGGCAGGCCTGAGCGCGACCGGACTTTCCGATGCCGAGCGCGCCAGGTTCGCCCACCTACGCGCCAGCAACCTGCTGTGGGCGTTGCGCCGCCCTGCCGATGCCAAGGCACATGTCGACGAGGTCTCAGCTGAGTTGGGTCCCGACGCCCAACACTGGCTCAATGCGTTCATCGCGGTGTACTGGTTCGCCATGGATCGGCCCGACGAGGCGTTGAGCACCGCGAAACTACTTTCTCTGCAGGATCTTCCGGATTTTGTCGGGGTGGAGACCGTCTGGGCGCTGGCCACCATGGCCGCAGATGCCGGCCGCACCACAGAAGCACTGGGCCTCACCACGATGGGGTACCGGACATCGACACATTCGTTCGACACACCGCATATCCGGTTCAATCTGGCCGATTCGGAGCTGACGGCACTGACCCTGGCCGGCCGCCTCGCCGACGGTCAGCAGGTGGCAGAGTGGGTGCGCCGCGAGGCCGCCGATCTGCCCGGTACCGCCCACTGCCTCGGGACGGCCATCGCTGCCAGGGCGGCACTGGCGTGCGGTCAACTCGACACCGCGGCCGGACTTTTCGACCGGGTCGCAGTCGAGTTGGCCAGTCATGCCACCGGATGGGGATTTCGCTACAACGTAGCGGGGGCGACGACGGCGGCGATGCGCGGAGCCACCGAGGAGGCCACCGAAATCCTCGACCGCCTCGACGCCCTGGAGCGTCCGTTCCGGTCCCTGGATCATGAACGCAGCGTGAGCCGGGCCTGGGTGTCCGCCGGGCAGGGCGCCGTACAGGAGGCCATCGGCATACTTGTCGACGCCGCCGGGAAGGCCGCCATCAAGGGACAGTCCGCGGCAGAGGTGCTGTGCCTGCAGACCGCCGTCCAGTTCGGTGACCGCGCGCACGCGGAACGCCTGGCTGAGTTGGCCGACATCGTCGAAGGCCCCCGGGCGGGCATCGCCGCCCGTTTCGCCGCCGCACTGCGCGATTGCGATCCCCACGAACTGACCTCGGTGGCGGACGAATTCGAGAAGATGGGCGATCCGGTGGGTGCGGTGGACGCGGCCGCACACGCGGCGATCATCTACCGGCAACAGGAACGGCGCGGTTCGATGCTGACCTGCTCCAAGCGTGCCGATGACCTGGCTCGGGAATGTGGTGTCGTCACTCCTGCGCTGGAGCAGGCCAGCGAGCGGATCCCGTTGACGGCCCGCGAACGCGAGGTGGTGGCGTTGATGGCAGCAGGGGTGCCGGCCACCCGCGATATCGCCGAGCGGCTGAGCTTGTCCAAGCGCACGGTGGAAGGCCACATCTACCGGGCGATGGGTAAAACGGGCACCACCAGCCGCGAGGAACTGGCCCAGCTGTTCAAACGTCGCCGACCCTAGACTGATGCAGGTGAGTTCCACGCTGGAGGACCTGTCGGCCGCGTTACCCGAGGGCACCGTCGTCACCGATCCCGATATCGTCGCGTCCTACCGCCAGGACCGGGCCGCCGACCCCGCTGCCGGCACCTCGCTGGCGGTGGTGCGCCCCCGGCGCACCGAGGAGGTGCAGACGGTGCTGCGCTGGGCCAGCGCTCATGGCATCGCCGTGGTCCCCCGTGGCGCAGGCACCGGACTGTCCGGCGGCGCCACGGCCCTCGACGGCGCCATCGTGCTGTCCACGGAACGGATGCGCGATATCACCGTCGACCCGGCGACCCGCACCGCCGTCGCGCAACCGGGCCTGCTCAACGCCGAGGTCAAGAATGCGGTCGCCGCGTACGGCCTGTGGTATCCGCCGGATCCGTCGTCCTTCGAGATCTGCAGCATCGGCGGTAATATCGCCACCAACGCCGGTGGCCTGTGCTGCGTCAAATACGGCGTCACCACCGACTACGTGCTGGGCCTGCAGGTGGTGCTGGCCGACGGCACCGCCGTGCGCCTCGGCGGACCGCGCCTCAAAGATGTTGCGGGGCTGAGCCTGACAAAGCTCTTCGTGGGCAGCGAGGGCGCCCTCGGGGTGATCACCGAGGTGACGTTGCGGCTGCTGCCGCCCCAGCACCCACCGTGCACGGTGGTGGCCACCTTCGGCTCGGTGGCTGCCGCCGCCGACGCCGTCGTCACCATCACCGGACGCATCCGGCCGTCGATGCTGGAGTTCATGGACTCCGTGGCGATCAACGCCGTGGAGGACAAACTGAAGATGGGCCTGGACCGCAACGCCGCCGCCATGATGGTCGCCGCCTCCGATGACCGGGGACCGGCCGGCGCCGAGGATGCCGCGTTCATGGCCCGCGTGTTCACCGAAGCCGGTGCCACCGAGGTGTTCTCGACCTCCGATCCGCAGGAGGGTGAGGCGTTCGTGGTGGCCCGGCGCTACGCGATCCCCGCGGTGGAGGCCAAGGGATCGCTGCTACTGGAGGATGTCGGGGTACCCCTGCCCGCGCTGGCCGACCTGGTCGCCGGTATCGAAAAGCTTGCCGCGCAGCATGATCTGCTGATCTCGGTGATCGCCCATGCTGGCGACGGCAACACCCACCCGTTGATCGTCTTCGATCCCGCCGACGCCGACATGGCACGCCGGGCCGAGGTGGCGTTCGGCGACATCATGGACCTCGCGGTGTCCTTGGGTGGCACCATCACCGGCGAGCACGGCGTGGGCCGGCTCAAGAAGCCATGGCTGGCGGGCTATCTGGGACCAGAGGCGATGGAGCTCAACCGCAAGATCAAGGCGGCGCTCGATCCTGCGGGCATCCTCAATCCGGGGGCCGCAATCTAGACGGGAGCATCGTGGAGTCCGTAGGTTTTCAGGGCGAAGTGTCGGTCGATATCCGGGAGTCCAGTCCGGACTGGGCACCGTATCGCGGCGCAACGGCACCCGCCGGTGCGCCCAACGTGCTGTACCTGTTGTGGGATGACACCGGCATCGCGACCTGGGACTGCTACGGCGGTCTGGTGGAGATGCCGGCGCTCGGACGGATCGCCGACCGCGGCATCAGGCTGAGCCAGTTCCACACCACGGCGCTGTGTTCGCCCACCCGGGCCGCATTGCTGACCGGCCGCAACCCGACGAGCGTCGGGGTGGCGTCGGTGCTCAATCTTGCCAATGGCTACCCCGGGCACCACGGCCGCATTCCGGCGGAATCCGCGCTGCTGTCCGAGGTTCTCGGCGAGCGGGGCTGGTCGACCTACGCCGTCGGCAAGTGGCACCTGGCGCCCATCGAAGACTGCCATGCCGCCGGTTCACGGCAGTATTGGCCACTGCGCCGCGGTTTCGACCGCTTCTACGGTTTCCTCGACGGGATGACCGACCAGTGGTATCCCAGCCTGGTCCGCGACAATCAGCTCATCGACCCGCCGGCCGCCCCCGAGCAGGGCTACCACCTCTCAAAGGACCTGGCGGACAATGCCATCGACTTCCTGCGCGATCACCGCGCGGCCGCGCCCGAGAAGCCGTGGTTCATGTACCTGTGCCCCGGCGCGGGCCACTCGCCGCATCAGGTCGCACCCGAGTGGGTGGACAAGTACCGGGGCCGATTCGATATGGGCTACGAGCGTTATCGCGAGATCGCGCTGGCCAACCAGAAGGAACTCGGCCTGCTGCCGCCGGAAACCGAACTCTCCCCGATGAATCCGTACGCCGACGCAGTCAGCCCCGACGGGCTTCCCTGGCCGGAGGACGAGAATGTCAGGCCCTGGGACTCGTTGTCCGACGACGACAAACGCGTTTCCTGCCGGATGGCCGAGGTGTTCGCCGGCTTCCTGTCCTACACCGACGCGCAGATCGGCCGGATCCTGGATCATCTCGAGGAATCCGGACAGCTCGAGAACACCATCGTGGTGGTGATGTCCGACAACGGGGCGAGCGGCGAAGGCGGGCCGAACGGGACACTCGACGAGGCGGCACCGATGTTCGGCAGCTCCAACACCACCGAGGACGGCCTGCGCATGTTCAGCGAACTCGGCGGCCCCGCAACGCAGATGAACTATTCGAACGGCTGGGCGATGGCGTTCAACACTCCCTACAAGCTGTTCAAGCGCTACGCCTCGCACGAGGGTGGGATCGCCGACCCCTGCGTCATCTCGTGGCCTGCCGGACTGACGGCACGCGGGGCAGTGCGCCACCAATACGCACACGTCAGCGATGTCACGCCGACGGTATACGAACTGCTCGGAATCGACGAGATCACCCGCGTCGGCGGCATCGGCCAGACTCCGCTGGAGGGCACGAGTTTCGCTGCACAACTGCAGGATCCGGGGCGCGAAACGCACAAGCACACCCAGTTCTATTCGATGATGGGCACCCGCGGCATCTGGCACGACGGCTGGTTCGCCAATACCGTGCACCCGCCGACCGCGGCAGGGCCGCGGGGCTGGTCAGCGTTCGACCGGGACCGGTGGGAACTGTTCCACATCGCTGGCGACCGCAGCCAGTGCCATGATCTGGCCGCCGAGCACGCCGAGAAGCTGGCCGAGTTGCAGGCGTTGTGGCATGAGAATGCGCTCGCGCATCACGCCTACCCGCTCACCGATCTGAGTGTGATGGAGATCGTGATGCGGGCGGCCACCCAAGTCGGAGAACCACCGTCCCGGAAGGTGTTCCAGCCCGGCACACCGGCGGGTCACACCGCGTTCCGGGGATTGGTGCGGGGCCGATCCTTCACGCTGCGGGTCCCGGTCTTCATCGAGCAGCGAGATGCTCACGGTGTGCTGTTCTCGCAAGGCGCCCGCTCGGGCGGCCAGGCACTCTTCATCACCGGCGACCGGCTGCACTACGTGTGCAGCAACGGAGTGTGCAGCAACGGAGGCATTGAGCAGACCGTCGTGTCCGACGAACCGATCACCT
>WOYI010773510.1_pt1 | contig 22226 bp, 28 predicted proteins | sample 6423411 | NCBI WGS metagenome assembly WOYI01 (sample SAMN13441803, study PRJNA592873) | oil field metagenome | biome: oil field; feature: oil-well bore; material: oil-contaminated soil; isolation source: oil-contaminated soil from oil-well borehole | place: Germany: Wietze | collected 2016-10-18 ... | reverse complement strand
ATTCGAATTCCATCGCTTAAGAATCACGGTGACCACAGCCGATGAATTCACGATTGAAAAAATTAAGGTAGAAGTACTTTCACAAATCGAAGAAGACGAATAAAAAAAGATTATATTTCTATATAAATAAATTTATTAGAAGTAATCCTAAGTTTCAAAGTTCACTTTTAATTTTGTTATTAATTGGTGCTAATTTAAGGTATCATTACTTATCGTAGGTTATTTAACCTACTATGGATAATTTATAGTGCGATTCAAACAATACATTAATGAAAATATTGGCGACTTAACTGGCCAAGTCATCGTTATTACAGGCGCTAATTCAGGCATCGGATTTGAAGCTTCAAGATTTTTAGCTTATCGGGGGGCCACGATTGTCATGGCTTGCCGCAATCTGGAAAAGGCGAAAATATCAGCCGAAAAAATCATCGAAGAAAATTCGGGCGCAATAATCCATTTATTGCCGTATGACCAATCAAGTTTTGCTTCAATTGATAATTTTATTGAACTGCTAAAACAAAAATTCACGCGAATAAATGTCCTAATTTGCAATGCTGGGATTTATTCACCATCGCGCCATGCAGAAATGCTTCCTGGTCTAAAATTAACGATCGGCACCAATTTTATTGGTCTCTATTATTTAATGAGGCAAATTACGCCATATCTTGATGTTAAAGGCGTTCCCACTCGGGTAGTATTTGTCTCCTCTTTGTCAGCCTATCATCAACCTATTCGGTCGTTAAATTACATTTTGACCCATAATAATTCACTATTTCAACAATATGCCAATTCGAAATTGGCCATTAATCGGTTGTTTCATGTATTGGCTGCAGGAATGAACCTTCACGATTTCCAAGATCGCAAAAATATTTCATTTTATTTGATGCATCCAGGCGTCACCTCGACAAACATTATTCACAATTTTCCAAAATGGTTTGCCGATTTGGGGCGATTTGTCTTACGGATATTTGTCCATCATGCTGATAAAGCGGCGCTTGGAATTGCACTACTAGCTGGCGCCCCGCATGTGTTTAATGGATCGTATTATGTACCACGTGGTTTCTGTGAAATATCAGGAAAACCAATTAAAAAAACATTTCCGAAACGGATGATAAAAGGATCGGGTCAATTTCTTTACGATGTCGGAAAATTTGTTAAACAATTAGAAAAGGGACAATAATCATGTTAGAAGTAAGCAATGTTACACTGCAGTTTGGCGGCCGTGTTTTATTTAAAGATGTCACAGTTTCGTTTAATAAAGGCCATAACTATGGCATTATCGGCGCCAATGGAGCCGGGAAGACAACTTTTTTAAAAATTTTATCTGGTGAATTAGAGCCAAGCAATGGCGAAGTAATTCGCAAAAAGAACGAACGTTTGTCACTATTACGGCAAGACCAACACGCGTTTGATGAATTTAGCGCTCTGGATACGGTTTTGCTCGGATTTCCATATTTAAAATCGCTTCGTCAAAAGCTTGATGAGCTTTACGCGAAACCCGATTTTTCACAACAGGATGGAATATTAGCCGGCAATCTTGAACTTGAATATGCCGAGCTTGGTGGTTATGAATCAGAAAGCAACGCCCGAAATTTATTAAATTCACTTGGCATTAAGGAAACATCGCACGATGAATTAATGGCGCTTCTTGATGGAAGAATTAAGGTAAAAGTTTTACTAGCGCAAGCGTTATTTGGGAATCCCGATATTCTGATTCTAGATGAACCTACGAATAACCTTGATGCTTTAGCGATTAATTGGTTGGAAACTTTCCTCTATAACTTTGAGAACACAGTAATTATCGTAAGTCATGACCGCCATTTTCTTAATAAGGTGTGCACCCGCATTCTTGATATTGATTTTGGCTCGATTAATCTCTATGTCGGCAACTATGATTTTTGGTACGAATCGAGTCAGTTGATTCAACGGCAAATGCGCGATGCCAATTCCAAAAAAGAAGTGCGCATGAAAGAGCTTGAGGAATTTATCGCCCGCTTTTCGGCTAACGCTAGCAAAAGTCGCCAAGCAACTTCCCGTAAAAAAGAATTAGAAAAAATCACGCTTGATGATATCAAGCCCTCGACGCGCCGCTACCCATTTATCGACTTCAAGTTTGAAAAAGACCTGGGGAATAATGTTCTTTATGTGGAGAAACTAGCAAAATGGGGTTTCTTCAAAGATGTGACATTTTCGCTTCGTCGCGGTGATAAAATTGCCTTTTTATCACCTAATAGTAAGATTATTACCATGCTGTTTGACATATTGAATGGTATTCACGAGGCCGATGAAGGTACCTTTAAATTTGGGATCACGGCGACACCGACATATTTTCCTCAAGATTATGACGCGCTTTTTAAAACTTCGATTAATCTTGTGGATTGGTTACGTCCTTTTTCTAAAGACCAGCACGAGTCCTACCTTAGGGGTTGGCTTGGACGGATGTTATTCGCAGGCGAAGAGGCTCTTAAACAAGCCCGCGTCTTATCTGGCGGAGAAAAAGCGCGCTGCATGTTCGCAAAAATCATGTTAACCGCTGGAAACATTTTATTTCTCGATGAGCCCACTAATCATCTCGATTTAGAAGCAATCACCGCTCTTAATAAGGGAATGCAAAATTATAAAGGCGTACTTTTATTCACCAGTCATGATCATGAGTTAGTTTCTACCGTCGCCAACCGCATCATTTATATCGATGAAACAAGATTAATAGACAAAACGATGAACTATGATGAGTTCATCGATTGGATGGAAACTAATCCGCTGCCGCTATAAATTTATTAGATGGTCGCTGTAAGTCTTATAGACAATATCGGCGATTTGCTCGATGTTGTGGCGTTCTGTATCAATAAAATAATCTGTAGTATTTATACGTGTCGGGTCAAAATCAATTTTGTCATTGGCAATGCGTCGTTTAGCCTGATCAAGGGCGTCGCCTCGATAGAGCATGCGATTTAAGCGCGTTGTTTCGCTGGCATCCATAAAAAAGGTAACGATACGTCTATTATGAAGTTTTTGAAATGCATCGAGACCATTAGGATCGACGATAAGAACTTTGTCATCGCCAATTTCTTTATGGCTGGTGCCATAGAAATTACCATTGTAGAAAGTTGTTTCAACAAAATAACCTCGATTCTTTAGTTCTTCAAATTGTTCGAAAGAGACAAAATGATAATCGACATCATCAGTTTCCCCATCGCGTTTATGGCGTGTGGTGTGCGTAACGACTTTTTGGACACCATATTTGCTTCCAAGTAGTTTGGCAACTTCGGTTTTGCCACTGGCGGATGCTCCAATTAGAATAATCATGCGTTAGTCCTTTTTATTAATTATACTGAAACATTAACTATTTGTTTTGAAAAAAATGTTTTATTTTGGGCCAAATTTCTGCTAAATTTCATATTTGTCCCCTATTAGTAAGGTAATTACGCATTAATTTATCGAAAGGAGATTATTAACATGAAAAATAGTCAAAGAATACCAATGCGAAAATTATCAATGGAGATGAAACAGATTACGAAGAAATACCTTACTTCGCAAATCCGGCAAAAACTTAGTCAAGCCGACCGACCGGGATCTTCGCCTGAAGAAGAACAACGAAAAATCTCGTATCAATCATATATCGATGCATTTGATCTGGCTTTGAGTGCCCTTGAACCGACCCATCGCATGATTATTCACAACGATTACATCCATTTAACGTTTGCGTTTTGGTGGGAGCAAAAATATTCTCGGAGTACTTATTATCGCCATAAATACGAAGCGTTAATTCAATTCTTATCACTATTCGCTAATTTATGAAAGCGGGCTTGATTGCCGTCTTTATCATTATCAATTACGCGATTGTGGGACCAATCGAACCAGACGATCCGATACGCCAATTTATCAATGTGTTCGCGCCACCATATTCTGGGGCCACGGCTATCGAAATTCCTTTTACGTTTGAAAGTAGCATTCGGGAAAGCGTCACCATCGAAATATTATTCGAAAATGATACTTATGCGCGTCAAATAATCTATACGCGCTCCCTCGACAATATTATATCTTTTTCATCACAAGTGACAATTCCTTCCTTCTTATTACACGAGGAGACATGTCTCCTTTGGCTTAACGCCCGTAACAGTACTTTTGGAATATCGCGGCCGGTTGCGTTGTTTCATACAACGGAACTAAAGATTACCGAATTTCAAAGTGAAGGTTTGACGCATGCAGTTATCGCCAACATTAATTATATTGATGATGAAAGCGTATCTCATTTAATTGAAGAAGAAATTTGGTTCGAAGGTTTTATCGCCACAATCGAAACAGCATATTACGGTTATCTGACTTTAGATAACCTAAGGATTAATTTAATCAATCCCGGCAATCAACCTATTAATTTTTTTAATTTCACCTTACGATTGGGGGACACCAATCACCACTTTCCGTTGTTGCGACGAAGCATTGATGATGCGTATGTTCTATTAAATCTTCGTCCAATTTATTCAATTGATGGTTATATGTTAGTAATTGATGAAACAATGTATGTCCATCCAACGACATTTATCATGAGTGACGCATTGATTGAAGGTTTTGTGCCTTCAAATCGACTTTACTTTCCCAAGGACCGCTTCCATGAACTACAGACAACTATTTTTATCATTGAAGGAGAGGTAACCATGTACAATACATTTTCATTTACTTATAAGGGGCTTTACTACTTCAATCAGGCGCTGATCGGACCTTGCAGTCACTCAGTGTATTGCGTGACCACAAGCGACGAGCAAAAGTCAATTGGCGCCTATGAGGAGACGATTATCATCCATGGCTAACGTTGCTGTCGCTTTATCAGTATTGCTAATCATGTTAGAGGCGTTTCAATTTGGCCAGCGGTTTAGTGTAGTCAAACGAACTTTCTATTCCCTATCGCCACATGTGATTGAAAGTTGCATCGCTTTTCCAGGCTTTAATAATCAAAGCGAAGAGCCATTTTTCGACAAAGATTTGATGCGCGAAAACATTCCGATCTATTTGAAAGATAATATGATACCCACGATTGAGACATTTCAAGTATCGTTTTATTACTTTGAACTCGAAAACAACATGATTTGCCATAGTGATTATTGTCAAGGAGTCACCATTAATTTAATAGTCCCGATTACAGGCTGGTTTGATTATGAAGAGCAGTTGTCCTTTGAAATAAAGGAAGTGCTATGAGCAACCACCAAAAAATAATCCTGTACTTAGAAAATTCTTTTTTAAAACCTTTTTTAAGCGACCCAGATATCACCGATGTCAGCTTCAATGGGAAAACGCTTCATTTTGTCCATAACAAGATGGGACGTCAGTTGGCTCAAAGTAGTCCTAGCGAATTGGAAGTAAATAATTTCATTCGTCAAATCGCTAATTTGAGCGAACAATTGTTTTCCTATTCCAATCCTTTGCTTGATGTTTCGATTGGAAAATACCGCCTTAACGCTGTTGGTCCTGCCATCGCTAGGCAAGATTATGATAAAACAACGACGTTCTCACTGCGAATTGGTCATACGAAAAACGATGCCCGGATAATCAAGTTTCAACCAGAACCGCTCCTTGATGCGCTTTTCCATCACTTCATTAAATCGGGGATTTCCATGGTTATTGCTGGAAAAACTGGCTCGGGGAAGACCGAATTTCAAAAGTATTTAATTTCAATCATGCCACTACAAGCGCGCGTAATCGTCATTGATAATGTGCTGGAACTAGAGGGGATTAAAAGTGAGCAAATGCTCGATATGAATATTTGGCAAGTTAATGACACGCTGAAAGGGGGTGATTTTTCTTCGCTCATCGCTAATGGACTCCGTTCGCACCCTGACTGGGTAATTGTCGCTGAAGCGCGCGGTGGCGAAATGAAGGACGCACTAACGGCGGCGATGACCGGGCATCCCATTATTACGACTGTCCATAGTCTTGATGTCACGACATTGCCGGCGCGGATGGCGCGGATGGTCATGACTAGCCAACCAGGGGCGCGCTATGCGGAAACGTTAGCCGATATCAAAGACCATTTTCCGATCCTTATCTATCTAAGAAGAAGGGAAGACGAGTTTGGCCATTATCAACGCGATATTTACCAAATCGCGGAACTCCGATCAAGTTTGCATAAAGTTAAAATGCTCTATGAATGGGATGGCAAAACGGCCATTTATCATAAATTATCTAAAAAATTGCAAAAGAAACTTGGCGGCGAACTAAACGACATTAGTCAATTTGTTCAAGGAATTAAATGAAAATTAGTGTTTTCTACTTTTCATTAATGGCGACGATATTTACCGCTCTCGCTTACATAACAAGTGGAAATATTTATCTTGCAACCATAATTGGAAGCTTATATTGGGGATATTTTATTGGATATTTGCCAAAAAAGTTGCACGCGTTTTTTTCTTGGCACCAACGAGAACAAGAAGGATTTCGCTTTATCAACGCTTTTATTATAGCCTTAAGCGTCAAAAAAACCACGAGTGGGGCATTTGAAGCGGTAATGGGGCAAATTAGCGAATCACTAAAGCAAGAAATAGTGGAGGCCAATACGATTGATAGTTTTCAAATCCTTGAGTACTTACGAACGTATTTTCCCTTTTCTTTATATGAAATGTTTATCACAATTATTGACCTTCAAACAAATCAGGGAGGGGAGATTCTTTCGATGGCGACCTTATTATTAGCGACGATTAGGCGCATGGAAACCGACTATCAAGAAAAAATGTTAATCGCAAAACGAAAATTGACCGACTTCATCGTTTTATGGGCGATGACGATCGTTGTGCTGTTATTTGCTCGCTTTGGGATATCTTCATTATTTGAAACAATGCTTGCTAGTCCGATGTTTATTAGTGGGATTGGTGTTTTTTACATGTTTCTTTTATATGCAATTCATTCATGGCTGACACGTTTCATCAAGGTTACTAATAATGTTTAAATATCGCCAATATTTTGAACGTTTAAGTCTAAATGCTCACCATGAAACGATAAAAATTTTGGTTTTCAATATATTTGTAATTCCTTTTTCAATTATGTTTGGGTTGTTTACATCATGGATTGGGGGCATTATTTCCAGTGTGATTGGCATTATGCTTTTGAATCTATTTCTAAGCCAGGGCTATCAATTGCAAATAGAAAAAAACGCAGAAATGCGAATCATGGCATTTATTGATGCTTTTACGATTGTCAAAATATTCATCAATAACAATTACAATGTCTATCGGGCGATTGAAGAGACTATTAGATATGTAAAGCCAATCTTAAAAGATGATTTGACGTGGCTGCTTGAAGATATCGACATCGATAAATCAGTACAACCTTTTGTCAAATTTGCCAGAACGTTTGCACCTTTAATAATTGAGGAATTGATGATTGGTTTGTATCAGTTGGATATTCAAGGAGGCAGCCGACAACAACTTGAAGGATTTGACTACATGTTTAATCAATTTGAAACCCATAAAACAAATGATCAACGCCGCCGTTACGATGATCGGCTCGACAGCATGAATATGTGGCCATTAATTGGAGCTGGTTTAATCGCTATTGACCTATTAATTGGGGTCATCGAAATTATTATGAGAGCTATCAGTGAGCTATAAATTTGCATTCATATTATCGCTGCTGTTCGTGGTGCAAATTCTAATCTTGGGAGGTGATATCTTTGCATTGCAAGTGGTATACACCAATCTCGATGCACTTGGCCAAACAACGTCATTTCGCATCGCCCAAGCGGGACGAATTGATGAAGCGACGACGATGTGGCTTTTATCTAAAAACACAGTAATTACATGTTTACAAAATTGCACGCCGCGGTTTGGAGACACGCTCGAATTCAAACTTGAAACAACCTATGATCCGTTAATTATAAGTTCCGAAACGATGACCATCAGCGTCACGCGCAGCGCTGTAATCGGTTATTACAATTAAAAAGAAAGGAGCAGCCTATGTCAGAGTTAAAAGGACAAATACTTGGTGTATTACTAGTATTGACAATCTTTGGGGCGATGTCGATCGCTTTTACGGCCATCTTCAATAACGCCGCTAGTAACATATCCGCACGGGTCTCGAATGAAACATACACGACCATAGTCAGTAACCCCTAAGAAAGCAAAAGTGACATTTCCTATTTGATTATCGTTTAATTTGTTATAATATCTAAACGAAATAAGGAGATGCACATGAGCACATTAGAAAAAGTTCAACAATTGTTCGCCCAAAAAGTCAAAGTCGAAGCGATTGAACCACAAACGGAACTTCGGGAACTCGGCCTTGATTCATTAGACTTAGTCGAGTTGATGATGGACCTTGAAAAAGAATTCAACATTGAGTTTGAGAATGATGAAATGACGACCTTTAAAACGCTTCAAGATGTCGTTAAAGCCATCGACGCCAAGATTTAACTAATCAATTGATTTAGATTTAATCATATGCTAATATGCTTCTTGCGCTCTGCGCAATCGAAGCATCTGCCTACTTAGCTCAGTCGGTAGAGCAATCGGCTGTTAACCGATTGGTCGTAGGTTCGAGTCCTACAGTAGGCGCCATCTTGGCCCGTTGGAGAAGTGGCTTAACTCACATGCCTTTCACGCATGCATTCACGGGTTCGAATCCCGTACGGGTCACCAATTCAAGATGTACCCCTTTCTTTAGACTAATGGTCTTACGAAAGGGGTTTTCTTATGGCGAAATATGACGTTGAATTCAAGAAGAAGTGCATCAAAGCTTCCGAAGAAGGGAAACCATTGCCAAATGTTAGAAGCGTGGTCCTAAACAGTATGGTTTGGTTCACGACCGAACAGCGCCTTTTACTAAATGAGCAGGGGGAGAAGGGTTTATCGAATGACATATTCGATCGAATATTGGACGTAACATTCAAATCTATGATAATTTTAAATTGTATCAATGCGAAATGACCCCTCCATGGTTAGCAACTAAAGTTGTCATTTTCCAAAAAACATCGATTCAAGGAAAAACACAGATTACAATATCTTTGGAGAATAATTGGTGAAATACAAAGTTACCAAACGAATTGCTTGTCCGCGTAACATCGTGTCACGTTTATTTAGCGACCGCGAATGTATGCATGAATGGGAACAAGGATTGGTAGCCATTAATGATGTAAGAGGCCATCTGTTTGAAAACGATAGCCAAGGCGAACTTGTTTTTTCATTTAATGGCGAACGCCAAATTATGAAAGTTCGAGTAACTAATTATGATTTACCCACTACCATCACCTTAGTTTATGAATTAGGTGGCGTTTATAATGAATGTATCAATTCTTTTATTGAGGAAAAGGACGAAACGATTTGGACGATGGATGTCACTTTTGTGTTTAATGAGGATGCGACAATTCCTGAAGATGTCTTTGTAAAAAAAACTAATGCCGGTATGGATGCGTTTATATCTTTTGTAGTAAAAAAAATCAATTAATTGGGGAATAAAGCATCATACTGGAATGATTTTTATATTGAGGCATAATAATCAATGGATTAACAAAAGGAGATAAGTTATGACTTTATTAGAAACACTAAAAAAGCGCCGATCGAATTATGATTTAACAGCGAAATCAGCTTTGCCTGTTGAAGAACTCGAATTACTTCTTGCGCAGGCGCTTGAACTCAGTCCCACAGGGTTTAATAGTCAAAGTAGTCGCATTATCCTCGCGCTTGGAGCGAAGCACGATTTCTTTTGGGATATCGTGCTCGCAGGCATAAAAAAGGAAATTGGTGAAACTCCAGCATTCGAAAAAAGCAAAGCGAAGATATCAAGTTTGCGCCGTAGCGCCGGCACGATTCTCTTTTTTGAGGACGAAAGCATTACTGATGACCTTAAGGCGCGCTTTCCTTTATATGCCCGCAACTTCTCGATTTGGGCCGAACAATCGCAAGGGATGGTACAATTTGCCGTTTGGCTGGCGCTTAGCGAAGCCCATATGGGTGCAAGTTTGCAACATTATAGTGAACTAGTGGCCACTAAATTGACAAGCGCATGGAATATTAATCCAACATGGCGCCTAGTTGCCCAGATGCCCTTTGGCATTCCTAATTCACAACCACCGCATAAAGACATAGTACCTGGCAAGCAAAGATTGCAAATCGTCAAATAAAAGCAAGTCTCGAAGGAATTATAATTTATTCCTTCTTTTTTTTGAAATAGTGCGAGTAGGTGGTATTATTTTAATAATATGAAAAAAATAACCGAAATATTCACGCGTCCAATCGCTCATCGCGGTTTGCATGATGCGCAACGGATTGAAAATTCCCTATCCGCATTTGAAGCGGCAAAAAACAATGGTTTTGGATTTGAACTTGATATTCATATGATTAAGGATGGAACGATTATTGTCCATCACGATTATAATCTAAAGCGATTATGTGGCGTGGATGTCAAAGTTGCGGATCTGGTAGTTCAAGACTTAGCAAAATATCCATTTTTCAATCAAAAAGAACATGTCCCTACCTTACAAGAAGTGTTAGATTTCACGATGGGCGAAGTCCCCATCTTAATTGAGTTGAAAATCGCGCATGGATTTGACCCCATATTTCCCGATGCCTTATTAAAAGTGCTTGAAAAGTATCCTTATAAGGATAAGATCGCCCTTCAATCATTCAATCCTTATGCCATCAGGTGGTTAAAGGCGCATACGAACGATTTTTCAGTGGGTCAATTAAGCAGTGGCAAACTTGAAGGCCAAAAGCCGCATATTCAATTTTTGTTCAAGACTTTGCTCATAACGCGCATTTCCAAGCCGGATTTTGTATCTTACGATATCAATTATTTGCCTAACCCCCATGTAAAACGTCTCCGAAAACGCGGGATGGCGATTATTGCTTGGACGATTGATAGTGAATTAAGACACAAAAACGCCATACTCAACGCCGATCAGTTCATCTTTGAAAACATTAAAGTTTAGGATAATTATCAGAATTCAATCGTGACAATTTCATTGTAATTATGCTTTTTCTTTATGATATACTATACGCGTTGCAGGTGAACTTATGAACATATTTACAAGTCTTATGATGCGTAAACTCGAGGGTCACAAACATGGCACATGCATGTGCGAAGTTATCGCTCTCGATGAACGCCAGATCAAAAGCGTGTTCATCCCCATTACGGGGGCAAATGGCGCGGAGATCGAATTATTCCTTAAAGTAGGCGACGAAGTCAAGGTTGGCACATTGATTGGGCGCCGCAAAGACTTTTATGTCCCTATCTTCAGCTCAATTTCGGGCAAGATTGTCGCGAAAGTAAATCGCTATAATCCAATTGTCGGCAGGGCGACTTCCCACTATGAAATCGAAAACGATTTTTTAGCGACAAAAGCGGAACCATTACCGACAGTTACGTTTAATAGTTCGCGCGAGCAAATCGTGACCGCCATCAAAGAGGCAGGCTTAGTTGGTTTGGGAGGTGCTGGATTTCCCACTTACATCAAATATGAAAATGTCAAAGGTATTGACACTTTAATTATCAATGGCGTCGAATGTGAACCATTTTTAGCAACCGACTTTAAAGTCGGCGAATTATACGCCGAAGATGTCGTCAAAGGCAGTGAATTATTCCGCCTTGCAAGCGGTGCTTCAAAGGTGATCATTGCCATTAAGGTTCATAAAGATCCCGTGAAACAAGCCTTAACTAAAGTACTACTCTCTTATCCTAACATCAAATTGGTCGAAGTTCCGGATGCTTACCCTATGGGATGGGAACGCACCCTCATCAAAAAACTTACGGGGCGCAGTTATGATAAACTGCCATCCGAAGCCCATGTCCTCGTCAATAACTTAACGACCGCTTACGCAGCAGCCCGCGCTCTATTATTTGGCGAGCCCATCACGCATCGGATTTTGACGATTTCCGGAAATGGAATCGCAAAACCAGCGAATGTTCTGGTGCCACTTGGCACACCGATGAATCTAATCATCACTTTTTTAGGTGGTTATGTAAGTGAAGAAGTTACGGCCTTTGCGGGGGGACCGATGAGTTCTAAGGCAGTGAGCGACGATTCGTTTGTCGTCCAAGCTCCCATGGGTGCTTTTATAGTCATTCAACCGGTTATAAAACATGAAATCGCTTGTTTGCGGTGCGGAAGTTGCACATCTGCTTGCCCAGCGAATATTCAGCCAATTGAAATTAAATTAGCGCTTGATGGCGATAATATCGCTCGTTTATTAAAACTCGATGTTATGCGCTGTGTGGAGTGCGGTTTATGCTCTTACGTGTGCCCCTCGGGTATCGAAGTAACCGAGGCTGTGCGAAAAGCCAAAGTCAAAGTGCGAATTGCCCAAGCTAAAGCGGCGTTCGCTAAAAAGTGAGGTGCCTATGAAATTTATTGTCACCCCCGGACCATATCAACGGGGTAAAAGTAAAACCGGCATCATCATGCGAGACTTGATGATTGCTCTATTGATCGTTTGGGCCGCGGCCATCGCTTATAACTTTACAATTGGCGTTGATTATGGCGTCAAAGCAATCCTTATGGTTCTAGTCGCTAGCGTTACTACGATTTTGTGCGATGTTCTAGTTGCCGCGATTCGTTTTAAGAAAGAAAATGGTAAATTTGGCCAGTTCTTATTAATTTCGATAAGAGATAATTTTAGTCTTATCACGGCTTTAATATTTGCTTTAACGCTTCCAATTGGCACTCCTTATTATGTAATAATTCTTGGAAGCATTTTTGGAACATTACTTGTCAAATATGCGTTTGGGGGCTTTGGTCACAATCTTTTTAATCCGGCGCTGTTTGCCCGTATTTTTGTGTTTTTGACTTTTGCGAGTTCGCTTGTTCCGCATCTAGGCGATGCCTCAGTTGTTCCCTCGCTTACCGCAGGAGCCACCGTTACTTCGGCTTATTCAGCCCTTGGATTTAAATGGTTGACCGCTTCGTTAGCGGGACTAAATGTCAACATGTCACAACTATGGCTTGGATTTTATTCCGGCGCCCTTGGGGAACCGTTTGCTTTATTAATCTTATTATTAGGAATTGGACTAGCGGCTCGTAAGGTCCTTAATTGGCGAACCCCAGCATTTTATATAGGTACTGTGGCTGTTACCGCCCTCATCATTGCTTTACTCGCTGGAATTAATCCCCTCGATTATGTTTTAATTCACCTTGGTATGGGCGGATTGATGTTTGGGGCTATCTTTATGCTGACAGATCCGGTATCTTCACCCACATCACCATTTGGCAAAGCTTTCATTGGGGTGATTGCCGGTCTTATGACTGTTTTAATTCGGATTCAAGGTAAAATGCCAGAAGGCGTGATGTTTGCGATTGCGATTGCTAACGTTTTCTCGCCCTTAATCGATCGCTTTGCTAGTGGCATGACCAATCAAAAACTAACACAAAAATGGTTAGTGATTGGAAGTTTATTGTTCGTTTCATTATCGCTTAATGGATCAATCGCTTTGGTACGCGTTCGCGGTTTGGGAGGTTCTTCAAGCATCGATACCTCATCCCTAAGCAGTGAGACATCCTCCGAAATCCCAAGTTCAAGCGAAGAACCAATTATTCCTTTCAGAGTATTTTCGGGTAGCTATGCCAGTAGTGCTTGTGCTGATGAAGAATATTGTCCCGTGCAAACGCAAATGGTAAATGTCAATCTCGATGAAGCGTTTAGCATCCTTTCAATTGAATTGAGCGGCACCAATACTACCGGTGGTTCCTATCGCACCAAATGGAATGCTCAGGAAACGGCCATCGTTGATTATTACGAAACGCTATCGATTGCTGAAATTAAGGCCATTGACCAGAATGCAATCCCTGCAGAAGCATTTGTTGCTACTGTGACAGTTACTAGCACCAGGTTATTATTAGCAATTCAAGATGCTTTGGCTGATGTCGAAGTGTATACCGGCTCGGCGACCAGTAATGCCGAACCTGAACATTATGATGATCAGACGACAATGGTTACAGTTTATGTAATTGATGGCGTCATCGCATCGATTGCTCTTGGTGGCACGGTTACCACAGGCGGTATTTATGCAACAATTTGGAATACGAATTATCCAACTATATACGAATATTATGTCGGTATGACCGTGGTCGATTTCCTCGCTTTACCAGTATTCCCTACCGATAGCGACGCTTTTGTCGCCGGATTGACATATACTTCACAGCGGGTATACGACGCGATTGTCGATGCCTTAACGTTATAAGGAGGGTATCATGCGAAAAGAAATCAAATTTCCAATATTTCTTGGTTCTGTCTGCCTTATCGCCAGCGCCGCTTTAGCCGGTGTTAACGCTTTGACGGCACCCGTTATTGCCCAACGAGAAGAAGAAGCACGAAAATCGGGCTATCTAGAGGCTTTAGGTCTAACTTCTGGCGCTGGTTACACGATGTCAGAATTACAAGTCGCTGAAGGAGATTTAGCAACTTCAGGAATTACTGGTTATGTTTACTTTGTCGAAGATACTTCCAATACCATTTTTGGTGCTGTATATAATGGCGAAGTGTCTGGTTGGGAATCCGGCATCAAATTCCAGATCGGCATCGCTGATGGATTATTCACTGGTTATATAAATATCTCAAATAATGAAACACCAACGATTGGTGGTCAATTCATTACTTCACTTGACGCGATGCTTACAGGCGTTGATGCCGGAGATTCTTTGGCGATAAACGACGCGATTAATACGTATATCACCGCCAATTTTGCCGGTGTGACCGCCAATTTTGCCGGCGTTACTCGTGGAGGCATTACCTCGGCTTTGTTAGCCGCCGGTGTGCACTTTGATACACTGGAGGTGCCAGCATGAAAAAACTTAATATTATTCTTGAGGGTATCGTCAAAAATAATTCGACGTTTGTCTTATTGCTCGGCCTTTGCTCAATTTTAGCGAGTTCATCCACTTTCTCATCTGCGGTTGGCATGGGCGTAGCGGTCATTATTGTTTTAATAACCACCAACATTATCATTTCATCAATTCGCAAGATTACTCCTAACGATATCCGGATTCCTGTCTTTATCGTCGTCATTGCCTCGGTAGTTTCCATCATCCAAATGTTAATGAAGGCTTATACTCCTGAACTCGCGATGACACTTGGCGTTTATCTACCTTTGATAGTCGTTAATTGCATTATCATGGCGCGCGCCGAAGTGTATGCTAGTAAGAACAATGTGTTTGATTCATTCCTTGATGCCATTGGGATCGGAATTGGCTATTTCTTATCGATTGTGGCCTTATCGTTATTTAGAGAAATACTAAGTACCGGTGCTTTAAAATTTATCGATCCATTTACAAATTCGACGGTATTTGATATTCGTATCTTCAATGCCGATTACGCAATTGGCTTATTTTCGCAAAGTGCGGGAGCATTCCTGATGCTTGGATTAATGCTTGCTAGCATTAATGCGATCCAAAGCTCCGTTTCCAACCGGAAGCTTCGAAAAGCGGAAGCCGCCAAAGCGGTAAAATAATAGGGAGATATCAACATGGAAATCATGGCATTAATCATATCTTCGGTTCTAGTATCCAATATCGTGCTAGTACGCTTCCTGGGTATCTGCCCGTTTTTAGGCGTTTCCAAAAACTCAGGAAATGCGATTGGCATGGGGTTAGCTGCTACTTTCGTAGTGTTTTTCTCTTCGTTACTATCGTATGGCCTATACCACTTAGTCCTCGTTCCGCTTTCACTAGAATATCTAGCCCTATTATCATTTATCTTAATCATCGCTTCATTCGTTCAGTTCGTCGAAATGTTCTTTAAAAAGTTCATTCCCGCGCTTTATAAAGCACTGGGCATTTATTTGCCGCTCATTACCACAAACTGCATTGTGCTTGGCGTCGCCCTCGATAATATTAATAATGGATTCACTTTCCTTGAAATGGTAGCATATTCCATTTCTGTTCCGGTTGGTTTCACTTTAGTGATCCTTATTTTCTCAGTGATGCGTGAACGCCTCGATTCGTTGAATAAGGTGCCTGGTCCATTTAAAGGAACGGCGATTGCTTTAATTACAACGGCGCTATTAGCGTTGGCTTTCACCGGATTTGCGGGGTTAATTTGAAATGGAACCTTGGGAATCAATTTTAATTAGTATCATCATCGTGACCGTGCTTGTGGCCCTTTTTATTACAGGGTATGTTCTTAACAAAAAAACGCCTATTCCGGCGGGTTGTGAAAATTTGACGACTGATTGCGCTAGTTGCGGCATTACTTCGTGTTCATTACACAAACCAACATCCGATAAAGTGGAGGTTATTTAATTATGTGGTGGCAAGATATTTTAATTGCCGCTGGACTGATGCTTGGCGTTGGCGGTTTACTAGGGCTCGCGTTAGCAATCGCGGGCACAAAATTGGCGATAAAAGTCGATCCCCGTTATGAAGCCGTAATCAACATGCTACCGGGGCTCAATTGCGGAGTTTGTGGCCATCCTGGCTGCGCCGGTATGACCAACTCCTTACTTGATGGAAGTGAAATGAAAGTATCCGCTTGCCGCCCAAGCAAACCTGAGCAACGCGAAAAGATTCGCGACTATTTAAACAGCACGCCCGGTCCTGATGGCAAAGTATTAAAAGTTGAAATTTAATAATCGTGACCTAGGCGACTAGGTCTTTTTTATTCATGAAACGACGCATTGCACTATCTAAAAACTCATTTGATGTCTACGCCTTCAACTTTCTAATATTCTTGACGGCGCTCATTTTAGTTTGGACCAATTTATTCAATCGCCCCACGGGTCTTTTGTTCGTGTCGGTCTATCTTCAAACCGAAAAAATCGATCAGTTGTCGCTTGATGACGATATCACCATTACTTACAAGAAGGACGATTACCCCATCCTTTTAGGCGATGTGACCCTTGAAATTAACGACGGCCGCGTCCGCGTTGAAAAAGAAACCTCACCCCTTCATTATTGTTCAATTCAAGGGTGGGTGGGCACCCCGGGCAACCCCATTATTTGCGCTCCCAATTATTTCATGGTAGTCATCGAAGGTGCCTCATGAAGATGTCACCGATTCGCCGAATGACGCGACTTGCCATCCTTTTAGCATTAGGTGTCATTTTAAATTACATGGAACATGTGTTGTTGCCCACGGCGTTTATTGCCCCAGGGGTAAAACTTGGTTTAGCCAACACGGTTGGACTGATCGTGCTATATTTCTTTGGTGTCCCAGAATTTTTATTTATTGGCTTCTTACGAATTCTAATGACTTCGCTATTCACTGGTTTTGGATTTAATTTCTTTATCGCTTTAAGCGGCTGGGGCTTATCGTCTTTATTTGTTGTCATCGCTTATTATGGCAATAAGTTTTCTATCTTTGGATTATCAATGATCTCGGCGGTGCTTCACGGCATCGGTCAAGTAATAATGGTTTCGCTTTTATATGAATCCGTTTATATGCTTAATTATCTACCGATTTTAAGTGGGGCTGGTATCATCAGCGGACTTCTTATCGCCCTGATTGCGAAAGAAGCGTTACGGCGTATTGATGCTGTGCCCTATGTGGAGTCGTGACATGAAACGCTTCATTACCTTTTTAAAACAAGCATTCATGTTACTAAAAGATATTTTGACACCACGTGAATGGACGATCACTGGTGTCACTTTTCTGCTAAGTGGCTTATTAGTTTCCTCAATCTTTTGGGTTGATACAAACAGCAGCCAAGAAGAAATCGAATTTGAGGCATTGGGCTATAGTTTGAAGGTAAAAACGGAGAACGGAGCCAATTTACAGCCTTTTCACACGTATTATTATGTACTTTATGAAAAAGTATACCCGCAAAATGACCGTGACATGGTTCTGGAAGTGCTTCAAGAAGAAGTGCCGTCACTTCATAAAGTTAGTGATCGTGGCAATCGTTTCTTAATCGATGATGACGATGTCTCGCTTGGAAGAATGGTCACGATTCGCGATGTTAATGAATCGCTTGGAAGTGGCGATTGGGTGGAAATACCGGAACACCTATATTCGATTTTAAGCATCGGCAAACGTTTATCAATCGAAACCAATTCCGCATTTAATTTCTTTGTTGGGAAATTGGCGGATTATTGGGAAGGGTTAATTGGTGATTTTACTTATCCGTTTGATTATGAAAACATCGATCCCTATTTTAATGCGACGGAACGGGCCGAATTAGAACGGTTGCAAGGATTCATACCTCTTAGCGAGGAAGAGATTAACACCACGCTGGAGCTTAAAGTTGAAGATGGATATTTTGCGCGCTTCAATTCGTTTAATGGAGCAACCATCGGTGACTTGGAGATTACCTTAGGGGGAATTGCCAAAGGATATGCCAACGATGTAATCAGTTCGCGTTTAACCCAAAAGCGACTAACGCATGGATACATAAGCGGTGGTCAAAGTTCGAATACGGCGCTTGGAAGCCGATCGGGAAATGAAAATTGGACGATTCCGATGAGTTCGCCGCTTCCATCGGTTGCCCGGGCCTACCAAATTAAGCGACCTGGCTATTTCAACATCTCGACATCGGGTGGTTATGAGGGTGTACCAATAACCATCAATGGTGAGCGTGTGTGGCGTCATCACATTATTAACCCGCATGATGGTTATCCTTCATCAGTGCAACTTCACGTCAATGTGATGTCAAACGATGTGTCAGCGGCTGAACTAGATGCCCTTTCAACTGCATTAATGAATATGACTAAAGAAGAAGGCAAACTAATTCGCAATGCCTATGTTGCGTCAGGTAAAGAACTTGATATTGCTTGGATTGAAATTATCGATGAGTCTTTGACGATATACCACACCGATGGCTTCGAACAATATCTTGGTAAAATGTCTGAAAACATTTACATTAACGTTGACGCGCTTTCATAAAAGCGTTTTCATGTAAAATTATCATTGTAATTTATCTTAAATATATACTACAATAATAGTCGTTGAGATTATTTATTAATAGGAGGATAAATTTAATGAATAAAGGACTCAAATTCTTTGCCCCCGCCGCCGCCATCGTTGGCTTAATGGCTTCCTGCGGTAGTTCGGTTGTCGCATCAAGTTCAATTGAAACGACCTCGACGACTTCAACCACCACTTCCGAGACGACTTCTGTCGCTCCAGAAATGGCAACAATCAAAGCCGCCCATGGTTATTATGCCCCGTACGCAATTAAAGCTGCTACCGCCCGTGCTCCCCAATTAGTACAAACAGATGTCGATTATGTCGGAGTTTTATTAGAAGATGATGGCACCATTCTTGACCTTAAGATTGATGTTATGCAAGTTAAGGCAACTGGCGTTGATGCCACAACCACAACTATTAATGGCACCGTCTTCCCAGACACTACAGACTTCAAAACAAAGTGGGACTTACTTGAAGATTACAACATGAACGGCGAAGCCGGTGAATGGTATGAACAAGCCCTTAAAATCGAACAATACGCTGTTGGTAAAAATATTGAAACACTGATTAGCGAATTAAATGGTACCACTACGTTTGGCGCCGATGTTTCTATAACAGTCGATGGCTTCGCGGAAGCGCTAGTTGTCGCTTCTGAAGAAAACAACTATCGCGAATTTGAAGTTGAGGCTTCTGACGTTGAAAACCTCAAACTCGGTATTGGCATGTCCAGTTCCCACGAAGCAAAACGGACCAACATTAACATTGCCTCCGTGGTGTTTAATGGTGAAGAAGTTTTAGACGCTCAAATCGACGTCTTACAAGTTCCATACACGATTACCGCCGTTGGCGATCCCGTCGTCTATGAAGTTGGCATTGATACCACTAAAGCTCAAGTCTCTGGAGAAGATGGCATCATCATGTCCAAAGTTACTATTCAAGATCTCTATGGCATGGGTGCTATTAGTGAAGTCGGTGAATTCTACGAACAAGCCGATAGCTTCGAACTCTATGTCATTGGTAAGACCCTTGATGTGGCTTTCGCTGCTTCAGCGCTTGAAACTGGCACTCATGGTTTAGCCTTCATTGATGGCGCTGCCATTGGTGTGACCATCGGCGTGAGCGATTTAATCGCTGTCACCGAAGAAGCTGAATTGATTTCCGCTGGTCGTGTTCTTCCAACTGTCTGATAACATTTAAATTAATGACTAAACCCGTGGCTAACCATGGGTTTTTTTATTGCGCTTATAACTTTAATATTTAAAAAAGTCAGTCTCTTTGTTATGATTATCACGATATCTTGTTATTCGGAGAAGATTCTTTACTAGGAGTGTAGTTAAACGGTATAACCACGGTCTCCAAAATCGCTATTGGGGGTTCGATTCCCTCCACTCCTGCCTTTACAAGATAAAAGCCGTCTAAGACGGCTTTTTGTTTATTTTGCGTATCAAATGAGTATCAAAAATCGCCACAAATTGTTCCTTTATGCTACAAAGGTTTCAAATGATTTACCATAAAAAGAAGTTTTTCACCTCAAAGAGTATCTATATGAAGATTCATCAATAGCACATAGTGAACAAGATTTACCAAAACGGAAAAACCGGCTAGTTTTTCGTTGCATATATATGCATTAAGCATTAGAATTAGACTGAACAAAAAAGACATAAACGGAAAATAAGTTCAGTGAGGTGCATATGAAAGAAATCAAACGTGATCTGTACTTACATCAACTGGTGGCATCAATTGACAACGGTCTGATTAAAATTGTGACCGGAATCAGAAGAAGTGGAAAATCATATTTGCTGGACCCGCTTTTTAAGACCCATTTATTAAATAATGGGATTAATGAAAATCACATCATTAAGTTGAATTTAGATGATAGAAAAAATAGACAATATCACAATCCGGACGCACTAGATGATTTTGTCAGAAACAAAATTAAAGATAATAAAACTTATTACGTGATTATTGATGAAATTCAATTAGTTAAAGATTTTGAATCCGTATTAAATGGATTCTTAAACATGAAAAATTTAGACATTTACGTATCTGGAAGCAATTCAAAATTTCTTTCGACTGACATAATCACCGAATTTAGAGGAAGAGGGCAACAGATAAGAGTCTATCCATTATCATTTTCAGAATATCTTGAAGCAAACACGAAAGAAAAAAATGAAGCATTCCAAGATTATATTCGATATGGAGGAATGCCACTAGTTCTATCAATGGCGAGTGATGAGCAAAAATCACGCTATCTCAAAGATTTATTAGAACTTACTTATTTCAAAGATATCATTGAAAGAAATAACATTCAAAAGATTGATGTCTTGGAATCCTTAGTAAATATCCTGGCTTCCTCGATTGGTTCTTTGACCAGTGCGACAAAACTAACTAACTCATTTATTAGTAATGGTAACAAGGGATTATCGAAAAATACGGTGATTCAATATCTAACGTATCTTTGTGACTCGTTTCTCATCGAAAAAGTCAACCGCTATGACGTTAAGGGAAAACGATACATTCAATCTCTGGTGAAATATTATTTTTCCGATATTGGACTTAGAAATGCTCGACTAAACTTTCGGCAACAAGAAGAAAATCATCTTATGGAAAACCTCGTCTACAACGAACTTATACGAAGAGGTTACAATGTTGATATCGGCATTGTTGAGATCAGAGAAAAAGACGACAAGAAACAGCTTGAAGTAGATTTCGTTTGTAACCAAGCAGGGCGCCGTTATTATATTCAAGTGGCTTCCAATCTAGACACGAGAGAGAAAACTGTTCGAGAACAACGGCCTTTGATGAATATCTCGGATAACTTCAAAAAAGTAATGATTGTCAAAAATAACATTAAACCATGGTTGACGGAAGAAGGAATATTGGTTATCGGCATCATCGATTTCTTACTAGATTTCGATATAATTAAATAATTTTTACTCATCCTAGAAAGATAACTCATGGAACAAAAATTAATAGCGCAAGAAAGTAGTCAAGAAGGATTCAATAACGTTGATGAAGGCTCAATCATCATCGGCTTTCTTTTAGGCTATTTACTTAGTCTGATTGGACTCGGTGTGGCCATAATCATGAAAAAATCAAAAACGATCAAAGGCGCTTGGTATGGTTTCGTAGTTGGATTATTATCTTCCGCAATCGGTGGATATCTTTTGTTTTTGCTATTAATGAAGATATATAGCGGTCAATCTTCGTAATTATTATCAAAATATATTTTAAGAAAAGCGTTATCGTTACAATATGAACCTTTTCGCATTGCTAATAAAAGAATGGTGACTAGATCTTACAAGAAAACTATTCGATTAATATAAAGAATTGGATAATTATGGAGTTAATATTGAGTTTGATTCGTATATTTACAAACTAAGTAACAATTATTCAAGACAATGAAGGGAT
>WOYI010746057.1_pt1 | contig 22242 bp, 21 predicted proteins | sample 6423411 | NCBI WGS metagenome assembly WOYI01 (sample SAMN13441803, study PRJNA592873) | oil field metagenome | biome: oil field; feature: oil-well bore; material: oil-contaminated soil; isolation source: oil-contaminated soil from oil-well borehole | place: Germany: Wietze | collected 2016-10-18 ... | reverse complement strand
TACTGGCAAAACTCAAAAACACAGAGCTTGCCAACAAAAAAGCTACGAGTATAGCAGCGTCTCTCCCAAGCATGCATTTTAATGACGCTTCCGCTATTTAAATCTATCAGTTAACTTCTCTTTTTAGCATAACTCTTTTAAAACATTGTATCCAGTTGGCTTTTTGAGGTTGGAATGCGAAGTAGGGTGCTTACTTAGAATATGTGTCCTCAGGAAAAAAACCAGATAGGTTTGCACTGCAGGCCAAAGTCATAAAGCAGAGGTTCGGTGATCATGGTAGAGAAATGGTCAGATAGACCAGGGTCAGGGGGTCTTCTTTCCTGGCTATGATCTCTGTTTCTATGTATCCCTACCTTTTGCTAGCGCACACTTTAGAGTTCTTGCTATCAGCCTATAAATGCTGTGCGGAAAGAACTTCATTCTTACCAACTGCTCAAACCTCTTTCAGAGGTTTTCTATTCCTTTCAGTCATACTTAACCTTCTTTTAGGTTTGTTTCACATTTTTTGGGATTGGTGTTCTTGCTGGGAAATACTTTCAGGACTACACACTGGGTCAAAAAACATAAAAAAATATAAATAGATTAAGTTTGATATTGTTAATGAGGCTTATGGAAAATCTCATCTCTGCTGATGGAGAGATCCTGTTGAGGCTGAATAAAAGCAGGATAAGACGGGAGGTTTTGTTTGCACTTGCTATGGCATATCCTGACGCACTCTGTGCCTCAGAGATGGCTTTGAAACTGCACTGCAACCTTGGTGATGTTGGTGGTGTTATTCATGGCTCAAAACCGAGATATAACAGCGCAGATTCACTCATAACGCTCGGACTGGTAGAAGAGGGCGTAAGGATGAGTGGATATATGACAAATGTAAAATTTTATAAAGTTACCCAGAAAGGACTGTTTTATTACGAACTCCTAAAAAAAGGAGTTAGATGAATAGTTACATTGAAGTCAGAGATCTTCAATATAGCTTTAAAGATGCGGATATTTTAAAGGGGATAGACTTTAATGTAGCTGAAGGTGAGATATTTGGATGCCTTGGGAGGAATGGCTCTGGTAAAAGCACCCTTATAAACATTATGTCAACGCTGATACAGCCCACTGAGGGATACATAAAAATTGGGGGATATGACGTCGTAAAAAATGCTGTGGAGGTCAGGAAAAGAATAGGGGCTGTATTTGAAACTTTCTATACTCCACCGGAGCTGACACCTTTTGATTATCTATACTACTATGGGGAGCTCTCAGCCATTGAAAAGCCGGTTATACTTGAGAGAGAAGAAGCTCTCATAAAGACCTTTAACCTTGAGAGATATGAGCATAGGAAACTCTCATCTCTGAGTGAGGAGATAGTCAGAAAGGTGGAGATATGCAGGGCGCTCATTTCTTACCCCAGGGTACTTCTGCTTGATGAGCCTACAAGAGGTTTAGATATTGTGGAAAAGAAGGGAATATGGGCTTTTTTAAAGGGCGTTTCCATAGAAGAGGGCGTAGCTATATTTCTGACATCCCATGATCTCCAGGAGATCTCAGAGCTCTGTGATAGGCTTTTAGTGCTGTCTGAGGGTGGCATAGGGTACTATGGGACTGTAGAAGATCTTGCCATAGAGAAGGGTGACCTTGAAAAAAGCCTGACAGCCATCATGATGGGACAATGAACCTTGCAATAGTACCCATAAATATCAAGCTTCTGTTAAGAAGCAGATGGTGGTATCTTTTCATTATCTTCTCAGCTTCTGCCCCTCTGGTAGCGTCGCTCTCAAACGATTTCTATACATATCTGATGTACGTTTACTCCGTTGCTCCGTTATTTTTTCTCCCACTGATATCAACAACCATCGCGATGGATCGTCATAGAGGAACAATAAGAAACTTCTTCACAACCCCAATATCAAGAATTGATTACCTGCTATCAAAGTTCTTACAGTGGTTTATCGTTGGTCTTTTCTATGTTCTGATAACTCTGCCTGTATCTCTTTGTTACTGTTTTATCTCAGGCACGCTAAGTGCTCTTTTGATCTCCATACTCTTTTCATTCCTGATATTTGCTTTTCTGATATCTATAGGACTATTTCTATCCGTGCTCATAAGAGGGGCAGCTTTAGTGCAGATAGCAGTCTCATCCTTCTTATGTTTGCTCTTTTACCTGGCCTATGCGTCATATCCGCATGCTCTCTATTATTCTACAAATCTCACTTTGTTAAGAGCTTCACCACTCATAGCTCTCGGCGATGCTCTTAACATATGGAGCTACAGTTCTACGCCACTAATGGTAAATCGCATTGAATGTGCGTCGTCCATAAATTCAGCAATATTCCTTCTGTTGCTCACTCTGTGTCTGTTTTTATCCACCTGCGCAATATTTTGCGGGATACAGAACATAATCGGGCATAATATAATCAAAGGTAAGGAGATATATGTGTTTGCTGTAGCTGCAGCGCTCTTATTACCATTTTTTATACCAGTCTCTGACTATTTTATCAGCAGCAGAGAGTTTATCCGGGCAAGCTCATCAGATTTTGGACTCGTGGTAGATCCTGAAATTCTCATCTATGATGGGGGTATGATCGAAGCTACAATAAGGATTTTCATACCATACGGTCTCACCGGTCTTAGAGATGTTGCACTGACACTCTATTCTCAGGACTTAATCTTCATGAGATCTGACTTCGAATTTGACTATCTTAATATAGTATCCGACGGAGGAAGAGCATTTTTTGATATTCCTGTGAGGATGCGTTTAGAAAACATCCGGGGGCTATTTTATGGTAACTATGAGATTGATATCACCCTGGTTTCAAGGTCTAGATCAGATTTTCTGACAACCACTGTCAGAATAAGAAACAGAGATGCTGAATTGGTAGTAGCCCTTGCCTTCATGCTATCCATAGCATTACCCTCTCTTGCGGCTCCTATATCAAAACGCAGGTTATCATATGAGTAGTCATATGACAACTACATTAAAATAGAAGCGCTCTACTGCTTTTTATGAACCAGAAAGTGTTGACAATAATGCTGGTTGGAGCTCTGCTCTTCTTTCTGCCAGCAGGAGTGGGGGAAGAACCTGAAAGATATGAGCCAGCTCTGCCACAGAACAGGGTGGTTGTAGGGTATGAGGTGGGTGCCAGACTACCTGAAATGAGAGGCGCACGCAGGGTTATGGAGGATAATGCAATAGGATTCTCTGTTTTTGAGGGCGCTTATGTAGACGACATTATTGCCCAGTTACGTGATGTGCCTGGTATAAAGTATATAGAGCCCGATTACATTGCCACAGCATTCTTCACACCAAATGACTCTTTGTTCTCCCAGCAGTATGGACCTCAATCGATCAGGGCGCCACAGGCATGGGACGTGCAGACAGGCTCGGAAAACGTAATAGTTGCTGTCGTGGATACGGGTGTTGATTACACCCACGAGGATCTCTATGGCAGGGTTATCAGGGGTTATGATTATGTAAACAACGATACCGATCCTATGGATGATCAGGGCCATGGAACCCATTGCGCAGGCATAATAGGAGCAACACTCAATAATAGAGTGGGTATAGCAGGGGTATCTCAGGTAAACATAATGGCTGTCAAAGCTTTAGACTCCCAGGGATCTGGCTATTATTCATGGATTTCCAGCGGGATAAGATATGCAGTGGATAATGGCGCAAAGGTGATCTCGATGAGCCTTGGTGGACCTTCTGATAGCCAGGTGATGAGAGATGCTTGCGATTATGCATGGAATAATGGGGTTCTTGTGGTGGCAGCTGCAGGTAACGATTATGGTGGTGCGGTCAGCTACCCAGCAAAGTATGGTAGCGTTATGGCAGTGTCCGCGATAGATAGCAGTGATAAGCTGGCTTCATACTCCAATGTAGGACCGGAAATAGAGGTTTGTGCTCCAGGAAGCAGCATCCTTTCAACATATCCCGGAAATCAGTACAAAAGCATGAGCGGGACATCGATGGCTTGCCCCCATGTGGCAGGTGTTGCGGGTCTTGTTTTTTCGGAGAACCCATACCTGAGCAACGTTGATGTTAGAAACATATTGTGCGATACTGCCATAGATCTCGGGAGTTATGGCCAGGATACAGCTTTCGGTTACGGCAAGGTGAATGCAGAAGGTGCGGTTCTGGCTGCATAAGAGCTGTCAAGCTCCCCTTTCCTTTTTTTATTAACCGCTTATTTTTCGCTCTTTATCTTTATATTAATAGACCTGGCAAACAGCGTTGTTATGTGAGTTGTAGTTATCATTGCCACTTTTCCCTTGGGCAGGAGGTATCTCCCTCCAGTTATAGCATCATAGACCTGTGCTTTTTTGAGGTATATAGGAATAAAACCTCCAAAGAACTTTAACATGTCAGCAGTGTCACAGGGAGAGTGTCGGCAAGATATTTGCAGGATCAACGAGCATGCCCATCGATACGAAAAATATCCCTGAAAAAACATCTCTCAACGATTTTATATAAACCGAAATCGTTGCAGAATATTTTGTTGGGGCTTTCACTATCCGAAGAAGCTGTTCTAGTAATATCCAGAACTAATGAGATTAATTTGCTTTCAGGATATGCGACAAAAAACATAGTTATTGCAAAGAGTGCTATCCCAGCTATCATCTTTGGTGTAGAGATCAGTTCTCCAAGGAAAAGACTGGACACAGAAGATATAACCAGCAGCCCGGCGAGATCATCCAGAACTATGGCACCAGTAACAACCTCTATATTCCTGTTTGTTCTTACTTTAAGATCATTCATCAATTTGAGGTAGTCGTAGATGTTGTCACCAGCATTGTTCCCAAACATCCAGGTCCAAGCCCGAGAAAAAGTCCAGCAATAAAAGACACGGATGTGCCCTAAAATGGAGAGCGCAGTGTATTTTACCTTTCTCAAAGCATTTAGATCTTCCTCAGTCCTGCACTGAACATGAGAAAGACGCACCCAGTTCAGCGATTATAACGATTGCCAAATTTAAAAGTAAGGATTCATAGGGTGCGTATCTAATATCAGCACATCTTTTTATATAGATTATGTCCGGTATTTTCCTATCCTCGCTCTCGTTATGAACTTTCAGTGCTATGTAAGATTAGCTCATAGCTATCCTTTCCCTGGTTATCGGAAGCTTTCTGAATCTTATACCTGTAGCTTTATATACCGCATTTGCTATCGCAGGTGCGACAGGCACAAAAGCGATCTCACCACAGCTCTTCGCACCAAAGGGACCGGAGGGCTCATTGCTCTCTATGAAGTGGCTCTCTATATCAGGAGCATCAAGAGCGCTGGGTATCTTGTAGTTTGTCAGGTTAGGGTTCAGAAGCCTTCCTTCTTCATCAAAGAGCATATCCTCAAAGAGTGCATAGCCAATGCCCTGTAATATGCCGCCCTGTATCTGCCCTTCTGCAGCTAGCGGATTGATGACACCTCCTATATCGCTCATAGCCAGATATCTCTTTATTCTAACTTCTCCCGTGGCTTTATTGACATCCAGCTCCACAAAGTGAGCCGTAAATGGTGGCGGACTGGTTAGATCTATGGCACTTCCTTTGCCACACAGCTCTTCCTTATCATTTCCATAGAAGCAATCCATCGCAAACTCCTTAATTGGTTTGCCTTCTAGCATGCTGTCCTTCAATTCTGCCTTCCTGCCATATGCTCGCTCAGCTCTATCCAATATCTTTTTTCTGAGATCTTCTGCTGCCCTCTTAACAGCCATGCCAGTAACATAGGTGACACTTGAGGCATAGGTGCCCATATCAAACGGAGAGCGCTCTGTATCTGCAGATGTAACCTTTATGTCTTTAAAGCTTATACCTGAAGCCTGTGCCGCTATCTGCGCCATAGCGCTCTCAGCACCCTGCCCTATATCTGCAGCTCCTATGGAAACTGTTACGGTTCCATCCTCATTCAGCCTTGCTGTTGCATTGGCAAACTCAAAGCCAGCAACACCACTTCCCTTCATACCGCATGCTACACCTATGGCCTCTTTTTTCTTCCCATCCCAGTTGAACAGCTCTCTGCCCTTTCTCAGAGCCTCCTCTATACCACAGGATTCTATTTTTCTGGGGATTGCTTCTCCCCCCTCACTCAGAACCTCAGATATTGGGTCTATAGCTCCTTTCTCTATGACATTTTCAAGCCTGAGATCTATGGGATCCATGCTAAGAGCTTCTGCAAGCTCATCCATTGCGCTCTCCAGGGCAAAACCGCCCTGCACAGTTCCATAACCGCGGAACGCTCCGGCTATGGGTGTGTTTGTGTAGACGATGGTTGCGTCAAAGCCTATGTTCTTGCAGTGTTTTGTGTATAATGGCAGAGTCATGGAGCCCATATTTGTGGTTACCGTGACTCCATGGGATCCATAAGCACCAGTATCGCTCAGAGCTTTCATGCTCATCGCTGTAAGCTTACCATCCCTCTTTGCTCCGAGCTTTATTCTAATCTTTGCTCTGTGCCTTCTTCGCGATAGGAAAAACTGCTCTTCTCTGGTTAAGGAAGCAAAACATGGTTTTCCTGTCAGGTATGTAACAAGGGAGACATAGTGCTCCAGGGTCATCTCCTGCCTATCACCGAAACCCCCGCCCATTGTATGGGAGAGCACCCTTATCCTGTTCTCAGGAAGGTTTAAGATTCTGGATATTGTCCTTCTGCAATGATAGACAACCTGGCTTCCTGTCTCCACAACCAGGGTGTTTTTATCCCAGTAAGAAAAGCTTGCATATGGCTCCATATGGATATGTTTCTGCATCTGAGTCTCATAAATCCTGTCAACAATAACATCTGCTTCTTTGAAGCCCTCATCAGGATCCCCAACAACCTCATGTATCTCGCCAACAACATTGCCCTCTGGATGGATCTTTATTTCGTCATTTAGCTTCAGAGACTCTTCCGGATCAAGGATGGGTTTCATAACCTCATACTCTATGAATATGTCCTTCAAGGCTTCCTCTGCCAGCTCTTCGCTATTTGCTGCAACTATTGCAACAGGCTCTCCCACATAGCGCACAGGGTTGTTCAGAACCTTTGTGTCATAGGGTGAAGCCTCTGGATAGGATTGCCCTGCTGTTGTGAAATAGATCTCCGGAACATTCTCGCAGGTCAGTATGAGCTCTGCGCCCTTAACCCTGCTGGTATCTATCCTCTTTATCCTTGCGAAAGCATAAGGGCTCCTTAAAAATTTAAGGTATAAAACATCTCTTCCTTTTATCAATGGTTTTAGATCATAGGCGTAGATCGCTCTGCCCTCTATTTTCTCTCTATAATCTTTGCGCTCAACCCCTTTACCAACGACATCTGAGCCCTCTGGAAGAAGATATGTCTCTTCTCCTCTCAAGAGCGCTTCTATAGCATCTATGACCTTTTGATAAGAACCGCACCTGCAATAGACACCAGAGACCTCTTTTCGTATTTCGTCTCTGGTTTTTTTTCTGGTTTTGCTGTTATTGTTAAGAATGTAATAAGCATACAGAACAAATGCGGGAGTGCAGTAACCACACTGCAGCGCGCCCTTTGCAATAAAAGCTTTTTCTATAGCTTTAAACTCCTCTTTCTTTCTTATACCCTCTATAGTCTCTATCCTGTGTCCATTCACCTGTGCTGCCTTCATTATGCAGGATGTAACAGGTTTTCCATCAAACAGCACTGTGCATGCGCCACATTCCCCACTTCCACAGCAGTACTTTGTGCCTGTGAGTCCTAAATCTTCTCGTATAACACGGAGAAGACTTTTTTGAGGATCACAATCTACATTAGCCCTTTTTCCATTTATCTCAAACTCTATTTTCATGCATTCACCTCCCTCAAGCACTCCTTCAGGAGCTCAACCTCCAGCTTCTTTCTGTAGTCCTTTGATGCCTCTATGTTGCTCACGGGTTTTGTCTCTGAGAGAAGAGCGCCGCAGGCTTTTTCTATGCTATAGGCCAGAGCTTCTTCTGCTTTTCTTGCTCTCATAGGCACCTCAGCGGCAGAACCCAAGGCTATTTTTGTTTCTTTAGAAATGCTTATCGCCATACTGGTAACAGCGAGATCCTCATCTGTTCTTCCAACCTTTCTGAATATAGATCTTCCCTCAAAGCGGGGTAGCAAAAATTCCTTTATCATCTCCCCCTTATTGAGAGAGTTCCTCCTCAAACCTTTGAACAAACTTTCCACAGGGACCGTTCTTTCTCCATTCAATGAAGATGTGACCGCTTCGGCATCAAACACGAGCAAAGGTGGCGCGGTATCAGCTGAGGGCACGCTCTCCGCTATGTTTCCTCCTATTGTGGCTAAATGCCTGACCGAGGTTGTGAAACGCATTGCCGCCATCTTAAGGGCTTTGTGCTCTTCTAAAAGCTCAGAAGCTTCTATCTGCGCTATCCTTGCTGTTGATCCTATGGCTATCCTATCCCCCCTATCCTCAACATAGTCAAGACCAAGCCCATTTATATCAACAAGCCTCTCTGCTTTATGCTTGAGGTTTACCTCAGTGCCCCCAGCGATCAGCATGAAGCCTCTTTCAAGCAACCTGCAGGTTTCTTCGATCGTTGATGCATAACGGTATTCCATTAAGGTTATGTGGATGCAAAGCATATAAAAATTATGCTCTGCATAGAATAAAAGCTCATGATTGGGATATGGGGTGTTTATCCTTGAATAGATCGTGCTCTCTTCCATGATCCGTTTTATGGATTATATGCGCATCTTTGTTTGTTATTATCTGTGTTTCAGCCGCTTTCAGTGGCTTTGCCGCTTTGTGCGGTTTAGCCGTGCTACTCTTCTTTTTCCTAACAGCTCCAGATGCTTTATGTTCCCGTTGATCGTATAGATTGTGAAAAGCACCGGAAACACCTGCCTTGAGAGATAGAGTGTGCAAGAAAAACCAGATCATAAGAGCATAAACCCATGGCTCAGAGCTTCGGTGATCTCAGAGATTGCATGTGCTCTATCCTCTTTTCTATAAGATTTTTTTTACCTATGTCCTCTCTGTGCCAGAGGTTGTTGGTTTTCACCTCCGAAACACCGGCTTCAGCGATCTTTTCAGCCTCTTCAATTGTTCCTCCTTTACCGAGAAGTGCAAGGGCTCTTGAGCCTGTTGTGTATATCTTTCCATTTATTTCGTATACAGAAGCATAATAGAGCTTTGCTTTTTCTGGCTCCTTTATAGAGAGCTCCACCCCTTTCTCAGGATTGTCCGGGTAGCCTTCAGGCACAAGATATTTGCAAACTGTTGCGCGCTTCTCAAATTCAACACTGCCAAGGTTTCCGTCAAGGATCCTCAGGCAGACCTCTGAGAGATCATCTTTAAGCAGGGAGAGAACATTTATAGCCTCAGGATCTCCAAATCGCACATTGTACTCTAAGAGCTTTACGCCATCTGAGGTTGACATGAATCCGCCATAGAGGATGCCTTTATAGTCTATGGCAGCTATTGTTTTTTTCATTATTCTTAAAGCCTCATCAGCATCTTTTTTCTCCAGAAATGGTAAAAGATGATCCTCAGCGCTATAAGACCCCATGCCCCCGGTCATGGGCCCTTCATCGCTCTCGTATGCATATTTATGATCCTGAACCAGCGGCATCGGTATGAGGTTCTTACCATCGCAGAAAGCCTGAAGGGTGAACTCCTCGCCCTCAAGTCTCTCTTCTACAACTGCGTTTCCGCTCTTCAACAGGGTTTTTGCGTAATCTTTTGCCTCCTCTATGCTCTTTAGCTGTCTCCCAAGAACCTTAACTCCTTTGCCTCCGGTTAAACCAGCAGGTTTTAAAACGAAATCCTCTATCTCTTCCATCGCTCTCTCTGCTTCCTCATATGTGCTGCATACTTCATACTGCGGATAGCCGAAACCAACATTCTCTCTCAAAAAATCCCTGCAGAAGCCTTTATCCCCTTCCAGCATTGTCGCTGCTTCTGTGGGCCCAACAACATTTTTTACATGCTCTGCTATCCCATTAACCAGGGGCTCTTCAGGTCCGACAAAGACGAAATCCATTCCGTCTGAAAATTTTTTTATACTCTCAAAATCCGTCAGGCTTCCTACTTTAAAATCTTTGGAGAGCTTTGCTATAGCAGGATTCTTTCTGCCCATATAAGCATAGAGCTCTGAGCTCTCTGCTAACTTCTCTGCTATTATGTGCTCCCTCGCACCATTACCAACGATTAAAGCTTTCATCATAGTAAAGTAACATCCTTTTGTTAGATAATCTTTGCTTTGCCTATCTATAGAGAGGACTGTTAACTCGCTGGCTGAATTCTCCTGCTGCAGCGTTTGCAAACAGAGCCCTAACCCTTATGTGCGCATTGTTCTCCCTTGTTGGATGGACTCTGTTTGTTAAGAGTATTATAGTAAGGCCAGCTTCCGGGTCTATCCATATAGAGGTGCCTGTGAAACCTGTATGCCCATAAGATCTATCTGAGAGGAGATCCCCATCAGAAGAGCTCTCTGATTTCGTCATCCATCCTAAATCATAATCATTCTGGGTTTGGGTCATAGCCCTCACAGCATAGGGGCTCAATATCCTTTTTCCTCTATACTCCCCCTCATTCAGCATCATCTGGGCGAATATGAATAGATCATCTGCTGTTGAAAAGAGCCCTGCATGCCCGCTTACACCACCCATTGCATATGCATTCTCATCATGAACCTCTCCTACAACAACCCTGTTCCTCCATGGGCACAGCTCTGTGGCTGCGCATCTATCCTTTGATTGAGGATTGAACATTGTATCCTTCATGCCCAAGGGTTCGAATATGTTGTTATGGGCAAAGACATCAAGTCTCTCCCCGCTAACGATCCGCACGATCTCGCCCAGGGTCATGTAGCCTAAATCGCTGTAGAGGTATTTTTCTCCCTGCTTATATCTTAGAGAAACATTGCAAACAGCGCTTATGACCTCATCGTAAGAGGAGCAGTATTCATAGAATGGCTCCCAGTCAGGTAAGCCTGAGGTGTGCGTCAGGAGTTGCCTTATGGTTATACCCTCTTTTCCGTTCTTACCGAACTCTGGTATGAATAACGTTACCGGATCGTCAAGCCTTAATAAGCCCCTGTCAACGAGGATCATTATTGAAGTGGCTGTTGCTATAGGCTTTGTCAGTGATGCAAGATCAAAAATCGTGTCTATTTTCATCTCTCTCTTTTCTGGCATAACCATGGCAAAACCAAAAGCCTCTTTCGCTACAACTCTATTACCTTTTCCTACAAGCGCCACAGCCCCGGGAAAAGCACCTTCATTAACAGCCTTTTCAACGACATCCATAGCCCTGCCGGCATCAGATGTCTGTAGATTGGTGCCAAATATCGGTAGAAGAAGCACCGTAATAAGAAAGACTGCTAGCTTCATAAGATGAATAAATATTCTGTTATTTATATCCTCTATTCAACCCTGTACATCATGCTCTTTCCGTAGTCTGTTATCACCCTCGCATAACCTCTAAGCATTTCATTAACCCCCTCATCCCCTGTATCAACGAGCAGCGGTCTTCCGCCCAGAGACAGGATCTTTCTCTCTGTAGCCACGATAATCGTGTTTTCCTTACCAACCTTTTTTATAACCTCTGCGCTTATCTGCTGGTTTCCTCTGCCGAAGATGAAGCCCTGCCCCCCTATGACCGTTACTATTATCTTCGCTTTCTTGTCGTCTATTGTGCTCAATATCTCCTTTTCATTCACATCCTTTGCTATCAACTTTCTATCATACACAATATCAACTCCTAGCAAGGTCTTTTCAAAGCCGAGCTCTTCAGCTATGCTCCTTGTTGTTGTTCCGGGGCCAAGGATGTAATAGCAATTGTCTTCCATTGTATCTAAAATCTCTAAAGCAATGCCCTTCAGAGCATCAGCCTCCCATGTGGTGCCTCCAGCCTTAGCGCTCTGCACCATATGCTCTTCGTATGGCACCTTCAGAAAGCCATATAACTTTGCTGAGATCCTGTTATCTCTGAAAGCCTCTTCATCTATATCCATAACCTCTGCTTCGCGTGTGGATAATGAGCCTTTAAGGTACATGTAAACGAGTGCTCCAGCATTTTTTGCGCTTGTAGCAAAGCAGGCAGAATGCATCTTTACACCTGTTGGTATGCCGAGAGTAACAACCTTTTCGTCTATAGCTTCGCAAATGTCTCTGGCTGTTCCATCACCTCCAGCAAAGAGTATGAAGTTAACTTTTTCGCTCATATCAAGAGCTGCTCTCTTTGTGTCCTCCGCTGTTGTTCCATCTTTTGTATTCCATATAACTATTGGCTCAAATCCAGCCTCTATAGCTTCATTTTCTCCCATGTCTTCAGGATAAGTTATGATCTCCAGTTTTATCGCGGGTTCGTTTTTTAATCTCATTATCAGTTCCCTTAATGCTTCAACCGCAAGCTTTGGAGCTACTGGTTTTGCTCCCAGCGCTATCGCTTTCTTCAGGGTTTCTTCTCCATCAGTGCCCTTTAAGCCAACCCTGCCTCCCATGCCTGCAACCGGGTTTACTATAAAGCCAATTCTCATATCAACAAATCATGTTAAGCATAGATAAAGATTGGTGGTATGATCACCATCAGAGTGAGAGATCTTTAGCACAGGTGAATTTAGATAGATATTTACTTATATTATCCCGTACTCCTCTGAAAAAAGACATACGTAACAGCATACAGATAGGTATTCCTTTATTCTATATTCCTTTTGGGTTAAGATCCATATCTCTTATGGTAAAAGCCTGTTTTCATATCGTCTATACTCTTCCCTCTCGCTACTCCATCGGAGAAGATATATAGAGCCAGTCCATTACTTGATTATGTCCATATCTGATGTTCTGAAGGAATTAAAAGCCTCCGAGATAAGGAGGATGTTTGAACTGGCCGCCAAGAGAGAGGACTCCATATCCCTGGGCATAGGAGAGCCTGATTTTCCTACACCAAACAACATAAAAGAAGGGGCAAAAAAGGCGTTAGATGCGGATGCTACACACTATGCACCCAATGCGGGAATACCGGAGCTCAGAGAAGCTATAGCAGAGAAGAGTAGAAGAGAAAATGGCATAGATTGCACAGCTGATGAAGTTCTGGTCACAATTGGGGCAACAGAGGGCTTATTCCTTGCTTTTGCATCCATCCTGAAGGAAGGAGATGAAGTTCTGGTGCCAGCACCAGCCTTTCTCACATACAACGCAAGCATCTCTTTAGCGGGAGGAAGATCTATAGAGGTCCCGTGCATGGAGAAAAACAATTTCCACATAAATGCTAAAGAGATCGAGCAGAGCATCAACAATAGGACTCGTGCTATAATCATCGCAAGCCCGAACAATCCCACAGGAGCAGCCCTCAGCAAAGAAGAGTTAAAGAGCATAGCAGAGCTCGCCATAGAGAAGGATCTTTTCATAATAACTGATGAGGTCTATGAGCGTTTTATGTATGATGGAAAAAAAAGCTTCAGCATAGCGAGCATACCTGAAGCGAGGGATAAAACAATAACAATAAACAGCTTCTCAAAGACCTATGCTATGACAGGCTGGCGCATAGGGTATGCAATCGCGTCTAAAGAGATATTCTCAAAGATGTTAAAGCTACATATGTACCTGGCATCGTGCGTTAACACATTCTCTCAGTATGGGGCGCTTGAAGCTCTCATAGGGGGTTACGAAAGTGTAGATAAGATGATAGCCGAGTATGCAAGAAGGAGAAGCTATGTATATGATAGATTGAGCGCGATGAAGCATGTGAGGGTAACAAAGCCCGAGGGTGCTTTCTACTTCTTCCCGAATATAGAGGATACAAACTTAAGCTCTGCGGATTTTTGCGACAGGCTATTTGATGAAACAGGGGTTGTTGTTGTGAATGGAGAGGCTTTTGGAGAGTGCGGTAGTGGGCATGTGCGCATCTCATACGCCACATCAATGGAGAAACTTGAGAAAGCTATGGATAGGATGGAGAGCTTTCTGGAGAAGATATGAGAGCGGTAGGTCATTAATTTAGCTATCATTATCGCTGTCCAGATATTCCTTTACTTCCTGCATAAGATCATAGCTCTCAAAACAGCCTTCAGGGAAATTGTACGGTTCTGTTCCAGCCCTTTCATTGTAAAATGGTCTATTGCAATTCTCGCACCCCCTTGTCAGAAACGCTCTTTCATCGAAAAAAGGAGGCATAACTGCAAGCTTTCCCTTTTCGAATTCAAAGTCCTCTATGGACGCTTTCTCTTTTTCGATGAGATAACTGGCAAGTTGCAGAGCTCTGTATCTGCGCAGGGATATGTAACCAACAGGCTTTTTTCCTCTTACCGGCGTATAAGCAAAGAGGGCTAACTTCACATTCTTATCTTTCATGGATTGCGTGAGCCTCAAAAAATCTTCATCACTCTCCCCGAGACCAAGTATGATATGGCAGGCAAAATCAAAGCCATAATTGAAGCTATCCAGAGCCTTTTCCCAGCTCAATCCAGGTTTATGCTTTTTATAGAGCTCTGCTGTGCACGCATCCAAACCTATACCAACCTGCCTGACATTGTTCTTTTCAAGGATCTCCGCTCTCTCTGGCGTTAGATATGATATGGCTACGTCCCCCTTGCTACCCAGAGCGCCCAGAACAGCCTCCAGCTCTCTCTCAAGTCCTTTTTTCTCTACTGTCTGAAGGCAGTAATTCTTCACACCCTCTAAAAGCTCCACATCAAACTCGGGCCACCTGACTCTTGAGAGATAGTCCTCTTTTCCCCATGTGCAATAAGAGCATTTCGCATCACAGATGCCGGGAAGCATAAGATATGTTATGCCTGGCTCAACCTTCATAGAGCCTTTCATCAACCCCAGAGCAATAGCACTCCCAACACTAACCCTAAGCTTCATCGCAACCGCTCATCACTAACTGAACTATATCCTTTCTCGATATTATGCCCACAAGCTTACCTTTCTCAACGACTGGCAGCTGATTCTTTCTCTTTTTTATCATCAGCTCAGCGGCTTTGCACAATGGATCATCTTTTTCAACGGTTATCACATCCTTCACCATGAGCTTATCAACCGTTGAGGACATTCTCCTCAATACTGCATCTATAAATATATTGCTCATATATGTGCTGCTCCAGAGAGCGTCAAACCATTCATCTCTGAAGAGAAGATCTTTCTGCGCGATTATGCCTACAAGGTTTTTTTCCTCATCGACAACCGGAAGAGCATTGAGATCCTTTTCTTTTATTATCTTCATTACATCCCTGACAGGAGTCTTTGGTCCAGCACTGATGACATCCTTCACCATCAGCTTTTCAACCTTTACCTCTGAAATTTCTGGAGCAAGGATAGCTCCGCATGAAGGACATCTTATCTCAAAATTTTGGCCACAATTTTTGCATATCATTGTTCTGCCTTCATTAAAAACTTTTCTGTCTTTTCAACAGCCACACCGAGATAACTTCTGTAGTCCAGAGCTTTATCGATCTCATCTCTGCTAATATACGCCAGTACTTCTTCGTTATTGTATATGCTATCAAAGTCGCTCATTGATGCTTTCCTTACAATTTCATGAGCCTTCTGTCTTGACATCCCTTTTCTTGCCAGAGCCATCATCAGGCTTTCTGCCATCATCGATTTACCGCCAAGCTCAAGGTTTTTTCTCATTCTCTCAACATTTACACTCATGTTCCTGACAACATAAACGAGTTTAGAAAGGATATCGTCTGCAAGAATGAAGCAGTGCGGGATTATGAAGCGCTCTGCGCTTGAGTTGGTCAGATCTCTCTCATGCCAGAGAAGGGCGCTCTCATGCATCGGTATAAGGAAACTTCTGATTATTCTTGCTAAGCCGCACACATTCTCGCAGATTATGGGGTTCCTCTTATGAGGCATTGTGCTTGAACCAACCTGCTTTTCAACATCAAAGGGCTCGGATACCTCCCCTATCTCTGTGCGCTGAAGGTTTCTTATCTCCGTAGCAAGTTTCTCAGCGCTTGTGGCTATGTTTGCGAGGATGGATATAAGCTCTATGTATCTATCTCTTATCACTATCTGTGTCGGCGCCTCTTCACTCCTTATCTTCAGTCTCTCCATAACCTTCTCCTCTATTTCTATAGCTCTTTCCCCAAAGGAAGCACCTGTGCCAACAGCTCCCATCATCTTGCCAGCGCATACGCGATCCTCCGCATCGTTCAAACGCTCAAGATGCCTCAAAAACTCATAGCCAAATGTTGTCAGTCTATACCCGAAGGTTGTGGGTAAAGCTATCTGTCCATGGGTTCGGGCAGCGCATACCGTTTCCTTATGATCCTTGGCTTTTTCTGCCAATGCTTTTACAAGAGCGTGCAGATCATCTTTTATAATTCCAATAGCTTCCTTAAACTGGAGTGCTGTTGCTGTATCTGTTATATCATTTGATGTTGCCCCCAGGTGTATAACGCCGCCACCCACTGTGCAAACCTCTGAGAAAGCCTTAATCATTGCCATAACGTCATGCTTTATCTCTTTCTCTATCTCGTCAGCTCTCTCTATGCTCACTCTATCCTTTGAGCTTTCTATATCCCTGTATTCCTCTTCGCTTATCTCGCCAAGAGCAAAGTGGGCATACGCCAGAGCGACCTCAACCTCAAGCATGAGATCAAATCTCTTATCTCTCGAAAAAACACTTTTCATCTCCTCTCTTCCATACCTGAAATCTATAGGGCAGATCATTACAGAAAATCTGTTACGATTTATATAAAGTATTCTGCCTTCCTTCATTTATACGCTCTAAGTATCCTAATCAAAAAGAGCATCAAAGCCAAAGTGTAAATATACGAAAGCACATTTACAACATGGTTGTTGCCTATTTGATAGCTCTGGTGGATGTCGGTAAGGAACATGAAGCAGCAAAAGCGGTATCCGCTATAAAAGGAGTAGAAGAAGTTCTGATAACTTATGGCAGATGGGATCTCGTCATAAAGGTGAACGCTGATACTCTCAATGAGCTAGATGTTATAATAACAAAAATAAGGAGCGTACCAGAGATTGAAATAACAGAAACGCTTGTGGGCATGTAATAACCAGTATAACTACGTACAACGCGCTATTCTTTGTATATCGGGTAAAATTATTTATTGCCAGTATATGCTTCTTCTTATGGAAAATACCCGCCCATCCTGGGACAACTATTTCATGAGGGTAGCTTTTCTGGTAGCTGAGAGATCAACATGCCTCAGAAGAAGAGTTGGTGCTGTCATAGTGAAGGATAAAAGGATACTCACAACTGGTTACAACGGTGCCCCTAGAGGGCTAAAGCACTGCGCTGAGGCTGGATGCTTGAGAGAAAAATTGAACATACCCTCAGGACAAAGGCAGGAGATATGTAGAGGGATACATGCGGAGCAGAATGCGATAATACAGGCAGCGATCTTTGGCGCTAGCATAGATGGATCAACAATATACACAACCAATTTTCCATGCATAACATGCACAAAGATGATAATAAATTCAGGCATAAAAAAAATCATTTACGCAGATGAATACCCGGATGAGCTATCAAAAGAGCTATTGGCAGAGAGCAACGTAGAGGTTCAGCAGCTCAAGGTGTAGTCCATATTAATTTTCCCTTTTCCATCCTGCATTCAATTTTGTTGCATTCCTGCATGTGTGATAGAAAGGCCATCAAAGAAGCTCTGCATAAAAAATATTCCGCTGGATTTGAAGCAGGAATAAGTTCTGAAAGGATCTCTTCAGCACTTTTCCCTATACCCTGCAGTATAGCGTTCTCTATCTCCTCTATCTTCTCTATGTTCGCTTTTATTGTATCAGAGACAGAAGTGCCGGGCTTCCCGTGTGATGGAACATAGTACTCTTCCTTCAGGCTTAATAGCTTATTGAGTGTCTCTTTCTCCTCTCCCACATTGAAATAGAGAGGAAAAGAGTGCTTTTCAAGAACGCTTTCAGATAAAAAAGCATCACCGCAGAAAAAGACATTATCCACCTCTATCCCGAAGTGGTTTATTGAGTGCCCCGGCAGAGCAATCATCTTTATATTCCTGCCCATAACAGAGATCATTCCTTCTTCAAAAGTGCTGTCTACCTTTGACGGCTTTGCCATAAAAAATTTATTGCGCAGCTCTCTTACTGGAAAGGCGGAATACAGATATGAGGGCTCAAGCAATGGATGCTCTATGAAACAGCTCTCAAGCTCTGGGGCAAAAATCTGAGCGTCTGTTCTCTTTTTTATAAATGCGTTCCCACCGCAGTGATCCGCATGAGAGTGCGTATTTATCACAGCCCTGACCTTTTTTTCCAGCAGATTTAATGCTCTCCTCGCAGTATCATCATCCATGCCAGAATCTATCAGTATAGCCCCATCATCAGTTTCTATTACTCCCAGATTTGTGGGCCCGGAGAGGAAGGAGACGCCTTCCTTTATCCTATTTAGTTCCATATCCCATCCTGCGCAATATGCCTCTGGCTGCAAGAACACCTGTAGCGCTGGCATTGATCATGTCTCTTGAAAGCCCGGAGCCGTCACCGGCGGCAAAAAGGTTCTCTATGCTGGTCTCAAGGTTGTCATCCACGACAAAGCGTCTTGCATAAAACTTTATTTCAGGTGCATATATGAGCGTGCTGTCCGCCGCTACCCCCGGGATTATCTTATCCAGAACATCGAGGCCCTCAAGTATGTCAACAACAATCCTGTGGGGCAGAGCCATGGAGACATCACCTGCTGTAAAATCTTTCAGTGTTGGTTTGACTGTATTGCTCTCTATCTTTGCCGATGTTGATCTCCTTCCCCTACGGAGATCTCCCATTCTCTGCACTATGGGCTTTCCCCCACCTATTGTGGTTGCAAGCTTTGCTATAGAAATACCATATCTTGTTGTGTTCTCCAGGGGCTCTGTCAGCTTTATCCTGTCGATAAATGCAAAGTTTGTATTTTCAGAGAACTTATCCTTCATCCCGTGCCCATTTACCCCTATAAACTCGCCATAATCCTCTTTTACCACAAAACCCTTCTCATTCGTGCAGAAAGTCCTCACAAAATCATCATAGCTTTTAGTCATTATGTGAAACTTCGGATCTCTGTTTATGGTGGTGATAGGATCCATAACTATCGCCGGGACCTCTATCCTCACACCAACGTCTATCGGTGCATGCTCTGCTTTTATTCCATGTTTCTCAACTATCTTATCGACAAAATCTGCCCCCACCCTGCCGGGGGCAACAAGAACGAAATCACTTTTTAGCTCTCTCCCATCAGCAAGCTTAACACCAGCACATCTGTTGTTCTCAGCGATTATATCTGTAACCTCTGTGTTGACTATAAAGTGTGCTTCTTCCAAAAAATCCTTAAACCTCTTTATGAGAGCCGGCGCATAATCCGTGCCTATGTGTCTCTGCGGTATATCTATAAACCTCGCACCAACAGACGCCGCTTTCCTCTTTAACTCTTCTATCTCCCTCTCATTTCCATTCTTATTTTTTTCAGGTGCACCAAACTTTACATATATACTATCGACATAATCAACAAGAGCCCATGAGAGCTCATCATCATGCGTGAACTCATTCAGATCTCCGCCTATATCCGGCCTCAGATTGAGAGTTCCATCAGAAAATGTGCCGGCACCGCCGATGCCACACATTATGTCGCAGACATTACATTTTGCGCAAACCCTTTTTCTCTCCATAGGGCAGTATCTCTTCGTTATGTCCTTGCCTTTATCGATTATTGTTATATCCGCTTTGCCCAGCAGCTCATAGGCGGCAAACATGCCTGCAGGACCGCCACCAACAATTATAACTCTCTGCACTTCTGGATAATCACAATCTCTGCGTTTAAATCTTTCCCTTTCTCCTTTTTAAAGCATGGGGATCATAGCAGAAAGAATAAAGCTGAGAATACGATCGCAACAACAGACATGAGCTTTATCAGGATATTTATGGATGGCCCGGCAGCGTCCTTCATGGGATCGCCCACGGTATCGCCAACAACGCTGGCTTTGTGCGCTTCAGACCCTTTTCCTCCAAGGTTACCGTCCTCTATATACTTCTTTGCATTGTCCCATGCTCCACCTGCATTAGCCATGTAGATTGCAAGAATAAAACCGCTCGCCAGTGCACCTATAAGCAAACCAGCAACAGCCTGCGGACCGAGCAAAAGGCCGATAACCAGAGGTGCTATAACCGCAAGCAATGAGGGCATAACCATCTCTCGCAATGCAGCTCCTGTGCTTATCTCTATGCACCTTGCATAGTCAGGTCTAACCTTTCCCTCCATAACCCCTTCCCTATGGAACTGAGCTCTTACTTCCTCAACCATAGCAGAAGCAGCTCTACCAACAGCGCTTAAAATCCATGAGCTGAAAAGGAAGGGTAACATAGCACCTATAAAAACAGCCACCAGCACCCTGGGATCCATGAGATCCAGCGTCAAAGATTCCCCAGCCATAAAATCAATGTTGTCTTTATAGGTCGCAATGAGCGCTGCAGCTGTAAGGGCTGCACTACCTATAGCAAAGCCCTTTCCGGTAGCTGCTGTTGTGTTCCCTATAGAATCAAAGGTGTCTGTTCTTGCTCTAACTTCTTTGCCAAGACCGCACATCTCTGCAAGCCCGCCTGCATTATCCGCCACAGGTCCATAGGCGTCCGTGGACAGGGTGAATCCCAGAGTAGAGAGCATACCAACAGCGGATATGGCTATGCCATAGAGTCCCTGTATCTGGGACACTTCTTCAAATCCGCTATCCCATGAACCAGAGAGGTAATAGCTTGCGATAATAGAAATAGAGATAAGAATGCATGGTATAACAGCGCTAACCATTCCTGTTGACATCCCTTCAAGTATGACAGTCGCAGGCCCTGTGGAAGAGCTCTCAGCTATCCTCTTCACAGGCTCATATGCTTCAGATGTGTAGTGCTCCGTTATTCTGCCTATCAGAACTCCCACAAGAAGACCGCAGATAAGTGATATGTACAAACCATAGTTTCCTGAAAGAAGGTAGATGGCAAAAAAAGAGAACACAATGACAAGTAAGGCTGTTGAATAATTCCCTCTCCTCATTGCCTTCAGCAAAACCTCTGCCTCAACTTTTTCATCCTTTACCCTTACAAGAAGCATACCCGCCATGCTGGAGAATATTCCTATCGCTGCTATGACAACAGGTAAGAACATAGCCTCCATGGTTCCATAGGCTGAAGCACCAAGGGCTATTGCGGATATCATTGCTCCCAGATAGCTTTCGTAGAGATCAGCACCCATACCTGCCACATCCCCGACGTTGTCGCCCACATTATCAGCTATGACGGCTGCGTTTCTTGGATCGTCCTCAGGTATCCCTGCTTCAACCTTACCAACAAGGTCTGCACCCACATCGGCAGCCTTTGTGAATATACCTCCACCAACTCTGGCAAAGAGGGCTATGAAGCTTGCTCCCATGCTGCATGCCAGAAGCACGCCAGATACAGCCCTGAGATCTGAGGTGTTCACAAGCGCAAGCAACCAGATAGCAACCAGTAATAGGCCAAAACCCACAACAACAAAGCCCATCACACCACCGCTGGAGAAAGCGATGTTAAAACCTTTAGCAAAGCTATCTCTTGCACCATTTGCAGCTCTGGTGTTTGCCATTGTGGCCGCACTCATCCCTATATAACCAGAGAGAGCTGAGAGAATGCCTCCGGAAGCAAAGGCAAAAGGCACTAGCAGAGAGGCCTGGTAGCCCAGAAAAGACATTATGAGTAAGATGAAAAATAGCACAACAAAAACGATTGCTATAGTTTTGTACTGCTTTTTAAGATAAGCCTTTGCTCCCTCCCTCACATAGCCAGAGACCTCTACCATCTCCTTCGTGCCTGGAGGAAAAGCCCTTATCTTGTGCATCAAAAAGAAAGCGTAAGCAAGAGCTATCAATGCACCGGCTAGCACAAATGCAGGATATAGTACATTCATAAGCAAATAAGCGTTTTGCTCACATATTAAACTTTTGCCAGAACTTTGCTCGGGTTTGGGCGTCATAACAAAAACATTCTTTAGAGAATTTCCACTCTAATAGATCAAACCTGATTAACCGTATTTTTTGCTAAAATTTTTGAGGTGGTTCTCTTTTACTCCATGTTTACAGTTTCTGGTTATGCAGCGATCCACTTTTGTTAGCTCTTTTACGGTCAATTCATCCCGGATCATTGGCGTATACACTATGCTCTTTACCAGGATCCTGTCCCAACTTTCACATAAAATCTATACACAATCATCTATTTATATCAGGAGTGCAATAAAAATTTGAATTTTGAAATGAAGCTTTATGCAGGGACCTCTGGCTGGTCATATCCATGGAATCCTGACGGCCTTGAGTGGTACATAAATA
>WOYI010899519.1_pt2 | contig 22252 bp, 12 predicted proteins | sample 6423411 | NCBI WGS metagenome assembly WOYI01 (sample SAMN13441803, study PRJNA592873) | oil field metagenome | biome: oil field; feature: oil-well bore; material: oil-contaminated soil; isolation source: oil-contaminated soil from oil-well borehole | place: Germany: Wietze | collected 2016-10-18 ... | reverse complement strand
ACACCAATTGGTTGACTTATAAGATATTGGGGGTTTTCTTGCAGGGACTAAATACAGCATTGATAGAAAAAAGAAGGCTATTATTGGGAATAAAGGGGTATTGTACCGATTTATCTGAACAACAGTTATCAAACGAGCTGGTAATAACCCGGTATCATCAATTATGGCATGTTGGGCAATCATTCCTGATGAGCAAGTTCGATTTGCATGCCCGACCGATTTATCATCAAAACATAATGCAATTAAAGCCCATGTTTTGATTTGCTTTGTTGCCTTAATGGTCGAGAAATACCTGGAATTAACGACTAAACTCTCTCTAAGAGAAATCCGGTTCCTTGTGATGAATATTACTGAAACACACATTCAAGACCAATTAACAACGGAAACATTTACTTTCCGCTCTCCAACAAAAGATATTATGAACTCCCTATTGGCAGACCTAATCTCAAAATGGAATTTGATACCGCACTAAACGTCAGAAGTCAGGACCAAAACCCAATCGCAACCGCGGCCAGTCCGCAACCATGCCAATTTTTCGGAAATGGCCGGAACTTCGAAATCTTTTTCTCCTGTATTTTCAAATTCCCCTATATAAGTATATTCACCGGTGCGGGGATTGAACCATGAGGCCCTGATTTTTTCCCCGCTAAGTTTTCCAAGTTTTACGCGGATTTTGTTACCTGTCGGGATATAAATGAAGGCAGAGGATTGGCTTGCCAAAACTGCAACATGCGAAGCCCGGTCACCTTGGCCCGAAACCAACATAGAACTATCTGGTACAAACCCTTTTAAAGGCCTTGATAGCATAAGTTTTTTTAGGTAAGTTAGATGTATACATCCTTTCATATTAAGGGCTTCTTTCCAATCTGATGAACGCGATGATGCAATATTATCATCACCCTTTATTGCAAACTGCCAAATTCCATTTGCCCCATATGTAATACCTGCAGCACCTGAAAAGACACTCCAGTAAGCAGCAATACGCACATCTGCTGAAGTAAAATAACCATTGTCATCTAAACCGTAATTAATAGATCCTTTCTCATAACATGGTTCTGAGTTCAAGGTAGGCTTTGGGTTCGACAAGTTCCAATCTTTCAATGCAGCTTCATAAGAACGAGGGTTGTTGATTTCCCCATGATAAGAACCCCAGGTATTTAGGTCAATCCACTCATCATTACTAAACCAATTTGAAGAAGATTGGTAAGAGTGCCATGTCATAAGTGTAGCAGAGTAATCGGCTTTACTATCTTGTTCTTTTTCACCAGTAACCCCGTCTGTTATACCTTCGGCCATAGCCCGCCAAAGAGCTATACCAATATCTCGTTCGTCTGGTAAACGGTCGCCACCTAACATCCAAATAATATTAGGAACATTTTTATAACGATTACCCAAGAACCAACCATAATTATAGGCTTGTTGGGGTGTGTTAAATAAGGCTTCTCCAACCCTGGGGGTAACCCATTCACCCCAAGTTGGTAATAACGCTAAATATAATCCCATCTTCCGAGCCATTTCAACTGCAAAATCAACATGATCCCAATAGTCATATTCCACAGCATTGACAGGATCGTTACCTGATGTAACAAATGGCTTTCCCGGATTTTCGTTAATAAAAATACTATCGTTGTAAAAATTTGTGACTTTGTAAGAATGGATAAACTCACTTATAAGTACTGTTTGAATGACATTATATCCTTTCTCGCTCCGATCAAAAAGATACTCGACTATTCCCTGCCGATCAAGCCTGTGTAACATTTCCCACCCTGTATCACCCAGCCAAAAAAAAGGTGTCCCATCAGTGTACTGAAGATAATGTGGGTTTTGAGGGATTACTAAGATATTCCCATGGGCTGCCCATGGTTGGGCATTAAGTGTATAATACCCAAAAAAAAGATGAATTGTTAAACCCATCAAGATTTTTATAAATGCTTTGGTTATTCGTCTTTTCATTATAGTTTATATAAATGAGTCCAGTTTAAAAACTTATCTTAAATCCGCAAGAAATATTTAGGTTTTTATAATATTATCAGATATAAATTTATCATTTAACAGGACTTCAAAAGTCAATTCTCTACTAAAATTTTAGAAAGAATCAAAGAGCATTTTTAATTGGTTACCGGTTTAACAACAAATTCTGTACTTCCGTCACCCAGGCCTTCCGCGGTAACCCTGACCTTTACCAAACCCGGATTAAAAGTTGACCGGATGGCAATTCTCCGTAACCCGCCTTCCATTTGGAGTTCATGATCGAAAGGAGCATGATAAACAGCCGGTTTTCCATCTGTGATATAAAAGTCGGCGGAACCACAGTAGATGCCTTCTCCTTCGATATGAAAAGTGACGTTGTTGTTCGCAAAAGGACACCACCGCCCCTGATCATCCACAACTTTTGCAGTGATAATGGTCACATCGCTTCCGTTCGCCCTGCAGTTGAAGGTCTTGCCCGTCGGAGTAGTCAGCGGCGTTTCAACTTCAAGCACCAGTGAAGAAGTATCTCCCGGCGTCCCGATGCTGTCGCTGCAAACCACCTTGTTATGCTCATCCAACCCCAAGGCTTTTACTTTTCCCGGATGCCAGATCATATTTTCCCAGGTACATCTTTTGGTTTCCGGATCCGGCTTCCTGACGCCCCAGTTTTTCCCGTTAATCACCAATTCTACCTGCGGGCAATTACTCCAGGCATCGACATTCTGTACACCGGAAACGTTCCACAATGTTTGCAGGGTAACGCCCGGTTTTTTTTCAAATGGGATCCACAAGGCATTTTGGTAGATTTTATATTTCAACTTCGGAAAACGATTGCCGTCCATGGCTGACGAGCCAAGCGATTTTTGTTTGGCTTTGCCGTTTAAGTAGATCGTATAGCCTTCTCCCTGTGTTTCTGCCAACATCCAGTCAATCCAACCACAAGCCTTGTTCTCCATATCCGACAGGTAGTTATTCACAAACCAGGTGGAAAATTGCTTTTCGTTTTCATAATCAGAACGCGCTATATTCCAGCTTGCCCGCCCTTCCCAGTTGGCGCCGTATACTTCCGTGTTCAGGCACGGAACGCCCTCAATTTTATGATATTCATTGGTGTACCCGATCACGATTGGTTTTTCGCTGTTCCAGGCTTTTGGATAAGAATCGCGGCAAAGAACAATTCGTGGCTGAATAGGGTCCCACTCTTCTGCAATTCGCTGCGTTGTTGCCGGCTGATAAATCTCACCGTCTTTGGCTATTCCGTTATTTGATTCCCAAATGACAACAGCGGGATGGTTACGGAAAGCAACGATCGAATTTCGGTCGTATTCTTCTTTATAAGAAATCGCGGGTTCATTTTTTAGAGACCATTCATTGTCCCCGCTATCCAGAATAACCATGATACCGTATTCGTCACAGGCTTTCAGGGTTTCAGTCGCGGGAGGGACATGGCCGACCCGTAATGCATTTCCTCCGCAGGCCGCGATTAAAGCCATGTCATTCCATTGCAGGCCGGCCGGCACGGCCGAGCCCAGGGCCGGATAAACATTGCGGTATCCAAATCCGCGGAGCAAATGTTTTTTGTGATTGATATAGCAGTAATCATCATCCCAGGTGATTTCCCGGATCCCCATCCTTTCCTCCTTTCGGTCAACCATCTTTCCATTGCAGGAGACGGTACGGACAATGTTGTACAAACAGGGCTTTCCGTATGGGCTGTTGTTGGGAAACCACAGATGCGGATTTTTCAATATGGCCTGTTGTTTGTAGATTTTTCTTTCTCCTGGACCAATATTTTCTATCGCTTTCAAGCTTTGAACTTTGGCGCCGCCCGCCTCATATATCTCTGTTTGAAGAAGAACTTCGCCGGCATTTCCGCTGCTGTTTTCAATGCAGGTTTGAAAAAGGAGTTCCGCCTCGTCTTCACTGGCGGAAACCGCGTCCTGGTAGGTTCCCCATTTCCCCGACGCCGCAAATGAATTCAGCGGGATATGAACTTTCGGCATTTTGTACAGGTAAACCGGACAAACCAGGCCGCCCCAACCCATTCCAAAACCATCATAAACGCCAAATCCCGGCCATGTAAAAAATGATCCCGGCGCGTTTGAAACCCTTACGGCAATGATATTTTCCTGCCCAAACTTTAAATGGTCGGTTATATCAACAGAAAAAGGGATAAAACCACCCACGTGGGTCACTTCGCCCGGTTGCTCAACCCGCGTGTTTCCTTTAATAAATGCCCCGTTCACGTATACAGCGGCGCCGATATTCACGCCTTCAAATTCCAGATAAAATTGTTTATCCCGGTCTTTCCGATAAATGAGCAGATGTTTCCGGTACCACACTTCGCCTTTCCACATGTTGGTTTCGAAGCTATTCAAATAGGTGTCACTGTCGTTAAAACAATGCGGGATGCCAACATCCTGCCATTGGCTGTCATCAAACTTGTTTGACGTTAAATCGGACAATTTCGTTTGCGAATTCCGGCCGGCCGTAAAAACCTTGATCTCCGAAACGGAAACCGGTTTTCCTGGATTTTCCGGGGTTCCCTGTGGAAGAAAAGTGATCCTCAAAAAACGGAATAAACCGTTGAATTTTGCCTCATTGAATTGATAACCAACTTTCTCCGCGTAACCAACGGTATTCCCGGTAGAACTTACATCAGTTACTTTTTGACTGAAGCTTTTTTGCGGCATTTTTGAGTAGTCAACGACCCAACCCCAGATCAGGCTGCAATCTGCCGCCCCTTCAATGGTATATCTCAAACTGTCAATATGGTCCGCCAACTGAATTCTGACAGATTGAATATTTTGCAAGCTGCCCATGTCAATAACCAGCGAAGCCGGCTGGCCGGGGGACGCTTCCCAGGTTGTATTTTGCCTGTCGTCAGAAAGCCCGGCTATTTTTTCATCCTGAAAGGTGATCACTGACGACGGAGTAATGTCAAGTGGTCTGTATGCAACTTTACTGAATTTCCAGGGTGTATTTCCCAAATTGATTTTTTCCCTTACTGCAGGTGTTTGCTGCCCAAAAACGGTAACACTCATGCAGATCTGGAGAATTATGAAAAATTTTTTGAGACTGCTCTTCATCATTTTGCTTTTTTTTGATTACTGAAAATTTGCTTTATTTCCGTTCCTGGTGCCGGCAGGTCAAGAGAAGCATCATCGATCACGAGGATTTGATCCCCGTTTGAAGAGGCAAAATCCTGCTTCCCTGTTGTGGAAAAGGTCCCGATTAATTTCGCGTGCCCGTCGCGCGGATTGTAACACCATACTTTTGCTGAGTCACCTGAAACCTGTTCCAGGTCAACCGTTATTGTTCTGCTTGTCGGCAGATAGGCAATCACGGTGCTGCCGGATGCTGTTCGCGCCAGGCAAACGTAATCCGTATCGCCATAGTTTCCTCTTCCCATTGTTATGATTTCTGAAGTATTCTGGTCTGGTATCAATTGGTTCCAGGGACGGGATTCAAAAAGATCAAAGCAATATTTCATTTCCTGCATTCCCTTGGTATTCATGAAATCCTGCCAATTGTAGAACTTAAAAAGCTGCTTTTCTTCGGAAATCCCGGGACTGAAACTTGTTCCGACACATCCGCTCAGCAACCCGCCGTAGTTTTTCCTTCTGATCCATTGATAGTCGGTATTGTCCGGGCCTCCGGGGATATCCTGCTCGTAACTTTGATCGAGCTGAAAATACATATTGCCAGCCGGATACTTTTCGAGCTCCGCTTTATACTGAGGCCCTGAATTTCCCATATCCTGTTCCACGAATGCATAAAGCCCGTCCAAGTCCATAAACGAAGCAAATGAGGCATTATCGGTCGACCAGTTCTCCCCAATTTCAGAACTCCAGTGACCGGTCCATAAATGCCGGCCTCCGAAACCTTCTCCATCTTTTATTCCCCGGATGATCTGCCCGAGATGCGTCTTTAGTTCATCAGTCGGGCTGTTGTCGCCTCCGGCCACCCATATCAAATTCTTGAAATCACGATACCTTTTCCCCAGAAACTGCCCGTAACTGTAACTTTTGGAAGTATCATTCCGCGAATCCAGCAATTTGCTGAACCATCCCTGCCGGGGATCACCATAATATCCCAGATAGCAGGGAACGAGTAATAGCAGCATTCCCTTTTGCTCAGCCAGTCTCAATATCCGGTCAACGTGTGCAAAGTAGATTTCGTTGGGCGTGGAAAAATCCCATTTGACCTTAAACGGACTATTGCCCTGCCAGTTGGGAGGGTCGCCTGCAAAACGTGGATCAGTGGTGATTACACTCACCAGCAATGAGTTGAATCCCTTTAGTCTGATGCTGTCCATGAAATCTGATGCCTCTTTTTCAGGCAGTGCCTGAATTAATCCCCAGGCCGAAATCTCCCTGATCAAAAAGGGTGTGTTGTTTTGATCAACCAGGTAGCGATGATTAGGACTCAGCTGAAGCGGAAAAACCACCCGTTCCGGTTTAGGATGAAAACAGGACAGACACGTCAGAAGAAGTCCCGTAGACAAAGTAGCTTTTAGAGACGATTTTGTCAATATTCGCGAAAATAACTTCATATTCTTAATCAATATATTATAGCTTCCATTTCGCCATGAAGGAACCGCAACCCACGTTGTGCGACCTTGCCAGGCAGGTATCGGCCCCATCTAAGGGAACCAGGTATGTTTTCAGGGAATGATCCGTAAATTCCCTAACCCTGTAATCCGGATCCTCAACAGGTTGATATCCCGTCGAAGTTTCAACAAGTGCATGCTCAGTATCGGGGACCAGCGGGATGGCACCATAATTCGTTCCACTGGCTACCATGCCAAACTGATCGAGGTAAAAAAATTCGTTGTTCAAATCGCTCATGTTCCTAATGGAATCTTTGGAACCAAAATCCCAGTTTTTGACCAGCTTAAAATCTTCCCCTACTACTTTCTGGTAGCTTGGGTTAAACGGCGGCGTGTCCGTCTCACCAAGTCTTTCATTTGAACAAGCCAAAATTCCGGATCCAATAGAAAAAAGGAATAAAAATACTTCCATATGTAATGGTTTCATAAAAATCTCTCCTGTGTATTTTCAGTGATGAATAAGTACTCTTTGATTTTCTGGATGTGAAAGATATTCTGCCCAAAGCTGCGTCTGGTCGAGCTTTACAGCTCTTTGAAAATTCCGGATGGCTGACTGCGTGTTCCCTTCACAGGCATCGGCAAGGCCAAGCAGGTAATAGCTGAAGGCCTGCCGGGAATTCTTCTCGTTGTCAACATTAAACTTCGCGAAAAAATCATTTTCACTGCGCAGTTTTAACTGTTCTGCCTCTCGTTCCCGGATCTCTTCAAGAATAGCCTGGGCTTCATCGGTTTTACCCAGTTTCATGAGAGCCATGGCTTTGTAGGCATTCACCTCAGACCGCCGGGCTCTCCCTTCCCGGGAAGCTGCCTGCTTCAGGTGAATACTCGCACTGTCCGGTTGATCCATTCCTTCGTAGGCAAGGGCAGTCAGATAGTTTATCTGAACGCTGCCGTAGTCATACGCAGGCCTTCCTACTTCAAGATGATCCGGATAGGTTGAAGCCGTCTCAAAGCGGTTCAAAGCTTCGTCGTACTTTTTCTCTTTCATATCCAGTATCCCTTGCAATAAATTTGCGTCAACAAAATCATCATGAATGCTTCCGCCTCCTTCCCAAACATGAAAATGCCTGTTGGACAGGATTTCCAGTGCCTGATTATAGGCTCCGGTCAGGTTGTACAGCCGAACAAGCCTTTTTATCGCATCATCATGCTTTTCAAGTACCGGTTTGTGCTTTTCAAGAAAAGACAGACGTTCCGGGGGAGCAATCCCTGCAAGTTCCATGACCTCATCCATCTCAGTAAAAAAGCGGGGGTCCCGGTCGTTGCACGATATGGCTTTTTTATAAGCGGCCACGGATTTTTCAAGTTCATTCTGAACGTGATGATATGCAAATCCCAGGTTACGCCATGCATAGCTAAACTGATCATCCAGCTTAACCGACTGTTCCCAGTCGTTGATCGCTTGTTCCTTTTGATCAAGATAATAGTGAAGATCTCCTAAATAATACCAGGCTTTGGCATCCTCCGGATTTTCGCGGATCGCCGTTTTCAGAATTTCAATTTCTTCCGGTCTTGAAGGGAAACAATAATCGGAAGGGGCCCCCGATGCATCTTCAAATGACCTGATCGCCATCTCCCGTTCGCCGTTCTGCAGGTGATAAAATCCGGCATAATAGGAAATCATTGGGAAATTGGAATCTTCTACTCCGATGCTTTTAAATAAATCCAAGATGCGGATGGCTTCATCATAGGCACCTGCCTGACCATAATTATTTACAAGTTCGAGAACCTCCTGCACATTGCTCCCGGCATGCTTCTTAAATTGCGCTGTCTCCTGGTCCGTCCAGCCGTTTTGCTTTTGCCTGTGCAGTTTCAGAAAATGGGATTCCGCAGCATACCCGTTGTTCAATTTGTCCAGCGCTACAACATGCTTCAGCGCAGAATCTGCAGCATCGTATTTTTTAAGTTTGCGGAGGGCGTAGGCTTTTAAATTCCATGCTGATGCACTTAGATTATTGACCTCGATAGACTGATCAATGAACTTTAAAGCTTCATCAAAACGACCTTCCCTGCATGCCAGTTGGGCCAGTCTGAAACAGGCCGGTGACCGGAAACCTGCATCCCAGGACGCTTTCCAGAACTGATCGGTGGCATCAGTCAGTTTATTCTGACACGCAAGGACTACCCCAAGATAATAAAAGGCTTCACCGGTTTTGGGATGTGTATAATTTTTGGTTATCCGCGAAAGCGCTTTCCTCAAATGTTCTTCAGCCCGGGAATAACGTCCTTCCCTGCAAAAACGAATACCGAGGATCGTATTGACCCGGTAATCCATCGAATCCCGGCGCAAAGCTTCCTGATAATAGGGCATCGGATCAACTACGGCATTGCGGAACTGATCGAGGCGCAAACCGGTCAGGTATAATTCTTCTGTAGTTTTGTATTCTTCGGGAGATTTGGGCTTTTCCACAGGTTCGGGCATTTCCTCTTTTTTGGGCAGAACGGCGGAGTAACTGATCAGCTCGTTTCCCGCACTATCCAACAGGGTAGCTTTCAGGTCTGTTTCTTTCACGGAAGCATTGATCAGTAGTTCTTTTAAGTAGGGTTTTGAAGGACCAATGGCAACCTGTTCTTCCAGCAACTTTTCATTACCGGCAGTGACCAATACCGTAGCATTTTTACGGGAAGAAGTGGTACAAAAGCCTACCATAAGCGTATCCGGCGTTTTTCGCTCCAGGTTCACAGCCGCTGAAGTATTGGCCTTTTTGACCCCCTGAATTTTTTGTATCGGATACCAGTATTGTTTGAATGTCTTCGTTTCTCCCGGAGCGATCCAGCTATAATCAGGCTGATTATCCGAGTAGGCGCCAACCATCAGTTCCAGGTACTGGCCGTCGTTATCAGTCAGCATTTTCTCCCACATCCGGGCTTCGTTGTTATTTCCCCAGAGGAAGAATTTTTTCCCGGTGACAATGTGGTGGTTGGCTACATGTACCGTTCCCGCATCACGCCCAAAATCATATCCCGCAAGGAAATCATCCTTAAAATTCCAGGCAAAAACGGAAGTCGGGTTCGGATGATTATTCCACCAGCTTAAATCTACGCTGGTTCGGTCCAGTCCGCCGTATTTCCCCGTTCCAACGGGCCAGGCAGTAAATTCCACTTTTGCATGCTGGGTCCCGAACTGCGTATTAGGCGGAAAAATAACCTGGTAATTTTCGTCACAGTGAACCGAAACATTGGCCCAATACAAAAAGGAATGAATAAAAGGTGTTGGATTGGAGATGTTCACGGTGGCTTCGATATACGATTTACCGGGATAAAGCGTCAATCCTACTGACCATTTCAGCCCGCGGGATAATTCGGTTTCTCCGATCCAAACCGTTTTGCTTCCGTCCGTATTTTCCTCAGTCGTGTAATCAACCGGAAGGTTGCTGGTAGCCCGGTGGTGATCGGGAATATTCCACTCAACCCCACCGGAGATCCAGGCACCGGTCATCCCTATCAATGAAGGTTTTATCACATGCTGATGATAGAAGAAATCGTATTGATCGGATTTATCTGTGGCCGCAAAGATACGACCCCCGAGTTCCGGCATCACACAAAGCTGCACGTAGTCATTTTCCAGGTACACCGCGTTGTAAGTCTGATCTTTTTTCCTGTCCGTTAAAACGTCGTACAACGGTAACGGATATACGTGCCCCTGGGCTCCCTGGTAAACCCGTTTGGTATAAAAAATGGGATTCTTATCCGGCGGAGCAACGCCGTAAGTTGGGATGACCAACGGCTTTTCTTCAATGGTCACCGCTAACTGCCCGAACGCCGGTAAGAAACCGGAATAAAGAACGATTATTGTTAACATCTTCTTTATTTTGCAACCGTTCATCCTGATCCTGTAAATTCGATTCGAATTTTTCATTGTCATTCTTTATTTGTTGGTTTAGGTGTCACCGTTAATCCATATAGACTGATCTTTCGGTTTGCCGGGTTAAAGGAGGCTGGTCTTTTTTGCCAAACAGGTAGTTTCCCATCGCCAGGTAATCCATTTCCGTTGCCATAAAACATAGGTAAGCGTCATCAGGCGTGCAAACAACAGGTTCCCCCCTCACGTTAAAACTTGTATTGACGAGTATTCCTTCCCCGGTCCGGTTTTTAAATTCCCGGATCAGATGATAGAACAACGGGTTTGTATCTTGAGCCACACTTTGTATCCTGGCTGAATAGTCAATATGTGTTACAGCCGGAATATCCGAGCGTTGATGATAAAGCCTTTCCTGCAGGCTCAGTCCATGATAGCCTGCAGGTTCCGGTTTTTTCCGGCTTTCCTTGAGCGATCCTATTAACAGCATGTAGGGCGAATCATGGTTTAGTTCGAACCAGTCGGGAATGTCTTCTTTTAAAACCGCCGGGGCAAATGGCCTGAACCCTTCCCTGTATTTTATCTTCAGGTTCAGTTTCTTCTGCATGTCAGGATTCCGGGCATCAGCCAGGATGCTTCGGTTTCCCAATGCCCTTGGCCCGAATTCCATTCGTCCCTGAAACCACCCGACGACATTTGCATGATCAATGAGTGAAGCAACTTCTTTGCACAATTCATCTTTACCGGCATAAAATGTTGCTTTGGCTTCGAACCTGGTTATTATTCTTTCAATATCCCTGTCGCTGAATTCCGGGCCGAGCAGTGATCCCTTCATGCTGTCGGGATAAACGGGTACGCGGTCGTTCTGAAAAAAAAGGTGCCAACCCGCCAATGCCGCTCCAACTGCGCCTCCGGCATCGCCGGCAGCCGGTTGGATCCAGATATCCCTGAACAAACCGGATTTCGAAAGTTTGCCATTCGCCACGCAGTTCAGGGCAACTCCGCCGGCCATGCATAAGTTCCCGCAACCGGTCAGTTCTTTGGCATGTGCGGCAATTTTGAACACGATTTCATCAGTTACCTGCTGGATAGCCAGCGCCAGGTCCATATGTTCCTGCCTGATCTCCGTTTCAGGCTTCCGGGCAGGGAAACCAAAAAGGGCTTCCCATTTCCTGTTGTCCGTCATCCTCAGGCCGGTGGCGAACCGAAAATAGTCCATGTTCAGCGCCATTGATCCGTCCTCACGAATATCAACCAGCGTTTCTTTAATCGTTTTTTTAAACGATTCGGTTTGTGGCGAACCTTCATGCCCGTAAGGCGCCAGTCCCATCAGTTTATATTCCCCGCTATTCACGCGAAATCCAAGATACCAGGTAAAGGCGGAATAAAGAAGTCCGGGCGAATGGGGAAAATGTAGCTCTTTCAGTATTTCAATACTTGCTCCAATTCCCCGGCCAATTGTTGCACTGGCCCATTCCCCTATGCCGTCTATGGTAATAATTGCCGCATCTTTAAACGGCGAGGGATAAAAAGCGCTGGCTGCATGGGAGAGATGGTGTTCCGTAAATAAAAGAGGTGCTTCGGTTTTCCCAAACGCGGAAAGCGCATCTTTCAGCATTTTCTTCAGAAAAAGTTTCTCTTTCAGCCATACGGGGACCGCTTTGGTAAAACTCTGCAAGCCTTTGGGTGCGAAAGCATGATAAGTCTCCAGCAGGCGCTCAAATTTGAGGAAAGGCTTTTCATAGAATACAACCGCCGATAAGTTTTCAAAAGGAACGCCGGACTCTTCCAGTACATACCTGACCGAATGGCGGGGAAAAGCAGCATCGTGTTTTTTCCGGGTAAACCGTTCTTCCTGGGCGGCTGCAATGATTTGGCCATCAACCACCAGAGCGGCAGCGCTGTCATGGTAATAAGCTGAAATCCCTAATATTGCCTTTCCCGTCATCGTGTCAGAATATGGTATAAATAAACGGAGCCAAAGCCGAACCTCCCGCGAACACGATGATCAGGGCAAAAAAGAGCAAAATAAGGATCAGGGGAAGCAGCCAGAATTTTTTCCTGTTTTTTAGAAAGGACCAGAGTTCTGTAAAAAAATCGCGCATGACTTTCGTTTCAGATGTTAATATACATGTTCCAGATCAGAGGGTGTAAACCGGTGATTCCGTTCAATAAAAACGGAGCCGTTCCCATTTTTAAACTTCTTCAAACCCATCGGATCCTTCCCGGCCCATTTGCGGATAAGTCCCACCGGGGTCAATACCAGGAAAAAGATAACAGTGAGCAGCACCCGCGAAGTGATCCGCCCCAGGATTTTTGACAAGCCAAACCAAACTATTGCAGCCGGGTAGAGGACGACCGGAAATGCAAGACTGGTCAACGCGAAAAAAGCTGCCGTCATGTAAAAAAAGTTACCTGTATTGAGCAGTCCGGCGACGATGGAAAAGATCGTTAGCAAAAGACCGGTTTCGATGCATTGATTCTTTGACAGATCAGGTTCAAATTTGTTTTTCATTGCCTTTGTTTTCAGTATTTTATGGTTCGCCCGGGATTCGCGTGGCAGACGCGAGCTTTTCATAGCTGATACGAAGCTTTTGGGTCCCCGGATCATCAGGGAAATTCGCGATGGCTGCATCAAGATACCGTTTTACTTCAGTCAGGTTTCTGATGAAAAGGTAATAATCGGCCAATCCTAAAATAGCCTGTTCAGATCCGGGATTTGCCTGCAACTGCTTTTTAAGACCGGTAACTTCCTGTGTTTTCCTCAACAGCATGTTTGCCATTTGATCCCCGGGTTGATTTTTACCCAGATATTTCAAATAATATACGGCCTCTTCCGGGCGATCAAGCTGCAAAAGATCAAAAACAATTTTTCGGGCAACATCAATGGTCTGATTTTTCCGGAACGCCTTTTTATAGTACAGCACCGATTGGTCAAAATTCAACAATAACTCATATAAACGGGCTGCCTGAACACGGTACTTCGTCTCATGCGGATATTCGAGAGCCAGTGATTTAACCACTTTCAGTGCATTTTCAACGTCGTTCTGCCGCGAATAATATAGATAAAGCGAGTCCATGGCCATGTCCAGGTTAATCTCGTTGCGAAACATTTTGATCGTTAATCTCTCTGCATAACTTGTTGTGCCGGGCTGGTAGTTGGCCTTCTCGTAAAAAGGCCACTGTTCCTTTCCCACAAAAGTGGTATACATGCCAAAGATTGAATCAACCGCTGTCACCGGCAGATTTTTCCAGGCATCTTTAAATAAGACCGTATCATCCGGAACCCCCAAAACTTTCGCGTCAAGTATCGAGGCATAAAAAGCATCGGCAATCAAAAAATTGCCATAAATGTTCGGATGCAAATGATCCATGAAAACCTCGTTGCCCGGTATTCCGTTATCCGATTTTTCCCGAAATTCTTCCAGGGCATCAACCAAATGCACATTTTCAAACCGCCGGCTTAACTGGACGATTTCGTTATTGATCGCTTCAGGAGCCCTGAATCGCAACGCATCCAGCTCTTTCGAATTCACAAAGTACTTTTGAGCCTGCCGGTAATCCTTTCTTTTGCAGCACAATTTCCCCATTAAAAAATGGTTCATGGCATAGGTGCTGTCAATTTTTTGGCAGGCTGAAAAATATCCTGAAAAGGCTTCAAAGTCCTCTTCCAAGTACGCCTTTTCGCCAATCCTGAAATTGTCGAAAAATGTTGTTGAATCAGAGTCGTCATTCAAACAGCTTATAAATGGTTTTTGATCTTTTTCATTGCTGACAAGGGTCGATAAAAACACAGGGATTTCCCGGTCATTAAATTTAGATAAAAGTTCATTCATGTTATCTCTGAACTGGACAATTCCTTCAAAATAAATATCGGAGCCGAAGGTAATTTTCTGGTCCCGGGCCATCCGGGCCATAAACCCTTTGTCACGTTCCCGCGGAGGCTTCGCCACCCGGTTTTTTACGGATTCAGAAAGATTAAAACAAAGCTGGACGATTTTGAACTGTTTAAGGCAGATGATAAGTTTTTTGGCATACCTGTTTGAACCGGCGTGTTGTGATGAGCCCACGCCCATTGCCCCGTAGTATTCGTTGTGCCCGGCATAGATTAAAATTGCATCCGGTCCCATGCTGATCATTTCATCAGCGAAAGTCAAAAACGCGAACGAGTTGATCGCCGTAACGGATAAATTAATCACTTCGATGTCTTTTCCCCTGAAGGTATCAGTTAAACGATCCTGCAGCATTCGGGCAAAAGAAGCCCTGGGAGTAAATGGGAAACCGTAAGCAGAAGATCCGCCAACCACAAAAATTCGAAAGCTGTTCAGTGATTTTTCTTTTTTGAAAGTTTGATAAATGCCAACCCTGGCATCCTTCTCACCGGGGAAAAACCGTTTACTGATCCGGGTATTTGTGACAACAGTTCCATCATGAGGATTTTCAATAAAAAGACGGGTATCATATCCGTAATCAAAAGCCCTTAAAAGCAGTTCAATCATAAACAGAACCGTAAAAGGTAAAATTATGGCGATGATTTTAAAAATAGTCCGGTGTCCCTTAACGAATGTCATACTCCTTGAATAGGCAAATTTATAAATTAATTATCCGGTTTATTAACTAAGAAAAGGCAGGGGGAACCCCCCCTATCCTTCTTAACTACTCATGTTTTCAAGTTTTAGAACCTGTTTACAAGTTCGGATTTACACCGGCATCAATTCCCGGTATTGGCATCCAGTAATCATCATGAGTTGGCTGCTTTACCAGAGGAATTTCCACCGGGTCCCTCAATGCATTCATTTCCTCAACTTTCTCAGTCCGGATCAGGTCAAACCAGCGGGAGGGTGCTTCACCGCCTGCAAATTCCCAACCACGTTCTGCAATAACAGAATCTCTGAATGCTTCGGCTGATAATCCCGGGGTTAAATCGGGTAGTCCTGCACGGTTTCTGATAGTATTAATGGCCTGATAAGCCTGGGCATTTGGAGCACCGTCTGTCATGGCTTGTGCTTCTGCATAATTAAGTAATACTTCTGCGTAGCGGATAACCTGCGCCGTACGGGCACCAATCCATGAAGCGCCAGGAAACTCATCGGTATACTTATCGAAATAAGGATGCTTATGTTCGGCCGCCGCCGGGTCGTCCCATGGTAATCCGCCGATAATGGTTTTGAAGGTAGCATCTTTCCGGATTCCTTCGGGAAAACGTTTGAAAAATGATATCTCTGCCGCATAATCAAACCAGCCGTGTGCCCATCCGCCAAGGAAATCTTCATACGGACGCGAACCGAGTGGGCCATGCATACTTTGCTCGCTTCCGGGAGTAAAATACATGCCCAGTACTATTTCTTTATTTGTGTAATTATTTGCCCAGGTCCAAAGGTCGTGCGGATCTTCCAGAATTTCATAGCCATAGACATCAGCATTGTCAATTACTTCCTTCGCTTTTTGGGCAGCTGTAGCATAATTTGAAGTTTCTTTTAAAGGCCATCCCGCCATAGTCAGATAAACCTGGGACATTAACGCCTTTACCGTACCTTTGCAGGGTTTTGCCCCCGGATATCCGCCTCTTTCGTTTGGACCTTCTGGCCTTACATTTGGCAAAAGGGATTCTGCAGCAATTAAATCTTTGGTAATCTGATCATAAATATCTGCAATTTCAGCTTTTTCTATGTTCAGATCCGGATTTGTTTCAAACTTAGTAATCAGGGGCACTTTCCCAAAAATACGGGTAAGGAACGAATACGCTAATCCACGATAAAAATACGCCTGTCCTTTTACATCGTCTTTAAGATTATTACTGGCAGAACTTTTATCAACATTATCTAGGATACTGTTTGCACTACGTATTACATTATAACAATCCGACCAATATGGAAAAATACGGGTGTTATCATCGGTTACCGCAAAAACATCACCTTGTATAAATTCCTGTTTATTGAACCCATCGCGCGAAGTTAAATCGTCCCCCCCCATAAATGGGCTTACAACGCCTGAATTGCCATAAATTGACCTGAATGTGGCAGGAAGATTATCAGCGGCAAGCTGTATCTGGTCTGAAGCAAAAAATAAATTTGGATCCATAACACTCCCTTTTGGATTTTCAGAGAGAAAATCATCACTGCAGGAAACGCCAAGGAATACCAGGACTATTAAATATATGTACTGTTTCATGATTAATTTTAATTATTCATTCTTAATCTAAGTCTTAGAAATTTAAATTTAAACTAAATGTTATTACACGCGGAGATGGATATGCACCGCTGACAACTCCCTGGTTTATATCTGCGCCACCACCGGAAGTTGCTTCTGGATCGTAACCTTTGAAATCAGTTATTGTCAGCAAGTTTTGACCGCTAACACTTAATTTTAAAGGAGCTCCCCTAATAATACTGGAAGGAAAACGATAAGACAGGCTAAGGTTTTTCAACCGAATAAATGAACCATCCTGCAAAAATCTTGAACTGGTAAGATCATTGGGACCGGTTCCAGTGCCAAGGGCGGGCCATTTGTTGCTATTATTGGAAGGTGTCCACGAAACCACATCTGCATTTACAATTGCTTTGGTATCACCACCGATTGTACATGACTGTGAATAATCAAAATTATTTATCTTATTGCCATGGACAGCCATAATAAACACATTTAACTCGAAGTTTTTATATGTTACGGTATTGTCGAAACTCCAGGTATATTTAGGCAAGGAATGACCGATAATTTTCTTATCTTCAGCATCTATTATTTTATCTTCATTCAAATCGCGGTACTTATAATCGCCGGGTTGTAAGCCGAATTCAGCAGCTTCAGCAGCTTCGTTTTCCTGCCAAATTCCTAAAGATTCAAGCCCCCAGAAAGTTCCGATAGGTTCTCCGACGATAATCCTTAACATGTCGTTTTGCGCTATCCCGGTTCCGGTTAGGTTAGTAATGGTTGAGTTTATATAAGTTGCACCGCCGCCTAATTCAACCACCTTGTTTTTGTAGCTTGAAAATTGAATTCCCATGTTCCATGTGAGGTCATTCTTTTTAATCGGCATGGCTGACAACGAGAATTCGAAACCTTCGTTTTCAACTTTACCAACATTATTTAAAATGCTTCCACCGCCCCAGTATGCAGGAGTAGGAACATTCAGCAACAAATCTTTTGTTTTCTTTTTAAAGTAATCGGCAGAAAAATTCAACCTGTTTTTTAAGAAACCGATGTCAAAACCTACGTCGGTTTGGGCAGTTTCTTCCCATTTTAAGTCAGAACTTGCAACCGAATTACTTATGTAATACACCGTGGCTGATTCTCCTCCGTAGCCAAAGTCTCTACTGGCCATTTGAGGAATTGTTCTAAAAGGCCCGACACCGTGGTTACCGGTTACCCCCCAACTTCCACGAAGCTTCAAATTGCTAACTAAGTCTTGTTTTTGCATAAAATCTTCTTCAGAAACCCTCCAGCCAACTCCAAAGGATGGGAAATAAGCCCATCTGTTATTTGGAAATTTTGATGATCCATCGGCCCTGTAACTGGCAGTAAGCAGGTATTTGCCGCTTAAAGCATAACTTAGGCGTCCGACAAACGACATTCCTGTGGACTTTTGGTAGCCGGAATTAATTTCTTTGATTGTTTGTTTGCCCAGTCCGTAATATCCTATTTGTTCTGTAAACAAGCTCCCTTGTCCCTTCGCATAGGTATAGTCATATACGTTTTTTGATAATTCGAAAACACCTGTAACCGTCAGGTCATGAACTTCATTAAACAGTTTATGGAAAGTAAGGATATTACTGTTTAAAAGGCTAAACGATGTGTTATGTTGCCTGCTGGCGCTCATTGACGCGAGATCTGTAAAATCTGCATACCGGCCCAAAACATTGCTGGTTTCCCCAAGGTTGGCATCTACTCCGCCTACAATATCCAATTTTAAATAATCAAAAATATCATAAGAAAGCTTAGTGTTTATCATCGCCGAATTAACGATGTTATCCTGATGCGCCTCGCGTAAATTCGCTACCGGGTTTTTACCGGCCGCTCCGCGTGGATCGGAATAATTATAAATTTTATTGCCATCTTCATCTTCAATATAAACCGGCGCTGTCGGACTCCAAAGGATGGCTTGTTCAACTCCTCCGCGAAGGCTTCCAACAACTTGATTATTAAATCCATTTGTTCGGTTCAGAAAAGCTGCAGCGCTTAAAGTTATCTTGTTAAAAAGTTTCGTTTCAATATTGGAGTGAAACGAGAATCTTTTAAAGCTGGTATTAATAACAATACCGGTTTGATCCAGGTAGCGACCTGAAATTAAATACGAAGATTTAGGTGAACTCCCACTTATGGAAACTTGGTAATCCTGTGTATTCCCCATTTGAAATACTTCATCCTGCCAATCGGTACCAAATCCGTTTTCAAATTTATTAATTTCCTCCTGACTATAACCACCAGGGTGAACAAGGTTATACTGTTTGGCAAAGGATACAGGATCCAGCAGATTATATTTATTGGCTACTTCTGATATTCCGAAGTTAGCTGTAAAATCCACTTTTGAATCTACGGTTCTACCTGTTTTTGTGGTAATTAGTATAACCCCATTGGCACCGCGTGAACCATAAATTGCAGTTGCTGATGCATCTTTCAAAACCTCCATGGATTCAATGTCGCTTGGATTTAAATCGTTCATGTTAAAACTGGAAAGCTGCATCCCGTCAACAACAAACAAAGGGTCATTTCCACCGGTTATTGAATTCGCTCCACGAATACGGATACGAACATCGCCACCGGGCGCACCACTTACATTTGAAATAGCCACACCGGCTGCCCTGCCTTGTAACGCTGACATAACATCTGTAACCGGTTCGTTTTTAAAATTCTCTGAAGAAACAGATAGGATTGAACCGGTAACATCGGTTTTCTTGGAAACACCATAACCCACAGCAACCACTTCTTCAATCCCAATAGCATCAACCTCCATACTCACATTTATAGTTGATTGATTTCCAACTTCTACTTCCTGCGTCCTCATCCCAACAAATGAAAACACGAGTGTTGCATCTTCAGGAATATTTGTTAAAGAGTATTCCCCATCGCCATTGGTAACCGTGCCCTGGGTTGTACCTTTTATCACTACTGTTACACCTGGAAGTGGCAGATCAGCAGAATCAGTTACCCTCCCGGAAACTGATTTTTGTTGTAGCAATACTGTTAAATCCCTAGTAAGTATTTCCGGAGAAGTAAGTACAATAACTCGGTCGCGAATAGAATACTCAACGTCAGTGCCTTCAAATATCAAATTTAAGGCCTGTTCAATTTTTTGGTTTTCGATATCAACGTTTACTTTTCGCCCTACATCGATAAGGTTTTCACTAAACAAGAAATAAAACTCACTTTGTTTTTCAATACTCTTTAAAACCTCTTTAACACTAGCATCATGCATGTTTAGGTTAAGCATTTTGGTTTGCGAATAACTTTTATTGGCAAAAACTCCAGCCACAGAAACCAATAATAGAAAAACGGTTAGTTTCATTACTTTTAATAGTTTAATTAGCCGGGAAAATTTCCAATCCCGGTCAAAACAGAATTTTTTTTTCATATTTTTGTATTGATAAAGTTAGAAATGCCCTGTAAAGTGAAGCGTACAGGGTAATTTTTACAATCCTCCGGGGAAATGTTGATAGCATTTCCCTGTTGTTTTAATAAATTAGTTTGTTCATAGGCAATTTAGTTTTAGTTTTAAATCAGTTTGATTAGATTTTATTTCTTTCTATAAATTAATATTCTCTGCTTCGAGAATGTTCCATCAGGATTCTTAATGCGTGGCAACGCCCGGTAATTAATTGGCGTAGCGACCGACAATAATTCAAGTATCTGAAAAAGCGGTTCATCAACAAAGGTCACTGTATATTTGTATTTTTTCACTTCATTATCAACCTGTATTTCAACATTAAACATTCGGTTTAACCTTTGAACAACCTGTTCTATCGGTTCATTATCGAAAACCAGTTTACCATCTTTCCAGGCAATGTATCTCTCAACTTGCTCCAGGCTTGACTTTACAACGCCCGTTTTCTTTTCGTATATTACATGCTGACCGGGTATTAGTTCTTTTATGGTTTCTATATTCCCGTTGTTTTTTATTTCTTCTACTAATACTTTTCCTTCAACAAGTGTAGTAGCAATATCACTATTTTCAGGGTATGCATTAACATTAAACACTGTACCCAATGCCTTAACATCAATACGATCGGTTGTAACGACAAAAGGTTTATCCGGATTATGGGCCACCTCAAAATAAGCTTCGCCAGTTAAAGTTAAGCCGCGGGTTTCTCCCCAAAAATTTTGCGGGTATTTTATCCGGCTCCCATAATTAAGATGAACTACTGATCCGTCCGACAGTTCAACAACCGTACGAGACCCAATAGGTGCTATCACTTCCAAAGAATCGACAGATACTGTTGCAAATTGATTTGTCAACCTGTTATTTTCAGAAATTGTATAAAACAAAAAGGCCAGAACCGGGATTAAAATGATGGCAGCAGCTCTCGATATCCAACTCATGAATCTGTTATTATTTTTTTGAACTTTACGGGGTTCTTCAATATTTAATTTATGGTGGATTTTATCAAGAAGAATATCTAGCTTTTCGTCTGAGACAATGCTGTCTTCATCCTTAAATTGATGCCAATCAACCTTTCCAAGCAGCTTGCTTTCAACAAAGAAGGGCTGTTGCTTAATCCATTGAATAACCTCTTCAACTTCCTGTGAGGTACAACAGTTGTTCAAATATTTTTCCAGTAGTTCTTTTGTCATTCTCCTTTTTCTTAACGGAACCTCACTATTAATGAGGCCCCGTATAACTAATCTAACTAACTAAACTATCATTTAATGATATCTTTTACAAGTTATACAACTTGGGAAACAGAAAGGACTAATAAAAAATGACTTTTTTTGGGATTACAGAAACAAACTAACAAACAAACCACTAATTAACAAGCCATTGTCAAGCTTGCTTTTCAAAAAAGAAAGTGTGGTTACCAAGTGGTTTTTTACAGTATTTGCCGAAATACCTAACTTTTCTGCTATTTCTTTATGACTTAACCCCTCTTCCCGACTTAGTTGAAAAATCTGTTTTTGACGGGGTGATAATTCATTCAATAAACCCTGAAACTTATGTTTTAAGTCTTTATAATGAATTTCATCGGTAAGTTCGAAGGTTTCAACAATGTGTTGAAGCGATTTTACATGTTCAACGTATTTTTGTTCGGTAGCCCTTTTCTTTAGCAGGTTTACCGTTGCATTATGAGCTATAGTGAACAGAAAAGACTCAAAGGAAGAGTAAATATTAATTTTATCCCGGCTTTGCCAAATTTTTATAAACACCTCCTGAACTATTTCTTCGGTATCTACTTCCTGCTTTATATAACGAGAAACAAATCCATATAATCTCCTGGAATATTTTTTATAGATGATATCAAACGCCTTCATATCATCATTTTTCAGGAGTTTTAATAATTCAATATTTGATTTGTTAATATTCAAGAATTAGTTAAAACGTTAGGGTTACAAAAGTATTAAATTTAATTTAACCAAAAATGAAAAATAATTTCACCCTGAAAGTTCCTAAAATTAAAACGAACTGATTTATCCTATTTGCTTATTGAATATAAAAATATTGTTTCTTTTCAAGCATATACGGTAAATATAAAGTTGTAATATCAGAATGTTATGACTTTGTCACATTCCATAGTAAGATACGTGAGTTCCTTCATCGTACTTAATTCAGCACCTTCAATAAGTTTAACTTCTTTTATCCCTCTTGCATCACAGCAAGTACCATAGGTCTGCAGTAATGCAAATTTATTCTGTTCACATGCAGCAGGCACTTTTTCATGTATCTC
>WOYI011199271.1_pt1 | contig 22286 bp, 22 predicted proteins | sample 6423411 | NCBI WGS metagenome assembly WOYI01 (sample SAMN13441803, study PRJNA592873) | oil field metagenome | biome: oil field; feature: oil-well bore; material: oil-contaminated soil; isolation source: oil-contaminated soil from oil-well borehole | place: Germany: Wietze | collected 2016-10-18 ... | reverse complement strand
TCTATTCGAGAATCAAGGAAGGGACCATCCAAGAATACAACGTCATTATCAAAGGTGACGTGCAAGGGTCAGTTGAGGCATTGCAGGGAACCCTTGATGCACTATCGAACGATGAGATCCACCTCAATGTTATCCGTGCTTCGGCCGGTGCTATCATTGAGAGCGACATCACCCTTGCAAGTGCATCCAATGCGTTGGTCATCGGATTCAATGTAAGGCCAACTCCTCGTGCTCAGGTCCTTGCCGACCAAGAGAAGATTGAGATCCGTAAGTACAACATCATCTATGATGCAGTAGACGATGTACGTGATGCCATGGAAGGAATGCTTGCTCCAGAAATTCGTGAGGTTGAGATTGGAACCGTCGAGGTTCGTGAAACCTTCAAGGTACCCAAGATCGGTACGATTGCAGGGGCCATGGTCACCAGCGGTAAGGTCAAGCGCAATAGTCTGGTCAAGGTCATCCGTGACTCTATCCAACTCAATCCCAAGATGGTAAAGATTTCAAGTCTGAAGCGTTTCAAGGATGATGCCAAGGAAGTTGTAGAAGGCTTCGAATGTGGTATCGGATTGGAAGGTTTCCATGATCTTCAGGCTGGAGACATCCTGGAAATTATAGAGACAGAAGAAGTTGCACGCAAATTGGAGAAAAAAGTTAAGCTATGAGTGAATATAGCCAGAAACGTATAGAGGCCAAACTCTCTGAGGCTATCAGCACGCTGATAGTCAAAGGGGAGGTTAAGAACCCGAATGTGAGCACCCTCTGCTCGGTAAGTCGTGTTGAGCTTTCAGTCGACAACTCCTTTGCGACGGTTTTCATTTCCTCTGTATTGGACGAAGAGAACCTTCACAAGAGTGTTGAAGGGTTACAAAGTGCCAGTGGCTTTATCCAGAAACGTGTGGGATCTTTCCTTAAGACCCGTAATACCCCAGTGCTCAAGTTCAAGGCGGATACTTCTCTCCGAGATGGCCAGAAGATTAATGCACTGATTGATTCGCTGGTCAACGATGGGAAATAGAGCGAGCATACTCCTAGTTTACAAGCCAAGCGGGGTAACCAGTTTTACCTCTCTTGGTACTATCAAGCGTACAGTCGACCCTAAAGTTGGGCACGCCGGTACGCTTGATAAGTTTGCACAGGGCCTCATGATTGTTTTGACTGGAAGTATGACAAAACTGAACCAGGTCTTCTCGTCCATGGACAAGCGCTATCGTGCCACCATAGTATTTGGAAAAGAGACAGATACGCTCGATCCCGAGGGAGAAGTCATAGCAACAGCTGCTGTTCCAACTTTAGAACAGATTCAAGACGCAATTCCCCTATTTATCGGGGATATCCAACAGAGCCCTCCCCAATATAGTGCCCTACACATAGGGGGCAAACGTGCCTCAAAACTAGCAAGGGAAGGCAAAGTCGTTGTCATGGAAAAACGTCCTGTCAGCGTCTACTCCTTTGAGGTTGTCTCCTTTGAAAACGATCGGCTGGTAGCCGATATCCATGTCTCCAAGGGCACCTACATACGCTCCTTGGCAAGGGATCTGGCACTAGCGTGCAATTCTCGTGGGTATCTGGTAGAGCTGGTACGTACGCAGATCGGACCCTTTCTCCTAAAGGATGCGATTGCTAGCGCAGATACTGAGGCTCTTTTGGCTTCAGTGGGCAGAACTGACACCCTTATCAGGAGCCTAAAGGATATGGCTTTGTTAGAGGTTGAGGATGCTCAGCTTTTCTCTCTTGGAAACGGTACGTATCCTGATAGCTATACGACTATAAGGGAAGCTGGTAGTGGTCGGTATGGCGCTGTGTACTCATCAAAGGGTATACTTTGTTGCGTGCTTGACCTATTTGAGAAGCGTATCATTGCACAAATTCATCGTGAACAAGTGAGGTCCTAGATGAAGAAGTATGATTTCATGCATCTTTGTGAGCACCCAGTCCTCTGGCAAACTGATATGTGTGTCTCGGTAGGGGTGTTTGATGGATTGCATGTAGGTCATCTGAAGATTCTTAACCGCAATATTGAACTTGCGAGAGAACATGGCTGGCAAACCATGGCTATAACGTTCAACAAGAACCCCAAGATGTTCATGAAGAGCCAAACAGCACATAGCAGACTCACATCTGATGTGCAATTTGAAGAAATCTTGGCAAAACTTGGTATCGACCATTTGGTTGTCATTGACTTTTCTGCTGAATTCAGTAAACTCACAGCTAAGGAGTTCCTAGCATTCGTCTGCTCTTTTTGTCAGGTGAAAGCGATGGTTGTCGGAGAAGATTTCCGCTGCGGTGCCCCGGTTTCAAGCGCCGGACCTGTTCAGCTGCAGGAATATTTGTCCCGATTAGCACCTTGTGCTATTGTGGATGTCCCCCCATTTGTCCGTACGGCAGGAGGGGCGATTGCAAGTAGTACGTTGGTGAGACAAAAACTTCTAGAGGGCGCTTTGGAAGAAGTCCAAAGTATGCTCGGCAGACCCTATGCCCTGGATCTGGTTGCTTACCCTTCCAAATTCTCTGAAGACGGCCTGCTGTATCGTACCGCATCATTCATGCAACTTCTGCCTATGGCAGGTTTGTATGAGGCTACCATGCTCCTCTCTGATGGTCAGAGATGGAAGGTTCTTGCATTGTTTGAAGAATCTTCCTTGCTGATCAAGGCAGAACAGGGAATGTGGGACACCACTTCGGTACGTGCAAAATGTCTTAGCATTGCTAAGAGGAGTGTTTTATGATCTCGAAAGAAGAAAAACAAGAAATTATCACCAAGTATGGTGGTGATGCTGCAAACACCGGTTCGACACAGGCACAGATTGCCTTGCTTACCGCTCGCATCAATGAGCTTCAGCCTCATTTCAAGAAAAACCCTAAGGACCATGCCGGTACCCGTGGACTCTTGCAGATGGTAGGAAAGCGCAGAAGACTGCTCAAATACTTGAGAAACAATGATATCAACGCATACCGTTCCCTTATTGCAGAACTCGGGATAAGAAAGTAGTGTTGGTGGTATTCTCTAAATATTAGTAAGATAGCTCCGGCAACCAAACAGGTTGTAGGAGCTATTTTCATTTTTCGAAGTAGGAAAAAGAACAAAGAAGGAAAAAAGAATGCAAGAAGTAAAAAAAGTTTCTGTAAAGATTGGTAGAGGAGAACTGGTATTTGAAACCGGTAAGATTGCAAAGCAGACCAGTGGTACTGTTTATGCACACTACGAAGGAAGTGCAGTCATTGCAACTGTCTGTAGTGGTCGCCAGCCTTCAGAGCCCCTCGATTATGTACCCCTCAGTGTAGAATATAATGAAAAATACTATGCAGCCGGTAAAATCCCCGGTGGATTCCTCAAAAGGGAAGCGAGACCTAAGGACAAGGAAATTCTTGTCTGCCGACTGATTGACCGTCCTATGCGCCCACTGTTTGACAAGGCCTTTGGTCGGGAGATTCAGATTGTACCGACTGTTGTTTCCTCTGACATGAACAATACTCCCGATATAATTGCCATGAATGCAGCTTCTGCTGCCGTTACCATCAGTGATATCCCTTTCAATGGCCCTATCGCAGCAGTACGGATTGCCATGGTCGATGGTGCATATGTTGTGAACCCAACCTTTTCTGAGATTGAGAAATCAACTCTGGATATTGTTGTAGCAGGAACCCGCGGTGGCATCACCATGGTTGAAGGTGGAGGCAAAGAGGTCAGTGAAGAACTTATGCTTGCTGCCATTGCAACAGCCCAACCTGTCATTGTAGACATTTGTAACGCCCAGCTAGAGCTACAGAAGCTTGCAGGAAAGGAAAAGCTTCCCGTCATTGTAAGTAAGGTAGACCTTTCTTGGCTTACTCCTGTGAAGGCTTATGCAGAACCCCTGATTAGGACCGCCTCATTCGTTAAGGGAAAGATGGAACGTTATGCTGCTCTTGCAGTTGCCCAAAACGAAGTAAGGGAAAAGTTTGCCACAGAGTTGGAAGAGGATCCCAAGAGGGACGGACAGCTTGCAAACCTGTTCGAGGAGCTTGAGTATGAAATTCTCCGTGATTCAATTCTCAACCACGGTCTGAGAACTGATGGTCGCTCTGTTGATACGATCAGACCTATCAGCTGTGAAGTCGGTCTCCTTGCCAGAACCCATGGTTCAGCCTTGTTCACCCGTGGAGAGACCCAGAGTCTCGCAACCACAACCTTGGGCACTTCCAGTGACGAGCAGATGTTCGACACCATCGATGGGGACAAGTACTTCAGCAACTTCATGCTTCATTACAACTTCCCTCCCTACAGTGTAGGAGAGACTGGTCGTCTTGGCACCGGCAGAAGAGAGATTGGTCACGGCCATCTCGCTCAGCGTGCCTTGCAGGCTGTCATCCCCACCAAAGAGCAGTTCCCGTATACCATTCGCGTAGTCAGTGATATCATGGAATCCAACGGTTCCTCCTCAATGGCCTCCGTATGTGGTGGTTGTCTCTCCCTGATGGATGCTGGTGTTCCCATCAAGAAACCTGTTGCAGGTATCGCCATGGGTCTCATCACCGAAGGTGCTGACTATGCCAAGTATGTTGTCCTTTCCGATATCCTCGGTGAGGAAGATCACCTTGGCGATATGGACTTCAAGGTAACAGGTACCAGGGATGGCATCACCGCGTTCCAGATGGATATCAAGATTGCCGGAGTCACCCCTGAGATCATGACCAAGGCCCTTGCCCAGGCTAAGGAAGGCAGGATGCATATCCTTGGCAAAATGGAAGAGGCCCTCAAGGTTCCTAGATCTGATATCAGTGAGCTTGCTCCTAAGATTCTGACCATGAAGGTCGACGAAGAGAAGATTGGTGCGGTAATTGGTACCGGAGGCAAGACCATCAAGGCAATTGCTGCCCAAAGTGGTGCTGAGGTCAATATTGCTGATGACGGTACGATTACCATCTATGGACGGACCAGTGCAGCAGCTAACCTTGCCAAGGAGCTGGTCAAGTCAATTATTGAGGAGCCCGAAGTTGGCAGAATCTATGAAGGTACGGTAAAACGAATCATGGACTTTGGTGCATTTATAGAAATTCTTCCTGGAAAGGAAGGCCTTTGTCATATTTCCAAGCTCTCCAAGGAGAGGGTTCAGCATGTGGAGGATGTCCTGACTGTCGGTCAGGTAATCCCTGTAAAACTGATGGAAATTGACCGTCAGAACAGGCTTAACCTCAGTTATGTTGATGCCCTTACCTCCAAATGACCACAGAAGAGATCGTTTCTATCACATTGCAAGCCGGAGCGAAAGCTCCGGAGTATGCTACCCTGTTCAGTTCAGGTGCAGATCTCTGTGCCTGTCTTGATCAGGATATTGTCATTCCCATCGGATCCTATGCAAAGGTACCAACCGGCCTCACTATTGCCCTTCCCTTAGGGTATGAGGCGCAGGTCAGACCGCGTTCTGGTCTTGCTGCAAAGTTTGGCATAACTGTGCTCAATAGCCCGGGCACCATTGATGCTGACTATCGTGGGGAGATACAGGTTCTGCTTATAAACCATGGGAAGCAGGATTTTACCATCCACCATGGCGATCGCATTGCACAGCTGGTGATAGCCCGATATGCTCAGGTATCATTTGTGTGTAAAGAAAGCCTTGATACCACTGAACGGGGGCAAGGGGGCTTCGGTTCGACAGGAGTATAACGTGGCTAGAAATGAACGCCATATGTTGGTGTACCGACATGTAGGAAGGGAGTATCTGCTCTCGTTCGTTGTGGCGTTCATGTTTTTCTTCTTTATTTTCTTTATCAATCAAATCCTGCTCATTGCCCAGAGAATACTGATGAAGGACGTTGATTTTTTAGCTGTATTCCAGCTAATCCTCCTTTCAATTCCCCAATTCTTGTTGTATACCTTTCCCTTCAGCTCCCTGACCGCCTCCAGCATGGTCATTGGTGATTTGTCTAGCAGCAACGAAATACTTGCCATGCGATCCTCAGGCATCTCCATGAAGCGTATCTTCATCCCCATCATTGTAATTTCACTTGTTTTCTCCTTTGCGACGTTCCTCACCGCCGACAAGGCCCTTCCATGGAGCACGCGCCAATATAAGGAGCTCTATGCAAATCTGATGCGTGACCTACCCACCTTGGAACTGGTCAGCAACACCTCCAACACCATAGGGGAGCGTGTAATGATCAACAAGGAGGTCTCTGGCTCCACTGTCAATGACATCATCCTCTTCGACCTTGCAAAGAAGGGTGACAGTCAGGTCCTCAGCTCCCCAAAAGGGGAGGTCAGCCTCATAGACCTTCAAAACTTCATCTACCGCCTTGATCTCGAAAAACCAGTCATCTTCAGTTCTAATGAGAAGGACATCTCTTCATGGACCCTCTCGAAGGCAAACCAGGCACAGTTCTATCTGAACTTCTCAGGTCAGGTCGCCTCCTTGGCTACAGCCCTTCCCTCCCAACTCTCCATAAAAGAACTGAGCGAACGCATAGCTACATATAGGGTTGCAATGCTGGAGGACCTAAAGGTCTACAAGACAAAGATACTCTCCCTAGAAGAGGAGTTGGCTCGACTGCAGGCAGAAGGAGAATCGGTACAAGTAGAAGAATTGCAGGACAAGATCGCTGAGATGCGAGATAACAAACCTATTAATTTCTACTACCAGTACTACAGGGCTGAGCTTAACAAGAAATATGCCCTCTCGGCTGCGTGCTTCATGCTGGTTTTTTTGACCTTTTCGATTTCCTTCTTTAGGGTGAAACATGGCAGGCTGATAGGGTTTGGGCTCTCCATGCTGGTTGCTGTCGTGTACTGGTATTTGCTCTTTTTTGCCCAGATGCAGATATTCTCTGTTTCGTTCAACCCAGCTTTCCTCATATGGGCTCCCAATGTACTGCTGTTTTCAGTAGGCATTTTGCTGCTGTTCTTTACGAGGCGCCTATGAGACTGCTTACCAAGCATAGTATCAGTTCAGTATCAAAGGTTGGGTTCATCACCTTAGTCCTCTGTACCTTGATGCTAGTCAGTGTCGACCTCTTCACGCATCTTGACTCCTATGTTCAAAATGAAGTTCCAACCTTTACCATTTTCAAGTTGACGATACTCTACAGCCCAGAGGCTCTGCTGTTTGCCCTCGCGCCCTCATTGCTCTTTTCCGCCACCTATTACCTTTCTCAGATGCAAGCCAACAATGAGCTTATTTCCCTCTATAATGCCGGTATCAGCTATAGGAAAATAATAATCCCCATCCTCCTGTTGGGATTCCTATTTTCACTCTTCCAATTCGGGTTCAATGAGCTGGTGGCCATCCCCTCTTCCAAGAGCAAGAAGGTCACTCAAGATGAGCTCTTTGGTTTACGTAGTACCTTTGACAATCGTAATATCACCCTCAGTGATCCAGAGGGGCGGTTTGTTGTCCACGCTTCCCACTACAATGATGAGACCAAAACCATCAGGGCCCTGGTATTGGTTCTGCAAGATGAGGGAGGGCAACTGCAAACCCGTATCGACGCCACCAGTGCCACTTGGGATGAAAAGGGTAGGGTATGGACGCTCTCTGATGCAGTCATCCATACCATTGACCTAAAAGAACAGCGAGTTGATTCAAGAAGGGAAAACTCTGTGGTCATCGATAGCTTTGACTTGGAACCCAAGTATTTCAGAAACATATCCAGCGACATAAAGACGATGGAGATTCCAGCAGCCTTGGACTATTTGAAGAAGATTCATGTTCTCAACCCCAAGCTTTGGTATGAGGCATCCACTGATTTTGCCAATAGGGTCCTTGGGTCGTTCACCCCCCTTGTCCTGATTTTCATTGCCTGTACGATAAACTATAGGTATAAAAAGAACGTGCTGCTATTCAGCATCATCACCAGCCTGTTCCTTGCAGTCATCTATTATGTGGTGCAGATGATGAGCCTTATCATGGCAAAACAGGGGGTCATAGAACCTGTTTGGGGTATGGTAATCCCCATGATTGTGATAGTATCGATAGCATTATCAGAACGATTAGTTCTTCGTTGAGGCAGTATGCAAAAAATATTCAGAGAAACCCATAAGGACAAAAACAGCAACGCAAGGCTTGGACTGCTGGACCTTGGTCATGGAGAGGTACAGACCCCCGTGTTCATGCCTGTGGGCACCAATGGTACCGTCAAGGGTATGTACCATCAGGATGTGGCTAAGATAGGATACAAGCTTATCCTGGGAAACACCTACCACCTCTATCTTCGCCCCGGCCTGGAGGTTCTTGAGCAGTTCGGAGGATTACACAACTTCTCCCATTGGGAACATAATCTGCTCACTGACAGTGGTGGCTTTCAGGTATTCTCCCTCTCAGGGTTGCGAAAGATCAGCCAGAATGGGGTTAACTTCCAAAGTCATGTCGATGGATCAAAGCATCTTTTTACCCCTGAGAAAGTGGTCGATATTCAAAGGGTCATCGGTAGTGATATTGCCATGTGTCTCGATGTGTGCACTCCCCCGGAAATCAGCTTGAAAGCGGCCACCGAAGCAATGCGTATAACGCATAGCTGGGCACAGCGTGCCCTAAATCACAGGGAAAGCCTAGGCGAGGGTTTTAGGGGAAACCTCTTTGGCATTGTGCAAGGCAACTTCTATAAGGAACTCAGAAAGGAGAGCTCTGAGTTCTTCAACAGCATGGATTTTCCCGGCATTGCCATCGGAGGACTCTCTGTTGGTGAGAGTTCCGATCAGTTCAGCGAATTTCTTGCTTATACTGCAGATATGGTGACCCGGGAGAAGCCTCGCTATGTCATGGGCATCGGAAGCCCTGACTATATTTTGGAAGCAGTGGAGAACGGCATTGATATGTTTGACTGTGTCCTCGCTACCCGTATGGCCCGTAATGGCGCCATCTTTACCGATGATGGGGTAGTAGTCCTCAAGAAAGCAGTGCATAAGTTTGACCCTTCCCCTCTGGAGGAGGGCTGTCCCTGTACCGCTTGTACGCAGTATTCCCGATCCTATATGCATCATATGATAAAGACAGGGGAGATGCTCGGGGGCATGCTTGCAACCGAACATAATCTGACGTATTTCTACCGTCTGATGGAGAAGGTTCGTCTGGCAATAGCCGAAGACAGGTTCTCCTCTTTCAAGAGGGACTACCTTGCAAGATTTTACGCAAGATAAGGCTGCGGCAAAAAGCAGCGTCATAGTGATGCTTTGCACCCTCGCCAGTAGGGTGCTTGGTATTGTCAGGGCAAGGGTACTAGGTTCAGTTTTCGGTGCGAGTGGTACTGCTGATGTGATCAACTTTACCTTCAATATCCCCAACAACTTCCGCAAGATCTTTGCAGAAGGTGCCATTAACGCTTCGATCATACCCTATTTCAGCCGTCTCATCGAAAGCGAGGATACAAAGGCCCCCAAACGTCTTTTTGCCCTCCTGTGCACGTATCAGACCCTTATTCTCCTTCCGCTGGTACTGGTTTCCTACCTGTATGGGGAGCCCCTCCTGGCTTTTTTCTCCGACTTTGATGCCGGGCAGCTCACTCTCGGGGCCCGGCTGCTCCCATTCTTTATGGCCTATCTTCTCACCATAAGCGTGGGGTCTATCTTTAATGGGCTGTTGCACTGCCATAAGAGTTTCTTCCACTCCCATGCAGCCCCTCTGCTGTTTTCCTTCTCAGTCATTTTCGGTGTGCAGTTCATGCATCCCTATTTTGGTGCGATGAGCATGGCATATTCCGCCCTTGCAGGGGGAGTGTTGCAAGGGGCCTACTCGTACCTTGTCGTACGCCGATATGGCTACCGCCTGAAGGTCGCCTTCGATACGAGGGGAACCGCCTTCAATCCGTTGATGAAATCCTGGGTCCAGATGGTATTCAGTTCTATCATTGTGGTCATTGCCCAGATGGTTGCCTTCTGGTTTGCATCCTCCCTATCTGAAGGCAGTGTGACCGCCTTCAGTAACTCGCTTATATTCTGGCAGGCTCCCTATGGTATCTTCTTCAATGCGATAGTGGCGGTCTCCTTTCCTCTGATGTGCCGGGCCTACGGTCTAGGTCGGCATGATGAACTGCAGAAAATATCTCGGGAGGCTCTGATAAACCTCCTCACGTTTCTTCTGCCCAGTACCATCCTCCTGTTCGCCATCAGCAAAGAGAGTGTATCTGCTGTCCTACAGACTGGAAACTATACCCTCGCAGATGCTGAGAACACTGCACACATCCTTAGGTACTACCTTTTGGGTATGACTGCAGCTGCATGGTTCAACCTCTTGCAGAGAATTGGCTACAGTGCTGAAAGGCATAAGACTATGACAGTGGTAACCGCTTTCATGAGTATCCTTGATATTGCTCTGATGTGGCTCTTCATCAGATTTGGATTTGGCATCATCGCTCTTCCCTTGGCATCAATTTTCTCGTTCAGCCTTTGCTTTATGCTTCTTGCGTATATTTTGCGTGACCTTTACCCGCTGTTTACGGACAAGGCCCTTTTCAAGGGAGTGCTACGTGTCTTGGTGGCAAACATCCCCCTGTTGGCCCTCTCCATCCTCTACAGCTTCCTTGACATGAGCTGGTATGAAAGTGGTTCAACGCTAGCCAACCTTGCCATGGTGGTCTTCCTTGGAAGTGTGGGGGTTGCCTTGACGATTCTCTCGTACACAATTGCCAACATACCATTTCTCCGACTGCTCAGACCTAAGAGAACCTGAACAGGGATGGTATTCCCCTCGCCGCTGGATTACATTGGATACTACATGACAATGCCCTGCTTCTTGTGAGGAAGCAGGGCATTGTCGGTATAAGAAAGTATAGCCTGTTTTGCAGATCCTAGAGATCAATGACCTCAATGCTCTTTACAGTGAAATCATAGCTCTGATCGTTGAGCTTGAACACAAACCTCTCGTTTACCTGATGGTAGAGCAAGGCCCTTCCAAAAGGAGCAAGCATGTTGATGATGTTCTCATTGGGATTGGACTCCCAAGGGCCCATGATGGTGTAGGTGATACTTTCACCATTGAGGTTATCGAACAACACTACCTTGGTACCGAACCCTATACGGGTAGGGTCAACCATATCCTTGGTGATGACAGTGGCCCTGTCGACTTCCTCGCTGAGACGGCGCAGCGTATTGTTGAGCATGGACTGTTTTTCCTTGCCATACTTGTACTCGCTATTCTCACGAAGGTCTCCCATATCACGTGCCTGACCAATTTCCTTGGCGACTTCAATCAGCTCAACGTGCTGGATATGCTCCATCTCCTTCTTCTTGGCTTCAAGGGCTGAAGCGGTGCAGAAGAGTCCTGTAGGGACCAACGTCTCCCTATCGATGGGACTGACCTCATCAAAGAAACGGAAATCCGGATACTTTTCGCTGATGGCATGCTTGATCTCAATCTTCTTTCCTCCTGGAAGGTCGAAAACATTGGCTACCAGGCTGTAGATTTTCTGTGCGGTCTCCTCATCCCCATTCTCAATGTAGGTAAGGACCTTCTTCTCATTGAACAGGATGGCCATCAGAGTCTTGGTATTTTTCCGATTTTCTTGGACATCCTTACGGGAGTCGATACAGCGGTTGGTATAGTCAAGAAGCTGCAACTCGGTGAACAACAGCTGTTCAGAGGATACACCCGCCTTATTCCATTGCTTTTCTTCAGAGTTCTTTATGAGATAAATGAGCGTCGATGCCTTTTCCTTGAAATTTTCCACAACATCCTTGTAGACCTTGTTGAATTCGGCGGTCTTCTTGTTATGTCGGAAGATCTCAGGAATGTAGCTGGTGAGATAGTAGGGGAAGAGGGAAGAGAGTACCTTGCTCCATCCGGGAATCTCAGATACCACATGATCGATAAAGCTTTTCTTCAGTTCAGGATCCCTGATCGCATCAAAACTGGCTTCAATATCTTCTGTTCGTTCAAAGAGTTCCTTAAAGGAAAGTCCCTCAACCCGGTTGATGAAATTCATATTCTGCTTGTGTACCAGATCCTCCAGCAAGAGAAATGCGCTGAAGGTGTAGTCGTTGACTTCGCCCATGGGCTTGAGGGCCCCGTTCTCCTCGAGGAACATGTCACTGAAATACTTGACCATCTCATAGAAGAAATCGCTCTCAACATCACCTTTGGAGGTGAGAAATTCTTTCAGCCTCTTGATCTTGTCATAGAACTGTTTCTCACTGCGGAAGACAGCAAGCTGTTTCTCCTCGTAGCTTACAGGAGTCGACCTGAGGATATAGGTATCAACATCTTGGGCCGAAAGGTCGAAGACAGGATTGTTCATCAGTTCTTTCTTGGCATGGTTCGACCAGGAAGTCCACTGTTTTGCGTCAAGGATGGAAGGAACCAGTTCGGCTTTCATATCCTTTAGGGAGCTTTTGCCTCCGTTGCTGGTCAGCAAGGTGGTAAGGGTCCAGGGAATATCCTCAAGGACCTTCTTGCTGAGCTTCTCTTTGGGAAGAGCGCTTTTGAGTACCCAGATGTGGCTCTTTGCAAGGGGCATAAGGCTTTTGAAGGCCATGGCGGTGGAAAGGCGGTTGCCATCCTTGCCCTTTTGCCCGGCAAAATCCACGATTACATCATTCTCATCAATTGATCGTATCCTGCCTATTTTGCCTGTGCTGTTCTGGAACACGAAGGTTCCCTTGTCAAAGGCAATGTTGGTTTCAAAATCTTCAATGCTGTGCAAGACGTCACGAACCATATTGCTGGTAAGCGCACTGGATTCAAGGCAACTGGAAAGGCGCGAGTGTTTCTTATACTTGGCCTTATAGCTCTTGATGAGATTCTCCTTAGCATATATGTCCTCACGGTCATACTGGAGAGTCTTTTTCTGTGCCTCAATCTGCTTATCCACATTGTGCTTGTTTGCAGCCTCAAGGTCACGTAACAATGCTACGGCAGTACTGCGACTCAAAGAGCCCACCTGGTCTGCTAGGTTCATGAAGTACTCGAAGTTTTCCCCATCGAGTTCCAGCAGGGTGTTGGATATGGCACGAATAGGGGAGGTGTCCTTTCTCTTGATAAGACGGTGCACAGCCTTTCGGTACATGGATATGGCCTTATCGGCATTGTTCTTCTGCTGGGCATGAGCTGCGATCTGTTTGACTATCTCTATCTCATCATAGTCTACCTTTACCAAGCGTTCCCAGACGGAGAACTTCTCTTCTTCTTTTCCGGTTTGTGCATAACTGTTTGCAAGAAGCCTCAAGGCATGCTTGTTCTCTGTCTTGCGTAGGATTTTCTGACAAAGGAAATCGACAAGATTCCACTTCTTGTTCTCTGCGAACAACTCAATGAGGTTGAGCAAGAGTAGGTAGTCTTCAGAGCCTCTGCGCTCAAGTTGGATGGAACCGCTGACATACATTGCTATGATGCTGTTGCGTTCCTTATCCGTCAGATGGGTATCACAGAGATTCTTAGCTTCTGTTTTCTCTTCATCATCCAACTTGCTGATCTGTTCGTCCAGTTCGTTAAAACTCTGAATTGTGTAATTTGTAATGGTGGACCTTGTCCACTGCTCTTCTTTAAGCAAGTTCTCAATTTCCTGGAAACCCATGCCTTCCTCCAAAATATACATAAAATCTATAACGTAAAAGAAACCGGGCAGACCGGGACTCAGCCTGCTCGGATTTATGTTTCATTTCACTGTTGTTACTATACCATAAATTGCGCCTCATAGCAATCGTTATCCATGTAAGATACGAATATGATTATGGTTAGGTGCGTTGCTGAGGATGTTATACGTTGCAAAAGGGTCTGTTTCCTGCTATAACAAATGATATGAACAGAGCACCTATATTATTAGCACCGAGTATGCTTTCCGCAGATTTTTCTCGCATAGCAGAGGAAGTGGAGACAGTAAACGCAAGTGGAGCCTCTTGGGTTCATTTGGATGTGATGGACGGGTCTTTTGTACCTAACATAAGTTTTGGGCATAAGTTCATCAAGGATTTGCGACCTTGCTCGCCCTTGGTGTTCGATGCCCACCTGATGGTGACTAACCCTGAAAAACATGTGGAGATATTCGCCCAGAGCGGATGTGACTACATCACCGTCCACGCTGAAGCGACAGTCCACCTGCATAGGACACTGCAGCTTATCAGAAGCTGTGGATGCAAGGCAGGTGTGAGCATAGTCCCTTCCACCCCTGTTAGCATGATAGAGCAGGTATTGGATATTGTGGACCTTGTTCTGATTATGAGCGTCAATCCAGGCTATGGTGGTCAGCAGCTGATCCCCTCAACCTTGCGAAAGATATCCGAACTGTATCAGATCCGCCTAGATGAGGGCTACGACTATCTTATCAGTGTGGATGGGGGGATTAATTTACGCACAGTGAGGGATGTGGCTTCCTGTGGTACTGATGTGGCTGTCTGTGGCAATGCTTTCTTTTCTGCAGACGACCGCTCCCAGTTTATTGCAGACATGGTCCAAGCGGGAACCCTTGGTCAAGGGCGATGAAAAGTGTCATCCAGCGGGTCACAGATGCTTCTGTGAGCGTTGATGGTGAAAGAGTCGGCCATATTGCAAAGGGGCTGTTAGTCTACTTGGGAATTGAGAAGGGTGACACTGAAGAAACACTAGTGTGGCTCTGTTCAAAGATTACCAAGTTGAGGGTCTTTTCCGATAGCGAGGGGAAGATGAACCTGAGTCTCAAGGAAGTTGACGGTTCGCTTTTGGTGATAAGCCAGTTCACCCTATGCGCTAACCTGCACAAGGGAAACAGGCCTTCATACAATGAGGCAGCCGATCCTGAGGAAGCCTCTTTCCTGTACGAAAAGGCGTTGGAAACCTTTAGGGAGTTAGGTTTCCCTGTTGAAAAAGGGATCTTTGGTGCGCATATGCATGTAACCTACACCAATGACGGTCCTGTTACGTTGGCCCTTGAAGCCTGAGCTGAAGCGACAGGAACAGGTGACAACCTTAGAGAGTAAGAAGATAAATAATTTAGTTTCGAGTAGGAGCATAGCATGGCAAAAAATAAGGAAAAGAGTTTTCCTTCGGATACCTCCCAGAAGCAGGAGGCCTTGGAAGCGGCTAGAGTCCAGATAGACAAGCAGTTTGGAAAAGGCTCGTTGATGAGGTTGGGCGATAACAAGGATTCCTTGGATATCGAATCGATTTCCTCAGGTTCCCTGTTACTCGATGAGGCTTTGGGGGTAGGTGGTTATCCTAAAGGTCGTGTGATTGAAATCTACGGACCGGAAAGCAGCGGGAAGACGACACTGGCACTCCATGCCATTGCTGAAAGCCAGAAGGCCGGGGGCATTGCGGCCTTCATTGATGCCGAGCATGCTCTGGACCCTACCTATGCAAAAAAGCTTGGAGTCAACATTGACGAACTCTGGATCAGCCAGCCCGACAGTGGTGAACAGGCACTGGAAATCTGCGAGTCCCTGGTCCGTAGCGGTGCTGTGGACATGATCGTCGTTGACTCTGTTGCGGCTCTCACTCCCCAAGCTGAGATCGACGGGGACATGGGGGACAGTCACATGGGCCTGCAGGCCCGTCTGATGAGCCAGGCCCTGCGCAAGCTGACCGGCTTGCTCTCCAAGAGCAACACCACCATTGTATTCATCAACCAAATCCGTATGAAGATAGGGGTCATGTTTGGCAACCCAGAGACAACTACCGGAGGGAATGCTCTTAAGTTCTACGCTTCGGTGAGAATTGAGGTACGCAAGATAGAGACCTTGAGCAAGGGAGCCGATGACATCGTCGGCAACCGTATCAGGATCAAGATTGTCAAGAACAAGGTAGCACCACCGTTCAAGAAGGTGGAAGTAGACCTGATGTTTGGAGAGGGCATCAGTTATGTCGCCAGTATTCTTGACGCTTCGGTCAAATACGACCTTATCGAGAAGAGCGGCTCTTGGTACTCTTTCAATGGGGAGAAGATAGGACAGGGTAGGGATAAGTCCATAGAATTCCTCAAGCAGAACACTGACATTGCCATCGACTTGGACAAGAGGCTTAGGGCCCTGATGTTCCCACCAAAGGGTGCGGTTCCTGTACTGGAAGTTGCTTTACAAGCGGAAGCGAAAAAGAATGATTAAGGATGATTGTGTGTAAGAAAGCGCTCTGTCTGCCCGCTTTCTTGCCATACAGCCAATCGTTGGGTATACTCAACCGAACATGGCTCAGATAGTGCAGGAAACACAAAGGGAACCTGATGGGACGGCTTTCCTCCTCGAATCCTTCGAGGGGCCTCTGGATGTGCTGTTATATCTCATCCAAAAATCAGAGGTAAACATCTATGACATTCCAATCTCTGAGATAACCGAACAGTACCTGGAATACCTGAAAAGTGCGAAGGATCTTGATTTGGGCAACCTCACCCAATTCTACAAGATGGCAGCTGACCTTCTCTTCATCAAGAGCAGAATGTTGCTTCCGGTCGACCTTGAGTTTGACGAGGAGTATGAAGATCCCCGTCAGGAGCTGGTCGAACGGTTGCTTGAGTATCAGAAATTCCGCAAATACACCGAATTGCTCACTAATACCGGTGGAAGTTCAGAGATGTTCATCATGCGCAAGGATTCACAATTCAGGCTTCCTTTTGGGGATGAGGAGATCTTCGTCGGGGTCACCTTACAGGATCTTCTCGCTTCCTTTACCAAGATGATGACCAGCATCACCTCAAGTAAGGTATTCAATGTCTATGAGTCGGTGACAGTTAACGAGAAGATAGCCCTGATGCTTGAGCTTTTTGAGACAAAGGCGTATATCACACTGGAAGAGGTCATCGTTCATCTGGACCAGATATTGCACATCGTGTGTGCTTTCATGGCTATCCTTGATGCATGCAAATTCCATCTCATCGTATTGGAGCAGTCAGAGGGCTATTCCCAGATACTCATTCGTAAGCGTACCGATGGTGATGAGGAGTCCTTGGAGGATGCACACGATGAGGATGAATTGGACGCTGAAGGCCTTTATCCCATCAGCGAGGAAGAAGAATCGGAATTTTTCCAAGAAGATACCCTACAAGATGACGAAAGTAGGGTTACAACTGCTGACGGTGGTCGGATAATTCTGTATGATGAGGAGAGTGAAGATGAACAGATCCTCTTTGATGAGGATTAGTATGGAGCGGAGATTTGTCTGATTTGAAGAAAAAGGGTGTGCAACTGCCACTTGTCCAAAGGGAGAGTGGGCCTATACTCAGCATGGAGGCAAGGCTTGCCGAGGCCTTTCTCTTTCTGGAAAACGAACCGGTATCCTTGGAGAAACTTATGAGGATGGGATCGTTGACCCAAGAGCAGGTACTGGGAGCACTCTCGGAACTCAAGGAACACTACAATCTTTTCATGCATGGCATGGATCTTGTCGAAAGCCAGGGATCCTACCAATTCATGCCTTCAGGCGATATGCATGACAGGCTCAAGGCATTTTATGGCAAGCGAGTTGACAGACGCCTCTCCAAGGCAGCCTTGGAGACACTCTCCATCGTTGCCTACAGCCAGCCGGTTACCCGTCGTGAGATAGACAATATCCGAGGGGTCTGTAGCGATACTATTGTCCGGCTGTTGCGCGACCGTGAATATATCAAGGTGGTAGGCCGGAAAGATGTCCCCGGTCACCCCTGCTTGTACGGGACATCCAGGAAGTTCCTCTTCGAATTTAACTTGAGCAGCATCAGCGCATTGCCAAAGCTCTCAGACATAGATCGACAACGGTTCGAATGGGACGATGAACAGGAGAAAGAAAGAGTATGAAATTAGAATATCCGATCCGTTTGCAAGTATATATGGCAAAGAGTGGTTGTGGTTCCCGTCGGTTTTGCGAAACACTCATCACCGCCGGTAGGGTTACGGTCAACACCAAGCGTGTTACCGAGTTGGGAACAAAGGTCGAAGAGGATGATGTGGTTATGGTTGATGATGATCTGGTAGAGCCCAGCGACAGGACCTACTACTATGCCCTCAATAAGCCCAAGGGGTATGTCTGTACCAACTTCGACCCCAATGAGAAGCTGTATGCACGCGATCTCATTACGATTGCAGACAAGAATCTGCTCTTCAATATCGGCAGGCTGGACAAGGAATCTACTGGTCTGGTCCTCTTCACCAATGATGGGGATGTCGCCCAGAAGATTATGCACCCTTCCCAAGAGATTGAGAAGGAATATATGGTCAACTGCAACACTGAAGTAAGGCGTGTAGATCTTGAGGACGCACTGAAGGGTGTATACATAGACATACCCCAGCCCTACAGGATCAGACGCTTTGAAATCCTTTCCAAGAGGTGGGTGCGAATTGTGCTCACTGAAGGAAAAAATAGAGAGATCAGAAAGATTTTCAGTTATTTTGGATATGATGTGAAACAGCTCATACGAGTGAGGATTGGGAACCTTGAGTTGAGTGATCTTCCTATAGGCCAATTCCGTCAGGTAACAGCGACAGAGATACAAACTATGCTCAGCGGTGCTACTGAAAATCCCAAGAAAGGAAGAACCCGATAATGGTCGTTGCCATCGACGGACCCGCAGGTGTGGGGAAAAGCTCCATTGCAAAGATGGTCGCTGAAAAGTGTGATTTCTACTACCTCAATTCAGGCTCCTTCTATAGGGCTTATACCTATGCCCACCAGAAGGCAGGCAAAGACCCCTTTGACAATGAGGGGGTCTTGGAAACTGCCAAAAAGACTATTCTAACTGTAGAGGATAGCTTGATTTGCGTTGACGGGATCAGTGTAGAAGACAAACTGCATACCCCAGAGGTAGACGCGGTGGTTGCACAAGTATCTGCAAATCCACTCCTTCGGGAACATGTTAATGCGCAACTGCGTGATATAGCCAATGACCTTGATGTTGTTATTGAGGGTAGGGACATAACCACTGTCGTTTTCCCTGATGCAGAACTCAAGTGTTATTTTGATGCAACACCGGAGGTTCGTGCCGAACGTAGGTTCAAGCAACATCCCGGCGCCCAGAGTTATGAGTCAGTGCTCAAGCAGATTATTGAGCGTGATTCCATCGACCGGAACAAGAAATTTGGGGCACTCAGAATTGCTGATGATGCCCTGTACATCGATACCTCTCACTTGACTATAGGTCAAGTTTGTGAGAAAGTGTTATCTGCTATTTTTGCGCTCAAAAGCGAAGCAAATAGGTAAATTTAGGATCAGGAGAAATCAAGTGGCTGAAGAACAAGAAATGGATGAAAAAAAGACCAAAATGCAGAATTTACTGCAGGAGGAGTATCTTAAATCTCTTGATGGAATCGAAGACGGTCAGCTCGTGACCGGTACTGTTGTCCAGGTAAACAACGAGTTTGTGTTTGTGGATGTCGGTTACAAGAGTGAGGGACGCATCTCTCTCGATGAATTCCCATCGGTTCCAGAGGTTGGCGACGAAGTAAAAGTTGTCATCATCAGTAAGGAAGGCAAGGGCGGTCAGATCATAGTTTCCAAGAAACGTGCAGACTTTAAGGAACGCACGGATGAATTGAAAGCTGCATCAGAGACCAGGGCTCCTGTGATGGGTAAGTTTGACAAGGTTATCAAGGGTGGGTTTGAAGTTGATCTCGGTGGTGAGTACAAGGGTTTTTGCCCTCTTTCCAAGGCCGATGTCGTACGTGTTGAAGACCCAGAAACGTTGATCGGAATTTCCGATTACTTCATCATTGACAAGTTCCATGGTGGCACCAAGCTCAAGAGTGTGGTGAATAGACGTGAGTACCTTGACCTTAAGATTAAAGAGAATAAAGAGAAGTTCTTTTCAACGGTTCAGATCGGCGATGTTGTTGAGGGTGTAGTGAAATCTTTCACTTCCTTTGGTGCATTCATCGACCTGGGTGGCTTTGACGGACTTTTGCATATCAATGACATGAGCTGGGGTCATGTTACCCGTCCCAAGGATTTCGTCAAGAAGGGACAGGTCGTACAGCTCCGTCTCATCAATATCGATCCAGAGACTCAGAAGATTAACCTTTCACTGAAGCACATGCAGGAAGATCCTTGGACTACCTTCGAACACAAGTTCAATGTAGGTGATGTCATCAAGGCCCCTGTCACCAAGATTACAACCTTTGGTGCTTTCATTGAGATTGAAGCTGGAATCGAAGGCCTTGCCCATATTTCCGAACTCTCTTGGACCAAGAGAATCAACAACCCCAAGGAAGTGTTGGATGTTGGTGATGTGGTCGAAGCAAAGATCCTCGGATATGACTTGGACAAGAAGCGTGTCTCTCTTGGGCTGAAACAGCTTGAGGACAACCCCTGGGACACCATCGATGCAAGATATCCTACCGGAATGACCCTTTCCAAACCAGTTGTGAAGATTACCAACAGTGGTGCCTTCGTCAACCTTGAAGATGGTATTGATGGTTTCTTGCACATCGATGATATTTCCTGGACAAAGAAAGTCAAGAACATGGCTTCCTTCTGTGCAGAGGGCGATGTAATTGATGTTGTGGTAACCCGTGTCGAACCTGAGAACAGACGGATCCGTCTTGGTGTTAAGCAGCTTGAGGGAAACCCTTGGCAGACCTTGCGTCGTGACTATCCCAAGTTCAGTCAGATCAGCGGTGTCATTACGAACGTCACCGACTTCGGTGTGTTTGTGAAGGTTCCAGGTGAAATTGAGGGTCTTATCAGCAAATACAACCTCATCGGACCAGATGAAGAGTTTACTGATGAAGTTCTGAAAAAGTTTACCGTCGGAGACCCTATCACTGCCGTTGTTGTAGAGTGCAATCCCAGCACGCAAAAGCTTTCCCTCTCCGTCAAGGAGATGGTAAAACGCTCTCAGCAGTCTGAAATTGCCAAGTACATCCATGACGACAATGATAATGGCGATACATACTCGCTTGCAGATATGATGCGTTACAAGGACGAGGACAAAGAGAAAGGTGATAACTAGGCCTTACCTTTTGAATGATACAGGCGGCTTATGCCGCCTGTATGTATAACCCTTGAAACGGAGAATATAGCATGATTGATAAAAAAAAGGTTGAAACAGAGCTCACAGTTGCTGAACGCTTGGAAAAATCACTGAATTCATTGCTTGGCAGGAATAGGAAGGTTTTTCTCATAGTTCTAATTGTAATCGTTGTTGCCCTGATAGGTTTAGGCATTGGGAGCAGTGTTTCCAAGAGTAACCTTAACAAGCAGTTTAATCTGATTGACGAGCTTGAGGCTACCTATGCTGAGATACAGTCTATGGACAGTGAAGCAGCTGACTACCAGACGAAGTATGGTGAGCTTCTCACTCAGCTTCAGGACCTCTCTGGAAAGGGCTCCAAGTATCCTGCCATCAAGGCAGAGTATCTGTTGGGTATGATTGCATTTGAGAAAGGGGAGTATCAGAATGCCCTTGACAGTTTCTACTCAGTGTATGAGAAATCCAAGGAGACCTACATGGGCTCTTTGTCCCTTTCAAACGCTGCAGCAACCGCTGAAGAGTTGAAAGATAACACCCTTGCCCTCGAGTACTACACCAAGCTCATTGATGAGTTCGGCTTCTCTGCTGCTGAAGCACCGAAAGCACTCTTTGCCCAAGGGCGACTGCAGGAGAATGGAGGCAACCTGGAATTGGCCAAGGCCACATTCCAACAGCTCGCTGACCAATTCCCCAGTTCTGAGTTTGGTAAACTTGCCAAGAACAGGCTTGCTTTGCTTTAGGCAAACAGGGTAGGGTGTGCAAAACCCACTGATATAAGGAGACAGATGTAATGAAGATGAAATTAACCTTTCTTCTTTTGGCATCTGTCTTTTTTGTTTCATGCGGGATGCCGACGATATTTAATCCAAGCCTTTCAGAGTACACTTTTTCTAAAACTTCTCCAGATCCTGTTACTACTTTTGTCCAAGGAAAACTGTCGATGCACCTTGATCCATCAAGGCCAAATTACGATTTGCTCGAAGGGACCGATACCAAAGGCCCTTCGTTGATGTTTTTTTATACTTTTGACAATCCCAATGATATCGCCTATACACTAAATTCAAATGAGATCAGCGATATCATTTCCAAATTTGCTTCTGAATATATAAAAAATGTGTATGATGGAATTCCTGTAGTTCCATCAAACGAAATTCTATCAGTAAAATTCACAGATACCATTAGTAATCTGGAGAAAAACGTTTATTTATACGGGATGAGCCCACAGGGTGCAAGTACCCAGTTTACAGCAAGAGATCAATACGTACTCTTTGCAAAAAACCAACGTAATGGTGCCTCTCTAGACCCATTTATTTTAACAAAAGTAGATATCGGATCTCCTGCAACAGGGTGCATTCTTAACCTGACTTATACTGATATCACATCCTCACCAACATTCATTTCTAATGCTCCATCCGGAGACCTGTATGCTTTTGATGGTCAGCCTTCTCTCTGCGCTATTCCTTACGGTATTGACATAT